>JGI24723J26617_10000092_pt1 | contig 100557 bp, 36 predicted proteins | sample Cruoilmetagenom6_FD_26617 | JGI IMG/M metagenome (IMG submission 26617) | reverse complement strand
TCGGCCTGTTGCGTGCCGTCATAGCGGGTGACAACCGCACGCACCGCATCCCACTGAAAGGCCAGCCCCTCACGGCCCAATGCACGGGCGGCCATGTTCTCTGCCTCTTCAATCGAATTGAAGGTGGCGTGCAGCATGTCAAAGAACCGCCCGGTTGAATCAAATTCGAGAAAGGATGCCCCGAGCGGGACCAGTAGAATATCCGCAGCCGCCAGCCCGTTGATGGTGAGATAGCCAAGGGCAGGGGGGGTATCGAGGAAAATCACATCATAGTCATCCAGCACACCATCGGCCGCCAGCATATCGGTCAGTGCATCCCAAAGCTTCCACCCCCGTCCCTGCATCCGCCAGACCGGGATTTGAAATTCGGCCCAGTAAAGGTTCAGTTGGGCGCCAATCAGATCAATATTGGGCCAGTGGGTCTTCTGGATGAGATCCCCGGCCTTGATTTCCAGCGCGGCGCTGATCGTATCATCCAGCGGCTGCGGCGCTTCCCCCCGGTCCAGCCGACGCTGGTTCTCGCTGCGCAGATACTGCCCGTAATGGCGTGCCAGCAGCGGAAAAACGGTTTGCCATTCATCCTGTACCTGGCCGCCGAAAATAGATGTCATAGAGCCTTGGCTATCAAGGTCGATGACCAGCACGCGGTAGCCATCCAGAGCGGCGGACATCGCCAGATGCGCTGCGGTTGAGGTCTTGCCAACGCCGCCCTTGAAATTAGCCACCGCCACCATCTTGGCCGACTGACCTTTGGGGCGATAGGGAAGATATTCTTTGCTCTTTGACCCTTCCTCTCCGAAATGGGCACGCAGGCGCAGAACCTCATCGAGGGTAAACCATTTGGTCCCGCCTTCGGTTTCCGAGCGCCCCTGCGGCAGATTGGGGTTGTTCTTAAGCACCCTCCTGAAATGACCGGTAGCCACGGGAATAAGATAGCGGGTGATTTCCCAGGTAGAGAACATCCGTAGATGGCGCCTGTCGCCTTCTTTCAGTCCGCGTTCGGCCAGATCAGTCCGACCTGCCTGGCAAGCGCGGGCGACATTGCCAAACTCCGAGGTGGTTGCCGGATTTCCCATTTGCGCAAGTGCCGCGTCTGGATCAATATTGAAATAGGGAGGCAAGCTAATCTGCGTGGTTGGTTTCATTCCGGCCCTGCATGGTGTTATGTACGCTGTTTTCGTAAGAATAGCCAAAAACCCCGAACATGGAAGGAAAATGCGCACAAGGCTGGGTTTTCCTGGGAAATCGGAGTGGTTTCCTTTGCCTTGTGGTTTGAAAAATCAGGAAATTGCTCAGAAACGTTGTTATTTATCTGTTATTTATTCGTTACGTGTCTTCAGATATTTTCTAAGCCACAGATTTATAAACGTTTTTCGCGTCTTTTTTTTTAGGGGTGACTCTGATCCACCGTTCTTGTGACTCTGATACCCCGTCACCCTGACTCTGATACCCCGAACCAGGGCCTGCCGGGACTGGACGGGCTTTGTGGATAACTTTAGGATAGGTGTTACTGAAACCCCGATAAAGAGTCGTACTGCGTGACATAGAATACGACGGGGGCAGGGCGGCTCAGCCGCTGCAGGACAGGCAGAGGGTACAGGTGATTATGGCAGGTGTGGATATGCCGGATGGGGCGGGCAGGTCCGGGCTTTTGCCCGATCGTCACCCAACTGCTGATTTCTTTGTCTGTGATATTTTCGATGCCAGTCCGAAAGATGATCTGGGCTCTATGGAGCATCCGATCTTTTCGCTCTCAACCCGGCCGGATCGGCGGGTGCTGTCCTACAATCACAACGATGTGGCGATTACGATAACCCCGAGCGTGCGGGGCAGGGCGACGATCCATGACAAGGATATCCTGATCTACTGTATCAGCCAGCTGATGGCGGCGCTGAATGCTGGCCGTGAGATCAGCCGCACGCTGCATCTGAAGGCTCATGACCTTTTGGTTGCCACCAACCGTGATACTTCGGGCGATGCCTATGCCCGGCTGCGCGAGGCGTTTGAGCGGCTGGCGGGCACGCGGATCACCACCAACCTGACAACCGGCGGGCTTGAAACTACTCGGGGGTTTGGTCTGCTTGAAAGCTGGGAAATTGTTCGCCGCTCACGGGGCGGGCGGATGATCAGCGTTACGGTCACGCTGTCGGAATGGCTGTTCCGGGCGGTGCTGTCGAAATCGGTGCTGACACTCAGCCGTGATTATTTCCGACTGCGCAAACCGCTGGAGCGGCGCGTTTATGAGCTGGCGCGCAAACATTGCGGGCGGCAACCGGGTTGGCGGGTCAGCGTAACCACGCTGCATAAGAAGGCGGGCAGTGCCGCCCCTGTGCGGGTCTTCCGCGCGGCCCTGCGCCGGATGATCGTTGATGACCATTTGCCGGATTACGAAATGCGGGAAGAGACCGGTGACATGATCATCTTTGAGCGCCGCCATCAGGTGGTGATGCCCGATACGCTCACACCGCTGGCCCCGCTGACACTGGATGAGGCCCGCACCCTGGCCCCCGGTGCGGATATTTACGCACTGGAGGCAGAATGGCGCAGCTGGTGGGCCGAGACTGGTCGGCCTCGACTTTCGAACCCCGACGCGGCCTTCCTGGGCTGGGTCCGGTCACGAAACACGCGGCTGTAAGGCTTAAGCCTTCTGCTGCTCAAGCAGATACCGGACAGCCGCCCAGAGAACGGGAATCAGCTGATCCGGTCGCAGAAACTGGCGGCTGTCGGTCGCGTCCAGGTTCTCGATGCCCCAGGCGCCGAAATCGATACCGGCAGCATCCATGGCCCGTTTGACATCTTGGGCCAGAAATCCCGCATGGGTTCGTTTGCCCTTATGGGTGTGCAGATAAACCGGGGCAATCTCATGCGGTTCAATCGGATCTGCACGGGCTGCGGCTATCTGATCGGCATTCAGCGGGACGGGATCATCGCCGGGTATGTCGCAGAGTTCATTGCCGCCGGCCTTCCACTTGAAGAAAACCGGATCAACCTGCCGGATCAGATCGGTGGCCAGAGCCGGATCAATCCGGTTTTCGACATGTTTATCGCGTTCATCGGAGGTTTGAATCGTGCCGTTCACCGCCCAGATCGAAGACCAGCGGTGTGTCGCTGATCCAAGGTTGAATGCATTGTCGGTGCCCGGCGTGACATTGCCCTGCACCGTCAGCTTGGCATTGGGGTTGGTGGTGCCAACCCCGAGGTCATGGGAAAGCGACAGGGTCGTGTCGGAATTGCCGGCAATCCTGTGTTCCCATCCAGAGCTGCCATCGGCCTGGTGAAGGGTGAGTGTGGCAAGGCTGGTGCTGTTGGTGCTTCGGAAGAACCGGACAGCGGCACCACTGCTGCCATCATCCACAGGGTTGAAATCAATCAGGGCATTGGTAGCTGCGTTGACTGAGAATATCATCTGTGATGAGTCGCCTCCGGCGGAGGCATGCTCGATCATGGCATAGCTGTCGGGGCCGGCGTCACCGGCCTGGAGTTCCAGCCGGGCGTTACCAAGATTGGGGTCGGCGATACGCAGGTGGCCGCCATATTGTGGTGGCTGACCATCGCCGAACCCAACCGCGCCGGTGTCGGCCGCGAAGGTTGCTGCCAGGCTCCAGCCGACTCCGTCAGAACTTGTCTTGATGGCGAAATCGTCTGATCCTGTCAGGCCCATTTCGGCCCGGCCTGACCAGCCGGTCTGAAACAGCAGGCTGGCGGTATCGGGCAGGGTGGCCTTGTTGATCTTGAGCTGATGGCCTGCGCCTTCATGGCTGAGCAGTGTCGCTTCGGCGGCGACGGCCAGCCGGTTGACCGCATCCGCCGTGGTGCCAATGCCGACGCTTTCAAGCTGATCCAGGGCATTCTGCCAGCTTCCACCCCGGTAAATCCAGGTGCCACCGGTGCTGAGGTCAATGGCCTGCCAGCCTTCCTGCGGGGAGAAAAACAGCCAGCTCTCGTTCAGGAAGGCGGCCAGTTGCCCGTCCTGTCCTGCCCAGTCTCCCTGAGCCCCGGCGCCGAGCGCGTAAAGTGCCCCGGGATCAGGGGCCACGGGGGGCGCGGTGACCCCGACCCCTTCCACCCGCATCTGTACCAGCAGATCAAGCTGTTGCAGGGCCTCGTTATGGGTAACGTGTTTCTGCGCCTGAGACGGGGCAATGAAGGGCAGGGCAAGACGGGCAGACAGATCGGACATTGCAGTCTCCTGAAAAAAGAAGGACTGCGGCAGAGTGCGGACAACGGCCTTGATGGTTGGTTACAGGTCCGTACGCTGCGTTTATGCGTGCGCCTGCCCCGCGTCCGGGGCCTGTCCAGGGGTCAGTACGATCCGGCCTCCCTCATGAACCCGCGGCAGGTAGCGGTGCGGCTCCGGTACGTCCTGCCCGGGCAGACGGCGATAGCGATCACAGCGTGCCTGTTCCCCATAACACAGAATGCGCACATAATGACCGTCAACAAGAGCACGAAGTTTCGGGTGGATGAAAAGCCCGCCCTCGGCGGGCATTGTGGTGGCGTAAAGCGGCACTAATCCGGCGCACCGGCCCGCAATACGATCCTCCTCCAGCCAGCCAAGCAGGGCCTCAAGGCTGTCGTCGAGGACGGTCAGAATGCCGGCATAGACCCGGTCCAACCGGTGTTCCCTGCGCGCGGTCCTGCGGCTTTTCAGGATCTCCGGGGCGGGAAAGGCGCGAGGGGCGCCGGGGGGGTAGAACAACGTGCTGGCGGTCGCGTGGTGGTGCAACTGGGCCTCATAATATTCCCGGCGGGCTCCGTAATAAAACCAGCCCATGCCGGTGGCACTGTCGGCTGTTGCATTGCCGGTGCTGTCGCGTTGCAGTGCCAGCGGGCCGGTTTCAAGGGCAACCACAGCGCGCTCTCCGAAAAGCTTTCGGGTGCGACGCAGCAGTTCGCTATCCGATGAGACGCGCAGATTGTCCCAGCCGCCAAGACAGCCACGTATCAGATCGGTGGGCAGCATCAGGGAGGTCAGGTTTTCAAAGACAAGGGCCCCGGTCCCTGTCCAGCGGCTGACCCGCAGATCGGCGGTATACCGCGCCTGCTGGCTCAGGCAGCCCGCATAGCCGGGGTTTTCAAGCAGGAATGTCACCTGACGCGACAACCTGTCGGGATGCGACCAGTCATCGGCGTCGTGCAGGGTGATAAACTGCCCTTTCGCCTCTGCCAGCCCTGCGTTGCGGGCACCGTAAGCCCCGATATTCTGATCCAGCGTGATCAGGCGGATGCGCTGATCCTGTTCAGCAGCAGCGCCTGCAATTGCGGCAGTCCTATCCGTACTGGCGTCGTCGATGACAACAAGCTCGAACGCGGGCCAGCTTTGGGCCTGGATGGCCCGGATGGCCGTGTTGAGTGTATCCTCGCTATTGTGAACCGCCATCAGCACAGTGATCAGCGGTCTGTCTCCGGCAGGACAGGCCGGGGTGGGGCAGGTCAGCCGGTCAAAAGCGGCCTCCGGCCCGTCGATACAGGAGACAGAAGACAGGCCGGATCGCGATAACGCCATGTTGAGACAGCTCAGGCGCTCCTCTTCGGTGGTCCCCAGCCAGCTGCGCGCAAGATGCAGGGCGATGCTGTCAGGGGCCGTGGCGGCAATATTGCGGGCGCCGGGGACATCCCCGGCCCTGATGGCGGCAATTATCTGAAGCGGGGCAAGCCGGGCTTCGGCGCCCGGTTCGATCTGGAGCCGGGTCTCGAACCAGCGTTGGGCGTCAGCCGCCTGCCCCTGCTGCAGGCTCCAGAATGCCAGAGCCTCGGCTGCTCCGGCGGCGATGTCCGGTGTATCCTGAAGGCCTGCCAGATCTTTCAGCATCATACGGGGCCCATCATCCAGGCCACCGGTTTCAAGCAGATGGCGCAGATGAGAGAGCCGGGCCTGCGGGCCGGTTTGCAGCGGGCGCAGGGCCCCGGGATGCGGCAGTCGCCCCTCGGCCCGACCGGTGCTCAGGTAATGCAGCAGCGGATTGATCCCGGCAGCGGCCACATCCGGATTGCTGGCAAGATAGAAACGGGAGGAAAAGTTGGGCCCCGGATCACGCCCGAGAAACGCCCCGATCCGGGCGAAATGCGTGGCCGGGTCCAGCGTCAGGCGGGCAACATCGGGATAGTGCTGCACGTACCAGCAGGTATCGAAAAGCGCCGCCGTCCGGATCTGGGCAATATCATCATCTGAGGGCAGGGGCCGCATGGCTCAGCGGCGCTTCAGCAGCCGGGCCAGCAGGCCCGCAGGTTTTGCCGCTTCGGCATCGGCGTCAAGCAACAGGGCGCTCAACCGGGTTATTTCATCATTCCGCTTGGCCAGCGTGACCCGCAGCGCTTCGGCCTGGGCCAGTAAAAGCCGGTTCTGCTGCTCAAGGACCGCGATGCGGCAGGCAGGGGTATCACGGGGGTCCGGCGTTTCAGATGTCATCGCGGCTTTCCTGCCGTGGCCTGCTGCTTGGCACGGATACGCGCCAGATTGGGCTCCGCGCTTTCCCGCATGGTGATATTGCCCAGGCTTTCATTGTCGATCACATGATGCCCGGTGATAACCGGCAGGGCGACCGGCTCAAATTCGGCCGTATAGCGCAAGACCAGATCCCAGTCCACGAGGCGCGTCAATCCTGTGTCGAACCCGCCAAAAGTATCATAAAGAGACCGGCGATGCAGGAAACTGTTGAGATCAATATAGTTTTGCTGCGCCAGCGCGACCCGGTCATAGCGCTGGTACAGGATATCGCTCCACCCGGCGCTCAGGTTGTGTCGGCAAAGAGCGGTATAGGCCGATTGGGCCTTGGGGGTCGCAAGCAGCCCGGCCACCCCGAACAGCAGATGATCCGGCTCCCATTGGTTGTCGCTGTCGAGATAGGCAATGATGTCGCCGCTGGTCCGGGACAGCCCGGTATTGCGCGCAGCCGAGACACCGGCCTGAGCCTGTCGGATCACAATCAACCGGTTTTCGGCAATCGGTTCGGGAAAGCGTGCCTGCAAAAGATCGGCGGTGCCATCGGTGCTGCCGTCGTCGACAATAATAAGCTCGTGTGGCGCATAAGATTGCAGCAGCGCGGAAGTCACCGCAGATAAAACGGTATGCGCCCGGTTCCATGTCGGCATGACAACACTGACCCTGGGCCGCTTTTGGCCAAGCAGCATCAGCGCCTCATCCCGCAGCGCAGCGGGCAGATCAACGGAAAACCGTGGCGGCGCCTCGGATGCGATCAGGGCGATGAGGGTTTCATCCTCCGTTTCCGGGTATGATCTGGGAAACTGCGTCCGGAGAGCTTTCGGCGCGCGGCCTTCCTCGGCCCCGCTGGAGAGGTAATGGTCCAGCGGATCAAGCCCGGCAGCGGCGACATCGGGGTTCAGCGCCAGATACTCGGTGGCGGAAAATAGTTTTTTGCGGGGGCCTCTCGGCAGATCGCCCATCGCACGGGCCAGTAACACCCCCAGAGCATGGGCATCTCCGTGCAGTCGTGTGTCGTTAGAGGCTGCCGTCTGGAGCTGCCTCAAAAGTTGCAGCTCGAACTGTGCTTTCTGTAGAGCGATCCGGGATGGCAGCCTGTCCTGTGCGAGACGAACCAGCAGACCCTCCAGTAGGCCCGCGAGTTTGGCGCTGTCCGGATCATCCTGTCCCAGCAGCCAGGTCAGCCCGGCCTGTAGCTGACAATCCAGCGTCAGTGAGGGGGCGCCGGTGTCATCCAGGGCCGGGCTTGCCAGCAGGTGCAGCAGGTTTGCCACCGAGGTTTGCAATGTTTTAGAGGGCTGCGATGACATAACTGAAACACTCCAAACAGCCTTGGGGCAGGGCCATTAGGGTTGCTCTACCCTGAACACCTGACGTCCTTCGGATTTGCCGCTGCGCACATAGTGCATCAGCGCGGCCATACCATGGGCGGTGACATCAGGATTGGCCAGGTGGTATCTGAGCGAGTCGAACTCGGGGCCGGGGTTGCGTAACTCATAGGCACCATAGCGGACGAAATGACGCAACGGCCCTCCCTTGGCCTGAGCGACATCGGGGTAGCATTGAACATACCAGTCAGCCTCGAACAGGCCAGAGGCCGAGATAAGCCGCAGGTCTTCCTTCAGCTTGTTGTGCGCGCGCTGATGGCGTCGGATGAAAAAGGGCGCCATGAGGGCCGCATTGATTTCCCCCTTGGTGATGGCAAGCGCCTCAAGGATATGTCGTTTTTGATGCTCGTGGTGCAGCTCATCGGATTTTTGCTTCACAGCAGCTTGTGCTTCTGAGATCTGCTGTCTTGTTTGCCCCAGAAGATTTCCAAGGGCTGCCGTTTCATTTTGGCGACGCTCGCGCTCATGGACAAGGCGTTTGCCCTGGCTCTCCAGTTCTTTTCCAAGCGCGGCCAGATCCTCTAGGCGTTCGTCCTGTGCCGTGCGCAGGGCGTCAATCTCTTCCGAGAGCGCCTCCTTTTCGGCGGTCCGGGCGATCAGCTCATCCCGCAGCGCATCGGCCTGGGCTTGGGTGTCTTTCCGCAGAGTGGCGAGCTCTTCCGAGAGCGCCTCTTTTTCGGCGGTCCGGGCGGTCAGCTCATCCCGCAACGCATCGGCCCGGGCTTCAGCGGCGGCCTGCGCATCCTGGGCTTCCGACAGGTCGGCATGCCGCATTGCGCGCTGCGTCTCCAAATCCTCCCGGAGGCGGGCGATCGTTGCATTGCGATGGGCAACCTGAAGGCTCAACTGCCGCATCATCTCATTCTGTGCGCTCAGCTCTTTCGGCTTCTCTCCGGCCAGGGGGCGGGCCTGACGGCTTCGCTCCAACAGGGCGCGTAGCTCTTTCGTTTCCGCCTCCAGGGTTTCGTTTTGATGAGCGGCGTCCTCAGCGGCCTGTTTCCAGCGTTCTGCCTTTGTGGCCGCTTGCCCCAGATCATATTCCAGCCGCTCCAGGCGGACCTTCATCAGCCATGTATCGAGTGGGGCGTCTGTGTTCTTGTCCGGGGCGTTCGGCTCGTTTTCCAGTCGGCGAAGCTTCATGATTTCTGATCCTCGAACATGTTCTGCAGATTTGCCACCTGTGAACCTTCCGGTCGGAAAATGGAAGCTGGAAGTCGGCGTCTCCGGGCGGGGGCATGATTGTGATAGCGCGGTATAAAGTGCTTTTTTTGCCAGTTCAAATATTATAAGGAGCGCTCAGATTAACAACAATACCTTGCGTATGGAGTGTATCTTATTATGTGTGCTGCTTTGATTACATCCGCCGCCGCATCTGAGGTCCATAAGCAAGAAAACAGTGTCGGCCCGCCGATGGTCCGGGATCATGTCGCGCGGGTGTATCTTGGCAAATGGGGCGCGCAGGCGGCAATCGAGGAAACACGCCACCGCATCCATTGGATTGCCGCACAGGTCCGGGGTACGCGGGTTCTCGATGTTGGAACCAGTGAGGGTATCCTGCCGGTTCTGCTTGGGCGAGAGGGGTTTCAGGTTGTTGGTATAGACATCAATGCCGACGCGATTACGCAGGCTCAAGCCATACTGGCAGCAGAAGCGGAGACGGTGCGCGAGCGGGTGGAATTTCGCAATACCAGCCTTTTTCAGGACAAGGTCGAGGTGCCGTTTGATACAGTTGTTCTGGGCAATGTTCTGGCGCATGTTTCCAATATATCGAACTTCCTGCGCATGGCCGTCGGACATCTTGATGACGGTGGGCGTTTGATACTGACGACACCTTTCGGTGTTCAACCTCACCCGGACATCAAGCACAGTTTTCTCCTTAGTGATATCGAGCAGGCGCTGAATGGCTTTGGCAAGATAGAATTGCTGGATGTCTCGGACGGGCATATACGGGCGATTTTGCTTAAGGATGCAGTCGATACGGCTGAGGGCACGTCATTGGTTGCGCCTTTGCTGGCACAGACCGAGCGCGCCATTTTTGAGGCCCAAACGCACCTTTGGCGGCGGATCAGTGATGCCGAGGCGCTTTTGCAGCAGGTCAGCGAAGAGCGTGAAAGCGAATTGCAGCGCGCCACCCGCGCCGAACGGGCCTATCAGGAATTGAAACTGGAGTTTGACGAGCGCCTGACGGAGTTTGAGAGCCAGAAAGACCAGTTGCAGATACTCAATACCAATTTGCGACGGGCAGAGGCGGGTCAACAGGATGAGAAACTGTCCGCTGAACGGGCTCGCGAGCAATTCATTGCTTCGCGCGCGGATCTGACGACAGAAAAGAAGCTCCACGAGGCGACAGTTGAACGGCTGACCGAGTGGAAACAGCGCCTGAATGACCTTGTTGCCGAAAGCGCAGCGCTTCAAAGTGAGCTTGACACCCTGCGCGGCGAGAAAGAGGCCCTGTCCGACGACCTGTCCGCGGCGCAGGCTGCGGGTGCGGCGTCCGAGGATCAGCTGGCAACGCTTCAAGAGGCATATCTTTATCTTGAAGAGAAAAACCGCGCACTTTCGCATCAGGTTGACGAGGCTGATTTGAAACGTTCCGCCGCAGGTGAGGCTGAAAACCTGCGTGAAACCGTAGAAGACAACTCTGCGCAGAAACTTCTGGAGCAGGCCGACAGGTTGGGGGGGGGTATTGGCCATCTGCTGCGCAATCTGGAAAGCGATATTGGCCAGGTCGCAGAACAGTGTCTGCAATATGCTCGGGATCTGCGCCGCGACGATCCCGAAACAAGTTACTGCCTGACGGCAATCGCCAACGATCTTGCCCCAGGGAGCTGGGCCACAAAGGCACTCGGTTTCAGCCTTCTGCAGGCGGGCTTTCCGGCCCGCGCCATGGAAATACTCCGTCAGGTTCAAGGAGAGGATGCCTTGGGGTTTTCTTCGTTGGAGCAACGGCAATTCGATAAGCTCGCGGCAGCGGCCGAAACGGAAGATTGGGACAGGGTCGCAAACATTGCAGATCACAAGCTGACGGGGTCGCCCCTGCGTGTGGCGACGATCATGGATGAGTTCACCTATAATTCCTACGCGCCGGAATGCGACCTGATGCAGCTTACGCCAGAGGCCTGGGCGCAGGAGCTGTCAAATTTCATGCCGGAAATGCTGTTGATTGAATCCGCATGGCGTGGCAAAGGCGAAAAGTGGGGGTCGAAAGTTGGCCACCTGAGTCCGGAAATCCGGCACATTATCAGCTGGTGCAGGGAGCGCGGTATTCCGACGGTCTTCTGGAACAAGGAAGACCCGGTTCATTTCGAGACGTTCCTGACAACCGCGAACCAGTTTGACATGGTTTGTACGACAGATATCGATTGTATCGGCCGCTACAAGACGGCCCTCGGGCATGACCGGGTGTATTTCCTGCCCTTCGCCTGTCAGCCCGAGGTCCATAATCCGATCGAGCTTTATAATCGAAAAGATGCCTTTTGTTTTGCTGGGGCATATTACGTGCGCTATCCGCACCGGACCCGCGATCTGGAAGGGTTTGTCGAGGGCTTGCCTGATTTCCGCCCGATAGAGATTTTTGACCGCAATTTCGGCAAGGATCACCCCGATTATATGTTCCCCGAAGCCTATCAGAAATACATTGTAGGGTCCTTGCCCCCGGAACAGATCGACCGGGCCTATAAGGGCTACCGTTTCGGGATCAACCTGAATTCCATCAAGAACTCGCAGACAATGTTTGCTCGCCGGGTCTATGAGCTGCTGGCCTCCAATACGGTCACGATCAGCAACTATTCCCGTGGTGTGCGCCATATATTCGGGGATCTGGTGATTTCCAGTGACAACAGCGATGAAATTCTGCAGCGGCTTCAGGATGCCGATCTGGAACGGTTGCGCCTTGCCGGGCTGCGTAAGGTCATGCTTGAGCACACCTATGGTGTCCGGATGGCCTATATTGCCGAAAAGCTTGGCCTGGAAACCGGAGGCAACAGCCTGCCGCCGGTCACGGTTGTGGCCTACGCGGGTAGCCGCGCGGAGGTATCCGCCATTCAGGCCCAGGTTGACCGTCAGAAAGACGTGTCGGCAACGCTGGTTCTTGTGCTCGCGTCAGATATTGCCGACCTGGCCGATGAGATCACCACAGATACAGTCATGGCCCTGCCCGAAGCGCGCGCCGAGGCGTTACATCTTGGGGATGTGATACCTGACGATGCCCGGATCGCCCCCATGGTGGCCGGGGACTATTATGGAGAGCATTACCTGCTCGATCTGGTTCTGGCGACGCGGTACAGCACCGCGGCTGTCATCGGAAAAACCGCTTACCATGCGCTGACGGATCAAACGCCGGTGCTTTCCAACCCGGATGCTGCTTATCGTCCGGCAGACAGTGTGATGCTGCGCCGGTCACTGCTTGAGCGACGGCTGGTCGCGGCCGAACCTCTGGCGCTCTGGGCCAAGGCGCTTCCGGGTGCCTGGCTTGCGGCGGGGCCCGGAGATGGGCTTGGGATCGACGCGTTCAACTATTGTGAAGAGGGGAGCGGGGCAGATGGGGCGCCACGTCCCGGTGTTGCGCAAATTGTCGATGATCTACCCGGGCTGGACGCGGGATGTGCGCTATCAGAGATTATTATACGCGCGGAAAATACGGCGCCAGCGCAAGAGATGGTTATTGGCGCGCCTGTCGTTGAGGGCCGCCGGTTACTTGACAATGTGCCCGCCGTTGCCAATGGCAGCGTTACCTGGAAGGCGGATGGCAAGGATCTGTTTGTCAGTTCCACTCTGCCCGAAGGCAAGCATACCTATCTTTACCAACCCGAAGAACACGCCATCGGTGATGTTGTCCAGGATGGTGAGCTAAGGATCTTTCTTGAAACAACGCCCGGACTCAACTTGCAATGGGCGATGATTTTTCTGGATAAAAACAAGCAGCGACTCGGTCATGTTATGGCGTTTGCCAATCGCAACACGCTGGCCGAGCCACCCGAAGGCACCGTCTGGGTGCGCTTCGGACTCAGAGTTTATGCCTCAGGGCAAGCGACGGTTCAGCGTCTTATTCTAGGGCGGCGCCCCCCGTACCCCACACCTATTCTTAGCAAGGCCCGCACGCTTGTGCTGACCAATCACTACCCTTCATACGAGGATATCTACCGTAACGGGTTTGTTCACAGCAGGGTCAAGGCTTATCTGACCCGCGATCAGAAAGTGGATGTCTTCCGCCTGCGCCCGGATCACGATCTGGCGTTTCATGAGTTCGAGAATGTCGATTGTATGACGGGCCCCCCCGAACAGCTTGATATGATGCTGGGGCAGGGCATCTACGAAACGGTTTGTGTCCATTTCCTGGATGAGGCGATGTGGGACGTCCTGCAACCGCATCTGGCCACGGGCCTGCGTGTGATTGTCTGGGTTCACGGATCTGAGATACAGCCCTGGTGGCGGCGCGAATACAATTATAACACAGAATCTGAACTGGAAGCCGCAAAGTCAGTCAGTGACCAGCGCCTTGCCTTCTGGCGCCGGGCTTTGGCGGAACTGCCTGACAATCTGAAATTGGTCTTCGTATCGCAGTATTTTGCAGATGAGGTTATGGAAGACCTCGAGATAGTGCTGCCGACATCCAGCTATTCGGTGATTCACAATCCGATTGATAGCGAGATATTCAGGTACGTACCCAAAGAGCCCGAACAGCGGCTGAAAATTCTGTCAATCAGGCCCTTCGCTTCTGCAAAATATGCGAATGACCTGTCGGTCAAAGCCATTCTGGAGCTTCGTGAAAAGCCGTTTTTCGAGGAATTGGAGTTTCGCATCATCGGGAAAGGGAACCTGTTTGATGAAATTCTGAAACCTTTGCGCGGCATCAAGAATGTGATAATCGAAGAGGACTTTCTTGCGCAGGCGCAAATTGCAAGGCTGCACCGGGAACACGGTATATTTCTCAATCCCACGAGGATGGATGCGCAAGGCGTTTCGCGCGATGAGGCAATGAGTTCTGGTCTGGTGCCTGTGACAACCGATGTGGCGGCCATTCCCGAATTTGTCGATGAATCCTGTGGTTTCATGGCAGAGGCCGAAGATGCAAGCGGGTTGGCGCAGGCCATCGAAACGCTTTATCACGATCCCGAGCGCTTCTTGGAAATGTCAAAGGCGGCGGCCGAACGGGTGCGACGGCAAAGTGCTGCGGCGCTGATAATTGACAGGGAAATAGACTTGTTTACCGTCCCTTCTAAAACGGACTGATACAAATGCCGGAAACAAAGAATGAGGCTACGGTCGCACGACAAAACGCACCGCCCTGCCTGGCAGATCGGAAACTGGTTTCATTCTCCAAATTTAGTGCAACTGAGTCAGACAACGCAGGTATGCTATCTGTGGAACATCTTTCCGGTGATGGAACGCACACGGCATCCGAAGACCATATAACATCAGCGTTTTCCGGTAAAACCGGCAGCTATCAGCTACGGCTTGCATTACCTGAACCCGAAACAGCGAACGGTGTTGGCGCCCACATTCGCCTTCGGGGATGGGAAAGCATTGAATACGTTGGCATCGGGTACACTTGGGACAACACATTTCAACATGTGAAGGTTGTTAATCCCGTTTGGGATCACTGGTTTGATTTTCTTGTTGGGCACCATGATCTGGCCTGGGGTTGGCGTAACAACTGGGAGAGCCCCGAAGACCGGCCCATCAAGGATATCCGTCTTTACATCAAGGGAAACCCGGGGACCGAAGCCTTTCTGGATGTCAGCGAGATGCTGCTCTGGCAGGAAGACGTGGACGGCATGGAAGACCTTCTCGGCCCTGACCGCCGCCTTTCCTCCCGCGTGCTGCATGCTGTACGCGATTACAACAAGAAGTGCTTTCTGTCTTATAAGGAACAGGCACAGGGTTTCCTTGAAACCGGACGCTGCCCTCTGATCAACGGCACGATGCTCGACTGGCCAGCATCAGCGCCCCTCCCTCTGGATCTTGAAAAGACCGGCACCTATCAGTTTTCCTGGCATGCACAGCATGCAGCGACCATGCTGATGCTTTACGCCCATGAGACCGGTGATATACCATCTCTTTTTTCCGCCCACAGTTTGATCTCGCATTGGTTGGAACAGAGCTTTTTCAAACCCGATGCGAATATAAAATATGCTTGGTATGATCATGGCACTGCTGAACGCTGTCTGGCGTTTGTGCAGATGTATGATATCGGGCAGCAAAACGGATTTGATCACCGCTTCATGGCACAGCTGCGCCTGGCCATCTTTCGCCATGCCCAGCTGTTGGCGTCGGAAGTTTTCTATGCCGGGCATCAGCGGATACGATATCACAATCATGCCTGGTTTCAGGATCTTGCTTTACTTGCGGTTTGTCTGGCCTTCCCTTCATGGCCCTGCGCTGAAACATGGGTCAAAACAGCGCTCTGGCGGCTGGAAGATCAGTTTGCGGTTCTGATCCGGCGTGACAATGGCTATTCCGTTTTTGTCGAGAACTCCATCGGCTACCATCAGGGGGTACAGCGGATTGTGGAGTTTGCAGGTGTCCTGACCACGCTGAGTGACCGGGAAACGGAAATCCCGGAAATAGCACAGGAACTGAAGGCGTTTTCCGACTTCTTTCGCTATCCGGATGCGCGGCGCACCCTGTCGCAGGGAGACACCTTTCGCCTGCCCAATCTGGATGAACCCAATCCCCGCGGTCAGATGCCTTATGGCACACCTGAGGTAACGGTTTTGCCCGAGACGGGTTATGCGATCGTGAAGAGCGATCATGCAGAGCGTCCCTTTATGCTGACAATGCTGGCGACCTCCTTGTCGCGCACCCACAAACATGAGGACAATCTGTCCTTCACCCTTTATTTCGACGGGCTGGAATGGTTGATTGACCCCAGTTTTCATTCACATGAGTATGATGCGCCCATCCCGGCCTACCTGCGGTCAGCCGCCGCGCATAATTGCGTGTTTCTGCCAGACACCCCCTATAGCATTGATCCCGGCCTGACCCGTCTGGACGGCAGGCGTGACGGCGATACATGCCAGTTAAGCGGTACCCATGAAGGCTATGAGGGCATGACCCTGTCGCGGCGGCTGACCTGCGCGCTTGACCGGCTGGAGATTTCCGGGTCCGATATCCTTTCAGAGCCCTGTGACGGCGCACAGCTACGCTTTCACTGTGGCGAGCATGTTTCGGCAGACATTGAAGACGGCCGGGTTCTTCTGACCCACCCAGGATCGGACTTTATCCTTATACTCAGGGCGGGCGATCTGCCGGTCGCAGTGTTGCGAGATGAGGCGGAAGCGACACATATGGCGGGCTTGGTCGGGCATGGCTTCATGGAGCAGTCAGTGATTGATACGCTGGTTGTTGATGTGTCAGGACATGATCACGTTGAGTGGAGCATATCGGCCTTCAAGGCAGATTGAGAGGCATTTCTACTTATCGCGCTTCGCAATTAGCCTGGGACGCAAGTTGATTTCGAAACGCTTACAGCATCAACAGGCTTTGCGCGGAACGCTTCGGGTAGCTAGTAAGCCATGTAACTGAAATTCATGCCTTCGAGAGAGGCCAAGGCTGGCCTATTACAATGCCGAACGTCCGCACTCGACACACGGCATCTTGACCCCGAATGAGGCCTATGGCAGCAAAACAGAACCAATGAGATTTGCAGCCTAAATGAAACCCTGATCCATCTTAACAAGGCTGAAAACTGGTCGAAAAAGCAGGACCACCTCTTGGTGCGGTTTTAGTCCAGCGTTGACAGTTTAACATTATCTCAGCGATACCGCTGTCATACAGCCTCTAATTAGCTAGGAAAGAGCATTGGATCTTACGAATATTCTCTCGCACTGGCAATTGGAGAAAACATCCGTCCCGCACGTCTACCAATTCGAACGAAATGGCGAAAAGATCAGCCTCTTTATTGAGGGATTTGATACCCGCCGTAGTGATGCGCCATTTCTTGTTGGTTTCAGCGGCGCCGTCACCGACCGGGAAACCAAGACTCCGCCATTTTTCGCTGGGCAAGGGATATCCAAAACCCTGAACTTGCCGCTTCTCTCCTTCTCGGATCCAACGCTAAACCGCTCTAAGGACATCGGCCTTGCCTTTTATGCAGGAAATGACCGTGTTCCAAATCTACCTGAAGTATTGGCCGATATAATCAACAAAATCAGTGCTCATATCGGTAGGCACGCGCTGCTTTTTGGTGGGTCGGGGGGTGGTTTTGCCGCACTGAGCACACTGCGCCACTGCAATACTTCCTTCAAGGCTTTGGTCTGGAACCCACAGACAATCGTTACCGGTTATTATCGCCGGTTCGTCATGACATATTTCAAGACGGCCTTTCCGGATCTCTATCGGCGCAGCGGTGCAGCGCGTCTTAAGGATCCTTGGGAATTGGCTAAACTGATCAGAAACGAGGGATGCAGACCGACGATAATGCCTTGGAAACCAGCGGGAGAAGTTCTGTACTTACAGAACGGACGTGATGATTTTCATCTGGAAAAGCACTTGAGCCCATTCCTGCGCACTGGTGACTGGACGAGGTTAGGCAGATCCTGCTTAACCTCGTCAGAACAGAACGTGAGTGTCTGTGTAGGCAATTGGGGCGAAGGCCATGCCCCTCCCCCCCGTCAGATGATTATCAAATGTTTGTTGGGTCTTGCTACAGGGCGGCCATCCCAAGAACTAGCCCATTCCGTCGAAGCTGGACTTGAGGGCGATCAGCCCTACTTGTCATGCTTTCCCGCAAACTATACTGCAGCACAAAGCGTCACTCTCGAAAAAGAAACCCAAGGCAATACTACTCTGGTAAAATTGCGACCAGTCGCGGGAGGCGAACCGGTCAAAAACGTTGCATTTCAGTCTCTTGCGAACCAGGAAGTGGTTGACTTCCGCGACTACAGCGCGAATGTGATCGCACGGTTAAAGACTTCCCAGAGTCCGGATGCGGCCATCAAGGTATTCTTGTGCGATCATACCGGAAAGAAGGTTTCAGCCTACTTCCCTCTTGCGCAAGCCAAGCCTGTTATGGCGGAGCCAAAGCCATCCATCAGCACGAGCATACGGAGCAATTCAGATGCTCCAGACTTGGCTGAGGAGAGCCGGATATTCGTTTATGGCAGTTGTGTCAGCCGTGACATCATGAATCTCCCCTCCACGAAGCTAAGTCTTGTTGCCTATTCAGCGCGGAGTTCTTTGGGAAGCGCTTTCCACTCTAGCCCTATTCCAAGTCATGACATCAATCTACAGCGGATCAAGTCGAAATTTCAGCGGAGAATGGTAAAAGCAGATATAGAGAAGAGGATTAAGAATGATGTTCTCAGAGATCAATATGATATCCTACTAGTCGATTTTATCGATGAGCGTTTTGATTTGCTACAACATCGTGATGGCGGTGTCTGCACAAGATCGCGCGAATTGATATCATCGGGTATCGACGTACAATCACTGTTCGTTAAGACTATCTCATCAGGTTCCGACCAGCATTTTGATCTTTGGTGTCAGGGCTGGGAATCATTTCTATCCACTCTGAAGAGCATTGGTCAGGAAAGGAAAATTCTAGTCAACAAGGTCTGGTGGAGCGACAGAACCAGCGACGGCGAAACCGGTGTTGGCAGTTACACTACGGATAAAATTACTCGGGCAAATGAGTACCTGGACAGGCTTTATTCGCACGCCGCCGACACACTAAAAGCGAAGCAGATTATGGCATTCGAACGAAAGGTCTTTGTGGCTGATGTCGGGCACACATGGGGCCTGAGTCCTTTCCACTACACGGCTGATTACTATCGCGATGCCTTGTCAAAAATAGAGAGGTTCTCAAATGACCTGCGGCGTGAAGATATCTAATAATCTAAAACAGAGCCGCATGCAGGCAGCACAGCTTCATCTTAATCCGGTAGGAAGCACCCAAAGCCAACTGACCGTCGGGTTTAAGGCGACCCACGACACAAAACCTTGGCGTTACAGTCTGCCAATAGACTGGAATGCGGACCCCTACCGCCATCATAACTGGAAGTTCCGCCTGTCCTGTTGGCGGATCATGGATACCTTTCTGCGCGATTACATAGCTGACACTAATACCAACAGTCTGAGAGCAGCCTTCGAAATTGCCCTGGATTGGCATCGCGCTGTGTGTATCGACAAGACGACTGGCAAGATGACGTGGTATGATATGGCGACGGGCATCCGGGCGTTGCGTCTAGCCTTTCTTCTTGATCAGGTCGCATTGGGGAATGTCGTGCTGTCAGATGAAAATGCCCAGGCTTTTGACGAGATGGCTGAGGCCCATTTTCACCGGCTCAGCGACACCACGAAGGTTGCCATTAATAACCATGGCTTGTTTCAAGTTTTTGGTCTTGAAGCTCTGGCGGCCTATTGGAACGATGGCTGCGAACTTGCCGCCGCGCGCCACTTTGCCAGCGAGCATTTGGCAAAGATCGTCGACGCCAACTTTACTTCCGAAGGTGTCCACAAGGAAGCTTCACCTGAGTACCATTCCTTTGTCATGACCTCGCTGGAAAGGGCCGCTGTCGGATCCGGAATTGCGTCAAATCTGGTGCCCATTCTGGCAAAAGCACGCCAGATTGAGCCATTTCTCGCTTTGCCAGACGGGCGATATCCGGGCATTGGCGACACCCAGAACGAAAAGGTGAATCGCGCTTTCAAGAAACTAACCGGCGAAGACGCGGACTGTGTGAATGGCCATCTCACTTTGATCAAGGACCTGTACGAATCCGGATATGCGATTGCGAGAAGCGCACCCGGAGAGGCCATTGATCGTGAATGGATGCTGTTTGTCACCGGAATGATGCAGGTTCTTGCGCATAAACATGCCGATGACCTTGGGTTCACCTTCTATCTCGACGGCCAAGACATCTTCGTGGACCCGGGCAAGTACTTCTACGATTATAGCGACATGCGCAAGTTCATCATGACCGCTCAAGCGCATAACACAGTGTCATTGGAGGGGATTGATGTCCTGCCAGAACATGTGGACCGGTTCGACACCTCTGCCCTGTCCCCGATGATCCATGATCAAAACGGCATTTGCATTTCCGGAACTATCCATCGACCGGGCAAGTTCTGGCACACACGCTTGTTCGATCTGGTTCCAGGTAAATCTCTGACGATTCGTGATCTGGTCCGTTCCCAGGTCCCGAATGCCGTTCTGAATAGGCTGCACGTCTCACCTGGTCTCAAATTAGAGAAAGACGGCGCCTCGGTCCTGATCCACACCGCCAAAAGAAAAATTCGGGTCAGCGCAAGAAATGAGACGCCTATTGAGGTTTTAAGCGGCCAAAAATCACCTTTGGCAGGTTGGTACTCGCCAGAATACGGAAAGATTGTTCCTTGCAGCGTACTGCAAACACGCCACAGCACCGATATGGTGGATGCGGGATGGCATATTGACTTAGTCGCCCGAATCTAGAGCGTGTCTCTGCCTTTCAGATTCCGGGTTCCCCTACTGGCGATGTTGTGCTTCCCTGCGATGAGGCAAATATGGTGGGCGCAGATGGGCAAGACACATCCAATCGAGTTTCGAGCGCGGGTCGCCGCGTTTGTAGTGAGGGACACGGGTACCGTGAGGCCGCTCGGCATTTCCGGGTTTCGCCGAAATTCGTCAACGACCTGATCAAATTGCGGCGGGAAGCCGGGTCACTTGAGCCGAGGCATCAAGGCAATGGCCGCGATCGCGCACGCCTGCGTTTCGTAGGAGCCTTGATGCTCGGACACCATCCGGTCCGCACGCGCGCGGACCTCTGGCGAGTAGCGATTTGCCATTTTGCTTTTTGTCATAACTGTGAATCGGCGTGCAAAATTGACCCACTTGGGTGGGTTATGAGCGAGTCAAATTGACCCACCTGCCACGTTAGCATCCGCGCCGAATAGCGCGGAGGAATGAGCAGGTGATATTGATGGAAAGTGTATCGAAGATCCGTCGTTGGATATTGGTTGAGGGTCGCAGTATCCGATCTGTGGCGCGGGCAACGGGTTTGTCGCGGAACACGGTGAAGAAGTATTTGAAGGAAACAGCCCGCCAAGCTATCAGCGGCAAGCGCCACCGGCCCGGCATAAGCTGTGCGATGGATTTGACACGCGGCTTCAGGAGCTTTTCGAGCAGGATCAAAAGCGCTCGCGCCCATTGCTCACGCCGCCGAATGATGGCACACAAATGGAGAGCAAACTCGATTTACCAGTGGCCCTGAAAAAAGGGCCAGGTCACTCGAACCGCAGGCCTATCTCGCAGACATCCTCGACCGGATCCACGATCACAAGATCAACAGGCTCGATGAATTATTACCGTGGAATTGGGCACCGCTGGCAGCCACAACCGACAGTCAAGCCGCATAAGCTGCGGTCTCAATGGCGCGGTTACGACAAACCCGGGGCGGTTCACGGTGCAAAGGCTACAGACCGATATCGGGCGGAAAGAAGAGGTCGGGCGTTGCTGCTTTTTCCCTTGGAATACGTGGGTCCTGCTGAAATAGAGTAAAATACTAATGCCTCATCAGGGCCGTTTCTTTTTCTATCGTCTGCTCAAACCCCGATTGCTGACGGACCCGCTCGGCGGCGCCTTTGGACAGGCGCAGGAAAAGGTCGGGGTCATGGTAAAGCCGCTCAATGGCGTCCGCCAAGGCAACCGGGTCTTCTGGTGGGGTGAGGATGCCGCTGTTGTCATCGACAAACTCCGGAATGGCCGCGATATCGGTTGTCACCGGGACAAGCCCGGACGCCATTGCCTCATCGCGCGACACGCCCTGGCTGTCCATGCGGGTGGGTGTCATAAATATCCCGTATTCCTTGTGCAGCGCCGCAATCTCCGCATGAGACAGGAAACCCTCATGCAATGTGACATTCGGGAATTCACGCAAAGGTTCCGTCAAGGCGGCAAAAAGCTCACCCGATCCGGCAAGGTGAAATTCGAGATGCTTGAAGGCATCGCGTTTTGATAACTCCAAGATCGCCCCGATAGTCAAATCGTTGGCGTATTTCTTGCTGCTGTAAGGGCGAATCGACAGTATTTTTTTCCGTTGTTCCGAGGTTTTGGGACGGTAGGCAAAAAGATCGCCGTCTATGTGGTTATGGATGATGGAGTACTGTCCTTCACGAGGCGCCTTGCCTACATCTTCAATGATTTCCGTCAGGAAATGATGCGAGACGAATACATGATGTAGGTTGCTGGACCTTTCCGAAAAAACTTCGTCCCACAGTTTCATTCTTTCGCCGCTGAGGCGTTTCTGCCGTTCTATCTCTTTGTCATCCATGCGTGAGAATTCATATTCACGGCGGCGCCAATGCTGAATCTCGGCGCCGTGAATCCAGATTGTCACCCGCACGTGATCGAGGTGTTTTTTCAGCACCTCCCACATTTGCCGGTCCAGCAGATGTACCAAAACATGCCGGTAGCGGCCTGTGCCAAGGGTCACGTCAAGCAATTCGGCATCGCCTGTGGCCACATCTATGTTTTCAAACTCGTCATAGGGTTTTTCGATGCCTGGATTGATGCGGAAGATGTCCACCCCCATCCCCTGTGAGCGGTATCCGCGGATGCGGCTGTGCAGGAACCCGTATTTGTAAAGGTCATCATAGGACGGGTATTGCTTGGTCAGGACCAATGTATCCGAGGGGCCGATGATCACCGGCGGCATTGCGCCATCTGACCCAAAGCTGATGTCGCTGATCGATATCTTTCCGGTTCCGATAAGTCGAAGTCCAAAGCGCAGTTGCGTACAGTTGTTCGGGATGGCCAGCGCATGGCTTCCCCCCGAGACCAGCATTGAATGGCTGATCTTCTTGTTATCGGCGCCATAGAATTCACAGACCAGATTGCCCTGGGGCAGGGTGTACTCCATCTCGAAATTCAGGGTGCTCTGATCGGTCAGATTGAGCGTATCGCGGCGCAGCTTCTTGTTCATCCACAGATAGGCGGCCTGTCCGGTATCGGCCTCGCGGGTGGCCGTAAGGCGGTTGCCTGTCATCTCTTTCCTGAGCGGCATTGATTTTGACACAACGGCGCTGCTGAAAAAGCTCTTGGCGCTCAGCATCGGAAAGGCAGACCGGCGGGGGCGGGTCCGGGGTTTGGCCGCAGGCAGCCGCTCTGCCGCATCATAAAGAGAGGTTGTGCTGATCCCCTGGAACGGCAGTTCAAGGTCGTGAACAAGGGCGGCGGCGGCCTCGTTGTCGGCCCCGCCCCGGCAATAGTTGAACTCATCCAGCGCCAGAAGCCGCGGGCCAGAGGCCTGGGTTATTCCGGGAAACTGAAGGACCTCTGACAGGATATCGGCATTCAGATGCCCACAGCGCAGAAGCGCCGCGCGCAGGGGCAGGGCCTCGGCAAAGCCATAGCGCAGATCTTCGCGTTGCAGCACGGGGCCGTCCAGCTCAAGCGCGAAATGACAGCCTTTCCCGAACCCTTCCGCGTCACTGTAGCGGGTGGCGAGGGTCAGGTCCGTCAGGTAATTCGGACCATAGTGATCCTCTGCATGCAGTTCTCCAAAAAAGTCGAAACGCGCCGCGTCGCCCATGACCGTGGCAACCAGGGTATTGGCATCCTGAAAAACCGAAACATCCTGATATGTGTCTTTGGTCATGCCTTCTGGTGAGAACAAAAACAGATGTTTGTTTGCATGGGTCTGCGCGTGAAACTGTCCGATCAGCGCCTCTGCGGCCTGCAAGGTCGGCGCGGTGGCAACAAGGGCTGTTGCCGACGCGGCCTCTTTATAGGGTTGGCCACGCACCTTTGACAAAATATAGGCCAGGCGGGCGGCGTAGGTGTGTTCGCGCATCACTTTGCGCAACCCCAGCAGACGAAACTTGCGGTATTGCATATCGTCATCGGCGAGGCTTCTGAGGGTGGCGGCCAGCTGATCACGCTGATCCGAGCATATCGCAAGATCGCCGAACAACATCCGCACCCCACGTGAGAAATTGCTCACCACCACGGTGTTGGAGGCCATCAGCTCAAACACGCGGCGGGCAAACATGGTCTGCGACTGCTTGATCGTATTCATGTTGATGCCGTAGCGGTAGCCCTTATAGGCCTTGTCGATTTCGGAAAACGGCAGGCTGCCCAGGATCATGCTGCGGTAGTCTTCGGGGAATTTGTAATGCGGATGATCGTTTTCATGGTTCCGGTCATAGATTTCCACCGGGCGAAACGTGCTGACGGTGTCAATAATGGCTGCGATGTCGCGCTGCCGCTCGGGATAGCGCAGGTAGTAGGAGCCGGCAAAGTTGAAGGCGTCCTTGCGTGGCATGGTCGCGATCGGATTGTGCGATTGCGGCTGTGCGGCGAATGGCAGGAAATATACCCGCTCATGGCCGAGCGCCTCCTTGTAGGCGGGGATACAATCCATATCCGTGGTGAAGACAAAGTCACACAGGCCCGCCGCTGTGATGAATGTATTGAAATGGACGGGGTCTTCCTTATTCCAGAAAACCGAAGGGATGCCGTTTTCCTTGCACCATGCCAGCATATCAGTCAGGGGGTCGGATACGGTGCTGACCATCCTGTTCCAAGTGTTGTCATTGCCATGCCATGCCGATTCCACAAACACGAAATCCGGTTTGAACTCCTCCAGCTGCCTACAGGCATTGTCCGGATCCAGTGGCAGATAGATGCATTCCGGCATGTAGCTTGCTGTCGTGAACTCATCCATGATCCCCGCGACGCGCGGCTTGGCCCCCTGCGGGGTGTTATCCAGAAACGTCAGACGAGTCTTGCGTAAGGCCGCCAGTTCATCCTCATCATTCCGTGCGACGTAGAACGCCTCAAGCTTCTCGAAGGCGGCCGTGGCGGTGGCCTTGTCATGCACCCGCTCGGCCCCTTTCAAGAGGGCTCTGAGCGTTTCGCCGTCGCTGTGGCGCTCAGCGGCGGCTTTCAGAACGGCAACCTCAGAACCAAGGCGCCCGATATTGCGCAGAGCCTGAGCGGCAAGTACAAGCCCGTCATGAATATCTTGATCGTTATTGGCTTCAGACATCATCGGATGACTTTCGATAAGGCGCTGAAAGTAAAACCATTTACAAGAACTCCTGGATGTGCATGTCAAATCAATATGGCGACCAGACCGTAGCGCGCACACTATCAGCGGCAGCCATATAACACAATTCAATGGCTGGCGGCGCGGCCAAATCGCGCAGGGTTTTTCAGGGGTCCGCAAGATGCTGAAGCGCCGCCGCCAGCTTGTCGGCGGTCCGCTCCCAACTCCGATGTGCAATAACCCAACGCCGCCCTTCCTGACCAAGTCGGTGGCGCAGATCCTCATCCTCCACAAGCCTCTCAAGAGCTGCCGTTAACGCACCTATATCCCCCTTGAGAAACATAAGGCCGGTTTCATTGTCACTGACCATACCGGCCAGCCCCGCGACCGAAGACACCACAACAGCCTTTTCCATAGCCAGGGCTTCCAGGGGCTTGAGGGGGGATACAAGTTCGGTCACCGGCTGGGATTTGCGCGGGAAGGGCGCAATATCTATCAAGGAATAATAGCGGCCGACATCGTCATGCGGCACACGGCCCGGCAGGATCAGCCAGTCGTCCACCCCCTGTTCCTGCGCAATGCGTTTTATCTTTTCGGTGATCGGGAAAGTCCCTGCGGCATCCGGCGGCTCGCTGCCGATCAGCAGCAGGCGAAAATTTCGTCCACTGCGACGCAGGGCCGCACAGGCAAGCGTCAGGTCATCAAGCCCCTCATATTGGGTGAAGGACCCGACGTAGCCGATCACAGGCACATCTGGCGGCAAGGCGAGCGCGCGCATCAGCGCCGCATCCCGCGGGACCGGGACAAACCTGTCTGGATCGCAGGAATTGGGCACCAGGCTGATCCGCTCAGGGTCAACATCCCGGGCTATCAACTCATCGCGCATGGGTGCGGTCAGGGTCAGCACAGCCTCGGCGGCCCGGGCGGTTTCGACCTCCAGAAACCGTTCCTGACGGCCGGTGGTCGTCAGCGCATAGGCCGGGTTGCGCGAGGCATGGGTGATTTCCCAGAAGCCCCGGACCTCGTAGACAAAAGGAAGGCCAGCCGCATGGGCGGCAAGGCAGGCGGGCAGGGCGGTCGTGTGGTTGGAGGCCGCCACCACACAGGCCGGACGGTGGCGGCGAATTTCTGCGCCAAGGCGTTTGGCAGCCTCTTCCAGATAATCAACCGAGGCGTGGGCCATATGATCGCTTGGGCGTCGGGGAAATGCAGTCCGGGTCGGATCGGGCATATGATGATAGACCACCCCATCAATGGCCTGTTCCGGCGGGATATCCTGGCCAGGATCGTCATTGGGGAAAAGATCAAAAGGAAACCCCGGGCGGGTCAGGCAGACAAGGTCTACCCCGCGTTGCAAAAGCGCCTTTGCAAGGCCGTGGCTGCGGGTCGCATAGCCATCGCTGGCATAAGGAACGGACTTGTGCAGCACATAAAGAACGCGCCCCGGCACAGGGGAAAGGTCCTGCGCCTGCCGATTTTGCAACCGCCCCGCCAGCTCTGCGGCCCGAAGCGGGCCGGAGCGGACATCTTCAATGAAAGCCTGTACACCCGGAGCGCTGCCGCCGCTCGCGGCCAAGCGGGGCAAAGCCTCTTTCAGACAGTCCAGATCGTACAGGTTCAGCGCGCCCTCGCAAAGCGCTCCGAGCGTCTCGGCATCGCGACACAGATCAACCGCTTCGTGCAGAATATTGAGCGCCGCATCATCGCCGGCCTCGGCCAGAAAGCGCCCGGCCCGGGCCAAATCGTGGGCAATCTCCCGGCTTTGATCCTGTCCCGCGGTCATGGCGCCCGACCTGCCCGAAGGGTTTTCCGGATCCGCGCTACCACGGCTTAGCCATGTAGGGTAACTTTTTCCACAATCTGCTCAACAACCTGATCAAGAAGCGCCGGATCAAGGCTCTCACCCATCACCCGGATCAACGGTTCTGTCCCGGATTTGCGGATCAGAAGGCGGCCTTTATCGCCAAGTTTCACTTCACCCTCGGCGATGGCCTCCCGAACGGCTTCATGTTCCAGAGGGGTGCTGCCGACGCTGTAGCGAACATTGCGCAAAAGCTGGGGAACAGGATCAAACTGCCGGGTCAGTTTGCTGGCCTTCTCGCCGCTTTCCTTCAACAGCGCCAGAAATTGCAGCCCGGCCACCAGCCCATCGCCTGTCGTGGCGTGATCTGTCAGAACAATATGGCCGGATTGTTCACCACCCATATTGTATCCGCCGTTCCGCATCGCTTCGACCACATAGCGGTCTCCGACCGGTGTGCGCAGCAGTTTGATACCCTGAGCGGCAAGATGTCGTTCCAGACCAAGGTTGGACATGACCGTCGCCACCAGGGTGTTATGATTGAGCCGACCGGCCTGTGCCCACCGCCCGGCCAGCAACGCCATGATCTGATCGCCATCCACAACGGTACCGGTTTCATCCAGCACGATGATGCGGTCGGCATCGCCATCAAGGCAGATCCCGGCGTCGGCGCCGGTGTCGCGCACAGCCTGCGCCGCCTGTGCCGGACTGGTCGAGCCGCAGTCGGCATTGATATTGTACCCGTTTGGCGACACGCCCAGAGAAATGACGTCCGCACCCAGCTCCCACAGCACTTCGGGGGCGGCATTGTAAGCCGCGCCATTGGCGCAATCGAGTACGATTTTCAGACCGTGAAACCGGGTCCGGTCAGGCACGGTTGTCTTGGCATATTCCACATAGCGCCCGGAAGAATCATTGAGGCGTGTGACACGGCCAGGCTGGCCATCAAACGTCCCGAACCGCCTGTTGACAAGTATCGATTCAATTTCGGTTTCGACAGCGTCGGACAATTTATAACCATCGGGGCCGAAAAACTTGATCCCGTTGTCGTGGTACGGATTGTGCGACGCTGAAATCATAACCCCCAGGTCGGCCCGCATGGAGTGGGTCAGCAGACCGACAGCCGGGGTTGGCAGGGGGCCCAGGGCAAACACATCCATCCCCGCCGAGGTAAACCCGGCGGTCATGGCATTTTCCAGCATGTAACAGGAGCGGCGGGTATCCTTGCCGATCACCACACGGTGGGTTTTGGTGTCCGCGTTGAAATACTGGCCAACGGCCTGAGCCAGCTCAACCATGAAACCCGCTGTCATCGGGTGAACGTTGGCTTTACCGCGGATACCGTCCGTGCCGAAGAATTTGCGCGTCATATGATTTAACCCTTAACCCGGTTTCGTAGCGTTACATAACACATCAACGCCTTTACAGTGCCATCATGCGGTTGACAACGCGATTGCCCCGCACCGTCCTGCAATCCGCGACGTCCTGCCAGCACAATCCTGCCTTTGAGACCAAGGGTTTCGGGTTGTAATTTTTCAGAAAATAGTCAAAGCACGCGCTAAACGCCATTTTGCTGACAAGGGGTTCTGTTTTGAAAATTCTTATTGTTTTCGGCACCCGCCCCGAAGCGATCAAAATGGCGCCTGTCGTAAAGCGCCTCAAGGCAACGGAAGGTCTTGAGGTCGATGTCTGCGTGACCGCCCAGCATCGCCAGATGCTGGATCAGGTGCTCTCACTTTTCGGCATTGAACCGGATTTTGACCTCAACGTGATGAAGCCCGGGCAGGACCTGACCGACATCACCGCAAATATCATCCTTGCCCTGCGCGATATCCTCAAAGACGGGCAATATGACCGCCTGCTGGTGCATGGCGATACGACAACCACAATGGCCGGGGCGCTGGCGGCATTTTATGCCCAGATCCCGGTTGGCCATGTCGAGGCCGGTCTTAGAACCGGCAATATCTACGCCCCCTGGCCGGAAGAGATGAACCGGATGATTGTCGGGCGCATTGCCGATATGCACTTTGCCCCGACAGAGACTGCCCGCCAGAGCCTTCTGGCCGAGAACGTGGCCGATGATGCAATCATTGTGACCGGCAATACGGTCATTGATGCCCTGCAGGACGTTGTGGCCCGGTTTGACGCAGACCCGACGCTGGATGCACAGATGCAGGCGCGCTTTCCCTTTCTCGACAATGCCCGCCGCCTGATCCTCGTGACCGGGCACCGACGTGAGAATTTCGGCACGGGGTTTGAAAACATCTGCCATGCGCTTCGCGACATCAGCGAACAGGGGGATGCCCAGATTGTCTATCCCGTCCACCTGAACCCCAATGTACAGGCCCCTGTAAAACGGATTCTGGGCGAGACCGCTGCTGTCCATCTGATTGAGCCGCAGGATTACCTGCCGTTCGTCTGGCTGATGAGCCGGGCACATCTGATCATCACCGATTCCGGCGGCGTGCAGGAAGAAGCCCCCTCGCTTGGCAAGCCGGTTCTGGTGATGCGCAACACCACGGAACGCCCCGAGGCTGTGGCGGCCGGCACTGTCCTGCTGGTCGGCACGGACAGCGACAAGATCCGCGACACCGCCCTGCATCTGCTGAATGATCCAGAGGCCTATAATGCAATGGCCCGCGCCCTCAATCCTTATGGTGATGGCCAGGCGGCCGAGCGTATCGCTGACGCGTTGACACGCCGGTAACCGAGATGAACAAGGAGTTTCCCGATGTTTGAACGTATTTCCATGATCGGCCTCGGGTATATCGGCCTGCCTACGGCTGCGCTGTTTGCGGCCCACGGCACCAAGGTAATCGGTGTTGATGTATCGCCGCATGTGGTGGACACGATCAATGCCGGGAAAATTCACATTGTTGAGCCAGAGCTTGACGGCATCGTGCACAAGGCGGTGACCGATGGCATGCTGCACGCCACGCTTGAGCCCGAAACCGCCGATGCGTTCATCATCGCGGTGCCGACCCCCTTCAAGGCTGAGTATCAGCCGGACCTGAGCTATATCCAGTCCGCCACGAACATGATTGCCCCGGTCCTGAAGAAAGGCGACCTGGTGATCCTCGAAAGCACCTCGCCCATCGGGGCGACCGAGCAGATGTCGGCGTGGCTGGCGCAAGCCCGCCCCGATCTCAGCTTTCCGCAAACGGCCGGAAATGATGCTGACATTCAGATCGCCCACTGCCCAGAGCGGGTGCTGCCTGGCCATGTGGTGCGCGAACTGGTCGAAAATGACCGTATCATCGGCGGCATGACGGAGCGCGCCAGCGAAATGGCCGTGGCCATGTACAAGAAGGTGGTGCAAGGGGATTGCGTTGTCACCAATGCCCGCACGGCGGAAATGTGCAAACTGACCGAGAACAGCTCTCGCGATGTGCAGATTGCCTTTGCCAACGAGCTTTCGATCATCTGCGACAAATTCGATATCGACGTCTGGGAATTGATCAGCCTGGCCAACCGTCACCCGCGGGTCAATATCCTGCAACCCGGTGCCGGGGTCGGTGGACACTGCATTGCCGTGGACCCCTGGTTTATTGTGGCATCAGCCCCTGACGAGGCCAAGCTGATCCGGGCGGCCCGTGAAGGCAATGACAGCAAACCCGGCTGGGTTTTGCAAAAGGGCAAAGAGGCCGTGATGGAGATTCTGAGCGCAGAACCCTCGCGCAGCATGTCAGATATCAAAGTGGCCTGTCTGGGGCTGGCCTTCAAACCCGACATCGACGATCTGCGTGAAAGCCCTGCCCTACAGATCACCCTCGGTTTCGGTAAGCTGGGCTGTCAGGTGCTGGCGGTTGAGCCGCATATCACAGAGTTGCCCGCCAAGCTGAGCGGTGGGACAATTGCCCTTACCCCGCTGGAAGAGGCGATTGCGCAGGCCGATGTCATCTGTGTTCTGGTCAAGCATTCGGTCTTTGCCGACCTGAAAAAAACTCTGGCAGGGTCCGCCCGCCTGATTGATGTGGTCGGGCTGTAATCCGTCAGGATTATTTTAAAAAATAATCCTGACGGCGGGCCCTTATCCTGGGGCCTGTACAGATGTAAATTTGCAAACGCCCGGGTAATAAGGCCCTGCACGGTCTTTGTCTCTGGCGAAATTCCCTCTGATTTGGCACAAAGCACGGCGGGTTGCAGTGTTGGGGAAAAATTTTACGAAAGAGGGCCGGATGAACGTTGAACAGACCACGCTTGATGGGGTCGTGATCCTGACCCCCGTCCGCCATGGAGATACCCGTGGGTTTTTCTCCGAAAGCTGGAATCGCAAGCGCCTGACCGAGGCCGGGCTTGACTATGATTTCGTACAGGACAATCACTCCCTTTCCGCACAGATAGGCACGGTTCGCGGGCTGCATTTTCAGGCCCCGCCCCATGCTCAGGCCAAGCTGGTGCGCTGTGGCCGGGGGCGGCTTTTTGACGTTGCCGTCGACATCCGCCAGGGCAGCCCCACCTACGGACAGTGGACCGGCGTCGAGCTCAGTTTTGAGAATGGGCGCCAGTTGCTGATCCCCGCCGGCTTCCTGCATGGGTTCATCACCCGCGAGCCCGATACCGAAATCATCTATAAATGCAGTGATTATTATGCGCCGGAATGCGATGGCGCCGTGCGTTTTGATGATCCTGACATTGGCATCGACTGGGGCGCGGCCACCGGACAGGCCATCCTGTCGCAAAAAGATGCCGCCGCCCCCCGTCTGGCCGATATCCACTCCCCTTTCACCTACGAGGCGTGAGCATGAAACTGCTGGTGACAGGCGGGGCAGGGTTTATCGGATCAGCGGTAGTGCGCCAGGCGATCGCCCGCGGGCACCGCGTGGTCAATCTGGATGCGCTGACCTATGCCGCCTGCCTGGGAAACGTGGCCTCGGTGGCGGATCACCCGGATTATGCCTTTGAGCGCGCCAATATCTGCGATCCGGCGGCGCTGGAACGGATTTTTTCCACCCACCTGCCGGATGCTGTCATGCATCTGGCGGCCGAATCCCACGTCGACCGCTCGATTGATGGCCCCGGCGCCTTTATCGAGACCAATGTCACCGGCACCTTCAACCTGTTGCAGGCCGCCCGTGCCCACTGGGAGCGCAGGGGGCAGCCGGAGAATTTCCGCTTTCATCACATCTCGACCGATGAGGTCTATGGCAGTCTCGGGCCAACCGGCCAGTTCACCGAAAGCACCCCCTATGATCCGCGCAGCCCCTATTCGGCCTCCAAGGCGGCCAGCGATCATCTGGTACGGGCCTGGCATGAAACCTACAGGTTGCCGGTTCTGTTGACCAACTGCTCGAACAATTACGGGCCTTATCATTTTCCCGAAAAGCTGATCCCGGTGATCATCCTCAATGCCCTGGCCGGTAAACCGCTGCCGATCTATGGCGATGGCTCAAACGTGCGGGATTGGCTCTATGTGGAAGATCATGCTGATGCCCTGCTGACAGTGCTGAACCGGGGGCAGGTCGGGCGCAGCTACAATATCGGCGGCGAGAACGAGCGCAGCAACCTCGAGCTGGTGCAGATGTTGTGCGATATCCTGGACGAGCTGCGCCCGGGCGCGCACCCCTATGCCGATCTCATCACCTTCGTAAACGACCGTCCCGGGCACGATGCCCGCTATTCGATTGATCCCACCCGCATCCGCACGGAACTGGGCTGGCGGCCCGGTGTCACCATCGAAGAGGGGCTGCGACGGACGGTGCAATGGTATCTGGACAATGAGCCGTGGTGGCAGGCCCTGTTGAATCGCGACGGCGTGGGCAGCCGTCTTGGCACGGGCTAAGGCCCGCTTGCAGAGAAAGAAAGGGCCACCGACATGAAAATCCTGGTCTTTGGCAAAACCGGACAGGTGGCGCGCGAGCTACAGCGCTCCCCTCAGGGCCATGACATCGAGGCCCTGTCGCGTCAGGACGTCGACCTGAGCGATCCGGCGGCCTGTGCCGCCCTGATTGAACACAGCGATGCCCGGGCCGTGATCAACGCCGCCGCCTATACCGCTGTAGATCACGCGGAAAGCGAAGAAGCCCTGGCCACTGTCATAAACGCCGACGCCCCCGGCGCCATGGCGCGGGCCTGTGCCGCGCGCGGGCTGCCGTTTTGCCATGTCTCAACAGATTATGTCTTTGATGGCACAGGCACCGGGCCGCGAGCCCCGTCCGATCCGGTGGCCCCGCAAAACGCCTATGGCCGCAGCAAGCTAAAGGGGGAGGGGGCCGTTCGCGCCGCCGGTGGCAGATCTGCCATTCTGCGGACCTCCTGGGTCTTCTCAGCCCACGGGAGTAATTTCGTGAAAACCATGCTGCGCCTCAGCGAGACCCACGACGCCCTGAACGTGGTTGCCGACCAGATTGGCGGACCAACCCCTGCGGCCGACATCGCAGCGGCGCTTTTGGGTATGGTACGTGCGATGGCTGCGGGGCAGGGTGGGGGACTCTATCATTTCAGTGGTGCGCCCGATGTCGGCTGGGCCGGCTTTGCCCGGGAAATTTTCGCTCAGGCGGGCCGGGATGTGGCTGTGACCGACATTGCCACAGCGGCCTATCCCACACCCGCCGCGCGGCCATTGAATTCAAAACTTGACTGCGCCGCATTGGCGGATGATTTCGGGATTATGCGCCCGGACTGGAAGGCCGGGCTTGCCGGTGTGTTGAAAGAACTGGGGGTGGCATGACGATATCACGCAAAGGCATTGTCCTCGCGGGCGGATCGGGCACACGGCTTTACCCGATCACCATCGGGCTCAGCAAACAGCTGCTGCCGGTCTATGACAAGCCGATGATCTTCTATCCGCTTTCGGTTCTGATGCTGGCCGATATCCGTGAGATTGCAATCATCACCACACCGCAGGATCAGGATCAGTTCCGCCGCCTTCTTGGGGATGGCAGTCAATGGGGCCTTGCCTTTACCTATATCGAACAACCCTCGCCCGACGGGCTGGCCCAGGCCTATCTTCTGGCGGAATCCTTTCTGGACGGCGCCCCCTCCGCCCTGGTTCTGGGGGATAATATCTTCTATGGTCACGGCCTGTCCGAACAACTGGCGGCGGCCACAACCCAAACGTCAGGCGGGACAGTCTTTGGATATCGCGTGGCAGATCCGGAGCGCTATGGCGTGGTCGAATTTGACACGACCGGGCGCGCGGTTTCCATCATCGAAAAACCCGAGGCGCCCAAGTCCGATTATGCGGTGACCGGGCTCTACTTTCTGGATGGTGAAGCGACCGAACGGGCCAGACAGGTCAAACCATCCGAGCGCGGTGAGCTGGAAATCACCACTTTGCTGGACATGTATCTGAGCGATGGCAAGCTGTCGGTCGAACTTATGGGCCGCGGCTATGCCTGGCTGGATACAGGAACACATGCCAGCCTGCTGGATGCCGGTAATTTCGTACGAACCCTGGAGCAACGCCAGGGCCAGCAGGTCGGATGTCTGGAAGAGATCGCCTATACCAAGGGCTGGATTGATGATAGCGCTCTTTCAGAGCGTATCTGGCTGTTTCGGAAAACCGATTATGGCCGTTATCTTGAGCGCCTCAGACATCAGCCCGGCCCGAAAAACTGATCCATGACCACACCCTCCCCACCGCATGTCGCCATCCTGATGGCCGTCTACAATGGCGCCGCCAACCTGCAGGATCAGCTCGACAGCCTGGCCGGGCAGGATCACCCGGACTGGCATTTGATCAGCAGCGACGATGCCTCGACAGATGACAGTCCGGCTCTTCTGGAAGAGTTTTCCAAGGCGCACCCGGTAACCTGCCTTGCCGGGCCCTGTCGGGGTGGGGCGGAAAATTTCATGTCGCTGATACGCCGGGCGCCCGATCATGGCGCCCCCGGACATTGGCTGGCCTTCTGCGATCAGGATGATGTCTGGCTGCCTGACCGGCTGTCCCGAGGTATTGCCGCCCTGCGTTCAGGGGACCCCGAACAGCCCGCGCTTTACTGCAGCCGCACCTGGATCACGGATGAGCACCTCCGGAACCGGCGACTCTCTGCCCCCCGACCCCGGCCGCTGTCTTTCCGCAACGCGCTTGTCCAGAACATCGCATCCGGAAATACGATATTGCTCAACCCGGCAGCTGCGACGCTGATTGAAGCCGCAGCAAGGAAAACAGGCCCGGTGGTCGTCCATGACTGGTGGATATACCAGCTCGTGACCGGGGTGGGCGGGCGGATTGTCCATGATGATCAGCCAACGCTGCTTTATCGCCAGCACGCGGTGAACCAGATCGGGGCGAATGACACCCGGTCCGCTCAGATCAAGCGCATCTGGCAATTGCTGCGCGGCAGCTTTCGGGACTGGAACGAGACAAACATCAAAGCCCTGTCTTGCGTCAAACCGCAACTTACACCGGAAAATCAGCAAGCTCTGGTGGCATTTGCGGATATGCGCTGCGGGCTCTTACCGGCCCGTCTGGTCGGGTTGCGACGGTTGGGATTATATCGCCAGAGTCTGGCAAGCACGCTGGCGTTGTGGGTTTCTGTTCTGCTGAAACGCATTTAAATAACATAACAATGATTATGCCGTAATACATTTGTAGCCGCAAAGCGATAATGTCACCCATGAGCAAAGCGGAAGTGTCACTCTCCTCGCAAAACGATGTGAGGATGAGCGGACATGGGATGGGTGATGATGAGCGAACGCGAGCTAAACCGTGTAGAAGTGTTGGCGCAGGTTGATGATGGTCGTCTGAGCGTCGACAACGCGGCGAACATGTTGGATTTGACGCGTCGGCAGATATTCCGGCTGCTGAAGCGGTATCGTCAGGATGGCGCTGCGCCTCTTGCACCGGGGTGCTGTGGGCATATTCAGCACGGCGATTGACCGTTAACCGGGCGGTTCCATCATCTTGTAATACCCCCCCCTGTCCGGTACATGACTGCCTGATCATTCTTTCATCCCAGGATATTATGCACCCCTGCATTTTTATTGTCATGGCCGTATACAGGCCCGATCCTGCACACCTGAAGGCGCAGCTGCTCTCCTTGGCGGGGCAGACTCATGACCGGCTCCATCTGATTGCAGTCATTGCCGATACCAAATCAGACAACCTTGTCCACGAGCTGGCCGAGGAGGCCGGGCTAACCCTGACTCTGGTTCCCAGCGATTTTGGGTTGGACTCGGTCCGCGCCTTCGAAACCGGGCTGAGTGAGGCCCTTCGGTTGATCGAGGCGGGCGGGCTGGAACAGGAGGCGCTGGTTGCGCTCGCCGATCAGGATGACATCTGGCACGCCGACCGACTCGAAAAAGGCGTGGCCGCGCTCCGGGCCAGCGGGGCCGATCTGGTGCACAGTGATGCGCGGCTGGTGGAGGCCGATGGCGAGACCGTCCTGCAACACTCAATGTTCGCCTTCGAACGCCGACAACGGCGACCGAGGCTGCGCGGGTTGCTCTATCGCAACAATATCACCGGCATGACCACGTTGATGCGTCCCCGGCTGCTGCGTCTGGCCCTGCCCTTTCCACCGCAGAGCGGCGTGCATTTCTATCACGACCTTTGGCTGGGGCTGCTTGCGGCCGCCACCGGCGGGGTTCATCTGATCCGCGAGCCGCTGGTCGATTACCGCCAGCACGGTGCCAATGCCATCGGTGCGATAGACCGTCGCCAAGGCTGGCGCGGGCGGGGAAAGCGCCCCGATGCCATGTGGTTGCGGCGCGAAGCGGCCGCCTATGCGCTGGCCCGCTACCTGGCACAATCCACCTTTAACAGGATCGCCGATGCCGTCGCAGATGGCCGCCTGATGCATGGCGAGGCCCGGCTTTCCCCCCTGCGCCCCTTCCTGAAACGCCTGCGGGGCGCGGGCACCCACCTGTGGGATGCCACCCGGCTTGCCCTGCGGGGGAATATCGGGTTGGCGCGTATTGCCACTGGGTTTGCCGTTGTCAGCCTTGGCCGCACGGTCTGGACCATGCGCGAAGCCCTGGGGGCCGGGCTGAACGCCGCGGTCAACGCCTTCGACACACGGCTTTATTCCCTCTCGCCGGGCATGCTCCCCCGACCGCCCAGCTCTCTGCCCAAAACGAACAAGTCGGCCACCGATCACAAGGAAATTGTCGATCTGCGCAAGGAGCCGCGCTGGACGCCTGAATTCACTGCCACAGACCCGGCGGTAACGGTGCTGGTCCCCACCCTCAATCCAACCGAGATTTTCGCCGGAATTGTCACCGCCCTGGATATCGGACTGGGGCTGGCGGCGCGGGGATACCGGGTGCGTTTCATTGCCACCGATCTGCCGGTATCATCGCCAGGGACCTCGCGCAGCTTTATTCTGCACCGGCTGGGACCAGGCGTTGATGCCGAAACGATCGCCGACCGCATCAGTCTGCATTGCGGCGTACAGAGCCCGACCCTGCCCGCCCATCGCGGCGATATCTTTCTGGCCACCGCCTGGTGGAGTGCGCATGTGGCCGAAAAGCTGATCCGGCGCCACGGCTATGACCAGGATCGGTTTTTCTACCTGATCCAGGATTACGAGCCGCATTTCTATGCCTGGGGGCCGGAATATGCCGATGCCATGGGCAGCTATGATTTCAACTTCGAGCCAATCTTCAACACCACGCTGCTGCGCGATTATTTTGCGGCACGGGGGTTTGGGTTTGCCACACCGGACACGCTGGCCTTTCACCCGTCGATTGACATAGCACGTTACAGCCGGGGCAAACGTGACAGCGCCCGGCCCAGCCCGCGGCGGCTGGCGCTTTACGGTCGGCCCGACGTCCCGCGCAACATGTATGCCACCGCCGTGGAAACCCTGGCGCGCTTTGTCGAACGCGAGGGCCTGGGCCCCGATGACATTGAGCTGATCTCGATCGGCCAGACCCACGGCGATGTCACCCTGCCCGGCGGGCTGACCCTGAAGAGCCTCGGCAAGCTGCCCTGGGAGGACTACCCGGATTACCTGTGCAGTGTCGATCTGGGCTTGTCGCTGATGTATTCACCCCATCCCAGCCATCCGCCAATCGAAATGGCCGCGTCCGGGGTGCGGGTGATCACCAATCAGTTTGGCCCCAAGGACCTGAGCCAGCTGAGTCCGGCGATCCTGTCGGTCCCCGCCACCGCGCCAGAGCTGGCCGATGCGCTTTCGGTGGCGTGGCATGCCGACACAGTGCCACAACAAGAGCGCGAGATTGACCTGACAAAGTTGGGGCTTGATCCCGAGTTGATGATTGATCAACTGGCTGAAAACCTTGCCAGCCGGCTGCCGCAAGACCAAGGATAACAGGATGACCCGCAAGATCATATTGCATATAGGCTCGCCCAAATGCGGCTCAACCTATTTGCAAAACGCGATGCTGCAGAATGCAGAAGCTCTTCTGGCGCATGGCGCGCGTTATCCGGAGGGCCAGGAGGGCCACCCGGGCAATGCCGCCGGTCTGGCGGATCTCACTCGGGAGAAAACCGAGGCAATGTTCGAGGGCGGCGTGCAGACCGTAATCCTCAGTCACGAGGATCTCTATTCCCTGTCAAAAAGGGGGCGGGCGCTGGCGGAAATTGCCGCCGAGACAGGGATCGAAGTGCAGCTTCTGGCCTTTCTGCGGCCCTTCAGCGATTTTGTCTTCGGCGATTATTCGCAGTTCATGAAGCAGAATTTCGAAAGCTTTCTGGCCACCCGCTCCCCCTATGGAGGGCGCGATTTCGAGACATTTGCCCGGCGCCGGATCGACAATATGTCCCCGGCCACCTATCTGCGCAACTGGAGCAGGCTCTTTCCCGACCACCCCCTGCTTCTCGACAGCCACAAAAATATCCGCCAGGTTTCAGAATATCTGCTGGGCTATCCGGCCGGGCTCGATTGGGAAGTTCCGCTGAGCAAGACCAACCCATCGCTCCGGATGGAGGATTGCGATCAGATTGCTGCGGCCATGCGCGATCCGGACAGGCCCGATGAAGAGATCCGGGACATGTTTCGCACCGCATTTCATCACACCAAGGACCCGGATTCCGGGCGTAGCCGCGCGCGCATTGACTGGCTTGAAGAGCAATTCCGTCCGCAAAACGACGCGCTGCTGGAGCAATTCGGCTTCGACAACCGGCTAACGTGCACGCCTGCAACATCCTGGCACTCCAGCAGCTGATCGGGGTGAAAAGTGCCGCAATCTATCATGGATGACCGTGTTGCACAGATCAACTGCAACTCAGAATGCGCCCTAACCTAATCGATCATTTTGGCGCAGTTCGGTCCGAAACGGGTGTTTTTATTTTTCGCTCTGGACAAAAAGGATACCACGTCATTCTCGCCGGCCAATGTTGAGCCGGTAGGTCTTGGTCGTTTGCCGACCGCTACCTACCCCTACCACAAAGAGGATGATGTGATGACACAGAATACAAGCGTTCCGAAAAACCAGCGTCCGCAGGCTGTCGAGCAACGGTTGCGGGACTATCGCCGCAAGAACCCTGGCAAATGGATGCCATGGAGAAACGTGTTGCAGGCCGTCGGCGGCTCTGAGCGGGACTTTTCCAAGATGATGCGCGACGCGAAGGAAAAGATCACAACCGATGAGGCGGCGCTGGCCGCACCACCGGACCTGCCTGAAGAGTTGCGAGAGGAATTCGATCTATTCCGAGCCAGAATCTGGGGCAAAGCCTGTGATATTGCGGATGTCAACGCTACCGCCGAGCGCCTTGTGCGGCAGATGGACAATGCGAAACTCGCGCAAGAGCGTGTCGAGCATGACGAACTCGTTGCCCAGATTGTGCGTGAACGAGACAGGGTCTGCGCAGAGACAGAGAACCTCAAGCAGGTCAATGTCGACCAGGCGGATGAACTTGCGCGCACCAAAAGCCAATTGCGCGAAACGCGGGCGGCTCTTGATGAGATGCGCGATCTCTTCACCCAATTGACCCAACATGCGCCGCAACAGGACGATGCGCCGGATCCGTCACGCGCGCCACAGGCAAATGTTTCAATGTCGCGGACATCGCCATTGCCCGGCTGATCACGCGGACTCTGTGCGATGGCTATCTGCGATACAACCTGTCCGAAATGGGCTGCATCCGGCTCTGTTTCGGACAGGGCGCGCGCGCAGGGGCTGTCACTCGAACGGCAGGCAGGGCGTCGGGTCATGCCGCGCTGGTGTCTCGGGCCTCGGGTCTGCCTCCGCCAACTCCTTCAATGTCACATCCAGTGGAAAATCCTGCCGCTCCCGGTCCTTCAGCCCCGCATGCACTGCGGTCAGAAGGCGCCGTCTTTCATCAGCGGGCCGCGCGGCGAGCCATTCGAGAAACGCATAGCCGAAAATGATCTTGCGGCGCGTGTCGCGCTTGCGCTTCTGCGCGCCGTCCCGAGCCCTGAGGTCCTTTAGCCGTGCGCGTTCCTGATCGATCCGTTTCTGCACCTGTGCGATCTGTGTCTCGATGCTGCTCATGTCATGCTCCTATGCTTGGGGATGCTCGCCGTGACAGGGAGATGGGGCTTGGGTGACGGGAGCGCGCCTCAAATTTGGAGTCAGGATCGTTGTTCGGTGGGCCCTCACCGGAGCCGGACAGGCGAAGGGCGCGGTTACGCAAACCCGAGGGTTTGCCGCGCGCCTGCGGTGAGCTTTTTGGAGCGGTGCGAGCCACTAGGCCCGATCTCCCCTGCATGCATCACAAGGCCTGTCATTTCGAGATCACCATCAAGAACCGGGGCAACTGCACCTCGATCGTGGGGGCTGCGGCTTACCGCGCCGGCGCCTGCTATCATGACGCGCGCACCGGGCGGCGGTGTTCTTATGCGGCGCGGCGCGATGTTGCCAGCGTCGAAATGATCCGGGGGCCGAAAGACCCGGAAGAGTTCTGGAACACCGTCGATGCCGCAGAGACACGCAAGAACGCGCGGCTCGCGAGAGAGTTCGTCATTTCGCTGCCCGCCGAGCTACCGCTCGACAACCAACGCAGACTGGTTCGGGGTTTCTGCCTCTGGCTGCATGACCGTTACAAGCTGACATCCATGGCGGCGATCCATCATCCCTTTGCGGATGGACTGGACCGGGAAATCACACAGGATCTGATGCTCAACCGTGACCAAAACCGTCGGAGCACCGATCGTCAATCGGATCGAGGCAACCCACTTAATCACCATGTCCACATCTTGACCCCGACCCGGGAATGGAACCCGGACACCGACACATTGGGCCCCAAGCTGCGCGCGCTCGATGACCGCAAGACCGGGCCGCTGATCGTGCAGCAATGCCGCAACGAATGGCAGAGACGGGTGAATGTTGTGTTGGAAAAACACGGTGTGGCAGCCCGCGTCGATCTGCGCAGCTATGAAAAAATGGCCGCCGCCGGGGAGGCTCCCGACGGGTTGATTGCGCAGCGCAAACTCGGACCAAAGAACACCGCCCGCGGGCGCAAGGTCGAGCGTGAGACCGGGCAGGACAGCAGCTATTCGGGTCAGCGGCGCCAGAAAGTGCGAGAGCATAATGATGCACTCTGGCAGAGCTGGCTGCAGCTTCGGGCACTTGAGCGTGAAAAGGCCCGTCTCGAACGCTCCGCCGCACTTGCGGCAGAACGGGAAGAGACGCGCCGGAAAGAGGCCGCAGTCGCGCAGGCGCTGGAAGACGCGCCGCATCTCGACTGCCTTGATCCCAAGGCTCAGGCGATCGCCTGGGCCAAAGGAGAAAACGAAAGCGCGATCGACGCGCAGTTTGATCGCCAAATTGATCCTGAGACGGAAGATGCCACGGAGCCGACCACGGCTAAACCGCCCCTATCGACCCCTGTCAAACGGCCCGAGCGGCCTGTGCGCCAGCGGATCCGCAAGTGATGGACCAGCCGTGTCATCGGATGGCCTGCACTTGTGTCCAGCTCTCCCGCGCACGCATCTCTTCACGCGTCAGGCTTTCCGCTTTGCCGGCAAAGACGGCGACCGGCGGTTTGTCCGCGATACGATGATAGAGCCGCCCGGGATACCATGTTGTTTCGGGATGAGTGATCTTGACGCGCATTCTGATAACTGCGGTGCTCGCGAAGTCGACCTCGGGGCAGAACAGATAGCCGTGCCCGTAAATGCGCGATAGCTTGCAAGCGGCCCCAATCCAGCGGCGGCGCATCTGCAACCAGGGCGCAGTCTGAGGGTTGATGCCAGGGATATAGAATATTGGGACGTTCGCGCCTTGGTGCATGACCACACGGGTATAAAACAAGACATGCGCTGCGGAGGACAGTTGTGACAGCATGCCGGGTTCCATCATCGCGAACTGCCCATCCTTGCGCCGCGCAGTGATGGATTCAATAACTCTGCGACTGAAGCGAAACCTCACATCGCGATTGGTATCACTGAAATTGAATACTTCTACCAGCCCGGCCGCCTGAAGTGCCGGCATCGTCGCGCGCACCGGGCGTAGATCATTAGTCGAGGGCGGAAAGGTGCAGGCGGTCAGCTTGCGCGACAGGATATGCGCGGAACGCTGTGACGGTGATGTCATTGAGGTGATCTGAAAGGTCGGGTGCTGATCGGTGAAATAGCACAGCGCGTGAAAGACGCGCAGGGCGTCGAGTGACAGGTTTTTATGTTCGATCATCGCGACTAATTCGGCAGGGCATAAGTATTGCATGGCTTGGGACATGAGGTTTCTCTGTTTGTGTGGATCGTCACCTGCACATCGGTCCGGATGCTGCCCGGACAAAACGCGTGATCGCCCGGGAAACCCTCCGACCTGTCCGAAATCTCTGCCGCCCTGCCCGAAAGAACAGCGATCCTATCCGAAAGTGATGTCGGCTTTTCCGGAATACTGAGCACGATTTCCGCTCAATCAGACCGGAAGCCCACATCTCTGGCGTGCAAATCCGTGACATGCGCGCGCGAAACGGCGCAACACCCCGATTTTGCACGCCAATCCGGGGCTGAGAACGTTGCAGAACCAAAGAACCTCTACAAAACCACCCAGAACTGGCGGGATTTGCGTGCCGAGGCGACCGATGCGTTTGTCGACCACCGTCATCGATTTTGCCTGTTCAGGGGGATTGATTGGAGGTCGCCCCCTCACCACCCCGCGCTCCGGCCTCTTCACAATCTCTACAAAAGGATGACTCTCATGACTGATTTTCCAGAAATTACTTATGAAAATCTCGAGACCCTCGCTGCGTCGGCCTTCGCGCTGTCCCGGCTCTGCGCCACCGCGCTCCGCGCCGATGTGATCCACCACCTCAAACCCGATCAGCGGCGGGAATTGGCACGAGACACGGCGGAACGAACAAGCCGAGGATCTGAGCCGGGCCCTGTCGATTCTGCTCGGCCTGCAGGAGGCGCTCTATGGCGTGCAGGACCTGATGCAGGCCGAACGCGCCCTGGCCGATCTGCGTCGACATATCTGAATGGTATGGCATGCGGGCCTGACGCCTGCGTGCCGATCACTCTGATGAACAGGAAGGCCGTCAAATCAGGGCTTTGAGACCCTCTCGCCTGAATCTTCACGCAGGCGGTTTCCGGTCGGCGTCTGATGATGAATTTGCATTCCGGTGGGACAAACGCCATGTAACGAGACATATGGTGCAGAAAATAGTCTCCAAATTTTCTGAGCTCGCAATCGCTTAAATTCGGCAAGACTCTCTGGAGTAACGCTACTCAGGCCTGTTTATGCTGCACCCCACCCTTCATCAGGAATTGATGGTGTTCGATTGCCTCTTCGACGTCGGTATAATAACTGAGATGGCCATCCTCGAGCACAGCCGCATGATGGCACAGGCGGCGCACCTGCCCGACGCCATGAGTGACCATGATCGCAGCGCTGTTATTGACACGATCCGCGAAAAGGGCGTCGGCCTTTTCACGAAAGGATGCATCCCCGACCGCAGTGACCTCATCGACCAGATAGGTGTCAAAATGAATGCCCATCGACACCCCGAAGGCGAGGCGTGACTTCATCCCCGAAGAATAACTGCGTACGGGAAGGTTGAAATGCGGCCCAAGCTCGGCAAAATCGCGCACGAAATCGCACAACGCATCTGTATCCACGCCGTAAACCCGGCCAATAAACCGGACATTCTGTAGCCCCGTCATCTCGGGGTGAAAACTTCCGGCAAATCCAACCGGCCAGGATATCGTACCACGGCTGATCACCTCACCACTGTCAGCATCCATCGTCCCTGCCAGCATCTTTAGAAGACTGGATTTACCCGCGCCGTTGCGCCCCAAAATGGCAACGGCGGTACGCGCGGGGAAAACCGCACTGATCCCATCGGCCACAACGTTGCGATTGCCGTTCAGGATAAATGTCTTACGCAGGTTCCGCAGCTCAATCATATCGGTCCCACTCAGCGCCGGTCGCGCAGGGAATAATAAACCATCACCATGATGGACCATGACACGACAAGAAACCCCGCCATCAACGCAAGCAGCATCATACGGCGCGGATATTCCGCGGTTTCGGCCAAGGTCGGCTTGATATGGGTGGCCAGATAGCGCGATTTTCGCTGCGCCTCGGTTACCGCCGCATCGCGGGTGGCCAGGGCCGACAGATAGCTTTTCTCGGCGAATTGCCGGTCCAGCTCCAGGGCCTGGTATTCTTCCAGAAGTTTGGAAAACGGATTGTCTCCGCCCGTGGCCTGCTGCCCTCCAAATCGCTGCCGTTCAGCATGAATTTGCTGCCGGATAACATTGATACGGCGCTGTTCCTGCACGACCCTCGGGTCGTTCTGACTGGACGTCTGCAAAAGCAATTCATGCTCGATAATTGCCTTGGCCAACTGGGCCTGCAATGAGTTCAGAAGCCCCATCTGGCCCTGAATATCTGCGGAAGGGTCGACAATCTGGGTGCGGTTGCGAAAGGCCGTCAACTCCCGGTTGGCAATCTTGAGCCTCTCCTCGGCTTGCGCCAGCTCTTCCTCAGCATAGCGTGTGGCGTCGGCCCGTGCGATAGCCGAGAGCTGGTTGATCATCGTACTGCTTTCGGAAAACACGACCGATGCAATCGCCTGGGCATCGGCAGGATCAAACGCCAGCACTCGGATTTCAATAAGCCCGCTGCCCCGGTCATAGAAGATCTTTACCATACGCTCCCAGTAATGCGCGAGGGCCTCGATGCGCGCATCCTCACCCAGGCTGAACACTGGATCGTCGGGACGGTTATAGATACTGACCAAATCAAGCTGCTCGTTGACCGAACGCACCAGTTGCTGACTCTGGATGTACTCATAAAGGATATCGGTATCCGATGAGCTGGAGCCTGACAGCTCCGTAATACCGCCCAACAGCTCAATCGCCGACCCGACCTCTTCCGTGCGGACCGAAAACCCGACATGGCTGGCATATTGATCCTTGGCAACGCCATAAAGGTACCAGATAGATACCGCCATCGGGACCACGACCCATAGCAAAAATACTAGCAAAAGCACCATATGGCGGCGGCGCGGACGCGCATCGGAGACCGTCGGACGCAGCGCAGGTTTGGGCTTGCCTGCTCCGGCGGCGGGATCTGCCTTTGCATCCTGTGCGGGGACTTCTGCCTTTGCGGCCTGTGCCTGTCCGGTCGGAACTGCCTGATTCAACTCGAATCCCTTTACGACTGTTTACCCTAGCATAACCGGGTTTGGCGTTTCCTATCAAATCTCCGGGTGCTACACCATCCACCATGATGACAAACCCGCCGACACCCCCTGCCCTGCCGCGCAAGCGCACCGGAACGATACAAACCATTGTGGCGTTGATGCTTCGCGAGATGTCCACAACCCATGGGCGTTCGGCCCTGGGCTATCTCTGGGCCATTATGGAACCGGCGGCAGGCATCCTTCTGATGACACTGATTTTCTCACTGGCCTTTCGCACCCCAAGCCTTGGCACCAGCTATCCGCTGTTTTTCGCAACCGGCATCCTGCCTTTCATGGGCTATATGGATATGGGCAACAAGGTGTCGGTTTCTCTTAGGTTTTCCAAGCAGTTACTGTTCTATCCCGGGGTGACCTATACCGACGCACTGATTGCCCGGTGGCTGCTGGCCGCGCTGACGCAGATCATGATCGCCGCAGTGCTTTTCCCCGCCATTCTGTTTATCTATCAGGTAGACGTCATCGTTGATATGAAGGCCATCGCTTTTGGCTATCTGATGGTTTTCACCCTCGCGGCCGGGGTGGGTACGCTGAATTGTTTCCTGCTGTCTGTTTTCCCGCTTTGGGAGAGGGCCTGGGCGATTTTCAACCGACCCATGTTCCTCATATCCTGCGTTATTTTCCTATTCGACACCGTCCCGCAACCCTATCGGGACTGGCTGTGGTGGAATCCGCTTATTCATCCGATCGGGCTGGTGCGCCGGGGGTTTTACTCCACCTATGATGCCAACTATGTCTCGTTCACTTACGTCTTTGCCGTAGCGGCGGTAACTCTGGCGGCCGGGCTTCTGCTGCTGCGACGATACCATCGGGACATTATCAACTTCTGAAGCGCGGCCCCATCACGCGGGCTCGGGCGGCTGATAACCCCCGCAAAGCCCGGTCAGTGATACGCAGCCCGGCGCGATGGCGGATATGATAGGCGGCCAGAAGTGCCGCGGCTTCTTTTGACAACGGTTCTTCACTCGCTGGATCTTCTTCCAGGTCCCGCCCAAAATGATCGACCTCATCAAAGAAGTTCCGGGCCAGCGCCTCATTGTACTGCGCACAGATGTTCAAGATCCGGTGGCGCCTGGCAAACGACACCAAAAACCGCCGCGAGGGCACCTCAAGCTCCAGTGGCGCGCGCTTAAAAAACGTCTCTATTGTGCGGGTGGTCATGGTCATGGACATCCCCTGATCAAGCATCGCCTTTTTCAGATAGCGCGCCGGCTCAATCAATCCGGTCGGCGGGCTGATATTGCGCCGAATGCCCGCTTGCTCACCCTCGGGCAGCAGATCACTGGCGCCAATGGCCTCCAGAAAGGCGCGCACCGGGTAATCCTGGTGCTGTCCGGGTATCAGCGGCACGGCCAGAACATTCTCGCGGCCCACGCTCTTGGCCCAGTTTACCAGCATCCAGTTGTAATTCAGAACCTGCTTTTCACTCCGGAATTGCAGCAGCGCATCAATGCCATCACGCCAGTCCACCCCGCCTTTGACATGCTGTTTGTAGTCCGATTCTATCCACATATCCTGACGCCGCAGAAAACAGATGATCCCCACCTCGAACCCCAAGGTGCGGATCCGTTCTATCACCTCCTGAATAAGTGCGCTGCGGGCCAGACCGAAAAGATTTTCCGAACTTAGAATGACATCTCCGTCATGGCGCAGGAAAAATGCCAGCAGCGCATCGGCGGCGGTGGTATCGCCCCGGAGCAGATCAGCCGCCAATTGCCCGGCATTGCCCTGGTCGTTGACCCGGTTCTGACGATGGAACTCGTAATGAATGCCACGCGCGGCCAGATCTCCGGCATGGGTGGCAAGAAAATCCTGCACGGTCGTGGTGGCGCATTTGGGCATGCCGACATGCAGGAACAGGCGTTTTTTCATTGAAATATCTGTCTTGGACCGTGATGCGCGCACCTTAAAGCGTTTCGGTTTATAGCTAAAGCAGGAATAGGCAGAAACGCAGCACAGGCGCCCCACCCTTTGGTCCTGCCATTGCAGGCTGACAGATATCAACCGGGCGTCTGCACCTATCCGCGTTGCCCGCTGCGGCCCGGTCCTTTATGTAACGGCTCGAGCACAGGGCAGGTAAGGCAGGCAGAATCCTATGGGCTGGCGCGGCTATATACATGATGACAGCAAGACTGTCTTTTTCTGGTCCCAAAAGGCGGCCTGTACCACGCTGTTCAACTTTCTGGCTGACAACATGCCCGAGCGTCCCACGAACAAGCGCTATTTTCACATCAACAGCCGCCCGTACAATCCCTGTATCGAAGCCATACGCGATCATGGCTATCACTCCGTGATCCTCGCTCGACACCCGGTCACGCGGGTTATCAGTGCCTATTTCAACAAGTTTTGTGTCTACCGTGGCAAAGCCTTGCAGGTTCGCGAGGATCTGGAGCCCTTTGCCCGCGAGCTGCATGATCTCTGGTGCGACCGAGAGGGCAACCCGACCGAAACCAACAGCATGACCTTTGAGGATTTCCTTGAAACCATCGCCCATATGCTTGCAACCCGCCCCGCACCGCACCTGCCGGTCAATGGTCACTGGGAAACCCAGATCCCGGCCATTCATGAAAAGCTGGGGCTGCATTATGATACCGTGGTACATGTCGAAAACCTCAATGCCGAAATGGCCGCACTGGCCCAGGCACGCGGGCTTTCCTACAAACCCCGCGCGATGAACCGCACCGATCTGTCGGAAAGCCCTCACAAGGGATATCTTGGCAATCTACCGGCCTGTGAAATCAACACGTATAATTTCGGATATGACAATTTCATCACCCGAAAGACGCTGAAAAAAATCCACGCCATCTATGCGGTGGATTTCGAGGTACTGGACTATCTTTCAGATCCGAGAACCGGGCCAGTCATGGGGCATATTCTGAGACGTTTACGCTGGATCAGAGCCTATTTTACCCGCTTTACAGGAAAATGAAATCGTCGGCAGACAGCGCACCGATAGCGAGACCCTCAAACAGGATCGTATGGCCCCCATAGTGCACTTCGGCCCCCTGCCCCGTCATGATAATATCAAGCGCCTGAAACCGGCCATTCTGTCCCTGGCCTTCAACGCCACTCAGACGGACCCGGTCGTCTCCGGACTGAAACCCGACGATAACATCCTCCTCACCATCGTTGAGCTCATTGAAAACGAAAAGGTCCGCGCCGCCGCCGCCCTCAAGCCGATCATTACCGGCCCCGCCATTCAGCGTGTCGCGGCCACTGCCGCCACGCAGCAGGTCATGGCGGCCGCCACCGGCCAGAAAATCATCCCCTCCGCCACCGTCGACGGTGTCATTACCCTCCCCGCCACCCAACCGATCGTTACCGGCCCCGCCGTCAAGCATATCGCTGCCGGGGCCGCCGCCTATTGAATCGTCACCACCATTACCCAGAACGGTATCTGCCCCAAAACTGCCGGCCAGCGTATCATCGCCAGCGCCGCCGCTGACCAGATCATTGCCCGGCCCGCCACTGACAACATCGTGGTCGTCGCCGGCTTCAATCAGGTCGTCGCCGAGCCCGCCTCCCAGAGTATCGCGCCCGGCCTGGCCGCGCAGCGTATCATCGCCCGGGCCACCGCCGATATTATCTTGCCCGGCACCGCCTTCGACCAGGTCATCACCATCGGAAGCCGCCAGCGTATCATCCCCAGCCTGCCCCCGCAGCGTATCGTTGCCCCCACGTCCGGCCAGCATATCATTCTCGGCAGTGCCCTCCAGAATATCCGCCCCATTGGTGCCAACACTCGTTTGTCCGTTACTTGCAGGCGGCACGGGATCCGGCTCAGGCTCAGGCTCAGGTTCGGGTTCAGGCGCGGGCGCGGGTGGGGGAGGGGGTAGTTCTGTAACAGGAATAGGCTCTGGTGGCGCGATTTGCAGCGGGCCACGCTCGACCGTCACATGCGACAGGACCGGCGAAAGAAGCGCCGCAATGTCATCCGCCTCCAGACTGGTGCCATCGTGACTTCGCAAGTCCAACTCCTCTCCCGCGAAACGCAGCATGGCCCCCCGCTCTGTCGGACTCACCTCAATCTGGTCTATATTGCGCAGAAACGGCCAGGCTGACAGGTCGAGAACATCCTCGCCGACCTGAATATCAAGGATCACATCGCGTTGCCCATCAGCCCGCAGAACAAAGATATCCGCCCCCTCTCCCCCCTCCAGCGTATCGGCCCCTGCCCCGCCGCTCAGAACATCGTCACCCGCCCCGGCGCGTATCTCACCTGCCGTGTTGCGCAGCGAAAGCAGGTCATCGCCCTCTGTCCCTGTCAGCACGGCTGATGTGGCTTGTTCAATCACCCCCGGATTGGAAAAGTCGACTCTGAACAAGCTCAAACCGCCTTCCCCGGCAGAGGTTGTCAAAATGGTCAGGCCGTTGCCGTCTGCCTGTGCCGCCAGCCCGGACACTCCGTTGAGCGCCCTGTCCAGCCCATCCGCCATGGTATCAAGATGCACCAATCGCCCTTCGGCTGTCAGGCGAAACAGGCTCAACCCGTCATCATCGCCCGCCGCCAATACAAAGACATGCCCGTCAACAGAGACCACCTCCAGCTGCGTCACGCCGCTGAAGCGGGTTGGCAGATCATCAATCACATGATCACGAACACTGAGTGTTCCATCATCGCCAACCGCCAGCACACTCAGGCTGGAACTGCCCGCCCCGGCCACCAGCAGAAAGTCATGCCCGGCGACCTCGACCGTTTCAAGCGCGGTAACTGTCTGCACCGGCAGGCTTTGTGCCATACCAAAACTTTCAACAGGTTCTAGCGCGCCGTCCGAACCAACCCGAAAACCGCTAACGCCATGTTCAGTTGCAGAGCCCGCGTAAAGATAAGCGGCGCCATTCACCTCGGCCAGGGCCATATCAGAGACGTTTTTCAGATAGTTTCGGGCATTGTCTGTGACAGATACCGTGGTCTGTACGGCACCGTCATCATTCAGGGTAAAACCCGACAGCCCGCTGCCATCAGACGCACCGACAAACAGATAGGCCACTCCGCTCAGCTCAGCCGCCAGCACGGTGACCGCCTCAGACTGATGCGCACCTTCACCAAGAAAGGCCAGCTGTCCACTCCGCCCGCCAGCCGCCCAATTGGCCTGTAGGTCGCTCACCAGCGCCGGAGGCAGGGTGCCAGCATGGCCAATAACCTGAAATCCGGCCCGGGCTTCTGCCTCATGCCACCAGGACACGTCGATCCTGGGACCAATGGCACCGGCAGAGACCACACGGGTTACCCCGGTGCTGTAATCCAACACGGAGAACCGCCCGTCAGGCAGTCCGAATATCGCAATCGCCGATTGAGAAAACTCATGGTTTTCGGCATAAATAGTGCCTGCATGACGCAATTGCACTGGCATCTTTTCCACTCACCCATTTCGCGCCCCCACGCAAGAATGAGCTTCCGCTGCCAACCCTAGAAACCTCTTAATGAAATGTGACCAGAGAGCGGCATTTAGAAACAGTTAAAGAAAAATCACCGGTAAATGTTTCGCGCGCGAAACATTTTCTGTCCAGAAAATGCCCCGCACTTGTTTGCACAGGCTGCCCCATATCGAGTTCCGATGTTGTTTGCCCCCCTTTGGGGCATCGCCTGGCGGAATGACGCCCAGAGCATCGGCCAGCGGCGCGCGCAGCGTCGTCATCCACCTGATGCGGGATGCCTCTTTTACCGAGGGTCCGCTCACATAGCCTCGGCAAGCCAGCGCCGCAACTGCGCGCGCGCCGCTGCCGTCAGCGCAGGCCCACCCAGGGTCAGGCTGCCATCGTCATTTTCCCTCAACCACAGCCCATCGCCAAGCGCTTCCTTGGGGGCGGGGGCTGGCTTTGTCACAGATGGGGCCGACGAAAGGGGTTTACCTTCTTTTGCACTCTGCGCGGCCAGCTCTGCCATCAGGCAGGCCTGTTCTGCCTCTGCGGTTTCCGGCCGGGCCTTCTCCAGCCTGTCGCGCAGGCGGCTTGCCAGCCCCTTATCCTCATCCAGCGCCCGAACCAGCCGCAACCCGGCCCGCTCCGGCAGTGCCTCGGGAAATTGCAAGGCGCCATCCAGGGCATGCACGATCGTCAGAAAACTGCCTATCTTGGATCGTTTGGTCCTTGAAGCCGCGTGATAAAGGTGGCGCAATGCTGCCCGCTCCGTCTTGAACACCCCCTGTTCCACTGCTTTCGCGGCAATCCGGGCGCGCTCGTAATAGCTGAGTCCGACCCTGATCTCGTTTTCCTCGACCATCGCCAGATAGGCCTCTGACGCCTGCGCCGGATTGCGTTGCAGCGCCAGCACCGTCTGAAAGGCCGCCTCGCCGGTTTCCGCCTGAAGCCGTTTCAGCGCCTGACAACGCCGCCAGCCGGAAATCAGCCCATACCGGCCCGGGGCAATCTCGGCCACTTCGATCGGGGTTTGCTGGCCGCGCTGGCGCAACGAGGCCATCAGTGCGCTCAACTCACCATCCTCCATCGCCAGACGGTCCCGCACCAGATAATCCAACTGGATCTGATCAAGCGTGAGCTCCAGAACCATCCGCCCGCTTTCCCGTGCCCGGGTCAGGGTTTCAGCCATTTCGCCGGCAAAGGCCGCTTGCGAGGCATCGCGTGCCACATCTGCGATCGGGGCGCTGCGAACAGATGAGTCCAACAGCCCACCGGTATCAGGGGCCGTGCCCTGCTGCAAATGTGCCGGATCAGGCGGGGTCAGCCGTTTGCGCTTGGCCATTGCTTTTTCTCCTTCCTTGCTCGGGCGGGCAAAGGCAAACGTTTCGCGCTCGAAACGGCCCCGGTCTTCATGCCGTTTCGGCCTTTGCCGCCAGTTCATCGCGACGCCAGCTGCCTAAAAGCAACGTTTTGAACGCCGCATAGGTGGCATCGAATGTTTCCCGCCCACGCACATAGGTTTCACGGTTGAAATCACGATAGTCGGCTTCGTAAATACCGCGCACCTGCTCTCCGGCTTGGCCGATCAGGGCGGTGAAATCCTGTCGGTGCGGGCTGAGTGTGCTGCCCAGATAGGCCTGCATCAACGCGGCCAGTTCGGCCTGTTGCGTGCCGTCATAGCGGGTGACAACCGCACGCACCGCATCCCACTGAAAGGCCAGCCCCTCACGGCCCAATGCACGGGCGGCCATGTTCTCTGCCTCTTCAATCGAATTGAAGGTGGCGTGCAGCATGTCAAAGAACCGCCCGGTTGAATCAAATTCGAGAAAGGATGCCCCGAGCGGGACCAGTAGAATATCCGCAGCCGCCAGCCCGTTGATGGTGAGATAGCCAAGGGCAGGGGGGGTATCGAGGAAAATCACATCATAGTCATCCAGCACACCATCGGCCGCCAGCATATCGGTCAGTGCATCCCAAAGCTTCCACCCCCGTCCCTGCATCCGCCAGACCGGGATTTGAAATTCGGCCCAGTAAAGGTTCAGTTGGGCGCCAATCAGATCAATATTGGGCCAGTGGGTCTTCTGGATGAGATCCCCGGCCTTGATTTCCAGCGCGGCGCTGATCGTATCATCCAGCGGCTGCGGCGCTTCCCCCCGGTCCAGCCGACGCTGGTTCTCGCTGCGCAGATACTGCCCGTAATGGCGTGCCAGCAGCGGAAAAACGGTTTGCCATTCATCCTGTACCTGGCCGCCGAAAATAGATGTCATAGAGCCTTGGCTATCAAGGTCGATGACCAGCACGCGGTAGCCATCCAGAGCGGCGGACATCGCCAGATGCGCTGCGGTTGAGGTCTTGCCAACGCCGCCCTTGAAATTAGCCACCGCCACCATCTTGGCCGACTGACCTTTGGGGCGATAGGGAAGATATTCTTTGCTCTTTGACCCTTCCTCTCCGAAATGGGCACGCAGGCGCAGAACCTCATCGAGGGTAAACCATTTGGTCCCGCCTTCGGTTTCCGAGCGCCCCTGCGGCAGATTGGGGTTGTTCTTAAGCACCCTCCTGAAATGACCGGTAGCCACGGGAATAAGATAGCGGGTGATTTCCCAGGTAGAGAACATCCGTAGATGGCGCCTGTCGCCTTCTTTCAGTCCGCGTTCGGCCAGATCAGTCCGACCTGCCTGGCAAGCGCGGGCGACATTGCCAAACTCCGAGGTGGTTGCCGGATTTCCCATTTGCGCAAGTGCCGCGTCTGGATCAATATTGAAATAGGGAGGCAAGCTAATCTGCGTGGTTGGTTTCATTCCGGCCCTGCATGGTGTTATGTACGCTGTTTTCGTAAGAATAGCCAAAAACCCCGAACATGGAAGGAAAATGCGCACAAGGCTGGGTTTTCCTGGGAAATCGGAGTGGTTTCCTTTGCCTTGTGGTTTGAAAAATCAGGAAATTGCTCAGAAACGTTGTTATTTATCTGTTATTTATTCGTTACGTGTCTTCAGATATTTTCTAAGCCACAGATTTATAAACGTTTTTCGCGTCTTTTTTTTTAGGGGTGACTCTGATCCACCGTTCTTGTGACTCTGATACCCCGTCACCCTGACTCTGATACCCCGAACCAGGGCCTGCCGGGACTGGACGGGCTTTGTGGATAACTTTAGGATAGGTGTTACTGAAACCCCGATAAAGAGTCGTACTGCGTGACATAGAATACGACGGGGGCAGGGCGGCTCAGCCGCTGCAGGACAGGCAGAGGGTACAGGTGATTATGGCAGGTGTGGATATGCCGGATGGGGCGGGCAGGTCCGGGCTTTTGCCCGATCGTCACCCAACTGCTGATTTCTTTGTCTGTGATATTTTCGATGCCAGTCCGAAAGATGATCTGGGCTCTATGGAGCATCCGATCTTTTCGCTCTCAACCCGGCCGGATCGGCGGGTGCTGTCCTACAATCACAACGATGTGGCGATTACGATAACCCCGAGCGTGCGGGGCAGGGCGACGATCCATGACAAGGATATCCTGATCTACTGTATCAGCCAGCTGATGGCGGCGCTGAATGCTGGCCGTGAGATCAGCCGCACGCTGCATCTGAAGGCTCATGACCTTTTGGTTGCCACCAACCGTGATACTTCGGGCGATGCCTATGCCCGGCTGCGCGAGGCGTTTGAGCGGCTGGCGGGCACGCGGATCACCACCAACCTGACAACCGGCGGGCTTGAAACTACTCGGGGGTTTGGTCTGCTTGAAAGCTGGGAAATTGTTCGCCGCTCACGGGGCGGGCGGATGATCAGCGTTACGGTCACGCTGTCGGAATGGCTGTTCCGGGCGGTGCTGTCGAAATCGGTGCTGACACTCAGCCGTGATTATTTCCGACTGCGCAAACCGCTGGAGCGGCGCGTTTATGAGCTGGCGCGCAAACATTGCGGGCGGCAACCGGGTTGGCGGGTCAGCGTAACCACGCTGCATAAGAAGGCGGGCAGTGCCGCCCCTGTGCGGGTCTTCCGCGCGGCCCTGCGCCGGATGATCGTTGATGACCATTTGCCGGATTACGAAATGCGGGAAGAGACCGGTGACATGATCATCTTTGAGCGCCGCCATCAGGTGGTGATGCCCGATACGCTCACACCGCTGGCCCCGCTGACACTGGATGAGGCCCGCACCCTGGCCCCCGGTGCGGATATTTACGCACTGGAGGCAGAATGGCGCAGCTGGTGGGCCGAGACTGGTCGGCCTCGACTTTCGAACCCCGACGCGGCCTTCCTGGGCTGGGTCCGGTCACGAAACACGCGGCTGTAAGGCTTAAGCCTTCTGCTGCTCAAGCAGATACCGGACAGCCGCCCAGAGAACGGGAATCAGCTGATCCGGTCGCAGAAACTGGCGGCTGTCGGTCGCGTCCAGGTTCTCGATGCCCCAGGCGCCGAAATCGATACCGGCAGCATCCATGGCCCGTTTGACATCTTGGGCCAGAAATCCCGCATGGGTTCGTTTGCCCTTATGGGTGTGCAGATAAACCGGGGCAATCTCATGCGGTTCAATCGGATCTGCACGGGCTGCGGCTATCTGATCGGCATTCAGCGGGACGGGATCATCGCCGGGTATGTCGCAGAGTTCATTGCCGCCGGCCTTCCACTTGAAGAAAACCGGATCAACCTGCCGGATCAGATCGGTGGCCAGAGCCGGATCAATCCGGTTTTCGACATGTTTATCGCGTTCATCGGAGGTTTGAATCGTGCCGTTCACCGCCCAGATCGAAGACCAGCGGTGTGTCGCTGATCCAAGGTTGAATGCATTGTCGGTGCCCGGCGTGACATTGCCCTGCACCGTCAGCTTGGCATTGGGGTTGGTGGTGCCAACCCCGAGGTCATGGGAAAGCGACAGGGTCGTGTCGGAATTGCCGGCAATCCTGTGTTCCCATCCAGAGCTGCCATCGGCCTGGTGAAGGGTGAGTGTGGCAAGGCTGGTGCTGTTGGTGCTTCGGAAGAACCGGACAGCGGCACCACTGCTGCCATCATCCACAGGGTTGAAATCAATCAGGGCATTGGTAGCTGCGTTGACTGAGAATATCATCTGTGATGAGTCGCCTCCGGCGGAGGCATGCTCGATCATGGCATAGCTGTCGGGGCCGGCGTCACCGGCCTGGAGTTCCAGCCGGGCGTTACCAAGATTGGGGTCGGCGATACGCAGGTGGCCGCCATATTGTGGTGGCTGACCATCGCCGAACCCAACCGCGCCGGTGTCGGCCGCGAAGGTTGCTGCCAGGCTCCAGCCGACTCCGTCAGAACTTGTCTTGATGGCGAAATCGTCTGATCCTGTCAGGCCCATTTCGGCCCGGCCTGACCAGCCGGTCTGAAACAGCAGGCTGGCGGTATCGGGCAGGGTGGCCTTGTTGATCTTGAGCTGATGGCCTGCGCCTTCATGGCTGAGCAGTGTCGCTTCGGCGGCGACGGCCAGCCGGTTGACCGCATCCGCCGTGGTGCCAATGCCGACGCTTTCAAGCTGATCCAGGGCATTCTGCCAGCTTCCACCCCGGTAAATCCAGGTGCCACCGGTGCTGAGGTCAATGGCCTGCCAGCCTTCCTGCGGGGAGAAAAACAGCCAGCTCTCGTTCAGGAAGGCGGCCAGTTGCCCGTCCTGTCCTGCCCAGTCTCCCTGAGCCCCGGCGCCGAGCGCGTAAAGTGCCCCGGGATCAGGGGCCACGGGGGGCGCGGTGACCCCGACCCCTTCCACCCGCATCTGTACCAGCAGATCAAGCTGTTGCAGGGCCTCGTTATGGGTAACGTGTTTCTGCGCCTGAGACGGGGCAATGAAGGGCAGGGCAAGACGGGCAGACAGATCGGACATTGCAGTCTCCTGAAAAAAGAAGGACTGCGGCAGAGTGCGGACAACGGCCTTGATGGTTGGTTACAGGTCCGTACGCTGCGTTTATGCGTGCGCCTGCCCCGCGTCCGGGGCCTGTCCAGGGGTCAGTACGATCCGGCCTCCCTCATGAACCCGCGGCAGGTAGCGGTGCGGCTCCGGTACGTCCTGCCCGGGCAGACGGCGATAGCGATCACAGCGTGCCTGTTCCCCATAACACAGAATGCGCACATAATGACCGTCAACAAGAGCACGAAGTTTCGGGTGGATGAAAAGCCCGCCCTCGGCGGGCATTGTGGTGGCGTAAAGCGGCACTAATCCGGCGCACCGGCCCGCAATACGATCCTCCTCCAGCCAGCCAAGCAGGGCCTCAAGGCTGTCGTCGAGGACGGTCAGAATGCCGGCATAGACCCGGTCCAACCGGTGTTCCCTGCGCGCGGTCCTGCGGCTTTTCAGGATCTCCGGGGCGGGAAAGGCGCGAGGGGCGCCGGGGGGGTAGAACAACGTGCTGGCGGTCGCGTGGTGGTGCAACTGGGCCTCATAATATTCCCGGCGGGCTCCGTAATAAAACCAGCCCATGCCGGTGGCACTGTCGGCTGTTGCATTGCCGGTGCTGTCGCGTTGCAGTGCCAGCGGGCCGGTTTCAAGGGCAACCACAGCGCGCTCTCCGAAAAGCTTTCGGGTGCGACGCAGCAGTTCGCTATCCGATGAGACGCGCAGATTGTCCCAGCCGCCAAGACAGCCACGTATCAGATCGGTGGGCAGCATCAGGGAGGTCAGGTTTTCAAAGACAAGGGCCCCGGTCCCTGTCCAGCGGCTGACCCGCAGATCGGCGGTATACCGCGCCTGCTGGCTCAGGCAGCCCGCATAGCCGGGGTTTTCAAGCAGGAATGTCACCTGACGCGACAACCTGTCGGGATGCGACCAGTCATCGGCGTCGTGCAGGGTGATAAACTGCCCTTTCGCCTCTGCCAGCCCTGCGTTGCGGGCACCGTAAGCCCCGATATTCTGATCCAGCGTGATCAGGCGGATGCGCTGATCCTGTTCAGCAGCAGCGCCTGCAATTGCGGCAGTCCTATCCGTACTGGCGTCGTCGATGACAACAAGCTCGAACGCGGGCCAGCTTTGGGCCTGGATGGCCCGGATGGCCGTGTTGAGTGTATCCTCGCTATTGTGAACCGCCATCAGCACAGTGATCAGCGGTCTGTCTCCGGCAGGACAGGCCGGGGTGGGGCAGGTCAGCCGGTCAAAAGCGGCCTCCGGCCCGTCGATACAGGAGACAGAAGACAGGCCGGATCGCGATAACGCCATGTTGAGACAGCTCAGGCGCTCCTCTTCGGTGGTCCCCAGCCAGCTGCGCGCAAGATGCAGGGCGATGCTGTCAGGGGCCGTGGCGGCAATATTGCGGGCGCCGGGGACATCCCCGGCCCTGATGGCGGCAATTATCTGAAGCGGGGCAAGCCGGGCTTCGGCGCCCGGTTCGATCTGGAGCCGGGTCTCGAACCAGCGTTGGGCGTCAGCCGCCTGCCCCTGCTGCAGGCTCCAGAATGCCAGAGCCTCGGCTGCTCCGGCGGCGATGTCCGGTGTATCCTGAAGGCCTGCCAGATCTTTCAGCATCATACGGGGCCCATCATCCAGGCCACCGGTTTCAAGCAGATGGCGCAGATGAGAGAGCCGGGCCTGCGGGCCGGTTTGCAGCGGGCGCAGGGCCCCGGGATGCGGCAGTCGCCCCTCGGCCCGACCGGTGCTCAGGTAATGCAGCAGCGGATTGATCCCGGCAGCGGCCACATCCGGATTGCTGGCAAGATAGAAACGGGAGGAAAAGTTGGGCCCCGGATCACGCCCGAGAAACGCCCCGATCCGGGCGAAATGCGTGGCCGGGTCCAGCGTCAGGCGGGCAACATCGGGATAGTGCTGCACGTACCAGCAGGTATCGAAAAGCGCCGCCGTCCGGATCTGGGCAATATCATCATCTGAGGGCAGGGGCCGCATGGCTCAGCGGCGCTTCAGCAGCCGGGCCAGCAGGCCCGCAGGTTTTGCCGCTTCGGCATCGGCGTCAAGCAACAGGGCGCTCAACCGGGTTATTTCATCATTCCGCTTGGCCAGCGTGACCCGCAGCGCTTCGGCCTGGGCCAGTAAAAGCCGGTTCTGCTGCTCAAGGACCGCGATGCGGCAGGCAGGGGTATCACGGGGGTCCGGCGTTTCAGATGTCATCGCGGCTTTCCTGCCGTGGCCTGCTGCTTGGCACGGATACGCGCCAGATTGGGCTCCGCGCTTTCCCGCATGGTGATATTGCCCAGGCTTTCATTGTCGATCACATGATGCCCGGTGATAACCGGCAGGGCGACCGGCTCAAATTCGGCCGTATAGCGCAAGACCAGATCCCAGTCCACGAGGCGCGTCAATCCTGTGTCGAACCCGCCAAAAGTATCATAAAGAGACCGGCGATGCAGGAAACTGTTGAGATCAATATAGTTTTGCTGCGCCAGCGCGACCCGGTCATAGCGCTGGTACAGGATATCGCTCCACCCGGCGCTCAGGTTGTGTCGGCAAAGAGCGGTATAGGCCGATTGGGCCTTGGGGGTCGCAAGCAGCCCGGCCACCCCGAACAGCAGATGATCCGGCTCCCATTGGTTGTCGCTGTCGAGATAGGCAATGATGTCGCCGCTGGTCCGGGACAGCCCGGTATTGCGCGCAGCCGAGACACCGGCCTGAGCCTGTCGGATCACAATCAACCGGTTTTCGGCAATCGGTTCGGGAAAGCGTGCCTGCAAAAGATCGGCGGTGCCATCGGTGCTGCCGTCGTCGACAATAATAAGCTCGTGTGGCGCATAAGATTGCAGCAGCGCGGAAGTCACCGCAGATAAAACGGTATGCGCCCGGTTCCATGTCGGCATGACAACACTGACCCTGGGCCGCTTTTGGCCAAGCAGCATCAGCGCCTCATCCCGCAGCGCAGCGGGCAGATCAACGGAAAACCGTGGCGGCGCCTCGGATGCGATCAGGGCGATGAGGGTTTCATCCTCCGTTTCCGGGTATGATCTGGGAAACTGCGTCCGGAGAGCTTTCGGCGCGCGGCCTTCCTCGGCCCCGCTGGAGAGGTAATGGTCCAGCGGATCAAGCCCGGCAGCGGCGACATCGGGGTTCAGCGCCAGATACTCGGTGGCGGAAAATAGTTTTTTGCGGGGGCCTCTCGGCAGATCGCCCATCGCACGGGCCAGTAACACCCCCAGAGCATGGGCATCTCCGTGCAGTCGTGTGTCGTTAGAGGCTGCCGTCTGGAGCTGCCTCAAAAGTTGCAGCTCGAACTGTGCTTTCTGTAGAGCGATCCGGGATGGCAGCCTGTCCTGTGCGAGACGAACCAGCAGACCCTCCAGTAGGCCCGCGAGTTTGGCGCTGTCCGGATCATCCTGTCCCAGCAGCCAGGTCAGCCCGGCCTGTAGCTGACAATCCAGCGTCAGTGAGGGGGCGCCGGTGTCATCCAGGGCCGGGCTTGCCAGCAGGTGCAGCAGGTTTGCCACCGAGGTTTGCAATGTTTTAGAGGGCTGCGATGACATAACTGAAACACTCCAAACAGCCTTGGGGCAGGGCCATTAGGGTTGCTCTACCCTGAACACCTGACGTCCTTCGGATTTGCCGCTGCGCACATAGTGCATCAGCGCGGCCATACCATGGGCGGTGACATCAGGATTGGCCAGGTGGTATCTGAGCGAGTCGAACTCGGGGCCGGGGTTGCGTAACTCATAGGCACCATAGCGGACGAAATGACGCAACGGCCCTCCCTTGGCCTGAGCGACATCGGGGTAGCATTGAACATACCAGTCAGCCTCGAACAGGCCAGAGGCCGAGATAAGCCGCAGGTCTTCCTTCAGCTTGTTGTGCGCGCGCTGATGGCGTCGGATGAAAAAGGGCGCCATGAGGGCCGCATTGATTTCCCCCTTGGTGATGGCAAGCGCCTCAAGGATATGTCGTTTTTGATGCTCGTGGTGCAGCTCATCGGATTTTTGCTTCACAGCAGCTTGTGCTTCTGAGATCTGCTGTCTTGTTTGCCCCAGAAGATTTCCAAGGGCTGCCGTTTCATTTTGGCGACGCTCGCGCTCATGGACAAGGCGTTTGCCCTGGCTCTCCAGTTCTTTTCCAAGCGCGGCCAGATCCTCTAGGCGTTCGTCCTGTGCCGTGCGCAGGGCGTCAATCTCTTCCGAGAGCGCCTCCTTTTCGGCGGTCCGGGCGATCAGCTCATCCCGCAGCGCATCGGCCTGGGCTTGGGTGTCTTTCCGCAGAGTGGCGAGCTCTTCCGAGAGCGCCTCTTTTTCGGCGGTCCGGGCGGTCAGCTCATCCCGCAACGCATCGGCCCGGGCTTCAGCGGCGGCCTGCGCATCCTGGGCTTCCGACAGGTCGGCATGCCGCATTGCGCGCTGCGTCTCCAAATCCTCCCGGAGGCGGGCGATCGTTGCATTGCGATGGGCAACCTGAAGGCTCAACTGCCGCATCATCTCATTCTGTGCGCTCAGCTCTTTCGGCTTCTCTCCGGCCAGGGGGCGGGCCTGACGGCTTCGCTCCAACAGGGCGCGTAGCTCTTTCGTTTCCGCCTCCAGGGTTTCGTTTTGATGAGCGGCGTCCTCAGCGGCCTGTTTCCAGCGTTCTGCCTTTGTGGCCGCTTGCCCCAGATCATATTCCAGCCGCTCCAGGCGGACCTTCATCAGCCATGTATCGAGTGGGGCGTCTGTGTTCTTGTCCGGGGCGTTCGGCTCGTTTTCCAGTCGGCGAAGCTTCATGATTTCTGATCCTCGAACATGTTCTGCAGATTTGCCACCTGTGAACCTTCCGGTCGGAAAATGGAAGCTGGAAGTCGGCGTCTCCGGGCGGGGGCATGATTGTGATAGCGCGGTATAAAGTGCTTTTTTTGCCAGTTCAAATATTATAAGGAGCGCTCAGATTAACAACAATACCTTGCGTATGGAGTGTATCTTATTATGTGTGCTGCTTTGATTACATCCGCCGCCGCATCTGAGGTCCATAAGCAAGAAAACAGTGTCGGCCCGCCGATGGTCCGGGATCATGTCGCGCGGGTGTATCTTGGCAAATGGGGCGCGCAGGCGGCAATCGAGGAAACACGCCACCGCATCCATTGGATTGCCGCACAGGTCCGGGGTACGCGGGTTCTCGATGTTGGAACCAGTGAGGGTATCCTGCCGGTTCTGCTTGGGCGAGAGGGGTTTCAGGTTGTTGGTATAGACATCAATGCCGACGCGATTACGCAGGCTCAAGCCATACTGGCAGCAGAAGCGGAGACGGTGCGCGAGCGGGTGGAATTTCGCAATACCAGCCTTTTTCAGGACAAGGTCGAGGTGCCGTTTGATACAGTTGTTCTGGGCAATGTTCTGGCGCATGTTTCCAATATATCGAACTTCCTGCGCATGGCCGTCGGACATCTTGATGACGGTGGGCGTTTGATACTGACGACACCTTTCGGTGTTCAACCTCACCCGGACATCAAGCACAGTTTTCTCCTTAGTGATATCGAGCAGGCGCTGAATGGCTTTGGCAAGATAGAATTGCTGGATGTCTCGGACGGGCATATACGGGCGATTTTGCTTAAGGATGCAGTCGATACGGCTGAGGGCACGTCATTGGTTGCGCCTTTGCTGGCACAGACCGAGCGCGCCATTTTTGAGGCCCAAACGCACCTTTGGCGGCGGATCAGTGATGCCGAGGCGCTTTTGCAGCAGGTCAGCGAAGAGCGTGAAAGCGAATTGCAGCGCGCCACCCGCGCCGAACGGGCCTATCAGGAATTGAAACTGGAGTTTGACGAGCGCCTGACGGAGTTTGAGAGCCAGAAAGACCAGTTGCAGATACTCAATACCAATTTGCGACGGGCAGAGGCGGGTCAACAGGATGAGAAACTGTCCGCTGAACGGGCTCGCGAGCAATTCATTGCTTCGCGCGCGGATCTGACGACAGAAAAGAAGCTCCACGAGGCGACAGTTGAACGGCTGACCGAGTGGAAACAGCGCCTGAATGACCTTGTTGCCGAAAGCGCAGCGCTTCAAAGTGAGCTTGACACCCTGCGCGGCGAGAAAGAGGCCCTGTCCGACGACCTGTCCGCGGCGCAGGCTGCGGGTGCGGCGTCCGAGGATCAGCTGGCAACGCTTCAAGAGGCATATCTTTATCTTGAAGAGAAAAACCGCGCACTTTCGCATCAGGTTGACGAGGCTGATTTGAAACGTTCCGCCGCAGGTGAGGCTGAAAACCTGCGTGAAACCGTAGAAGACAACTCTGCGCAGAAACTTCTGGAGCAGGCCGACAGGTTGGGGGGGGGTATTGGCCATCTGCTGCGCAATCTGGAAAGCGATATTGGCCAGGTCGCAGAACAGTGTCTGCAATATGCTCGGGATCTGCGCCGCGACGATCCCGAAACAAGTTACTGCCTGACGGCAATCGCCAACGATCTTGCCCCAGGGAGCTGGGCCACAAAGGCACTCGGTTTCAGCCTTCTGCAGGCGGGCTTTCCGGCCCGCGCCATGGAAATACTCCGTCAGGTTCAAGGAGAGGATGCCTTGGGGTTTTCTTCGTTGGAGCAACGGCAATTCGATAAGCTCGCGGCAGCGGCCGAAACGGAAGATTGGGACAGGGTCGCAAACATTGCAGATCACAAGCTGACGGGGTCGCCCCTGCGTGTGGCGACGATCATGGATGAGTTCACCTATAATTCCTACGCGCCGGAATGCGACCTGATGCAGCTTACGCCAGAGGCCTGGGCGCAGGAGCTGTCAAATTTCATGCCGGAAATGCTGTTGATTGAATCCGCATGGCGTGGCAAAGGCGAAAAGTGGGGGTCGAAAGTTGGCCACCTGAGTCCGGAAATCCGGCACATTATCAGCTGGTGCAGGGAGCGCGGTATTCCGACGGTCTTCTGGAACAAGGAAGACCCGGTTCATTTCGAGACGTTCCTGACAACCGCGAACCAGTTTGACATGGTTTGTACGACAGATATCGATTGTATCGGCCGCTACAAGACGGCCCTCGGGCATGACCGGGTGTATTTCCTGCCCTTCGCCTGTCAGCCCGAGGTCCATAATCCGATCGAGCTTTATAATCGAAAAGATGCCTTTTGTTTTGCTGGGGCATATTACGTGCGCTATCCGCACCGGACCCGCGATCTGGAAGGGTTTGTCGAGGGCTTGCCTGATTTCCGCCCGATAGAGATTTTTGACCGCAATTTCGGCAAGGATCACCCCGATTATATGTTCCCCGAAGCCTATCAGAAATACATTGTAGGGTCCTTGCCCCCGGAACAGATCGACCGGGCCTATAAGGGCTACCGTTTCGGGATCAACCTGAATTCCATCAAGAACTCGCAGACAATGTTTGCTCGCCGGGTCTATGAGCTGCTGGCCTCCAATACGGTCACGATCAGCAACTATTCCCGTGGTGTGCGCCATATATTCGGGGATCTGGTGATTTCCAGTGACAACAGCGATGAAATTCTGCAGCGGCTTCAGGATGCCGATCTGGAACGGTTGCGCCTTGCCGGGCTGCGTAAGGTCATGCTTGAGCACACCTATGGTGTCCGGATGGCCTATATTGCCGAAAAGCTTGGCCTGGAAACCGGAGGCAACAGCCTGCCGCCGGTCACGGTTGTGGCCTACGCGGGTAGCCGCGCGGAGGTATCCGCCATTCAGGCCCAGGTTGACCGTCAGAAAGACGTGTCGGCAACGCTGGTTCTTGTGCTCGCGTCAGATATTGCCGACCTGGCCGATGAGATCACCACAGATACAGTCATGGCCCTGCCCGAAGCGCGCGCCGAGGCGTTACATCTTGGGGATGTGATACCTGACGATGCCCGGATCGCCCCCATGGTGGCCGGGGACTATTATGGAGAGCATTACCTGCTCGATCTGGTTCTGGCGACGCGGTACAGCACCGCGGCTGTCATCGGAAAAACCGCTTACCATGCGCTGACGGATCAAACGCCGGTGCTTTCCAACCCGGATGCTGCTTATCGTCCGGCAGACAGTGTGATGCTGCGCCGGTCACTGCTTGAGCGACGGCTGGTCGCGGCCGAACCTCTGGCGCTCTGGGCCAAGGCGCTTCCGGGTGCCTGGCTTGCGGCGGGGCCCGGAGATGGGCTTGGGATCGACGCGTTCAACTATTGTGAAGAGGGGAGCGGGGCAGATGGGGCGCCACGTCCCGGTGTTGCGCAAATTGTCGATGATCTACCCGGGCTGGACGCGGGATGTGCGCTATCAGAGATTATTATACGCGCGGAAAATACGGCGCCAGCGCAAGAGATGGTTATTGGCGCGCCTGTCGTTGAGGGCCGCCGGTTACTTGACAATGTGCCCGCCGTTGCCAATGGCAGCGTTACCTGGAAGGCGGATGGCAAGGATCTGTTTGTCAGTTCCACTCTGCCCGAAGGCAAGCATACCTATCTTTACCAACCCGAAGAACACGCCATCGGTGATGTTGTCCAGGATGGTGAGCTAAGGATCTTTCTTGAAACAACGCCCGGACTCAACTTGCAATGGGCGATGATTTTTCTGGATAAAAACAAGCAGCGACTCGGTCATGTTATGGCGTTTGCCAATCGCAACACGCTGGCCGAGCCACCCGAAGGCACCGTCTGGGTGCGCTTCGGACTCAGAGTTTATGCCTCAGGGCAAGCGACGGTTCAGCGTCTTATTCTAGGGCGGCGCCCCCCGTACCCCACACCTATTCTTAGCAAGGCCCGCACGCTTGTGCTGACCAATCACTACCCTTCATACGAGGATATCTACCGTAACGGGTTTGTTCACAGCAGGGTCAAGGCTTATCTGACCCGCGATCAGAAAGTGGATGTCTTCCGCCTGCGCCCGGATCACGATCTGGCGTTTCATGAGTTCGAGAATGTCGATTGTATGACGGGCCCCCCCGAACAGCTTGATATGATGCTGGGGCAGGGCATCTACGAAACGGTTTGTGTCCATTTCCTGGATGAGGCGATGTGGGACGTCCTGCAACCGCATCTGGCCACGGGCCTGCGTGTGATTGTCTGGGTTCACGGATCTGAGATACAGCCCTGGTGGCGGCGCGAATACAATTATAACACAGAATCTGAACTGGAAGCCGCAAAGTCAGTCAGTGACCAGCGCCTTGCCTTCTGGCGCCGGGCTTTGGCGGAACTGCCTGACAATCTGAAATTGGTCTTCGTATCGCAGTATTTTGCAGATGAGGTTATGGAAGACCTCGAGATAGTGCTGCCGACATCCAGCTATTCGGTGATTCACAATCCGATTGATAGCGAGATATTCAGGTACGTACCCAAAGAGCCCGAACAGCGGCTGAAAATTCTGTCAATCAGGCCCTTCGCTTCTGCAAAATATGCGAATGACCTGTCGGTCAAAGCCATTCTGGAGCTTCGTGAAAAGCCGTTTTTCGAGGAATTGGAGTTTCGCATCATCGGGAAAGGGAACCTGTTTGATGAAATTCTGAAACCTTTGCGCGGCATCAAGAATGTGATAATCGAAGAGGACTTTCTTGCGCAGGCGCAAATTGCAAGGCTGCACCGGGAACACGGTATATTTCTCAATCCCACGAGGATGGATGCGCAAGGCGTTTCGCGCGATGAGGCAATGAGTTCTGGTCTGGTGCCTGTGACAACCGATGTGGCGGCCATTCCCGAATTTGTCGATGAATCCTGTGGTTTCATGGCAGAGGCCGAAGATGCAAGCGGGTTGGCGCAGGCCATCGAAACGCTTTATCACGATCCCGAGCGCTTCTTGGAAATGTCAAAGGCGGCGGCCGAACGGGTGCGACGGCAAAGTGCTGCGGCGCTGATAATTGACAGGGAAATAGACTTGTTTACCGTCCCTTCTAAAACGGACTGATACAAATGCCGGAAACAAAGAATGAGGCTACGGTCGCACGACAAAACGCACCGCCCTGCCTGGCAGATCGGAAACTGGTTTCATTCTCCAAATTTAGTGCAACTGAGTCAGACAACGCAGGTATGCTATCTGTGGAACATCTTTCCGGTGATGGAACGCACACGGCATCCGAAGACCATATAACATCAGCGTTTTCCGGTAAAACCGGCAGCTATCAGCTACGGCTTGCATTACCTGAACCCGAAACAGCGAACGGTGTTGGCGCCCACATTCGCCTTCGGGGATGGGAAAGCATTGAATACGTTGGCATCGGGTACACTTGGGACAACACATTTCAACATGTGAAGGTTGTTAATCCCGTTTGGGATCACTGGTTTGATTTTCTTGTTGGGCACCATGATCTGGCCTGGGGTTGGCGTAACAACTGGGAGAGCCCCGAAGACCGGCCCATCAAGGATATCCGTCTTTACATCAAGGGAAACCCGGGGACCGAAGCCTTTCTGGATGTCAGCGAGATGCTGCTCTGGCAGGAAGACGTGGACGGCATGGAAGACCTTCTCGGCCCTGACCGCCGCCTTTCCTCCCGCGTGCTGCATGCTGTACGCGATTACAACAAGAAGTGCTTTCTGTCTTATAAGGAACAGGCACAGGGTTTCCTTGAAACCGGACGCTGCCCTCTGATCAACGGCACGATGCTCGACTGGCCAGCATCAGCGCCCCTCCCTCTGGATCTTGAAAAGACCGGCACCTATCAGTTTTCCTGGCATGCACAGCATGCAGCGACCATGCTGATGCTTTACGCCCATGAGACCGGTGATATACCATCTCTTTTTTCCGCCCACAGTTTGATCTCGCATTGGTTGGAACAGAGCTTTTTCAAACCCGATGCGAATATAAAATATGCTTGGTATGATCATGGCACTGCTGAACGCTGTCTGGCGTTTGTGCAGATGTATGATATCGGGCAGCAAAACGGATTTGATCACCGCTTCATGGCACAGCTGCGCCTGGCCATCTTTCGCCATGCCCAGCTGTTGGCGTCGGAAGTTTTCTATGCCGGGCATCAGCGGATACGATATCACAATCATGCCTGGTTTCAGGATCTTGCTTTACTTGCGGTTTGTCTGGCCTTCCCTTCATGGCCCTGCGCTGAAACATGGGTCAAAACAGCGCTCTGGCGGCTGGAAGATCAGTTTGCGGTTCTGATCCGGCGTGACAATGGCTATTCCGTTTTTGTCGAGAACTCCATCGGCTACCATCAGGGGGTACAGCGGATTGTGGAGTTTGCAGGTGTCCTGACCACGCTGAGTGACCGGGAAACGGAAATCCCGGAAATAGCACAGGAACTGAAGGCGTTTTCCGACTTCTTTCGCTATCCGGATGCGCGGCGCACCCTGTCGCAGGGAGACACCTTTCGCCTGCCCAATCTGGATGAACCCAATCCCCGCGGTCAGATGCCTTATGGCACACCTGAGGTAACGGTTTTGCCCGAGACGGGTTATGCGATCGTGAAGAGCGATCATGCAGAGCGTCCCTTTATGCTGACAATGCTGGCGACCTCCTTGTCGCGCACCCACAAACATGAGGACAATCTGTCCTTCACCCTTTATTTCGACGGGCTGGAATGGTTGATTGACCCCAGTTTTCATTCACATGAGTATGATGCGCCCATCCCGGCCTACCTGCGGTCAGCCGCCGCGCATAATTGCGTGTTTCTGCCAGACACCCCCTATAGCATTGATCCCGGCCTGACCCGTCTGGACGGCAGGCGTGACGGCGATACATGCCAGTTAAGCGGTACCCATGAAGGCTATGAGGGCATGACCCTGTCGCGGCGGCTGACCTGCGCGCTTGACCGGCTGGAGATTTCCGGGTCCGATATCCTTTCAGAGCCCTGTGACGGCGCACAGCTACGCTTTCACTGTGGCGAGCATGTTTCGGCAGACATTGAAGACGGCCGGGTTCTTCTGACCCACCCAGGATCGGACTTTATCCTTATACTCAGGGCGGGCGATCTGCCGGTCGCAGTGTTGCGAGATGAGGCGGAAGCGACACATATGGCGGGCTTGGTCGGGCATGGCTTCATGGAGCAGTCAGTGATTGATACGCTGGTTGTTGATGTGTCAGGACATGATCACGTTGAGTGGAGCATATCGGCCTTCAAGGCAGATTGAGAGGCATTTCTACTTATCGCGCTTCGCAATTAGCCTGGGACGCAAGTTGATTTCGAAACGCTTACAGCATCAACAGGCTTTGCGCGGAACGCTTCGGGTAGCTAGTAAGCCATGTAACTGAAATTCATGCCTTCGAGAGAGGCCAAGGCTGGCCTATTACAATGCCGAACGTCCGCACTCGACACACGGCATCTTGACCCCGAATGAGGCCTATGGCAGCAAAACAGAACCAATGAGATTTGCAGCCTAAATGAAACCCTGATCCATCTTAACAAGGCTGAAAACTGGTCGAAAAAGCAGGACCACCTCTTGGTGCGGTTTTAGTCCAGCGTTGACAGTTTAACATTATCTCAGCGATACCGCTGTCATACAGCCTCTAATTAGCTAGGAAAGAGCATTGGATCTTACGAATATTCTCTCGCACTGGCAATTGGAGAAAACATCCGTCCCGCACGTCTACCAATTCGAACGAAATGGCGAAAAGATCAGCCTCTTTATTGAGGGATTTGATACCCGCCGTAGTGATGCGCCATTTCTTGTTGGTTTCAGCGGCGCCGTCACCGACCGGGAAACCAAGACTCCGCCATTTTTCGCTGGGCAAGGGATATCCAAAACCCTGAACTTGCCGCTTCTCTCCTTCTCGGATCCAACGCTAAACCGCTCTAAGGACATCGGCCTTGCCTTTTATGCAGGAAATGACCGTGTTCCAAATCTACCTGAAGTATTGGCCGATATAATCAACAAAATCAGTGCTCATATCGGTAGGCACGCGCTGCTTTTTGGTGGGTCGGGGGGTGGTTTTGCCGCACTGAGCACACTGCGCCACTGCAATACTTCCTTCAAGGCTTTGGTCTGGAACCCACAGACAATCGTTACCGGTTATTATCGCCGGTTCGTCATGACATATTTCAAGACGGCCTTTCCGGATCTCTATCGGCGCAGCGGTGCAGCGCGTCTTAAGGATCCTTGGGAATTGGCTAAACTGATCAGAAACGAGGGATGCAGACCGACGATAATGCCTTGGAAACCAGCGGGAGAAGTTCTGTACTTACAGAACGGACGTGATGATTTTCATCTGGAAAAGCACTTGAGCCCATTCCTGCGCACTGGTGACTGGACGAGGTTAGGCAGATCCTGCTTAACCTCGTCAGAACAGAACGTGAGTGTCTGTGTAGGCAATTGGGGCGAAGGCCATGCCCCTCCCCCCCGTCAGATGATTATCAAATGTTTGTTGGGTCTTGCTACAGGGCGGCCATCCCAAGAACTAGCCCATTCCGTCGAAGCTGGACTTGAGGGCGATCAGCCCTACTTGTCATGCTTTCCCGCAAACTATACTGCAGCACAAAGCGTCACTCTCGAAAAAGAAACCCAAGGCAATACTACTCTGGTAAAATTGCGACCAGTCGCGGGAGGCGAACCGGTCAAAAACGTTGCATTTCAGTCTCTTGCGAACCAGGAAGTGGTTGACTTCCGCGACTACAGCGCGAATGTGATCGCACGGTTAAAGACTTCCCAGAGTCCGGATGCGGCCATCAAGGTATTCTTGTGCGATCATACCGGAAAGAAGGTTTCAGCCTACTTCCCTCTTGCGCAAGCCAAGCCTGTTATGGCGGAGCCAAAGCCATCCATCAGCACGAGCATACGGAGCAATTCAGATGCTCCAGACTTGGCTGAGGAGAGCCGGATATTCGTTTATGGCAGTTGTGTCAGCCGTGACATCATGAATCTCCCCTCCACGAAGCTAAGTCTTGTTGCCTATTCAGCGCGGAGTTCTTTGGGAAGCGCTTTCCACTCTAGCCCTATTCCAAGTCATGACATCAATCTACAGCGGATCAAGTCGAAATTTCAGCGGAGAATGGTAAAAGCAGATATAGAGAAGAGGATTAAGAATGATGTTCTCAGAGATCAATATGATATCCTACTAGTCGATTTTATCGATGAGCGTTTTGATTTGCTACAACATCGTGATGGCGGTGTCTGCACAAGATCGCGCGAATTGATATCATCGGGTATCGACGTACAATCACTGTTCGTTAAGACTATCTCATCAGGTTCCGACCAGCATTTTGATCTTTGGTGTCAGGGCTGGGAATCATTTCTATCCACTCTGAAGAGCATTGGTCAGGAAAGGAAAATTCTAGTCAACAAGGTCTGGTGGAGCGACAGAACCAGCGACGGCGAAACCGGTGTTGGCAGTTACACTACGGATAAAATTACTCGGGCAAATGAGTACCTGGACAGGCTTTATTCGCACGCCGCCGACACACTAAAAGCGAAGCAGATTATGGCATTCGAACGAAAGGTCTTTGTGGCTGATGTCGGGCACACATGGGGCCTGAGTCCTTTCCACTACACGGCTGATTACTATCGCGATGCCTTGTCAAAAATAGAGAGGTTCTCAAATGACCTGCGGCGTGAAGATATCTAATAATCTAAAACAGAGCCGCATGCAGGCAGCACAGCTTCATCTTAATCCGGTAGGAAGCACCCAAAGCCAACTGACCGTCGGGTTTAAGGCGACCCACGACACAAAACCTTGGCGTTACAGTCTGCCAATAGACTGGAATGCGGACCCCTACCGCCATCATAACTGGAAGTTCCGCCTGTCCTGTTGGCGGATCATGGATACCTTTCTGCGCGATTACATAGCTGACACTAATACCAACAGTCTGAGAGCAGCCTTCGAAATTGCCCTGGATTGGCATCGCGCTGTGTGTATCGACAAGACGACTGGCAAGATGACGTGGTATGATATGGCGACGGGCATCCGGGCGTTGCGTCTAGCCTTTCTTCTTGATCAGGTCGCATTGGGGAATGTCGTGCTGTCAGATGAAAATGCCCAGGCTTTTGACGAGATGGCTGAGGCCCATTTTCACCGGCTCAGCGACACCACGAAGGTTGCCATTAATAACCATGGCTTGTTTCAAGTTTTTGGTCTTGAAGCTCTGGCGGCCTATTGGAACGATGGCTGCGAACTTGCCGCCGCGCGCCACTTTGCCAGCGAGCATTTGGCAAAGATCGTCGACGCCAACTTTACTTCCGAAGGTGTCCACAAGGAAGCTTCACCTGAGTACCATTCCTTTGTCATGACCTCGCTGGAAAGGGCCGCTGTCGGATCCGGAATTGCGTCAAATCTGGTGCCCATTCTGGCAAAAGCACGCCAGATTGAGCCATTTCTCGCTTTGCCAGACGGGCGATATCCGGGCATTGGCGACACCCAGAACGAAAAGGTGAATCGCGCTTTCAAGAAACTAACCGGCGAAGACGCGGACTGTGTGAATGGCCATCTCACTTTGATCAAGGACCTGTACGAATCCGGATATGCGATTGCGAGAAGCGCACCCGGAGAGGCCATTGATCGTGAATGGATGCTGTTTGTCACCGGAATGATGCAGGTTCTTGCGCATAAACATGCCGATGACCTTGGGTTCACCTTCTATCTCGACGGCCAAGACATCTTCGTGGACCCGGGCAAGTACTTCTACGATTATAGCGACATGCGCAAGTTCATCATGACCGCTCAAGCGCATAACACAGTGTCATTGGAGGGGATTGATGTCCTGCCAGAACATGTGGACCGGTTCGACACCTCTGCCCTGTCCCCGATGATCCATGATCAAAACGGCATTTGCATTTCCGGAACTATCCATCGACCGGGCAAGTTCTGGCACACACGCTTGTTCGATCTGGTTCCAGGTAAATCTCTGACGATTCGTGATCTGGTCCGTTCCCAGGTCCCGAATGCCGTTCTGAATAGGCTGCACGTCTCACCTGGTCTCAAATTAGAGAAAGACGGCGCCTCGGTCCTGATCCACACCGCCAAAAGAAAAATTCGGGTCAGCGCAAGAAATGAGACGCCTATTGAGGTTTTAAGCGGCCAAAAATCACCTTTGGCAGGTTGGTACTCGCCAGAATACGGAAAGATTGTTCCTTGCAGCGTACTGCAAACACGCCACAGCACCGATATGGTGGATGCGGGATGGCATATTGACTTAGTCGCCCGAATCTAGAGCGTGTCTCTGCCTTTCAGATTCCGGGTTCCCCTACTGGCGATGTTGTGCTTCCCTGCGATGAGGCAAATATGGTGGGCGCAGATGGGCAAGACACATCCAATCGAGTTTCGAGCGCGGGTCGCCGCGTTTGTAGTGAGGGACACGGGTACCGTGAGGCCGCTCGGCATTTCCGGGTTTCGCCGAAATTCGTCAACGACCTGATCAAATTGCGGCGGGAAGCCGGGTCACTTGAGCCGAGGCATCAAGGCAATGGCCGCGATCGCGCACGCCTGCGTTTCGTAGGAGCCTTGATGCTCGGACACCATCCGGTCCGCACGCGCGCGGACCTCTGGCGAGTAGCGATTTGCCATTTTGCTTTTTGTCATAACTGTGAATCGGCGTGCAAAATTGACCCACTTGGGTGGGTTATGAGCGAGTCAAATTGACCCACCTGCCACGTTAGCATCCGCGCCGAATAGCGCGGAGGAATGAGCAGGTGATATTGATGGAAAGTGTATCGAAGATCCGTCGTTGGATATTGGTTGAGGGTCGCAGTATCCGATCTGTGGCGCGGGCAACGGGTTTGTCGCGGAACACGGTGAAGAAGTATTTGAAGGAAACAGCCCGCCAAGCTATCAGCGGCAAGCGCCACCGGCCCGGCATAAGCTGTGCGATGGATTTGACACGCGGCTTCAGGAGCTTTTCGAGCAGGATCAAAAGCGCTCGCGCCCATTGCTCACGCCGCCGAATGATGGCACACAAATGGAGAGCAAACTCGATTTACCAGTGGCCCTGAAAAAAGGGCCAGGTCACTCGAACCGCAGGCCTATCTCGCAGACATCCTCGACCGGATCCACGATCACAAGATCAACAGGCTCGATGAATTATTACCGTGGAATTGGGCACCGCTGGCAGCCACAACCGACAGTCAAGCCGCATAAGCTGCGGTCTCAATGGCGCGGTTACGACAAACCCGGGGCGGTTCACGGTGCAAAGGCTACAGACCGATATCGGGCGGAAAGAAGAGGTCGGGCGTTGCTGCTTTTTCCCTTGGAATACGTGGGTCCTGCTGAAATAGAGTAAAATACTAATGCCTCATCAGGGCCGTTTCTTTTTCTATCGTCTGCTCAAACCCCGATTGCTGACGGACCCGCTCGGCGGCGCCTTTGGACAGGCGCAGGAAAAGGTCGGGGTCATGGTAAAGCCGCTCAATGGCGTCCGCCAAGGCAACCGGGTCTTCTGGTGGGGTGAGGATGCCGCTGTTGTCATCGACAAACTCCGGAATGGCCGCGATATCGGTTGTCACCGGGACAAGCCCGGACGCCATTGCCTCATCGCGCGACACGCCCTGGCTGTCCATGCGGGTGGGTGTCATAAATATCCCGTATTCCTTGTGCAGCGCCGCAATCTCCGCATGAGACAGGAAACCCTCATGCAATGTGACATTCGGGAATTCACGCAAAGGTTCCGTCAAGGCGGCAAAAAGCTCACCCGATCCGGCAAGGTGAAATTCGAGATGCTTGAAGGCATCGCGTTTTGATAACTCCAAGATCGCCCCGATAGTCAAATCGTTGGCGTATTTCTTGCTGCTGTAAGGGCGAATCGACAGTATTTTTTTCCGTTGTTCCGAGGTTTTGGGACGGTAGGCAAAAAGATCGCCGTCTATGTGGTTATGGATGATGGAGTACTGTCCTTCACGAGGCGCCTTGCCTACATCTTCAATGATTTCCGTCAGGAAATGATGCGAGACGAATACATGATGTAGGTTGCTGGACCTTTCCGAAAAAACTTCGTCCCACAGTTTCATTCTTTCGCCGCTGAGGCGTTTCTGCCGTTCTATCTCTTTGTCATCCATGCGTGAGAATTCATATTCACGGCGGCGCCAATGCTGAATCTCGGCGCCGTGAATCCAGATTGTCACCCGCACGTGATCGAGGTGTTTTTTCAGCACCTCCCACATTTGCCGGTCCAGCAGATGTACCAAAACATGCCGGTAGCGGCCTGTGCCAAGGGTCACGTCAAGCAATTCGGCATCGCCTGTGGCCACATCTATGTTTTCAAACTCGTCATAGGGTTTTTCGATGCCTGGATTGATGCGGAAGATGTCCACCCCCATCCCCTGTGAGCGGTATCCGCGGATGCGGCTGTGCAGGAACCCGTATTTGTAAAGGTCATCATAGGACGGGTATTGCTTGGTCAGGACCAATGTATCCGAGGGGCCGATGATCACCGGCGGCATTGCGCCATCTGACCCAAAGCTGATGTCGCTGATCGATATCTTTCCGGTTCCGATAAGTCGAAGTCCAAAGCGCAGTTGCGTACAGTTGTTCGGGATGGCCAGCGCATGGCTTCCCCCCGAGACCAGCATTGAATGGCTGATCTTCTTGTTATCGGCGCCATAGAATTCACAGACCAGATTGCCCTGGGGCAGGGTGTACTCCATCTCGAAATTCAGGGTGCTCTGATCGGTCAGATTGAGCGTATCGCGGCGCAGCTTCTTGTTCATCCACAGATAGGCGGCCTGTCCGGTATCGGCCTCGCGGGTGGCCGTAAGGCGGTTGCCTGTCATCTCTTTCCTGAGCGGCATTGATTTTGACACAACGGCGCTGCTGAAAAAGCTCTTGGCGCTCAGCATCGGAAAGGCAGACCGGCGGGGGCGGGTCCGGGGTTTGGCCGCAGGCAGCCGCTCTGCCGCATCATAAAGAGAGGTTGTGCTGATCCCCTGGAACGGCAGTTCAAGGTCGTGAACAAGGGCGGCGGCGGCCTCGTTGTCGGCCCCGCCCCGGCAATAGTTGAACTCATCCAGCGCCAGAAGCCGCGGGCCAGAGGCCTGGGTTATTCCGGGAAACTGAAGGACCTCTGACAGGATATCGGCATTCAGATGCCCACAGCGCAGAAGCGCCGCGCGCAGGGGCAGGGCCTCGGCAAAGCCATAGCGCAGATCTTCGCGTTGCAGCACGGGGCCGTCCAGCTCAAGCGCGAAATGACAGCCTTTCCCGAACCCTTCCGCGTCACTGTAGCGGGTGGCGAGGGTCAGGTCCGTCAGGTAATTCGGACCATAGTGATCCTCTGCATGCAGTTCTCCAAAAAAGTCGAAACGCGCCGCGTCGCCCATGACCGTGGCAACCAGGGTATTGGCATCCTGAAAAACCGAAACATCCTGATATGTGTCTTTGGTCATGCCTTCTGGTGAGAACAAAAACAGATGTTTGTTTGCATGGGTCTGCGCGTGAAACTGTCCGATCAGCGCCTCTGCGGCCTGCAAGGTCGGCGCGGTGGCAACAAGGGCTGTTGCCGACGCGGCCTCTTTATAGGGTTGGCCACGCACCTTTGACAAAATATAGGCCAGGCGGGCGGCGTAGGTGTGTTCGCGCATCACTTTGCGCAACCCCAGCAGACGAAACTTGCGGTATTGCATATCGTCATCGGCGAGGCTTCTGAGGGTGGCGGCCAGCTGATCACGCTGATCCGAGCATATCGCAAGATCGCCGAACAACATCCGCACCCCACGTGAGAAATTGCTCACCACCACGGTGTTGGAGGCCATCAGCTCAAACACGCGGCGGGCAAACATGGTCTGCGACTGCTTGATCGTATTCATGTTGATGCCGTAGCGGTAGCCCTTATAGGCCTTGTCGATTTCGGAAAACGGCAGGCTGCCCAGGATCATGCTGCGGTAGTCTTCGGGGAATTTGTAATGCGGATGATCGTTTTCATGGTTCCGGTCATAGATTTCCACCGGGCGAAACGTGCTGACGGTGTCAATAATGGCTGCGATGTCGCGCTGCCGCTCGGGATAGCGCAGGTAGTAGGAGCCGGCAAAGTTGAAGGCGTCCTTGCGTGGCATGGTCGCGATCGGATTGTGCGATTGCGGCTGTGCGGCGAATGGCAGGAAATATACCCGCTCATGGCCGAGCGCCTCCTTGTAGGCGGGGATACAATCCATATCCGTGGTGAAGACAAAGTCACACAGGCCCGCCGCTGTGATGAATGTATTGAAATGGACGGGGTCTTCCTTATTCCAGAAAACCGAAGGGATGCCGTTTTCCTTGCACCATGCCAGCATATCAGTCAGGGGGTCGGATACGGTGCTGACCATCCTGTTCCAAGTGTTGTCATTGCCATGCCATGCCGATTCCACAAACACGAAATCCGGTTTGAACTCCTCCAGCTGCCTACAGGCATTGTCCGGATCCAGTGGCAGATAGATGCATTCCGGCATGTAGCTTGCTGTCGTGAACTCATCCATGATCCCCGCGACGCGCGGCTTGGCCCCCTGCGGGGTGTTATCCAGAAACGTCAGACGAGTCTTGCGTAAGGCCGCCAGTTCATCCTCATCATTCCGTGCGACGTAGAACGCCTCAAGCTTCTCGAAGGCGGCCGTGGCGGTGGCCTTGTCATGCACCCGCTCGGCCCCTTTCAAGAGGGCTCTGAGCGTTTCGCCGTCGCTGTGGCGCTCAGCGGCGGCTTTCAGAACGGCAACCTCAGAACCAAGGCGCCCGATATTGCGCAGAGCCTGAGCGGCAAGTACAAGCCCGTCATGAATATCTTGATCGTTATTGGCTTCAGACATCATCGGATGACTTTCGATAAGGCGCTGAAAGTAAAACCATTTACAAGAACTCCTGGATGTGCATGTCAAATCAATATGGCGACCAGACCGTAGCGCGCACACTATCAGCGGCAGCCATATAACACAATTCAATGGCTGGCGGCGCGGCCAAATCGCGCAGGGTTTTTCAGGGGTCCGCAAGATGCTGAAGCGCCGCCGCCAGCTTGTCGGCGGTCCGCTCCCAACTCCGATGTGCAATAACCCAACGCCGCCCTTCCTGACCAAGTCGGTGGCGCAGATCCTCATCCTCCACAAGCCTCTCAAGAGCTGCCGTTAACGCACCTATATCCCCCTTGAGAAACATAAGGCCGGTTTCATTGTCACTGACCATACCGGCCAGCCCCGCGACCGAAGACACCACAACAGCCTTTTCCATAGCCAGGGCTTCCAGGGGCTTGAGGGGGGATACAAGTTCGGTCACCGGCTGGGATTTGCGCGGGAAGGGCGCAATATCTATCAAGGAATAATAGCGGCCGACATCGTCATGCGGCACACGGCCCGGCAGGATCAGCCAGTCGTCCACCCCCTGTTCCTGCGCAATGCGTTTTATCTTTTCGGTGATCGGGAAAGTCCCTGCGGCATCCGGCGGCTCGCTGCCGATCAGCAGCAGGCGAAAATTTCGTCCACTGCGACGCAGGGCCGCACAGGCAAGCGTCAGGTCATCAAGCCCCTCATATTGGGTGAAGGACCCGACGTAGCCGATCACAGGCACATCTGGCGGCAAGGCGAGCGCGCGCATCAGCGCCGCATCCCGCGGGACCGGGACAAACCTGTCTGGATCGCAGGAATTGGGCACCAGGCTGATCCGCTCAGGGTCAACATCCCGGGCTATCAACTCATCGCGCATGGGTGCGGTCAGGGTCAGCACAGCCTCGGCGGCCCGGGCGGTTTCGACCTCCAGAAACCGTTCCTGACGGCCGGTGGTCGTCAGCGCATAGGCCGGGTTGCGCGAGGCATGGGTGATTTCCCAGAAGCCCCGGACCTCGTAGACAAAAGGAAGGCCAGCCGCATGGGCGGCAAGGCAGGCGGGCAGGGCGGTCGTGTGGTTGGAGGCCGCCACCACACAGGCCGGACGGTGGCGGCGAATTTCTGCGCCAAGGCGTTTGGCAGCCTCTTCCAGATAATCAACCGAGGCGTGGGCCATATGATCGCTTGGGCGTCGGGGAAATGCAGTCCGGGTCGGATCGGGCATATGATGATAGACCACCCCATCAATGGCCTGTTCCGGCGGGATATCCTGGCCAGGATCGTCATTGGGGAAAAGATCAAAAGGAAACCCCGGGCGGGTCAGGCAGACAAGGTCTACCCCGCGTTGCAAAAGCGCCTTTGCAAGGCCGTGGCTGCGGGTCGCATAGCCATCGCTGGCATAAGGAACGGACTTGTGCAGCACATAAAGAACGCGCCCCGGCACAGGGGAAAGGTCCTGCGCCTGCCGATTTTGCAACCGCCCCGCCAGCTCTGCGGCCCGAAGCGGGCCGGAGCGGACATCTTCAATGAAAGCCTGTACACCCGGAGCGCTGCCGCCGCTCGCGGCCAAGCGGGGCAAAGCCTCTTTCAGACAGTCCAGATCGTACAGGTTCAGCGCGCCCTCGCAAAGCGCTCCGAGCGTCTCGGCATCGCGACACAGATCAACCGCTTCGTGCAGAATATTGAGCGCCGCATCATCGCCGGCCTCGGCCAGAAAGCGCCCGGCCCGGGCCAAATCGTGGGCAATCTCCCGGCTTTGATCCTGTCCCGCGGTCATGGCGCCCGACCTGCCCGAAGGGTTTTCCGGATCCGCGCTACCACGGCTTAGCCATGTAGGGTAACTTTTTCCACAATCTGCTCAACAACCTGATCAAGAAGCGCCGGATCAAGGCTCTCACCCATCACCCGGATCAACGGTTCTGTCCCGGATTTGCGGATCAGAAGGCGGCCTTTATCGCCAAGTTTCACTTCACCCTCGGCGATGGCCTCCCGAACGGCTTCATGTTCCAGAGGGGTGCTGCCGACGCTGTAGCGAACATTGCGCAAAAGCTGGGGAACAGGATCAAACTGCCGGGTCAGTTTGCTGGCCTTCTCGCCGCTTTCCTTCAACAGCGCCAGAAATTGCAGCCCGGCCACCAGCCCATCGCCTGTCGTGGCGTGATCTGTCAGAACAATATGGCCGGATTGTTCACCACCCATATTGTATCCGCCGTTCCGCATCGCTTCGACCACATAGCGGTCTCCGACCGGTGTGCGCAGCAGTTTGATACCCTGAGCGGCAAGATGTCGTTCCAGACCAAGGTTGGACATGACCGTCGCCACCAGGGTGTTATGATTGAGCCGACCGGCCTGTGCCCACCGCCCGGCCAGCAACGCCATGATCTGATCGCCATCCACAACGGTACCGGTTTCATCCAGCACGATGATGCGGTCGGCATCGCCATCAAGGCAGATCCCGGCGTCGGCGCCGGTGTCGCGCACAGCCTGCGCCGCCTGTGCCGGACTGGTCGAGCCGCAGTCGGCATTGATATTGTACCCGTTTGGCGACACGCCCAGAGAAATGACGTCCGCACCCAGCTCCCACAGCACTTCGGGGGCGGCATTGTAAGCCGCGCCATTGGCGCAATCGAGTACGATTTTCAGACCGTGAAACCGGGTCCGGTCAGGCACGGTTGTCTTGGCATATTCCACATAGCGCCCGGAAGAATCATTGAGGCGTGTGACACGGCCAGGCTGGCCATCAAACGTCCCGAACCGCCTGTTGACAAGTATCGATTCAATTTCGGTTTCGACAGCGTCGGACAATTTATAACCATCGGGGCCGAAAAACTTGATCCCGTTGTCGTGGTACGGATTGTGCGACGCTGAAATCATAACCCCCAGGTCGGCCCGCATGGAGTGGGTCAGCAGACCGACAGCCGGGGTTGGCAGGGGGCCCAGGGCAAACACATCCATCCCCGCCGAGGTAAACCCGGCGGTCATGGCATTTTCCAGCATGTAACAGGAGCGGCGGGTATCCTTGCCGATCACCACACGGTGGGTTTTGGTGTCCGCGTTGAAATACTGGCCAACGGCCTGAGCCAGCTCAACCATGAAACCCGCTGTCATCGGGTGAACGTTGGCTTTACCGCGGATACCGTCCGTGCCGAAGAATTTGCGCGTCATATGATTTAACCCTTAACCCGGTTTCGTAGCGTTACATAACACATCAACGCCTTTACAGTGCCATCATGCGGTTGACAACGCGATTGCCCCGCACCGTCCTGCAATCCGCGACGTCCTGCCAGCACAATCCTGCCTTTGAGACCAAGGGTTTCGGGTTGTAATTTTTCAGAAAATAGTCAAAGCACGCGCTAAACGCCATTTTGCTGACAAGGGGTTCTGTTTTGAAAATTCTTATTGTTTTCGGCACCCGCCCCGAAGCGATCAAAATGGCGCCTGTCGTAAAGCGCCTCAAGGCAACGGAAGGTCTTGAGGTCGATGTCTGCGTGACCGCCCAGCATCGCCAGATGCTGGATCAGGTGCTCTCACTTTTCGGCATTGAACCGGATTTTGACCTCAACGTGATGAAGCCCGGGCAGGACCTGACCGACATCACCGCAAATATCATCCTTGCCCTGCGCGATATCCTCAAAGACGGGCAATATGACCGCCTGCTGGTGCATGGCGATACGACAACCACAATGGCCGGGGCGCTGGCGGCATTTTATGCCCAGATCCCGGTTGGCCATGTCGAGGCCGGTCTTAGAACCGGCAATATCTACGCCCCCTGGCCGGAAGAGATGAACCGGATGATTGTCGGGCGCATTGCCGATATGCACTTTGCCCCGACAGAGACTGCCCGCCAGAGCCTTCTGGCCGAGAACGTGGCCGATGATGCAATCATTGTGACCGGCAATACGGTCATTGATGCCCTGCAGGACGTTGTGGCCCGGTTTGACGCAGACCCGACGCTGGATGCACAGATGCAGGCGCGCTTTCCCTTTCTCGACAATGCCCGCCGCCTGATCCTCGTGACCGGGCACCGACGTGAGAATTTCGGCACGGGGTTTGAAAACATCTGCCATGCGCTTCGCGACATCAGCGAACAGGGGGATGCCCAGATTGTCTATCCCGTCCACCTGAACCCCAATGTACAGGCCCCTGTAAAACGGATTCTGGGCGAGACCGCTGCTGTCCATCTGATTGAGCCGCAGGATTACCTGCCGTTCGTCTGGCTGATGAGCCGGGCACATCTGATCATCACCGATTCCGGCGGCGTGCAGGAAGAAGCCCCCTCGCTTGGCAAGCCGGTTCTGGTGATGCGCAACACCACGGAACGCCCCGAGGCTGTGGCGGCCGGCACTGTCCTGCTGGTCGGCACGGACAGCGACAAGATCCGCGACACCGCCCTGCATCTGCTGAATGATCCAGAGGCCTATAATGCAATGGCCCGCGCCCTCAATCCTTATGGTGATGGCCAGGCGGCCGAGCGTATCGCTGACGCGTTGACACGCCGGTAACCGAGATGAACAAGGAGTTTCCCGATGTTTGAACGTATTTCCATGATCGGCCTCGGGTATATCGGCCTGCCTACGGCTGCGCTGTTTGCGGCCCACGGCACCAAGGTAATCGGTGTTGATGTATCGCCGCATGTGGTGGACACGATCAATGCCGGGAAAATTCACATTGTTGAGCCAGAGCTTGACGGCATCGTGCACAAGGCGGTGACCGATGGCATGCTGCACGCCACGCTTGAGCCCGAAACCGCCGATGCGTTCATCATCGCGGTGCCGACCCCCTTCAAGGCTGAGTATCAGCCGGACCTGAGCTATATCCAGTCCGCCACGAACATGATTGCCCCGGTCCTGAAGAAAGGCGACCTGGTGATCCTCGAAAGCACCTCGCCCATCGGGGCGACCGAGCAGATGTCGGCGTGGCTGGCGCAAGCCCGCCCCGATCTCAGCTTTCCGCAAACGGCCGGAAATGATGCTGACATTCAGATCGCCCACTGCCCAGAGCGGGTGCTGCCTGGCCATGTGGTGCGCGAACTGGTCGAAAATGACCGTATCATCGGCGGCATGACGGAGCGCGCCAGCGAAATGGCCGTGGCCATGTACAAGAAGGTGGTGCAAGGGGATTGCGTTGTCACCAATGCCCGCACGGCGGAAATGTGCAAACTGACCGAGAACAGCTCTCGCGATGTGCAGATTGCCTTTGCCAACGAGCTTTCGATCATCTGCGACAAATTCGATATCGACGTCTGGGAATTGATCAGCCTGGCCAACCGTCACCCGCGGGTCAATATCCTGCAACCCGGTGCCGGGGTCGGTGGACACTGCATTGCCGTGGACCCCTGGTTTATTGTGGCATCAGCCCCTGACGAGGCCAAGCTGATCCGGGCGGCCCGTGAAGGCAATGACAGCAAACCCGGCTGGGTTTTGCAAAAGGGCAAAGAGGCCGTGATGGAGATTCTGAGCGCAGAACCCTCGCGCAGCATGTCAGATATCAAAGTGGCCTGTCTGGGGCTGGCCTTCAAACCCGACATCGACGATCTGCGTGAAAGCCCTGCCCTACAGATCACCCTCGGTTTCGGTAAGCTGGGCTGTCAGGTGCTGGCGGTTGAGCCGCATATCACAGAGTTGCCCGCCAAGCTGAGCGGTGGGACAATTGCCCTTACCCCGCTGGAAGAGGCGATTGCGCAGGCCGATGTCATCTGTGTTCTGGTCAAGCATTCGGTCTTTGCCGACCTGAAAAAAACTCTGGCAGGGTCCGCCCGCCTGATTGATGTGGTCGGGCTGTAATCCGTCAGGATTATTTTAAAAAATAATCCTGACGGCGGGCCCTTATCCTGGGGCCTGTACAGATGTAAATTTGCAAACGCCCGGGTAATAAGGCCCTGCACGGTCTTTGTCTCTGGCGAAATTCCCTCTGATTTGGCACAAAGCACGGCGGGTTGCAGTGTTGGGGAAAAATTTTACGAAAGAGGGCCGGATGAACGTTGAACAGACCACGCTTGATGGGGTCGTGATCCTGACCCCCGTCCGCCATGGAGATACCCGTGGGTTTTTCTCCGAAAGCTGGAATCGCAAGCGCCTGACCGAGGCCGGGCTTGACTATGATTTCGTACAGGACAATCACTCCCTTTCCGCACAGATAGGCACGGTTCGCGGGCTGCATTTTCAGGCCCCGCCCCATGCTCAGGCCAAGCTGGTGCGCTGTGGCCGGGGGCGGCTTTTTGACGTTGCCGTCGACATCCGCCAGGGCAGCCCCACCTACGGACAGTGGACCGGCGTCGAGCTCAGTTTTGAGAATGGGCGCCAGTTGCTGATCCCCGCCGGCTTCCTGCATGGGTTCATCACCCGCGAGCCCGATACCGAAATCATCTATAAATGCAGTGATTATTATGCGCCGGAATGCGATGGCGCCGTGCGTTTTGATGATCCTGACATTGGCATCGACTGGGGCGCGGCCACCGGACAGGCCATCCTGTCGCAAAAAGATGCCGCCGCCCCCCGTCTGGCCGATATCCACTCCCCTTTCACCTACGAGGCGTGAGCATGAAACTGCTGGTGACAGGCGGGGCAGGGTTTATCGGATCAGCGGTAGTGCGCCAGGCGATCGCCCGCGGGCACCGCGTGGTCAATCTGGATGCGCTGACCTATGCCGCCTGCCTGGGAAACGTGGCCTCGGTGGCGGATCACCCGGATTATGCCTTTGAGCGCGCCAATATCTGCGATCCGGCGGCGCTGGAACGGATTTTTTCCACCCACCTGCCGGATGCTGTCATGCATCTGGCGGCCGAATCCCACGTCGACCGCTCGATTGATGGCCCCGGCGCCTTTATCGAGACCAATGTCACCGGCACCTTCAACCTGTTGCAGGCCGCCCGTGCCCACTGGGAGCGCAGGGGGCAGCCGGAGAATTTCCGCTTTCATCACATCTCGACCGATGAGGTCTATGGCAGTCTCGGGCCAACCGGCCAGTTCACCGAAAGCACCCCCTATGATCCGCGCAGCCCCTATTCGGCCTCCAAGGCGGCCAGCGATCATCTGGTACGGGCCTGGCATGAAACCTACAGGTTGCCGGTTCTGTTGACCAACTGCTCGAACAATTACGGGCCTTATCATTTTCCCGAAAAGCTGATCCCGGTGATCATCCTCAATGCCCTGGCCGGTAAACCGCTGCCGATCTATGGCGATGGCTCAAACGTGCGGGATTGGCTCTATGTGGAAGATCATGCTGATGCCCTGCTGACAGTGCTGAACCGGGGGCAGGTCGGGCGCAGCTACAATATCGGCGGCGAGAACGAGCGCAGCAACCTCGAGCTGGTGCAGATGTTGTGCGATATCCTGGACGAGCTGCGCCCGGGCGCGCACCCCTATGCCGATCTCATCACCTTCGTAAACGACCGTCCCGGGCACGATGCCCGCTATTCGATTGATCCCACCCGCATCCGCACGGAACTGGGCTGGCGGCCCGGTGTCACCATCGAAGAGGGGCTGCGACGGACGGTGCAATGGTATCTGGACAATGAGCCGTGGTGGCAGGCCCTGTTGAATCGCGACGGCGTGGGCAGCCGTCTTGGCACGGGCTAAGGCCCGCTTGCAGAGAAAGAAAGGGCCACCGACATGAAAATCCTGGTCTTTGGCAAAACCGGACAGGTGGCGCGCGAGCTACAGCGCTCCCCTCAGGGCCATGACATCGAGGCCCTGTCGCGTCAGGACGTCGACCTGAGCGATCCGGCGGCCTGTGCCGCCCTGATTGAACACAGCGATGCCCGGGCCGTGATCAACGCCGCCGCCTATACCGCTGTAGATCACGCGGAAAGCGAAGAAGCCCTGGCCACTGTCATAAACGCCGACGCCCCCGGCGCCATGGCGCGGGCCTGTGCCGCGCGCGGGCTGCCGTTTTGCCATGTCTCAACAGATTATGTCTTTGATGGCACAGGCACCGGGCCGCGAGCCCCGTCCGATCCGGTGGCCCCGCAAAACGCCTATGGCCGCAGCAAGCTAAAGGGGGAGGGGGCCGTTCGCGCCGCCGGTGGCAGATCTGCCATTCTGCGGACCTCCTGGGTCTTCTCAGCCCACGGGAGTAATTTCGTGAAAACCATGCTGCGCCTCAGCGAGACCCACGACGCCCTGAACGTGGTTGCCGACCAGATTGGCGGACCAACCCCTGCGGCCGACATCGCAGCGGCGCTTTTGGGTATGGTACGTGCGATGGCTGCGGGGCAGGGTGGGGGACTCTATCATTTCAGTGGTGCGCCCGATGTCGGCTGGGCCGGCTTTGCCCGGGAAATTTTCGCTCAGGCGGGCCGGGATGTGGCTGTGACCGACATTGCCACAGCGGCCTATCCCACACCCGCCGCGCGGCCATTGAATTCAAAACTTGACTGCGCCGCATTGGCGGATGATTTCGGGATTATGCGCCCGGACTGGAAGGCCGGGCTTGCCGGTGTGTTGAAAGAACTGGGGGTGGCATGACGATATCACGCAAAGGCATTGTCCTCGCGGGCGGATCGGGCACACGGCTTTACCCGATCACCATCGGGCTCAGCAAACAGCTGCTGCCGGTCTATGACAAGCCGATGATCTTCTATCCGCTTTCGGTTCTGATGCTGGCCGATATCCGTGAGATTGCAATCATCACCACACCGCAGGATCAGGATCAGTTCCGCCGCCTTCTTGGGGATGGCAGTCAATGGGGCCTTGCCTTTACCTATATCGAACAACCCTCGCCCGACGGGCTGGCCCAGGCCTATCTTCTGGCGGAATCCTTTCTGGACGGCGCCCCCTCCGCCCTGGTTCTGGGGGATAATATCTTCTATGGTCACGGCCTGTCCGAACAACTGGCGGCGGCCACAACCCAAACGTCAGGCGGGACAGTCTTTGGATATCGCGTGGCAGATCCGGAGCGCTATGGCGTGGTCGAATTTGACACGACCGGGCGCGCGGTTTCCATCATCGAAAAACCCGAGGCGCCCAAGTCCGATTATGCGGTGACCGGGCTCTACTTTCTGGATGGTGAAGCGACCGAACGGGCCAGACAGGTCAAACCATCCGAGCGCGGTGAGCTGGAAATCACCACTTTGCTGGACATGTATCTGAGCGATGGCAAGCTGTCGGTCGAACTTATGGGCCGCGGCTATGCCTGGCTGGATACAGGAACACATGCCAGCCTGCTGGATGCCGGTAATTTCGTACGAACCCTGGAGCAACGCCAGGGCCAGCAGGTCGGATGTCTGGAAGAGATCGCCTATACCAAGGGCTGGATTGATGATAGCGCTCTTTCAGAGCGTATCTGGCTGTTTCGGAAAACCGATTATGGCCGTTATCTTGAGCGCCTCAGACATCAGCCCGGCCCGAAAAACTGATCCATGACCACACCCTCCCCACCGCATGTCGCCATCCTGATGGCCGTCTACAATGGCGCCGCCAACCTGCAGGATCAGCTCGACAGCCTGGCCGGGCAGGATCACCCGGACTGGCATTTGATCAGCAGCGACGATGCCTCGACAGATGACAGTCCGGCTCTTCTGGAAGAGTTTTCCAAGGCGCACCCGGTAACCTGCCTTGCCGGGCCCTGTCGGGGTGGGGCGGAAAATTTCATGTCGCTGATACGCCGGGCGCCCGATCATGGCGCCCCCGGACATTGGCTGGCCTTCTGCGATCAGGATGATGTCTGGCTGCCTGACCGGCTGTCCCGAGGTATTGCCGCCCTGCGTTCAGGGGACCCCGAACAGCCCGCGCTTTACTGCAGCCGCACCTGGATCACGGATGAGCACCTCCGGAACCGGCGACTCTCTGCCCCCCGACCCCGGCCGCTGTCTTTCCGCAACGCGCTTGTCCAGAACATCGCATCCGGAAATACGATATTGCTCAACCCGGCAGCTGCGACGCTGATTGAAGCCGCAGCAAGGAAAACAGGCCCGGTGGTCGTCCATGACTGGTGGATATACCAGCTCGTGACCGGGGTGGGCGGGCGGATTGTCCATGATGATCAGCCAACGCTGCTTTATCGCCAGCACGCGGTGAACCAGATCGGGGCGAATGACACCCGGTCCGCTCAGATCAAGCGCATCTGGCAATTGCTGCGCGGCAGCTTTCGGGACTGGAACGAGACAAACATCAAAGCCCTGTCTTGCGTCAAACCGCAACTTACACCGGAAAATCAGCAAGCTCTGGTGGCATTTGCGGATATGCGCTGCGGGCTCTTACCGGCCCGTCTGGTCGGGTTGCGACGGTTGGGATTATATCGCCAGAGTCTGGCAAGCACGCTGGCGTTGTGGGTTTCTGTTCTGCTGAAACGCATTTAAATAACATAACAATGATTATGCCGTAATACATTTGTAGCCGCAAAGCGATAATGTCACCCATGAGCAAAGCGGAAGTGTCACTCTCCTCGCAAAACGATGTGAGGATGAGCGGACATGGGATGGGTGATGATGAGCGAACGCGAGCTAAACCGTGTAGAAGTGTTGGCGCAGGTTGATGATGGTCGTCTGAGCGTCGACAACGCGGCGAACATGTTGGATTTGACGCGTCGGCAGATATTCCGGCTGCTGAAGCGGTATCGTCAGGATGGCGCTGCGCCTCTTGCACCGGGGTGCTGTGGGCATATTCAGCACGGCGATTGACCGTTAACCGGGCGGTTCCATCATCTTGTAATACCCCCCCCTGTCCGGTACATGACTGCCTGATCATTCTTTCATCCCAGGATATTATGCACCCCTGCATTTTTATTGTCATGGCCGTATACAGGCCCGATCCTGCACACCTGAAGGCGCAGCTGCTCTCCTTGGCGGGGCAGACTCATGACCGGCTCCATCTGATTGCAGTCATTGCCGATACCAAATCAGACAACCTTGTCCACGAGCTGGCCGAGGAGGCCGGGCTAACCCTGACTCTGGTTCCCAGCGATTTTGGGTTGGACTCGGTCCGCGCCTTCGAAACCGGGCTGAGTGAGGCCCTTCGGTTGATCGAGGCGGGCGGGCTGGAACAGGAGGCGCTGGTTGCGCTCGCCGATCAGGATGACATCTGGCACGCCGACCGACTCGAAAAAGGCGTGGCCGCGCTCCGGGCCAGCGGGGCCGATCTGGTGCACAGTGATGCGCGGCTGGTGGAGGCCGATGGCGAGACCGTCCTGCAACACTCAATGTTCGCCTTCGAACGCCGACAACGGCGACCGAGGCTGCGCGGGTTGCTCTATCGCAACAATATCACCGGCATGACCACGTTGATGCGTCCCCGGCTGCTGCGTCTGGCCCTGCCCTTTCCACCGCAGAGCGGCGTGCATTTCTATCACGACCTTTGGCTGGGGCTGCTTGCGGCCGCCACCGGCGGGGTTCATCTGATCCGCGAGCCGCTGGTCGATTACCGCCAGCACGGTGCCAATGCCATCGGTGCGATAGACCGTCGCCAAGGCTGGCGCGGGCGGGGAAAGCGCCCCGATGCCATGTGGTTGCGGCGCGAAGCGGCCGCCTATGCGCTGGCCCGCTACCTGGCACAATCCACCTTTAACAGGATCGCCGATGCCGTCGCAGATGGCCGCCTGATGCATGGCGAGGCCCGGCTTTCCCCCCTGCGCCCCTTCCTGAAACGCCTGCGGGGCGCGGGCACCCACCTGTGGGATGCCACCCGGCTTGCCCTGCGGGGGAATATCGGGTTGGCGCGTATTGCCACTGGGTTTGCCGTTGTCAGCCTTGGCCGCACGGTCTGGACCATGCGCGAAGCCCTGGGGGCCGGGCTGAACGCCGCGGTCAACGCCTTCGACACACGGCTTTATTCCCTCTCGCCGGGCATGCTCCCCCGACCGCCCAGCTCTCTGCCCAAAACGAACAAGTCGGCCACCGATCACAAGGAAATTGTCGATCTGCGCAAGGAGCCGCGCTGGACGCCTGAATTCACTGCCACAGACCCGGCGGTAACGGTGCTGGTCCCCACCCTCAATCCAACCGAGATTTTCGCCGGAATTGTCACCGCCCTGGATATCGGACTGGGGCTGGCGGCGCGGGGATACCGGGTGCGTTTCATTGCCACCGATCTGCCGGTATCATCGCCAGGGACCTCGCGCAGCTTTATTCTGCACCGGCTGGGACCAGGCGTTGATGCCGAAACGATCGCCGACCGCATCAGTCTGCATTGCGGCGTACAGAGCCCGACCCTGCCCGCCCATCGCGGCGATATCTTTCTGGCCACCGCCTGGTGGAGTGCGCATGTGGCCGAAAAGCTGATCCGGCGCCACGGCTATGACCAGGATCGGTTTTTCTACCTGATCCAGGATTACGAGCCGCATTTCTATGCCTGGGGGCCGGAATATGCCGATGCCATGGGCAGCTATGATTTCAACTTCGAGCCAATCTTCAACACCACGCTGCTGCGCGATTATTTTGCGGCACGGGGGTTTGGGTTTGCCACACCGGACACGCTGGCCTTTCACCCGTCGATTGACATAGCACGTTACAGCCGGGGCAAACGTGACAGCGCCCGGCCCAGCCCGCGGCGGCTGGCGCTTTACGGTCGGCCCGACGTCCCGCGCAACATGTATGCCACCGCCGTGGAAACCCTGGCGCGCTTTGTCGAACGCGAGGGCCTGGGCCCCGATGACATTGAGCTGATCTCGATCGGCCAGACCCACGGCGATGTCACCCTGCCCGGCGGGCTGACCCTGAAGAGCCTCGGCAAGCTGCCCTGGGAGGACTACCCGGATTACCTGTGCAGTGTCGATCTGGGCTTGTCGCTGATGTATTCACCCCATCCCAGCCATCCGCCAATCGAAATGGCCGCGTCCGGGGTGCGGGTGATCACCAATCAGTTTGGCCCCAAGGACCTGAGCCAGCTGAGTCCGGCGATCCTGTCGGTCCCCGCCACCGCGCCAGAGCTGGCCGATGCGCTTTCGGTGGCGTGGCATGCCGACACAGTGCCACAACAAGAGCGCGAGATTGACCTGACAAAGTTGGGGCTTGATCCCGAGTTGATGATTGATCAACTGGCTGAAAACCTTGCCAGCCGGCTGCCGCAAGACCAAGGATAACAGGATGACCCGCAAGATCATATTGCATATAGGCTCGCCCAAATGCGGCTCAACCTATTTGCAAAACGCGATGCTGCAGAATGCAGAAGCTCTTCTGGCGCATGGCGCGCGTTATCCGGAGGGCCAGGAGGGCCACCCGGGCAATGCCGCCGGTCTGGCGGATCTCACTCGGGAGAAAACCGAGGCAATGTTCGAGGGCGGCGTGCAGACCGTAATCCTCAGTCACGAGGATCTCTATTCCCTGTCAAAAAGGGGGCGGGCGCTGGCGGAAATTGCCGCCGAGACAGGGATCGAAGTGCAGCTTCTGGCCTTTCTGCGGCCCTTCAGCGATTTTGTCTTCGGCGATTATTCGCAGTTCATGAAGCAGAATTTCGAAAGCTTTCTGGCCACCCGCTCCCCCTATGGAGGGCGCGATTTCGAGACATTTGCCCGGCGCCGGATCGACAATATGTCCCCGGCCACCTATCTGCGCAACTGGAGCAGGCTCTTTCCCGACCACCCCCTGCTTCTCGACAGCCACAAAAATATCCGCCAGGTTTCAGAATATCTGCTGGGCTATCCGGCCGGGCTCGATTGGGAAGTTCCGCTGAGCAAGACCAACCCATCGCTCCGGATGGAGGATTGCGATCAGATTGCTGCGGCCATGCGCGATCCGGACAGGCCCGATGAAGAGATCCGGGACATGTTTCGCACCGCATTTCATCACACCAAGGACCCGGATTCCGGGCGTAGCCGCGCGCGCATTGACTGGCTTGAAGAGCAATTCCGTCCGCAAAACGACGCGCTGCTGGAGCAATTCGGCTTCGACAACCGGCTAACGTGCACGCCTGCAACATCCTGGCACTCCAGCAGCTGATCGGGGTGAAAAGTGCCGCAATCTATCATGGATGACCGTGTTGCACAGATCAACTGCAACTCAGAATGCGCCCTAACCTAATCGATCATTTTGGCGCAGTTCGGTCCGAAACGGGTGTTTTTATTTTTCGCTCTGGACAAAAAGGATACCACGTCATTCTCGCCGGCCAATGTTGAGCCGGTAGGTCTTGGTCGTTTGCCGACCGCTACCTACCCCTACCACAAAGAGGATGATGTGATGACACAGAATACAAGCGTTCCGAAAAACCAGCGTCCGCAGGCTGTCGAGCAACGGTTGCGGGACTATCGCCGCAAGAACCCTGGCAAATGGATGCCATGGAGAAACGTGTTGCAGGCCGTCGGCGGCTCTGAGCGGGACTTTTCCAAGATGATGCGCGACGCGAAGGAAAAGATCACAACCGATGAGGCGGCGCTGGCCGCACCACCGGACCTGCCTGAAGAGTTGCGAGAGGAATTCGATCTATTCCGAGCCAGAATCTGGGGCAAAGCCTGTGATATTGCGGATGTCAACGCTACCGCCGAGCGCCTTGTGCGGCAGATGGACAATGCGAAACTCGCGCAAGAGCGTGTCGAGCATGACGAACTCGTTGCCCAGATTGTGCGTGAACGAGACAGGGTCTGCGCAGAGACAGAGAACCTCAAGCAGGTCAATGTCGACCAGGCGGATGAACTTGCGCGCACCAAAAGCCAATTGCGCGAAACGCGGGCGGCTCTTGATGAGATGCGCGATCTCTTCACCCAATTGACCCAACATGCGCCGCAACAGGACGATGCGCCGGATCCGTCACGCGCGCCACAGGCAAATGTTTCAATGTCGCGGACATCGCCATTGCCCGGCTGATCACGCGGACTCTGTGCGATGGCTATCTGCGATACAACCTGTCCGAAATGGGCTGCATCCGGCTCTGTTTCGGACAGGGCGCGCGCGCAGGGGCTGTCACTCGAACGGCAGGCAGGGCGTCGGGTCATGCCGCGCTGGTGTCTCGGGCCTCGGGTCTGCCTCCGCCAACTCCTTCAATGTCACATCCAGTGGAAAATCCTGCCGCTCCCGGTCCTTCAGCCCCGCATGCACTGCGGTCAGAAGGCGCCGTCTTTCATCAGCGGGCCGCGCGGCGAGCCATTCGAGAAACGCATAGCCGAAAATGATCTTGCGGCGCGTGTCGCGCTTGCGCTTCTGCGCGCCGTCCCGAGCCCTGAGGTCCTTTAGCCGTGCGCGTTCCTGATCGATCCGTTTCTGCACCTGTGCGATCTGTGTCTCGATGCTGCTCATGTCATGCTCCTATGCTTGGGGATGCTCGCCGTGACAGGGAGATGGGGCTTGGGTGACGGGAGCGCGCCTCAAATTTGGAGTCAGGATCGTTGTTCGGTGGGCCCTCACCGGAGCCGGACAGGCGAAGGGCGCGGTTACGCAAACCCGAGGGTTTGCCGCGCGCCTGCGGTGAGCTTTTTGGAGCGGTGCGAGCCACTAGGCCCGATCTCCCCTGCATGCATCACAAGGCCTGTCATTTCGAGATCACCATCAAGAACCGGGGCAACTGCACCTCGATCGTGGGGGCTGCGGCTTACCGCGCCGGCGCCTGCTATCATGACGCGCGCACCGGGCGGCGGTGTTCTTATGCGGCGCGGCGCGATGTTGCCAGCGTCGAAATGATCCGGGGGCCGAAAGACCCGGAAGAGTTCTGGAACACCGTCGATGCCGCAGAGACACGCAAGAACGCGCGGCTCGCGAGAGAGTTCGTCATTTCGCTGCCCGCCGAGCTACCGCTCGACAACCAACGCAGACTGGTTCGGGGTTTCTGCCTCTGGCTGCATGACCGTTACAAGCTGACATCCATGGCGGCGATCCATCATCCCTTTGCGGATGGACTGGACCGGGAAATCACACAGGATCTGATGCTCAACCGTGACCAAAACCGTCGGAGCACCGATCGTCAATCGGATCGAGGCAACCCACTTAATCACCATGTCCACATCTTGACCCCGACCCGGGAATGGAACCCGGACACCGACACATTGGGCCCCAAGCTGCGCGCGCTCGATGACCGCAAGACCGGGCCGCTGATCGTGCAGCAATGCCGCAACGAATGGCAGAGACGGGTGAATGTTGTGTTGGAAAAACACGGTGTGGCAGCCCGCGTCGATCTGCGCAGCTATGAAAAAATGGCCGCCGCCGGGGAGGCTCCCGACGGGTTGATTGCGCAGCGCAAACTCGGACCAAAGAACACCGCCCGCGGGCGCAAGGTCGAGCGTGAGACCGGGCAGGACAGCAGCTATTCGGGTCAGCGGCGCCAGAAAGTGCGAGAGCATAATGATGCACTCTGGCAGAGCTGGCTGCAGCTTCGGGCACTTGAGCGTGAAAAGGCCCGTCTCGAACGCTCCGCCGCACTTGCGGCAGAACGGGAAGAGACGCGCCGGAAAGAGGCCGCAGTCGCGCAGGCGCTGGAAGACGCGCCGCATCTCGACTGCCTTGATCCCAAGGCTCAGGCGATCGCCTGGGCCAAAGGAGAAAACGAAAGCGCGATCGACGCGCAGTTTGATCGCCAAATTGATCCTGAGACGGAAGATGCCACGGAGCCGACCACGGCTAAACCGCCCCTATCGACCCCTGTCAAACGGCCCGAGCGGCCTGTGCGCCAGCGGATCCGCAAGTGATGGACCAGCCGTGTCATCGGATGGCCTGCACTTGTGTCCAGCTCTCCCGCGCACGCATCTCTTCACGCGTCAGGCTTTCCGCTTTGCCGGCAAAGACGGCGACCGGCGGTTTGTCCGCGATACGATGATAGAGCCGCCCGGGATACCATGTTGTTTCGGGATGAGTGATCTTGACGCGCATTCTGATAACTGCGGTGCTCGCGAAGTCGACCTCGGGGCAGAACAGATAGCCGTGCCCGTAAATGCGCGATAGCTTGCAAGCGGCCCCAATCCAGCGGCGGCGCATCTGCAACCAGGGCGCAGTCTGAGGGTTGATGCCAGGGATATAGAATATTGGGACGTTCGCGCCTTGGTGCATGACCACACGGGTATAAAACAAGACATGCGCTGCGGAGGACAGTTGTGACAGCATGCCGGGTTCCATCATCGCGAACTGCCCATCCTTGCGCCGCGCAGTGATGGATTCAATAACTCTGCGACTGAAGCGAAACCTCACATCGCGATTGGTATCACTGAAATTGAATACTTCTACCAGCCCGGCCGCCTGAAGTGCCGGCATCGTCGCGCGCACCGGGCGTAGATCATTAGTCGAGGGCGGAAAGGTGCAGGCGGTCAGCTTGCGCGACAGGATATGCGCGGAACGCTGTGACGGTGATGTCATTGAGGTGATCTGAAAGGTCGGGTGCTGATCGGTGAAATAGCACAGCGCGTGAAAGACGCGCAGGGCGTCGAGTGACAGGTTTTTATGTTCGATCATCGCGACTAATTCGGCAGGGCATAAGTATTGCATGGCTTGGGACATGAGGTTTCTCTGTTTGTGTGGATCGTCACCTGCACATCGGTCCGGATGCTGCCCGGACAAAACGCGTGATCGCCCGGGAAACCCTCCGACCTGTCCGAAATCTCTGCCGCCCTGCCCGAAAGAACAGCGATCCTATCCGAAAGTGATGTCGGCTTTTCCGGAATACTGAGCACGATTTCCGCTCAATCAGACCGGAAGCCCACATCTCTGGCGTGCAAATCCGTGACATGCGCGCGCGAAACGGCGCAACACCCCGATTTTGCACGCCAATCCGGGGCTGAGAACGTTGCAGAACCAAAGAACCTCTACAAAACCACCCAGAACTGGCGGGATTTGCGTGCCGAGGCGACCGATGCGTTTGTCGACCACCGTCATCGATTTTGCCTGTTCAGGGGGATTGATTGGAGGTCGCCCCCTCACCACCCCGCGCTCCGGCCTCTTCACAATCTCTACAAAAGGATGACTCTCATGACTGATTTTCCAGAAATTACTTATGAAAATCTCGAGACCCTCGCTGCGTCGGCCTTCGCGCTGTCCCGGCTCTGCGCCACCGCGCTCCGCGCCGATGTGATCCACCACCTCAAACCCGATCAGCGGCGGGAATTGGCACGAGACACGGCGGAACGAACAAGCCGAGGATCTGAGCCGGGCCCTGTCGATTCTGCTCGGCCTGCAGGAGGCGCTCTATGGCGTGCAGGACCTGATGCAGGCCGAACGCGCCCTGGCCGATCTGCGTCGACATATCTGAATGGTATGGCATGCGGGCCTGACGCCTGCGTGCCGATCACTCTGATGAACAGGAAGGCCGTCAAATCAGGGCTTTGAGACCCTCTCGCCTGAATCTTCACGCAGGCGGTTTCCGGTCGGCGTCTGATGATGAATTTGCATTCCGGTGGGACAAACGCCATGTAACGAGACATATGGTGCAGAAAATAGTCTCCAAATTTTCTGAGCTCGCAATCGCTTAAATTCGGCAAGACTCTCTGGAGTAACGCTACTCAGGCCTGTTTATGCTGCACCCCACCCTTCATCAGGAATTGATGGTGTTCGATTGCCTCTTCGACGTCGGTATAATAACTGAGATGGCCATCCTCGAGCACAGCCGCATGATGGCACAGGCGGCGCACCTGCCCGACGCCATGAGTGACCATGATCGCAGCGCTGTTATTGACACGATCCGCGAAAAGGGCGTCGGCCTTTTCACGAAAGGATGCATCCCCGACCGCAGTGACCTCATCGACCAGATAGGTGTCAAAATGAATGCCCATCGACACCCCGAAGGCGAGGCGTGACTTCATCCCCGAAGAATAACTGCGTACGGGAAGGTTGAAATGCGGCCCAAGCTCGGCAAAATCGCGCACGAAATCGCACAACGCATCTGTATCCACGCCGTAAACCCGGCCAATAAACCGGACATTCTGTAGCCCCGTCATCTCGGGGTGAAAACTTCCGGCAAATCCAACCGGCCAGGATATCGTACCACGGCTGATCACCTCACCACTGTCAGCATCCATCGTCCCTGCCAGCATCTTTAGAAGACTGGATTTACCCGCGCCGTTGCGCCCCAAAATGGCAACGGCGGTACGCGCGGGGAAAACCGCACTGATCCCATCGGCCACAACGTTGCGATTGCCGTTCAGGATAAATGTCTTACGCAGGTTCCGCAGCTCAATCATATCGGTCCCACTCAGCGCCGGTCGCGCAGGGAATAATAAACCATCACCATGATGGACCATGACACGACAAGAAACCCCGCCATCAACGCAAGCAGCATCATACGGCGCGGATATTCCGCGGTTTCGGCCAAGGTCGGCTTGATATGGGTGGCCAGATAGCGCGATTTTCGCTGCGCCTCGGTTACCGCCGCATCGCGGGTGGCCAGGGCCGACAGATAGCTTTTCTCGGCGAATTGCCGGTCCAGCTCCAGGGCCTGGTATTCTTCCAGAAGTTTGGAAAACGGATTGTCTCCGCCCGTGGCCTGCTGCCCTCCAAATCGCTGCCGTTCAGCATGAATTTGCTGCCGGATAACATTGATACGGCGCTGTTCCTGCACGACCCTCGGGTCGTTCTGACTGGACGTCTGCAAAAGCAATTCATGCTCGATAATTGCCTTGGCCAACTGGGCCTGCAATGAGTTCAGAAGCCCCATCTGGCCCTGAATATCTGCGGAAGGGTCGACAATCTGGGTGCGGTTGCGAAAGGCCGTCAACTCCCGGTTGGCAATCTTGAGCCTCTCCTCGGCTTGCGCCAGCTCTTCCTCAGCATAGCGTGTGGCGTCGGCCCGTGCGATAGCCGAGAGCTGGTTGATCATCGTACTGCTTTCGGAAAACACGACCGATGCAATCGCCTGGGCATCGGCAGGATCAAACGCCAGCACTCGGATTTCAATAAGCCCGCTGCCCCGGTCATAGAAGATCTTTACCATACGCTCCCAGTAATGCGCGAGGGCCTCGATGCGCGCATCCTCACCCAGGCTGAACACTGGATCGTCGGGACGGTTATAGATACTGACCAAATCAAGCTGCTCGTTGACCGAACGCACCAGTTGCTGACTCTGGATGTACTCATAAAGGATATCGGTATCCGATGAGCTGGAGCCTGACAGCTCCGTAATACCGCCCAACAGCTCAATCGCCGACCCGACCTCTTCCGTGCGGACCGAAAACCCGACATGGCTGGCATATTGATCCTTGGCAACGCCATAAAGGTACCAGATAGATACCGCCATCGGGACCACGACCCATAGCAAAAATACTAGCAAAAGCACCATATGGCGGCGGCGCGGACGCGCATCGGAGACCGTCGGACGCAGCGCAGGTTTGGGCTTGCCTGCTCCGGCGGCGGGATCTGCCTTTGCATCCTGTGCGGGGACTTCTGCCTTTGCGGCCTGTGCCTGTCCGGTCGGAACTGCCTGATTCAACTCGAATCCCTTTACGACTGTTTACCCTAGCATAACCGGGTTTGGCGTTTCCTATCAAATCTCCGGGTGCTACACCATCCACCATGATGACAAACCCGCCGACACCCCCTGCCCTGCCGCGCAAGCGCACCGGAACGATACAAACCATTGTGGCGTTGATGCTTCGCGAGATGTCCACAACCCATGGGCGTTCGGCCCTGGGCTATCTCTGGGCCATTATGGAACCGGCGGCAGGCATCCTTCTGATGACACTGATTTTCTCACTGGCCTTTCGCACCCCAAGCCTTGGCACCAGCTATCCGCTGTTTTTCGCAACCGGCATCCTGCCTTTCATGGGCTATATGGATATGGGCAACAAGGTGTCGGTTTCTCTTAGGTTTTCCAAGCAGTTACTGTTCTATCCCGGGGTGACCTATACCGACGCACTGATTGCCCGGTGGCTGCTGGCCGCGCTGACGCAGATCATGATCGCCGCAGTGCTTTTCCCCGCCATTCTGTTTATCTATCAGGTAGACGTCATCGTTGATATGAAGGCCATCGCTTTTGGCTATCTGATGGTTTTCACCCTCGCGGCCGGGGTGGGTACGCTGAATTGTTTCCTGCTGTCTGTTTTCCCGCTTTGGGAGAGGGCCTGGGCGATTTTCAACCGACCCATGTTCCTCATATCCTGCGTTATTTTCCTATTCGACACCGTCCCGCAACCCTATCGGGACTGGCTGTGGTGGAATCCGCTTATTCATCCGATCGGGCTGGTGCGCCGGGGGTTTTACTCCACCTATGATGCCAACTATGTCTCGTTCACTTACGTCTTTGCCGTAGCGGCGGTAACTCTGGCGGCCGGGCTTCTGCTGCTGCGACGATACCATCGGGACATTATCAACTTCTGAAGCGCGGCCCCATCACGCGGGCTCGGGCGGCTGATAACCCCCGCAAAGCCCGGTCAGTGATACGCAGCCCGGCGCGATGGCGGATATGATAGGCGGCCAGAAGTGCCGCGGCTTCTTTTGACAACGGTTCTTCACTCGCTGGATCTTCTTCCAGGTCCCGCCCAAAATGATCGACCTCATCAAAGAAGTTCCGGGCCAGCGCCTCATTGTACTGCGCACAGATGTTCAAGATCCGGTGGCGCCTGGCAAACGACACCAAAAACCGCCGCGAGGGCACCTCAAGCTCCAGTGGCGCGCGCTTAAAAAACGTCTCTATTGTGCGGGTGGTCATGGTCATGGACATCCCCTGATCAAGCATCGCCTTTTTCAGATAGCGCGCCGGCTCAATCAATCCGGTCGGCGGGCTGATATTGCGCCGAATGCCCGCTTGCTCACCCTCGGGCAGCAGATCACTGGCGCCAATGGCCTCCAGAAAGGCGCGCACCGGGTAATCCTGGTGCTGTCCGGGTATCAGCGGCACGGCCAGAACATTCTCGCGGCCCACGCTCTTGGCCCAGTTTACCAGCATCCAGTTGTAATTCAGAACCTGCTTTTCACTCCGGAATTGCAGCAGCGCATCAATGCCATCACGCCAGTCCACCCCGCCTTTGACATGCTGTTTGTAGTCCGATTCTATCCACATATCCTGACGCCGCAGAAAACAGATGATCCCCACCTCGAACCCCAAGGTGCGGATCCGTTCTATCACCTCCTGAATAAGTGCGCTGCGGGCCAGACCGAAAAGATTTTCCGAACTTAGAATGACATCTCCGTCATGGCGCAGGAAAAATGCCAGCAGCGCATCGGCGGCGGTGGTATCGCCCCGGAGCAGATCAGCCGCCAATTGCCCGGCATTGCCCTGGTCGTTGACCCGGTTCTGACGATGGAACTCGTAATGAATGCCACGCGCGGCCAGATCTCCGGCATGGGTGGCAAGAAAATCCTGCACGGTCGTGGTGGCGCATTTGGGCATGCCGACATGCAGGAACAGGCGTTTTTTCATTGAAATATCTGTCTTGGACCGTGATGCGCGCACCTTAAAGCGTTTCGGTTTATAGCTAAAGCAGGAATAGGCAGAAACGCAGCACAGGCGCCCCACCCTTTGGTCCTGCCATTGCAGGCTGACAGATATCAACCGGGCGTCTGCACCTATCCGCGTTGCCCGCTGCGGCCCGGTCCTTTATGTAACGGCTCGAGCACAGGGCAGGTAAGGCAGGCAGAATCCTATGGGCTGGCGCGGCTATATACATGATGACAGCAAGACTGTCTTTTTCTGGTCCCAAAAGGCGGCCTGTACCACGCTGTTCAACTTTCTGGCTGACAACATGCCCGAGCGTCCCACGAACAAGCGCTATTTTCACATCAACAGCCGCCCGTACAATCCCTGTATCGAAGCCATACGCGATCATGGCTATCACTCCGTGATCCTCGCTCGACACCCGGTCACGCGGGTTATCAGTGCCTATTTCAACAAGTTTTGTGTCTACCGTGGCAAAGCCTTGCAGGTTCGCGAGGATCTGGAGCCCTTTGCCCGCGAGCTGCATGATCTCTGGTGCGACCGAGAGGGCAACCCGACCGAAACCAACAGCATGACCTTTGAGGATTTCCTTGAAACCATCGCCCATATGCTTGCAACCCGCCCCGCACCGCACCTGCCGGTCAATGGTCACTGGGAAACCCAGATCCCGGCCATTCATGAAAAGCTGGGGCTGCATTATGATACCGTGGTACATGTCGAAAACCTCAATGCCGAAATGGCCGCACTGGCCCAGGCACGCGGGCTTTCCTACAAACCCCGCGCGATGAACCGCACCGATCTGTCGGAAAGCCCTCACAAGGGATATCTTGGCAATCTACCGGCCTGTGAAATCAACACGTATAATTTCGGATATGACAATTTCATCACCCGAAAGACGCTGAAAAAAATCCACGCCATCTATGCGGTGGATTTCGAGGTACTGGACTATCTTTCAGATCCGAGAACCGGGCCAGTCATGGGGCATATTCTGAGACGTTTACGCTGGATCAGAGCCTATTTTACCCGCTTTACAGGAAAATGAAATCGTCGGCAGACAGCGCACCGATAGCGAGACCCTCAAACAGGATCGTATGGCCCCCATAGTGCACTTCGGCCCCCTGCCCCGTCATGATAATATCAAGCGCCTGAAACCGGCCATTCTGTCCCTGGCCTTCAACGCCACTCAGACGGACCCGGTCGTCTCCGGACTGAAACCCGACGATAACATCCTCCTCACCATCGTTGAGCTCATTGAAAACGAAAAGGTCCGCGCCGCCGCCGCCCTCAAGCCGATCATTACCGGCCCCGCCATTCAGCGTGTCGCGGCCACTGCCGCCACGCAGCAGGTCATGGCGGCCGCCACCGGCCAGAAAATCATCCCCTCCGCCACCGTCGACGG
>JGI24723J26617_10000087_pt1 | contig 104536 bp, 99 predicted proteins | sample Cruoilmetagenom6_FD_26617 | JGI IMG/M metagenome (IMG submission 26617) | reverse complement strand
AATCTATCATAATACTGGTCTTCTTTTTTATGCCCTTTGTAACTATTAATTGATGACATGCTTATAGCAGAAAAATCATCGTTTAAGTTGGTATTGATAGTCTTTAATGTTTCATTTTGCTCATGTGAAGATTTAGGTAGTTTTCCTTCTTTGATACCGTCAATTTTATTTTTAGAGGTGGTTAGTAAATACACTTCGGAATCTTCTATTAATGGAGAAAATTGGCCTGCATTGGTATGCGCACCAAAATGTTCTAAATAGATAGGCTTTTTTGTATTTACTTTTAATAAAACATTGACATTTTTTTCGATTAGTAAATCATGAATACTACCATCATACCTGTTTTTTGCTACGACAATTTCAAAATCGATTTTCTGTTTTTTAAGAAATTCTGTAAAATGTTTTACAAACTCTTTATTGCTTTCTATGAAAACAGATTTAGAACTGTAAAGTGCAAACGGGTATCCATAAATTCCTGTTTCGTATGCATAAAAAGCTTCTATATATCTAGTTAAGTAATAATGCCTCATATAATAATAAGCAGCTATTACTTTTTCTCGATCATTTTTAAAGGTTTTATCTTTTAAAAAGGATTTAATATCTCCAATATCGCCATCAGGTTTAAATCTGGTGTCATATAAATCTAGTATTTCTTCTTTTGTAACTGACTTTTTAATAATATCCTCCTTTTCGGGTAAAAAGGCGAGAGCTTTATTTTCGAATTTCCCAGAACGTGCAAAGTATACTTGAAATTTATAGGATGGTACTTCTATTAATGGATAAAACCATCTATTAATATTAAATTTATCAATATTTGACGCTATTAAAGAATAACGCCTAAAATTGTTTTTTTCGGTTGGAATTTCTTCTAAATCTGGAGCACCATTAAATGAATTAAAGTTAATAAAGAAGTCATTTTCGGTTTCAAAAAAGAGTTTAAAATCTACAATAGGATAGTCTTCAGATAGAGTAGTTTCTACAGGATCAAACCCAAATGCATATTTAGATTTAAACGGGTCTTCTTTATAAATATAGTAATCAATAATATCTCCAACTTCAAGGTTAGAAATTGCTATTTTTGTTTTGCCATCTACTTGTACAGATTCTTCGCTTACATCAATTTCTATCTCTTTTCCATTTGGTTTAATAATTTTAATTCCAACAAAATTTCCACTATGTTGCTTTACCTTAAAAGCAATAGGAATAGGGAAAACAATAACCTTACTTGGTGGTCTAAATAAGTCTGTAAACGAAAATTCTGAAAACTCTTTTACAGCAGATTTATCTAATAACTTTATACGTTTTCTTGAAGAGGTTGTATATGTGACATTTTTTGCATACTTATGGAAATCATAATTTTGGTTTTTGTAAAGAATAACTGCCGATTCGTTTTTCCATTTTTCAGGTATTTCAGTGGCGTTTTTGTGCGTGTCGTTTTCGCCCCAAAAAAAATCTTTAACTTTTAATTCTTTTTTTTCTTGCCCGTTAATAGTTAAAGAACATATTAGTAATATTATTAAGAAAAATTTCACTCTCATAGTACTATTGTTTTGTTAAAACGATTTGATCGTTATAGATTTTTTTTAATTTCGAAATAAAGTCATTCCATTCTTCGAAATCGGAGGTTTCAATTTTTGCATTTTTCATTTTAAACGATTTCTTATATGTAATTACGTTTTCTTTTTTTGTAAAAACAACTTCTAAATCATAATTTTCGCCAGAAACACTTAAACTTTCTGGTATATGACTAATTGTATAATCAGTTGGAATTTTTAAAATAGTAGTTGATTCTAAATATCTTTTAAAATCAAAAATGTAATCTGTTTTTCTGTCTTCTAATTCAAATTCGTCTAACTCCCTATCAAAATCGATGTCGATATAGATGTCATTATCAAACGATGATACTGCATTTTTAACGCTAATATCGCAAGAAATGTTTAGCTGTACTTCTCTATTTAATAAATCTGTAGTTTCAATATTAGAGATATTTATATTACTATTTCCATTGTTTAGATAATACACCAAAAACTCATCTTTTCTATCGTTTTTTAAATTGTCTAACGTGTATAATATACCTGACCTGCTTTCGCCATTAAATTCTAATGTAGATGTGCCTTCTAAAAGTTCATTATTTAAATTTAGCACGTATTTATAGGTTTCCTTATTAAAGTTGGATGTTACTTCCGGAACAGTTTTAAGAATAAACTCTTCACCGTTTTCTATAAGGGCTTGTTTTCCTTGAATTCTATTTGCATATTCTCCAAAAGGATTAAACTTTTCTGTACCATCTAGAAAAATGGTTTTATCGTTTTTAATTAAAGTACAAATCATATGATTATCTACAGATAAGTTAGGAGTCGAGTAATCGTAGGCAATTCTTTTTGTGCCAATCCATGTTAATCGTGCGTCAAAACCAGCTTCAACAAGCATTTGTTTTGTAAGGTTTGCCATGCCTTTACAATCGCCATATTTTTTATTAAAAACGTTAGATGCCTCGTCTGGTTTAAAGCCTGCAATACCATCTTCGAAAGCGATATACCTAATATTGTCTTGAACCCAATAGTAGATGTTCTTGATTTTTTCGTCTTCGTTAGTAGCGTTTTCTGTTAGCGATTTAACTTTGTCTTTAATTGAAGTGTTGTCATTTTCTAAACTATTTACTAGCGATTTATACCAATCATACAAATCTTGGGTAGAACTAAAAATGTTAACTTTTTCGCTGCCAGAATTAAAAGTCTTTGCAAGTATTAAGATATGCGGATAAACATACGTTGGTCCAGGAGCACTAGTTTCGTCATGTAAAGCAGGAATATTTTCTAAAGTAAACGTGTACGTTTTAGAATCGTTATTTGTGTTTTCAAAAATATCTTTTTTGATATTATAACCTTCAAAATTTATTTCTTTAAATTCTAACTCTAACCAATTAGGAACCTCAATGTTCACGGTCTTTTTTTCAATCGGATAATCTTCATTAAAAAATAATTGGGTGAAGTATTTTATATCATTATATTTTTTTCTGATTTTAGTATTATACCTGTATCCTATCGAGGGGAAACTAACATTTGCGTATTTTACTCTTGCATCAATATGGAAAATACTATTGCTTGTGTAGGCTTCATCTTTTATGAAAAAACTGGCACTCTTATTATTTCTGTAATTAATTTTGAACTCTTTTATTGAAGATTCGTCATCATAAAAGCAATATTTCTGAATGACAGCTCTAGAATCTATATTTATTAATGATTCGGCTATGACCTCATTAACAATAACTTTTTTGTCCTTTTTATTTAAGTCAAAAGTTATATGATAAGTGCTTTCTTCTAGAACAACACTATCGTCTGGATATATTTCTCTTAAATTTTCAGCTTTTAATTTATCATCGCTTGTCGGATCTACTTTTTTTTGCGAATATGAATTAAATGAAAGCAGAAAGATAAAGATGAAGCAATAATAAATTTTATTCATATAAGAATTTTAATATAAGCTAATATATCATTTCAATTTATAGATATCCAATTATTTCTGAATAAATTATTCTGCTGTAGAATAAATATATTGCAATAATTATGTCGTGTAGATGTCTTTATGAAATTTAAGTTTCAATCTCCTAAATAAGTTCAAGAAATTGTAGAAAATATAAGAATATCTAACGTATTAGACGAGACTATGAAACATTAACTCGTCCATTTGTAACTTATGTCGACAGTTTTTTGTTGTCAATAGAAAAAGATAGTAGCATTTTATAATATTTTATTAATTTAGTCCACTAAATAATTGGAAAACTAAAATCCATGAGTAACTACCACATAAAACATTTAGAAGAGTATTATCAAGTTTACCGCAAATCTGTTAGAGACCCAGAGAATTTTTGGGAAGAAATTGCAGAAGAACATTTTATTTGGCGTAAAAAATGGGATAAGGTTTTAGAATGGGATTTTTCGAAACCTGAAATAAAGTGGTTTCAAGGAGCTAAATTAAATATTACAGAAAATTGTATCGATAGGCATTTAGCAACTAGAGGTGATAAAACAGCTATATTATTTGAACCCAATAATCCTGATGAAGCAGCAGAACACATCACATATACGCAATTGTATGAAAGAGTCAATAAGTTTGCTAATGTTTTAAAAGAAAACGGAGTAAAAAAGGGAGATCGCGTTTGTATATATGTACCTATGATTCCTGAATTAGCAATTTCTGTTTTGGCTTGTGCAAGAATTGGTGCTATTCATTCTGTGGTATTTGCAGGTTTTTCTGCAACAGCTTTAGCAACTAGAATTAATGATTCTGACTGTAAAATGGTTATTACTTCAGATGGCTCGTATAGAGGAGCAAAAACTATCGATTTAAAAGGCATTGTAGATGATGCTTTAAAAAATTGTTCTGGGGTCGAAACTGTTTTGGTAGCAAAAAGAATCAATTCAGAAATCTATATGAAAGAAGGAAGAGATAAATGGTTAAAGCCTTTGTTAGATACTGCATCTACACAATGTAAAGCAGAAATAATGGATGCCGAAGACCCTTTATTTATTTTATACACATCTGGTTCAACAGGTATGCCAAAAGGTATGGTGCATACAATTGCAGGCTATATGGTTTATACGGCATATACATTTAAAAATGCCTTTCAATATAAAGAAAACAACGTGTATTGGTGTACAGCAGATATTGGTTGGATTACTGGCCATAGTTATATTGTCTACGGTCCATTAGCCAATGGGGCAACAACTCTAATGTTTGAAGGTGTACCAAGCTATCCAGATTTTGGTCGTTTTTGGGACATTGTAGAAAAACACAAAGTCAATCAGTTTTATACAGCACCAACCGCAATTAGAGCTTTAGCAAAACAAGGATTAGAAGTTGTTGAAAAATATAATTTATCTACATTAAAAGTATTAGGTTCTGTAGGTGAACCAATAAATGAAGAAGCTTGGCATTGGTACAACGATAATATTGGAAAGAAGAAAAGCCCGATTATAGATACTTGGTGGCAAACAGAAACTGGAGGTATGATGATTACACCAATTCCTTATGTGACACCAACAAAACCAACATATGCAACGTTACCTTTTATAGGGATACAACCTTGCTTAATGGATGAAAATGGAAAAGAACTAAAAGGCAATCAAGTAGAAGGAAGATTGTGCGTAAAGTTTCCTTGGCCAAGTATAGCAAGAACCATTTGGGGAAATCACAAACGTTATAAAGAAACCTATTTTTCTGCTTATGAAAACAAGTATTTTACAGGCGATGGCGCTTTACGTGATGAGGTTGGCTATTACAGAATTACAGGTCGTGTAGATGATGTAATAATTGTATCTGGGCATAATTTGGGTACAGCACCAATTGAAGATGCTGTTAACGAACATCCAGCAGTTGCAGAGTCAGCTATTGTTGGTTTCCCGCACGACGTTAAAGGGAATGCACTTTATGGTTATGTAACTTTAAAGGATACAGGTGAGTCAAGAAACCATGATAACCTACGAAAAGAAATTAATCTAATTATTACCGAACATATCGGGCCAATTGCCAAGCTAGATAAAATTCAGTTTACTGAAGGATTGCCTAAAACACGATCTGGTAAAATTATGAGACGTATTTTACGAAAAATTGCACATAGGGATACCAGTAATCTTGGTGATACAAGTACGTTGTTAAATCCTGAAATTGTACAAAGTATTATAGATAATGCTCATAATGATAAGCATACTAACTGGTAAACATTTGTTGTTTTACAAATTTGCTATTTTTCATATTTAGCATGACAAGTAGTACACTCATAAGTATCTTCTTTTAAAGTGATTTTATCAAGTTTAGTGGCTATTTCGTTGATAAAACTTGTGTAAGTATTAGATTCTGGTGTTATGTTTTTAGCTTTTATTTGTTTAAAATAATTGCCTTCCCATTCTTGTTTTCCCCAACAATTAGGACAAACACCTTTAGGGGCTAATCCAGTTTTCTCATTATTTGCTTTAGCTAAAAAGTATGACTTTATGTTTTCTATTAGATTCATTTATAAAGTCTTTAAAAATTCGATAGCGGCATCTGCATTTAAATGAAAATCTGAAAACACAACATTATCATGCTTATCGATAAAAATAAACCATGGTGTACCACCAGTTTGATAGTTTTTCATAATGCTTGATTGCGATTTTCCATCGTCTCCAGCATCATGTCCAAACGGAATTTTTAACTTGTATTGCTTTTGAGTTTCTACCATTTTTTCATAAGTATTAGCATGATGACCTTCAAACACTGTTTGAACTGCTAAAAATTTCGCATTTTCATTGTCTTCTAACGCTTCAAACATTTTCTTTAAATCTGGTAAACCTTTGCTATGACAGCCAGGACACCAACTTTGAAAACAATGCAGCACTTTAAATTTGTCTTTAAAATCTACTAATTTTATTGGTTCTGTTTTAGTTCCGTTGGCATCAATCCAATCTTTTACTTCAAATTCTTTTGCTCTTACAATTGGGTTTTCTTCTGTTTGTTGTGACATAATATGTCCTTTCTTTTTTAATTTAAAAGTAACATTTAGTAGTCATTAAAATTTGAACGACCACTAAATGGATTATATGTGTTAAGTTAATTACTCTGCTGATTTCAATTTATCAGCATGCATCTTACGCAGTTTTGCCAACTTTGGTGTAATTACTGCACTGCAATATCCTTGAGATTGATTATTAGCATAATAATCTTGATGATATGCTTCAGCATTATGAAATTTACCAATAGGGCTAATTTCTGTTACAATAGGGTTTTCATAATAAGGTGCAATCTCTTTAGCAACTACTTTTGCTATTTCTTTTTGATTATCATGATGATAATAAATAACCGAACGATATTGCGTTCCAGTATCGCCACCTTGTCTATTTAAAGTTGTAGGATCGTGGCTTGTCATAAAAATAACAAGTAAATCTTCATATGAAATTACAGTTGCATCAAATGTAATTTGAATCACTTCGACATGACCAGTTAATCCTGAACACACTTCCTTGTAGGTTGGAGTTCCTGGAACTGCACCACCAGTATATCCAGAAACTATTTTTTCTACGCCTTTTATTTCGTTAAAAATAGCTTCGATACACCAAAAACATCCACCACCAACGGTTGCTAAATCTAATTTTTTAGTTGTCATTTTTAACCTCCTCTTTTTCTATTTGTATAGATTCACTATTAATACAATAACGTAATCCACTTGGCTCTGGGCCATCTGGAAATACGTGTCCTAAATGTGCATCGCAGGTATTACACATAACTTCTACGCGAACCATACCAAAAGCAGTATCGCGATCGTATTTTATAGCATTGCTTTTTATAGGTTGTGTAAAACTAGGCCAACCAGAACTAGAATTAAATTTTATGGTCGAATCAAACAATGGTGTGTCGCAGCAAATACAATGGTGCTTTCCAGCATCATGAATACTACAAAGCGCTCCGCTATGTGGTGCTTCTGTTCCTTTTTGTCTTGTGATTCTAAATTGCTCTGGAGTTAATTGAGCTCTCCATTCTGTGTCCGTTTTTTCGACACGTCTGTCTGGAGTTGGGTTTCCTTTTACGGAAAAGTTGATAACTTCTTTCCAAGTAAGCATATTATGGTTTCCTTTCTTTTTTAAATTAATATATTATGCTTTTCAACCTTGTACTAGTCGAAATAAGTTAAGAATTCTTACAAAGATAATGAATCATTGGAAATAAGAATATTAGGATCTAATACTGCCTGATTGCGGTTTATAATTTGCTAGTTTTAGTCGAATAAAAATTAACAACGATAATAAGCCAAAAACAGAAAAACCAATAAATAAAGGTAATACAGAATCTATAACAAATATTCCAATATAGTTAGCTATTGGAACAGCCATAACTGTGGAGACAAAGCCATTTATTGCTGCACCGATGCCTGCAATATGACCTAATGGTTGCATTGCAAGCGATCTTAAATTTCCAAACAAAAATCCGATTGCAAAGAATTGTAGTGCAAAGAAACCAAGTAAAACGGTTATACTTGGATTTATTCCTGACCAAAAAATAATGACATACAAAACTGAAATAAGCAGATATGCAATTGTAGCTATAAAAGCAATACGCCACATACCATATTTAACAACAAACCTACTATTTAAATAGGTGGCTAATCCAACAGAAATTGCTAAACTCGCGAATATATAGGGAAACATTTCCGCGAGGTTATATTGCTCTTGGAAAATTTGTTGGGATGTACTCAAATAAACCATAAAAGAGCCAGTAATGAAACCTGATATAAGCGTAAATGCAATTGCATCTTTATGTCTAATAAATTCCTTTGTTCCATTTATAAACATATTTCCAGTAAATCGTATGCGTTTGCTTTTATCTAATGTTTCAGGTTGACGTCGCCAAAACCAAAGCATAACAAAAACACCAAAAATAAGATTAACATAAAAAATCGATTCCCAATCGTAATATGTAATTAAAAATTGACCTAAAGTTGGTGCAATTACAGGAACAAGTATAAAAACCATAACTATAATTGATAGAATTCTTGCCATATAGTTGCCACTATAGCAATCTCTTACCATAGCAATACTTAATGTTCTTGGAGATGCTAATCCAATCCCTTGGAGAATGCGTCCAAAAATCATCATATTAAAATTTTTGGTGGTTACACAAATAATAGTAGCGAGAATAAATAAAGAAAAACCAATATAAACTATAGGCTTTCTTCCAAAACTGTCTGATAATAGTCCGAAAATTAATTGCCCAAAACCTAAACCAAGAAATATCATAGTTATAAGCAACTGTGTATCTTGTGTATTCGTAATATTTAGTTCTGAAGCAATATTAGGTAATGCAGGTAATAAAGCATCAATAGAGAGTGCCACAATAGACATTAATGATGCCATTAAAGCAATAAATTCAAACTCGAATGATGTTTTGTTTTCCATGACGTAAAAGTAAGCGAATAAAATGAAGTTAAATCCCAATTAGATATGAATAAACTATACGAATATTACTAAATTTGATAAATCTTAAAAATCAAATATGTTATCTGAAACTTTAATTAAATTATTTACAAGAGACTTAAATAGATTAAAGGTAGAAATAGAGTCTTACAGTGATGAAGAAAAATTATGGTTGGTTACTAAAGAGATTTCCAATTCGGCTGGAAATTTATGTTTACATATTGTAGGAAATCTAAAAACATTTATTGGAGCAGAGTTGGGTAACACAGAATATATTCGTCAGAGAGATTTAGAGTTTTCTCTAAAGAATATTCCAAGAGTAAAATTGATAAAACAATTGGATGAAACCATATTAATTATTGAAAAGGTTTTAAATGATCTAAATGAAGACGATTATCAAAAGGAATATTCGCGACGTGTTTTTGAAGACAAAATGACAACCGAATTTTTCTTAATTCATCTAACGGCACATTTAAACTATCATTTAGGGCAAATAAATTATCATAGACGATTATTAGATTAAAGCATGAAAAAAATCATACCTATTTTATTATTAGTTGTTAGCATGAACTGTAAGCAACAACAAAATCAAGATTCAGAAAATCTAACGGTCTCGATCATAGAAGAAGACATGAAGATATCAAAACAAAAATCAATGAATAAAGAAAATATCTATCAGTTTATAGTAACCGATTTATATGGCAACGATTTTGATTTTGCCTCATTAAAAGGAAAAAAAATCATGGTAGTTAATACGGCTAGCGAATGCGGTTTAACACCTCAATATGAAAATTTACAAGAACTTTACGAAACTTTTAGCGCTGATAATTTCACAATTGTAGGATTTCCAGCAAATAATTTTGGTGCTCAAGAACCTGGTAGCAATGAACAAATAGCTAGTTTTTGTAAGGAGAATTATGGAGTAGGTTTCCCAATGATGAGTAAGATTTCTGTAAAAGGAGACGATATTCATGAGGTTTATAAATTCTTAACACAGAAAGATAAAAATGGTCTGGAGGAATCTGAAGTGCAATGGAATTTCCAAAAATATCTCATCGACGAAAGTGGAGAACTTGTTCGTGTTGTATCTCCAAAAACACTTCCAACAGACGAATCTATTATACAATGGATTAAATCATAAAAAGGTTTCTATAATTGTAAGTCTCAAATTATTTACTCATATTTGCCTCTTATGATTGTTTAATTTATGTTTTCGGTCGTGTCGAGTCTTCTCTCGAACAGAAATTGCTAAAGGCTACATGCGTTTAGCTATGTTTATCATTACATAAAATATCATGCATTCAAACAATAATATTTCATTAAAACAATTATTTCAATATTTTAAAATTGCCGTTTCTGGCAAAGAACAAGAATTTACATCTGGTAGTATTCGTAGAGCAGTTTTCATGTTATCAATTCCGATGATACTCGAAATGCTTATGGAATCTATTTTCGCCATTGTCGATATCTTGTACGTATCGCAAGTAAGTGTTAATGCAGTAGCGACTATTGGTTTAACAGAATCTGTTATTACTTTAGTTTATGCTGTAGCTATTGGCTTAAGTATGGCTGCGACGGCTGTTGTGGCTAGACGCGTAGGTGAAAAAGACATAGAAGGCGCGTCTAAAGCGGCCGTTCAAGTGATTTTTTTAGGAATCGCTACTGCTTCAGTTATAAGTATAATAGGAGTTATCTACCCAAAAGAGATTTTGCAATTAATGGGCGGCGAACCAGATCTAATTGCTGAAGGTTATGGTTATACACAAGTTCTTATGGGCGGTAATGTGACGATTATGCTTTTGTTTTTAATCAATGCTATTTTTCGTGGTGCAGGTAATGCATCCGTTGCTATGTGGACACTTATCTTATCTAACGGATTGAATATTATTTTGGACCCTATGTTTATTTTTGGTTTTGGACCAATTCCAGAATATGGGGTGCAAGGCGCAGCCATTGCGACAACTATTGGACGTGGCAGTGCTGTTTTATTCCAGTTAGCTATTTTATTTTTTGGTTATAGCAAAATTAAAATAGGCATTAAAGATTTGGTTCTTAATGTAAAAATTATGTTTAATCTTATAAAAATATCACTAGGTGGCATTGGGCAATTTTTAATAGGTACATCAAGTTGGGTGTTTTTAATGCGTATTATGAGCGAGTTTGGAAGCGAAGTGTTGGCAGGATACACCATTGCGATACGTGTCATGATGTTTACCATTATGCCAGCTTGGGGAATGAGTAATGCTGCAGCAACATTAGTTGGACAAAATCTAGGCGCTAAGAAGCCAGAAAGGGCAGAAAAATCTGTTTGGAAAACTGGAAATTATAGTGCCTATTTTATGGGGTTTGTTTCGATAATCTATTTAGTTTTTGCACCACAAATTATTGCCTTATTTACAAGTAATCTTGAGGTTGTAAAATATGGTAGTTTATGCTTACGAGTTATAGCAACTGGTTACATTTTTTATGGATATGGCATGGTGGTTATTAATGCATTTAATGGTGCAGGCGATACTAAAACACCAACCTATATTAATTTTGTTTGTTTTTGGCTTTTGCAATTACCATTTGCTTATGTTATGTCAATCACTTTAGACTTTGGTCCGTCAGGCGTGTTTTGGGCTATTACTCTAGCTGAAGTTTTAATTGCGATTATTGCAATAGTTTGGTTTAGAAAAGGTACTTGGAAAACAGTAAAAGTATAATAGATTATTTGTAAATTAGATAAAATTATTTAAATGAAATTAGATATACTTGCCATAGGTGCACATCCGGATGATGTAGAATTAGGTTGTGGAGGAATCATAGCCAAAGAAGTATCCAAAGGAAAAAAAGTTGGCATCATAGATTTAACTCGAGGTGAGCTAGGCACACGTGGCACAGCAGAAACTAGAGATGAAGAATCATTAGAAGCTGCCAAAATACTTGGTGTTTCTTTTAGAAATAATATGGGGTTTGCCGATGGGTTTTTTATTAACGATAAGCTTCACCAAATCGAACTCATTAAAATGATTCGCAAGTACAGACCAGAAATTGTACTGTGTAATGCTGTTGACGATAGGCATATAGATCATGGAAAAGGTAGTTCTTTAGTTAGCGATGCTTGTTTTTTGAGCGGATTATTGAAAATTGATACAAAAACGGACGATTCTGAAGATTGGCAAGAACCATGGAGACCAAAACACATATATCATTACATACAATGGAAAAATTTAGAACCTGACTTTGTAGTCGATATTTCAGGATTTATTAAAACAAAACTAAATGCAGTAATGGCGTATAAGACACAGTTTTATGACCCTAATAGTGATGAACCAGAAACACCTATTTCTTCTAAAAATTTTACCGATAGTATAGAATATAGAGCCAGAGATGTAGGAAGGTTAGTAGGTGTAGAGCACGCTGAAGGATTTACTGTCGAAAGGCATGTAGCTGTAGACAGCTTATTTAATTTAAAATAATAATTTCAAAAAAGCTTTTGTAGTAAATACGAAATAATTTACATTTGCATTCGCATTGAAAAATGCATTAAATGGTGGTTGTAGCTCAGTTGGTTAGAGCATTGGTTTGTGGTACCAAGGGTCGCGGGTTCGAATCCCGTCTTCCACCCAAAAGAACAAGCTTCTCGAAAGAGAAGCTTTTTTTGTTTTTGACTATTTTATTATTTTATCTACAACCACTTTATTTTCTCTATTTGCTAGTTCCCAAGCTGTATGAAATATCAGTTTTGTTCTTTTTTCAAGAAGATCGTATTCAATTTTTTCAGGTGTATCTGTTGGCCTATGGTAATCTACATGTGTCCCACTAAAATAAAAAATTACCGGAATATTGTGTTTAGCAAAATTGTAATGGTCGGATCGTGAATAAAATTTATTTGGATCATCGAGACTATTGTACGTATAGTCTAATGTTAGATTGGTGTATTTTTTATTTACTGTTTCAGAAACATTATGTAATTCTGTACTTAACCTGTCAGATCCAATTAAATAAATATAGTTGGGTTTTTTTTCATGTTCAGGGTTTATACGACCAATCATATCGATGTTCAAATTAGTAACAATGTTTTCTAGAGGGACAATTGGGTTTACATCTGCGAAATATTGAGATCCCAACAGTCCTTTTTCTTCTGCGGTAGCGTGAAAAAATATAACAGACCGTTTCGGCCCATTGCCTTTATCTTGAGCTATTTTAAACGCTTCTGCTATTTCAAGAATAGAAACTGTCCCAGATCCATCATCATCTGCGCCATTATAGATTTCGCCATTTTTAATTCCTTCGTGGTCTAGATGAGCAGATATTATAATATACTCATCGGGTTTTTCATTTCCTCTTATATATGCAATCACATTTTCAGAATCTTTAATTCCTGATGGTAAATATGACTTTGGTACTTTTTGAAAATAGTTGTTATCTGGTAAAAGAGAAGAAATACTATGAGAAATATAAAAATTTTTGAGAAACTCTACAGCTTTTTTTTGTCCAGGTTCTCCTGCTTCTCGCCCTTCAAACTCATCTGATGCATAAGTATATAAAGACTCTTTAAGTTCTCCTGCAGTTATTGTTTCGGAATAACTAGAAGCAGTATCAGAATTAATAAGGATGTCAGTATTTGTAGTTTCTGTAGATGTGCTTTTTTGTGAAACACCACAATTTAATAGTAAAAGAGTTGCAATTAAAACTCCAGAAAGTAGTAATTGTTTTTTCATTAATTTAAAGAATTTATTTTAGTTATACGATTATAAAAATATAGCTATTTTAGCTGTTTATTTTGTCAACAACTATTCTGTTTTCTTGATTAGCTAGCTGCCAAGCAGTTATAAAAATTAGCTTTGTGCGCTTTTCTAATAAATCATATTCAATTTTGTCAGGTGTATCGGTTGGTTTGTGGTAATCTTCATGTTCGCCATTAAAGTAAAAAATTACAGGAATATTATGTTTTGCAAAGTTATAATGATCTGATCGAAAATAGATTTTTGCTCTATCTGTTTCTTCATTGAATTTGTAATCAATATCAAAATTAAAATAGGTGTCATTAATTTTTTCAGAGATATAATGTAATTCTGTACTTAATCTATCTGCTCCAATTAAATACACATAATCTGGTTTGTTTTTATGTTTTTTATCAATACGACCAATCATATCTATATTTAAGTTTGCAACGGTATTTTCTAATTTAAAGACAGGATTTTCAGAATAATATTGCGAGCCTTGTAGCCCTATTTCTTCTGCTGTTACATGTAAAAACAAGATGCTTCGCTTTGGTCCATGTCCTTCTTGTTTTGCTAATTTAAAGGCTTGAGCCATTTCCATGACTGCAACAGTTCCAGAACCATCATCATCTGCTCCAGGGTAAATTTCGCCTTTTTGAATGCCTTCATGATCTAAATGTGCTGAAATTATAACTACTTCGTTGGCTTTTTTCGATCCTTCAATAAAAGCTAATACATTCTCTGAAGAGTCATTAATTTCTTTTGGAAAATACGATTTTGGAATTTCCTGAAAATAATCATCACCTCCAAAAGGCGATGAAATATTTTCATTTTGATAATATGATTTTAGAAATTCTACAGCCAATTTTTGTCCTGGTTCTCCAACTCTACGACCTTGAAATTCTCTAGAAGAAAATGTATATAAATGTGTACTTAATTCTTTTGCTGTAATTGTATTCGCATAATTCGTTACAATCGTACTATCACTTAAATGAATAGAAGTTTTTAAGTTTTCTATTTTAGTACTGTATTTTGTTGTTGCACATGAGCCTACTAATGCAAAAGCAGACAAGACACAAAATATTTTCATTCTTAATTAATTAAGGATCAAATATATTCAAAAAAAATGTAATGAAAATCTTACTCTTCGATATTTATATCTTCAATCTCGATTTCTAATTCTTCAAGGTCATTTATAGCATCTACTTCAGATTCTATTTCTATTTCTTTAAGCTCTTCTGTATTGGCTACTTTAGTAATAGAAGTTACAGATTTATAGGTAGCTGTAATCATAGAAATAATGGTTAGTATAAATATATAATGAATTAATTTTTTAGAACTTCCGTTTTTATTCGCATAATAAAAAGCTATAAGCCCAAAAGTCAAAGCAGTAATTGCAGGTATAAACGCTAGGTTTGATAACGGAAATACTGATAAAATTACAGCTAGAATAGCTGATGTAATCCCTAAAATTATGCAAATTTTTTTCATAACAATTTAGTTTCTTAAGCCAGAAGCAGATTTTATTTTTAACTCACCATTACCAACAGGTATTTTAAATTTTGCTAAAACAGGTATTTTATTTTCATCGGCAGTTAACCAAATTAGATTACTGTTATTACCTTTTAAAATATCCGATTTACTAGCAGATATCGATAATTTATAACATTCTTTACTTCCTATGTTTGTTTTTATAGTTTCCTTACCAAGATACTTAAAATGTGTTTTTATTTCTTCTCTGTCAAATATTATTGTGGCTACTTCAGAATTTCCAACAGATTTATTTTTAAAGTCCAATGTTCTTAAATAATATAGTGTGCTTACAATATCTTTTGTTTCAGAACCGATACTAACATTTTTGTTTTCATCCCAAGTTCCTCCACTTTTTTTCTTTTTAGTCTGAACTGTTTTTACTGTATTTGTTTTGCTATTAAAAGTATATTTCATTGCCTTAAAATACCCTCCTTCATTAATATTTCGTTTGTATAAATATGGTCTTAAAGTTTTTGGGCTTACATAGCTTTCATAAAGATCTCTTATTTTAAAAAAATCATCCCATTTACTATATGTTGCGGCAGTACATTTAAGCTTTAAAAGTGTGGCTTTAGATGTTTTTACTTCACTAGTTTCCATAGAGACTTGTGCTAAATCAGTAAGAATTCCTGACATGTTGTACGAAGCTGTGAATACAAGTTTTTCTCCAGCATGAACAGCATTATTTTGAGAATTAACAGAAACCGAAAGTAAAAATATCAGGGTAAATATAGTACGATACATACTTTAATAGATTTTGTAATTTATAACGCAATATTAGTCATTTATTGTGCCGTAACATGCTATGATTTTGAAATTCCGTAATATTTTTTTAAAATATAAACCTGATGAATATCATTATTTATTAATTAATATCTCACTAACTTGAATTATCATAAATAATAAGAATAAAATGAAAAGAATATTACTTCCAACAGATTTCTCTCCAAATTCTTTAAATGCAATTCATTATGCGATGAAAATGTTTGAAAGGAATGAATGCGATTTTTATTTGCTTAATGTTTTAAAGGCATCTACTTTTATTTCAGATGATTTGATGACAATGGCACCGGTCGATACTCTTTATAAATCATTGATCGATTCATCAGAGAAAAGAATCACGAGTATTATTTCTAAAATTAAAGAAGACAATAAAGACAAAATGCACAGGTATCACGTGATTGTTGATTACGATAATTTTATTGATTCCATAAATCAAACTTGCGAATCTAAAAAAATAGATTTAATTATTATGGGTACAAAAGGAGCATCTGGTTTAGAAAAAAAATTATTTGGTAGTAATACTATTAGAGTCATACAACGTTGTTCAACACCAGTTTTAGCAATCCCTGATAAGTGTGGATTTAATGGATTTGAAAAAATAGCATTCACCTCTAATTATTTAACGGCATATAGCTTAAAAGATTTAGATCCTTTATATACCATTTCGAGAAAATTTGATTCTAAAATAAAAATATTACATATAGAAAATAATAAGGAGTTATCTGCAAAACAAGAAAATAACAGGGAAGTTTTAGATTCTTGTTTTGAAAATTTAATACATGAATTTGTTGATTTAGATGGTACGAATATTTTTGAAACCATATCTCAATATATCTCTAAGAATTCTATTAATCTTTTGGCAATGATAAGTAAAAAACATCCTTTTTTCGAACGATTATTTGTAACTCACAATGTAGAAATTTTCGCTTTTCGAATAAACGTACCTCTCCTTGTAATGTAGAAATTATCTGATTTCTAATTATTTAAGTATAATTGTTAACAAAAATTTCGTACTTTTATTCATATCTAACCTGCTATTCACATTTACTCTCAATAGTAAATAATAGACCTCACATCTTTTTTTTACATTTAATATCAAGGTAATATACCTGTTATTTATAATTTATTAACTAACCAAAAACAACTTAAAAATGAAAAAAAGTGTAATTATTTTCATGATGATGGGTACCATTTTCATGTATTCTCAAAATGAAAAAAACGGAACCGTTTACAAAACTCATCCAGCGATAGATGCAGTTGAAGCCATGCAACAAGCTTGGATAAAAGGAGATTCTGCTACAGTAGCAACCTATTTGGCAGACGATTTTAAATCTTTTGACGGAACAAGTACAAATGTAAACGACAAAGGTCAAGACAGAAAAGCATTTTTAAAGAGAGTAGCAACTTCTGGTAAATATGTAGCTTATTTGAGTATTGAACGTCAAAAGGGTGCGTACCCCGATGCTATTGAATATAAAGATGATGATGATGGTCTTTGGGTTCAAACATGGGATGTTTTAAGAGGTGTACATGAAGCTACTGGCGTTAAATTAGATCAGCCAATTCATAGTTTATATCGTTTAAATGCTGACAATAAAATTGTATCTGCTATAGATTATAGTACTTCAGAAATTGGAGATGAAATAGGAGATAGTTTCGAAAATAGAAAAAACGGAACAATTTACAACCATCATCCTTATATTAATAAAGTAAGACGTATGATGGGAGCGTTTGAGCATGGAGATTTAGATAAAGCATTTAGTTTTTTTACCGAAGATGCTAGGTTTAGAAATTTAGACACACCTCGTGGCAAGACAAATACAGTTGCCGAAGAAAAAGAAGGGTTTCAAAAAACATTTGAAAATTGGACAATCAATGGTATAGATGTAAATGGTTACCCAGATTATTTAGAATACGAAATGGGCAATGCTAAAATTGTACAATCTTGGTGGACTCTTAGGATGACTAGAAAATCTGACAGTAAAAAAGTAGTATTACCTCTTATGTTAATTCATAATTTTAATGATGACGGAATGATTACTTTTGAAAACGGGTACTATACAACGGCATCTATTGCAGATTAATAATATTTAGAAATAATTTTTAAAAGCCTCAATACTAATTGAGGCTTTTTTATTTAACAATAAATTTGATTGACATGAACGTTATATTTATTTCTAACCTCAATAAATTATTATAGTCGATACACGAACGAATCAAAAATCATAAAAACTCATTTCGTAGATAAGGTATAATATATACTTACTGGATATAACTTCTTTAAATTTAAAAACCCTATAAACTTATTGTTTATAGGGTTTTTGTTGATTTTGAATAAATCATGGCGGAGAAAGAGGAACTATCCAAATTCTCGGTTTTTGAGGGTTTAAAGGGCTTAAAGCGACCTTTAAAATTTAGTGACACCGAATTAGCCCCTTTTTAAGAAAACTTTAACATTGTTCTTAATATTTGCACTAATTTATCATCATTTATATTGATTTTGATAATTTTGGTTTGGTGCGCAATGAAGGTATATTATCCAGTTTCTTCTAATTCAAATTCTCACCTACGATTTTCAAAAGAAACTAATTATTTAATTGTGTTTTGTAACTCATTTGTACTTAATTCAATATAGTATGTCAAGATTATTGTCATAATACATTTAGTATACAATTCTATTTTGCCATAGCCCTTATTTTCAACGCTTGTCTATTTCCTTTTTTCGCTGGATGTCTTAATGCATGTCGAACCACCCATTTAAGTTCGCTAGAAGATTTGGGCAGCCAACTTTCACATATTTCTAATGCAGTTTCTAAATTATCCTTAGCAATATCTCCAATATGGTTTGCAACACTTCTTCTCACATAAAGGTCAGGATCGTCCTTTAACTTATCGAGTATGATGAAGGATGGACCTGGATCAATGATCAATGACGAAATTTTTTGAGCCCATGGCAGTCTTGGTCTAGTGCCTTCGGAACAGAGCCTGCGCACATGTGGATCTGAATCATTCATCCATTTGTATAGAATTTCAAAAGTTCTTTCCGGTTGGTCAGTTATGAAACTTCGTATTGAAAATTCAGACGAAAATCTTTTGGTTAGTTCAAATTGAGCATTCATCGAAATATCGAACGGATCTTCATAATTGTTGTAAGCTTTATCTAAACCGAATTTTTCAACAAAGCATACATGCGGGAAGTAAAATAGGCCTGACAATCCTAAATTTGAAGTTTCTTTTAATGGAGGAGTGAGGGAATTAAGAATAATCTCAATTGCTTTTGAATAATTATTAGGTAAATAACTATTCATTGCGTCTGCAATTCTTATTGCTCGCTCCTTAAGTGTTAGATCATTTATTTCAGAAAGCAGTTCTTTTACAAATTCTTCCTTGTCAAAATTTTGATAGACCAACTTCAAATTATTACCTAATTGATTTATAGCAGGTTTATTTAACACCAATTTTAACGGTACTCCTTTTTGGATTGAAGTTCCTGTTTCTGGTAATTTCAACTGTTTCATTTTCTAATAGGCTGTAGCGCACATTTGGGCATAGTTTGTTATCTAGGCTAGATCTTAATTAGTAACAGAAAATAAACAAGATAAAATCTGTAGGATTTCCCTAGTATTCACATAACGAGTAACAAATTATATTAATTGTTGCGCTTAGTACTTATTCCTTTTTCTTTGTTTTTGAACATCCCTAATCATTTTCCCTAAGTCTTTTTCTTTCTTTTTCTTTTCCTCAACAGAGGATTCAAAAAAGGCTCTTTCTCTTTCCATCTTTTGGAAATTTGTATAAGAATCCAAATCGATTTCTTCATTTTCAACTGCATCGAGTATTGCACAACCTTGTTCTGAAGTATGTGTACAGTTATTGAATTTACAACTTTGAGATAATTCAACTATTTTATCAAATGTAATTTCTAGTCCAGCAGAAGTATTAGTAATGCCAATTTCTCTCATTCCAGGATTATCGATTAAAATTCCACCATTTTCTAAAACAACTAACTCTCGGTGTGAGGTAATATGTTTTCCTCTGTCAATACTCTCACTAATAGAACCTGTACTCATAAGTTCTTTACCTGTTAATTGGTTCAACAGTGTAGACTTACCTACTCCAGATGAACCTAGCAAACAATAAGTCTTGCCTTTATTTATAATAGCTTTTATTTCATCTAAACCGACACGAGAATGATTGCTTATTGCAATTATAGAAATATCTTTGATTCGCTCTTTTATTTCATTGATAAACCTGTGTAATGTAGGTACATCTATTAAATCTATTTTACTTAAAACAATGATTGGTTCTACTTTAGAAGTGTTGCAAATGGTTAAATATCTTTCTAAACGATTGATATTAAAATCTCTGTTTACTGATTGAACAATTAAGCCATAGTCAATATTTGTAGCAATAATTTGAATTTGTGCAGATTTTCCAACTGCCTGTCTTTCAATTATGGAATGTCTAGGATAAACGAAATGTATTAATGCTTTATTCTCATCATATTCGGAAATTGCAACCCAATCTCCAACAGCTGGCAAATCATATCTGCTTTCCGCAGTAAATCTTAAATTACCTATAAGTTCAGCTTCCAATTCGGCATTCTCTGTTTTAACAACATATCTGTCCTTATGTTCCAAAATAACTCGCCCTATATCAAATGAATTATTATTTTGTTCTTTTCGGAAATTATCTAAACTCGTATTAAATCCTAAATCTTCAAGTGTCATTTTCAGATGTTTTTTCTTTATTAAGTATAACGCATTTGCGTATGATTTCGTTGTGTGTTTTAGTAACTAATTTAGTAATTATAAACCGAATGGAAAATCCTAGCGGATTTTCAAAAGCAAACATGAACTAGCATTTATTTTTACTCGTTGTTAGCTATAGTTTTTATTGAATTTTAGAAAGCCATCTTATACTATTTAAAAGTAATCCAGCATTATTAGATTTTGGATCATGTATTGTAACTGCTATTTTATTTCCTTTTAATATTTAGTTTCATAAGTAATTGAAATTAATATTTCATTCTCAAAACTTTCTGGTTTGTCTGCTCATAGACATATTCATTAATCGTTTTGAATCCGAATTTCTCATAAAATGGTCGTCCTATTTTATTTTGCTCAAAGACCTCTACTTCTAATTCTTTATGAAATTGTTTCATATAATTGACTAATGATGTTCCAATTCCTTTTGAATGATTTTGAGGGTTTACAAACAATCCTCCAATTTCATTATCTATCATTGATATAAATCCTACTATTGTATTAGACTCTTCATATACCCAAGTGTTTGAGTTAGGAAGATACATTTCTTGCATCTCTTTTTTCACCATTTGCGTAAACTTATCATCTAAAAATGGATGAGCAATCTTTGAAGCCTTTTCCCATATATCAACAAGAATAGGGATTTCTGTTTCGTTATATTTTCTTATCATAATTATTTATTTTGTGAGTATTATTTTTATCTCTTTTCTCTATAAGTTTCGTTCAGTCTGCGTACATAGTTTATATACAGATTGACTTAACTTTAATTATTTATTTGACCAAACATTCCTTTAATTATATTTTGTTGTTCTTGAGTTTGCTGCTCCTTTTGCGATATTATTAAATTTCCTTTTTCAACTTTCGAAGACAGACCTACCATGTTTAAATAATTAGCTATCGGAATTTTTTGCGTCCCTATAATATAGGTGTCAAAAAAGCCAGTTTGATTGATTCCGCTTAATTCAGACATTGTGCTGCGTAGTTCTTCTATTGTATAACTATCATTAGTTCCTCCATATTTATTATATAATATTCTTAAAAGATCATCAATACTTTTGTTGTTGTTGGTGGCATTTCTAATAATAATATCTTGGGAGATACCCACAAACATTCCTCCACCATAAATTAGTCCCCAATGATTGTGTTTTAGGTCTCCATTTGTCATTGATAATTCGCCAACACCTGTATCATTATTGTATCTCTGATAGAAAAGCTTATTTAAAATACCCAAATAAGATTCATCATTTAAAAACCCTATATGATGCAGTGCTTTTATAGTATAATAATTAGTAAATCCTTCTTTAAACCACTCGGTATCGTCACCAATTGGGCTAAATGACCCACCATTCCAAAGGTGAAAAAATTCGTGAGCAAAAATAAATGTCGATATTGTTTTTGAAAATTGATCACCATCTTTTTTAATCAAAATACTAATGTTATTTCCAATTGCCTCTCCGTCAGTTACATTGTAAGAGCTAATAACGACTACGGCTTTATTGAATGGGCTATCTGGTCGTGGGTTTGGTATTCCGCCCATTAACTCAATATAGTAATCCAGAACACCTTCAACTAAATTTCGAAATTCTTCTTCTTGAGCAACCATATCTTCAGTGCCTAGGGCAAAAACTACTTTGAAATCTGCCCTTTTTAAAGAGACTTCTTTGTGTGTCCCAGCAAATATCACGGCATCTATTAAATCTGAAGTACTGTTTGCTTTAAAGGTGTAATTAGCATCACTGCTTTTATTCCAAGGGGTTGTAACACTCCAATCTTTGGGCAACTCAAAATCAACATGGATATTTTTCCATTCCTTTCCATTTAACATTAATGATGTCTTTCCTGTATAAAAGACGCCCAATTCTGTTGTATATGCTACGCCATCAATCCCACCGCTCCATTGATAATTTTCGTGGTCTAAATGAACGTCGTATGTTAGAATTACTTTTTCATTTAGAGAAGTATGCATTTTCCATTCAGCATCTGGTAGTTCTTCAACTTTTATTGCTTTGCCATGCTCATTAGTAACTTCTACATTATGAATGAATGTAGCCCATCGCTTTGGTAGTTCATCTGCTCCAGCACTCATATAGAGTATGCTATCTTTTGGTATAAAAGCAACTTTTACCTTTGCTACTTTATAATTGTCCTTTTCAATTGTAATTGAATAACTAATATCATCATTCTGATTTCTTTTTTCTACTCCAGGTTTGAATCCATAAAAGAGTGTGACTAATACCAGAACAGTAATAAGGAGTGCTAATTTGTATGTTGATTTCATGATTTTATTTTTAAAGGTTAACTCTTTTTTGAGTTTGTAACTAGTTTGTTTATTTCAAATCTTCTAGCAAGTTAAAAGCTAGTTGTTGGAGTTGAGGGCCTGTTTCATAATCACTACGATTAGTTATTACTGCAATTCCTAAATCGAATTGTGGAAACACAAAAATCATGTTTTGAGTTCGAAAAGAGCCTCCATGATGATAGTAGTAATTTCCAGAGTCTTCGTATTCTCGCTCTCGCCAAAGATAGGTAAGGGTTTTACCATCTTTGCTGTAAACAACTTCTCTTGACTTTCTTATTGTGGCTGATGTTGAATCGAGCTGAAGGCGCAAGTACTTTAATAATTCAGGAGTTGTAGATTTCAGATTACCAGCGGCTCCCCAAAGAGGGTTATAAAAGAGTGGGTTAACATCTTCGCTAAAGCCTCTGCCATTGGCAGTATTAAGCAGATCCGTTGGTGTTAACTCCATTTTAGTACTTGTCATCTCTGCACTATCAAAAATGAAGGTTTTAAGTAAATTATCGAAATTGTCATCGTAAGCAACTTCTAGTATGTGACCCAATAATTCAACTCCAGCATTAGAATAAGAAAAATTATATCCTGGTATTGTATCAATTTGAACGTCATGAAGGTCATCGAGGAATTTTCTCTTACTGTAGTTAGCATATACTTCGTTTATTTTATCAGGAGTCTCCTTCTCATCAAATTTATCAAATAAAGTATTTACCTCTAGGGGTAAGGTATTAATCAAACCACTAGTGTGTGTTAGTAAATGTTTAATCTTTATAGGTGATTGTTCATATACAAAATTTGGGTATTCTTCATCCAAAAATTTCTGTACATTATCCTCGATAGCCAGCTTACCATCCAATACAGCCTGTGCTACGAGTAAACCAGTAAAGGTTTTAGTATTTGAACCTATCTCATAAATTGTAGCGTCATTCGGTTTATTGCCCAAACCTCTATCTAATTCACCATAATGACTAGTATGCATCTCTCCATTTTTATAAATACCAATGGATACCGAATTAATATTTGGGGCCTCCAGAAATAAGTTGGCATTTTTATCTACAGAAGCTGTAATTGAGTCTATACTTTTTTGAGGATTTTTTTCAACGTTACTTTTACATCCTACTATAGAAAGTAATAGAATAACTAATTTGATTTGACTTCGCATAATTTCTAAATTTTCACAGACACATTGTATTGCGCCCTATTTTTCATTTGTTTTTAATTCTTTCCATTTTTTGTAAGAAATAATTCCGTTTTCTGGTTTTGATTTTCCATCTAAAACCCCAATAAATTCTAGAGAGTGTCCATCTGGGTCATTAAAATATATAGATATAGCAGGTATCCAAGCAAATACCATTGGTCTTTCAGTTCCATTTATTTCATTGTTTCTAATGTCTTAATTATGGTGTTTTGAAATTTTTCTGGTTCGCTTTTATGTATTTCATGTTCAGAATTTTCAAACAAAAACAATTCTTTCTTTGGTGCTATCAATTCTTCAAAATATTTTTTTGTAATTTTAGTTGAAGTTTGAATATCGTTTTTACCAACGAAAAAGTATACAGGACAATTAACTTCCTTTAAAGTTTTTGGCAAATCAATATTCATTACTTCGCTCCACACGGGCGACCAAGTTTCTGACCACTGAAGAAAAAAGTCTTTGAATTCATCACTTGTAGCAAACTCCTTACCATCTTTATAAAAAAGCCATTTTCTAATATAAAATAAGTCTTCTTTAACTTTAAACGGAATATTTACACTCGACAATTCTTTACTGGCAAGAGAGTGTTTTTTAAAATGAATTTTCAAAATTTCGAGCAATTCCTTTTCACTTGCTAATTGGCTGATAACAGGATTTACAGCAAAATAGGAATGCAGTAATTCAGGGTGATTTTCAACGATGTAAAAGCCTAAAACATTTCCCCAAGAACTACCTAATAAGTATATTTTTTCTTGGTTCAACTCCTTTGTTATAAAACTTATAACTTGATAAGTATCCTTTCCCATTTGCTCAACTGACGGTTGTGTTGGTGAAGAATTTAGTTCCAAGGTTTTACCTGCGTCTCTTTGATCCCATTGAACAATGGTAAATTTGTTTTTTAAAATGTTAGTAAAACCGTCCGCATTATTCATAATAGAACTTCCAGGGCCTCCAGATAAAAATAAAAGTATTGGCTTATTTGAATCGTCTGTTTTAATTTCCAAAACCTGTTTTATCCCGCCTATTTCAGGTGTTAAAAGCGTGTCAATTTTAATCGAAATATTTTCAGATTTAAACTCTTTTTTATTTTGACCAATACATCCATAAAATTGGAAGATGATTGTTAATAGAATTAATAGTATGTTTTTTTTCATTTTATATTGAATATTTAATTAATGTTAGCCGTTAATGAATGGGCTTTATTTTTCTTTCACTTCTAATTCCTTCCATTTTTTGTAAGAAATAATTCTGTTTTCCGGTTTTGATTTTCCATCTAATATTCCGATAAATTCAAGCGAGTGTCCATCTGGATCGTTAAAGTATATCGATATGGCAGGCATCCAAGCAAACACCATTGGTCTTTCTGTTCCATCATTTAAAAAATTACGACACTTTATATTTCTTGTTTTTAAATATTCTACCGATTCGTTTAACACCCAATTAGGATCACATTCAAATGCAAAATGTCTAATATCAATCTGTTCCTTTGGTTTTTCCCATAGTCCCAGCATAAATTGTTTGGGTTTTCCAATCCAAAAAAATGCAGCACGTCTTTCATCTTCATAATGGCATTGTTCTAATTCCAATGTGTTAGAATAAAAATCTATAGAACGTTCAATGTTTTCTACAAATAAATGGGTTTCAAAAAGTCCTTTAATCATTTTTTTTTTTTGATTAATTTAGATAAACACTCTTTCTCTTTACTAGTCGTATGCATTTTTAAAGTTATTTTGATAATTCTGTTATATATTTTTTAGCATTCAAATTATTTGGATTTAGTTGCAATGATATTTTATAGTACTTTAACGCGTTAATTTTATCCCCTTTTAGATAATAAGCTTCGCCTAAACTATCAAATGCATTTGCACTATTTGAGTATAAATCTGTATTGATTTTAAAAAAGGTAATTGCAACATCAAAGTTTTTTGAATTTAATTGTTTATATCCCAAATTATTTATGGTAGATTCTTGTACTATATTATGAGAAGGGTTTTCAGTTTTCAAATTTTTATAGGCTAATAAGGCTTCTTCATATTTATTTTCTTCAGCCAATTCAAAAGGTAATTTGCCAATTATTTTTCGAAAAGATTTTTCATATTCATTAGGAATACTCCAGGCATAACCTATTTCAGTTTTTCCGTCACTTCTAGGACTGAACTTTAATGAATAAGGTAATTCATCTCCTATAAATGTATTGTCTCCTACATAAAAAAGTTCAATTTCTTTCCCTAAAACAAAAAAGTTTAATTTTTCAGTTTTAAAATCAACTTCAACAATTCCTCCCCAAATTAAATCCTCATATCTGCCAACAATGTTATCTAGTAATAATTTAGGTGTTTTTCTTACACCGCTTTTGTCAAGTGGTTTTTTCCATCCATGAGACTTTATAATATTATCTCTTAAAATATCTAATACAGGGATTCTGATATTATTAGGACCATTGCCAAAAAACACAATACCTTTACCATCTTTTATTGTAGCATATAAATGTCCTCCAACACCTGTATTTGCACCGCCATGTGAAAACCAATCTAAATTGCCAAAGGCATATCTTCGTTCCCAACCTAAACTAAAGCCTTGAACAATTTCATATGTTACTATATCTGTAATTCTTTTGGCAACACTTTGCGAGATTACTTTTGTTTTTTCTCCATTAAGGGCTTTTTGAATTTCAATTAAGAATGTAGCCATATCTGTTGGAGTTGACCATAAACCAGATGCAGACACTTGAGGAGTTATGGGAATTCCAGTACCTATTACATTACCATCTTCGTCATGTACTTTTGCTACATTAACTAAAAAACCTGTTTCATTAGGTTGTTTCATAGTAGTATGCTGCAACTTTAACGGAGTAAAAATATATTCTTGAGCTAAATCTGCTAAAGATTTCCCTAAGTGATCTTCTAGCGCCATCATGGCAATGGTATATCCACCACCACTATATTTCCAACTTGTTCCTGGTTTGAAAGTAAAAGATATCTCCTCATTATTATAATTCGGTGTTTTACCTTGAACTGACTCTAATATTGTTGGTATTTTATCTCCTTTATAAAAATCTGTAAACCCATGTTGCGTTGTACCTGCAGTATGACCCAATAGATGCTCTAGTGTAAGGTCTACATCCTTTGTATATTCACTTTCGGGCAACTTCCATCTTTTTAAGTACTGGGCAACAGGTGCTTTTAAATCAATTAAACCTTTTTCTTCCAATATCGCAAAAAGGGTAGCAGTAATTGGTTTTGATATCGAGGCTGTTGAAAACGCAGTATTTAAATTTAATGGGATTGAGTCATGTTTAACTCCCCAACTATCTGCCCATACTATTTTATAATCTTCAATAACTGCAACACTCAATCCCTTTAATCCATGTTTTGACATTACATCTTGAATTGAACTACTATTACCATTTTCTGTTGGTATTTTAGAAATGGCAATTTCTTTTTTAATTAAAATTCTATCTTGTTTATCATTGCTACAATTAATCAGGAGAAACGATAATGATATTAATAATGTAATGTTAAATAGCTTTTTCATGATTTTTGACTTGTTTTGTTAGTAATAATTAAATTTTTTTTTATATCAATTTTAATTGTGCTTCTAGTTTACTATTTGCACGTAACATTTTACGCCCATCTTTAAAACTTAAATAGCAATGCCCTTTCTTATAATTTATTAAGCTAATTTCATAAAGCAATCGCCAATGTTTGATAATTTCATTCCAAGCATAAAAGAGAGAATGTTTTGGGTCGTAAATATGGGTTGGTTCACTACCAGCTCCATTTATTTCAATAATGCTGAAATTTTTTCCTTCAGACAGTTCTTCAAAAGAAGAATGCAGTATATCCAATCTACCGTAATAAAACCCTGGAATCTGATTACAAATAGAGTTTATTGTTTCTAATAAATTTTGATTGAGCTTATTTGAGTTGTCAATAAATTTCGCTCCTCTTGTATGGCTGCCATAAGGCACTAGAATATATTTTTCGTTCTTTTCTAAAATATGATTTAAGAGATTACCATACTTCCTTTTTAGAGAAGATAATTGAAAATAGCTTCTAGGGTTTTGTCTAATTAACTGTAAGATAGAACTTTTTCCATTTCCAGTAACCGATAAAAATTCCTTTGATACAATTCCTGTTATAATACCTCTTTCCTCATCTGGATGTCGAGCATAAAATATGCCTACTTCATTAGGGTAATCTATAAATTCTTGAATTAAAAAATTGTGAGAAATCTTTTTTATATATGCTTTTAACTCGTTAACAGATTCGATCTTTTCAACACCGAATGATTTCATTCCTATATCAGGCTTCGCAATCATAGGAAAACAGAGGCCATTATCCTGTATAATAGAAATAACTTCATTTAGTACTGTAGCTTTTTTAATCAGAACTGTTTTAGGTATATACTCTTGTGGAATTAAATCATAAATTTCTTTTTTTGATTCCATTGCCATACCACCATTTTTAATAGATGGATTTGCTGCATTGAAAAAGAAAAACGATTTTGCTTTAAGTGCAAAATAAAACCAAACAGGAAAAATTGGATAATAGACGGCCTCCATCGACCAATATTCCCAATGTATTAATTTATGAAGCTTTAATTTTAATTTGTTCATTGTGATTGATTTATCATTGAATTAATTAAAATTGGTAAGGAATATTTTTTGTTGTTTAATAAGTCTGAGTGACTTAATACAATTTTGTCTTTACTCAAAACGGCTTGGGTAATACTGAATGTTTTTAATCCATTATCTCTATTGATTATAAAACCGTTTTGAAAATCATTATTATTGTAAGAGTGAAAATCAATAATGCTATTTGATTCTATTTGTTCATTCTTATTTATAAAATTTGTAAATAATGCTTTTCGCCGATTTGCTATTTCACTAGTGTAAAGTGTTGCTGAAGACCAGATATGGCATTCATTTTCATTCAACTCTGTAAAATGTTTCTGCTCACCATCCCAACGAAATTCTAACAATTGATTATCTTCAAATAAAACAAAAGTAAAGGGTTCAATATTATTTAATCTTATTTCATTGAGACAAATTGAAGGTATAGTGGAACTCATTATATTTAATAGAACCAGACCTCTACTCATGACATAATTATTTGTAGTCTTATGTTTTTGAAAAGCTCCATTTAGTAATACGCCTACAAAGCCATTCTCATTTATGGCAAACCACGTTCCTCCAGCTTTTGGATCCTTTGGAAAAATTAACTTACAACCATTTATAAAGGTTTCTTTCGGCTCGCAAGAATATGGACGAGAGATATGCTCATCGCGATTGGATGTGATAATAAATTTGTCTTTAACTGGAATAAATGTTACTGTACACATTGATTTCTATATTGCATTGTTGAGGGAGCAACTCCAAAAGATTCTGGTAATAATATATCTGATAATTGATAAATAGCAACTTTCATCAAGGCTTGATGGTGAATCATATGCTCTAAATTGTACATAACTTCTCTGTTGTAATTTGATTTAATACGAGTTTCTACATCGTTTAATTCATAGCTTACTATAAGCCTTTTATTAGATTTTTCGAGTGAATGTTGAATTTTTTGAAGTTGCTGAATTGCAAAACTTAATTCTTGCTCAATCGTTTTATCTCTTTTACGCTTGTCATAGCATATTTCACCTAATGCATAACCATTTATAAGGCATTGGTATAATTCAATAATGTGCCTTGTATGTTGACCAATTGTTGAATATGAAAGTGCATTACATGGTTTCGTGTAGCAATTTTCAGGTAGTTGTAATAAAACCTCTTTGAATTGTTCGATTGTTTGATATGATGACTTAAACATTTTTAAATGATTTATATTTTAAATGATTTTTATAAAAAATTGATATTAAGTAAATAGAAAAACCCATATACACACAACCCATTATAAATGAGATGATAAATTGACACTGATGGAAATTTTGGGATGCATATATTCCTATAAGAACAAATATTATAAGACTTACAAATGAGCCCAACCCAATGCCAGCTATGTATGATGTGTATATTCCTAACGTTTTGTCTAATATTTTACGTTTTACTAATACGTTATTCCATGTTATCCAAAATGGAAAATGCATGGGATTTAGAATACTTAACACTACTCCAAGAAGGATTGAAGATTTTATCATTGGAAATGAATTAGAGCCCGCTTCCAATACTCGATAACTACTTGATGAAATAAAACTAGAAACACCAAGATACATCAGTAATATTATGGCCATTGGCAACACATAAGAAAACAACTTATTACTAAAATCAATTTTGTGCCCTGCTGTTAATGTAATTCTAACTACTACTAATTCAACGAGTACTACTGCAATTGCAAATAGAATGGCTTCTTCAATGCTTTGTGAAGCAGCGATATGAAAAGTTGTAATATTTAAGGTCCCTAAAGGAAGAGACCCTAAAAAGCTAATAATCAATCCAGACGAATATATTTTAATGTATTTATTCAATTCAACTATAATTTATAGGACAAATCTAGTTAATCAATGAGTGTTATAAAATGTAGATTATTCCATATTATTTGTACATTTTCCTTAAAGTCTTGGTGAATTATTTAAATTATAAAGGAACAGTAATTATTTATCTTTTACTATGATAATAACTGTACTAATAATTTGAAGAATATGACTTATTTTTTGTTAATAAATGGAATATCTTCTTTGTATAGCCATAGTATCACTGAACTTAAAACAAATGTTAGAATGGCAGTATAAAATAAAATCCCAGAATCTCCATTTACTTCAATGCCTAGCATAGTTAAATGCATAAATATTGCACCACCAATTAGCCCTAAAGTTAATCCTGCACCTATCCAAACAGTTTTAGGAATTAAAATTAGTAGACCTGCAATTAACTCCATAATGCCAATACCTATTCTACCGTATGGTTCTAAACCAACTTTTGTAAATATAAAGACACTATCAGGATGTGCAGTAAATTTAAATCTAAGTGTTTGAATCAAGATTGCTGCAACAATGATTCTTAATCCTATTTTTAAATATTTTTTCATGATATTTATTCTTTTATCTGTAATGTTTAAATTAACAATACAAACTTAGCTGAAGAAATTATGATAGAAAATGTAGATTATTCCAAATTGTTTGTACATTCTTCTTATGAAGCTGAAGCGTAATTTCTTTTTCTAAATTCTATGGGACTAAACCCTAACTGATTTTTAAAAAACTTTGAAAAATGACCTGGTTCATTATATCCCAATTCGTAAGCGATTTCAACTGCAGTTTTATCAGAAAACATTAATAAACGTCTTGCTTCAATTAGTATACGTTCATTAATAAAAGAAAGGGCTGTTTTTTCACAATGTTTTTTGAATAGATTTGAAATAGTTTTAGGGGACTTATTTAGTAAATAAGCATAATCTGAAACTTTATGCTTGTCTTTAAAATGTGATTCAACCAAATAGTTAAATTCACTAATAATATTAGATTTGTCATTTGATATTTCCAGTCTAGACTCATTTTTTTTGGTCATTCTTTTAAGCGTAATAAGCAATTTTTTTAGCAACACCATTAACATTTCACCTTGAAGACGATCTTTTCTGTCAAATTCTTCTTGAAATAGTGAGAATAAACAATTAAAACTTTCTGTATCATTTTCATTGAGTTTTATTGAAGGCGAAATAAATGATCTTTGAAAAAGATAATCTTGACTATGAGATTTTGCTTGATAGCCTCTCATGCAATAAAATTCCTTACTAAAAACAAAACATATAGCACCTTGAGTATATGGCTTAACATGGATGCTATTTAAAGGTGTGCAAAATAGTAAATGATCCTTTTTTAGTGTTATATGATATCCATCTATTTCTATTGAAATATCTTTTTCTTTGGCCCAAATAATTTTATAGTAATTCCCTTTACCAATTCTTTTATTAAAGGATGAATAATTAAGGTCCGTTAGTATGAATTGACTTTTTTCAATAATACCAGAATATAAATAATACATATTTTTTTGGTTTTGGTTATTGCTTGATAGCATCCCTATAGCCAAAATTGATGCCACTTTTTTTTTGGATCGTTATATAGGCTCTTTAAGCCTTTGAAATTGGGGCTTAAGAAAATTTAAAGAATTAAATATGGAAGTAGATTGCAATATTTACTTTCATGATATATCAAAAAAAGCACGATATATCAAGAAATGTTGAAACATGAAAAAGTCATTTATTTAATGAAGAAATGTAAAAAATAACGTTATTATTTTATAGGCTTATTTATTAATCCCAAGTTTTTTCATCCTTGAATATAGCGTATTTGGATTTAAACCTAATAATTTTGCAGCACCTTGTTCACCACTCAGCTTCCAATTGGTTTTGTTTAAAATGCTTGTGATATGCTCTTTCTCTACATCTTCCATTTTAAGAGATACAAATTCTCCCTTTCCATTTAAAGCTTCATTTTCATAAGAGGGTATCCAATCGTCATATTGTAAAGTATCTCCTTGAGTGATTATCAATGCTCGTTCTATGCTGTTCTCTAATTCTCTAATGTTACCAGGCCAGTCATATTGTTTTAATGCTTTGATGACTTTATTGGGAATATTTTTAATTTTCCTACCCATTTTTCCTTCGTATTTTTTCACAAAGTGTTTAACAAGTAATGGAATATCTTCTTTGCGGTCACGTAAAGGAGGTGATATTACCTGAAATACATTAAGTCGGTAAAACAGGTCTTCTCTAAATTCTTTTTTTACAATAGCTTCTTTCAAGTCTCGATTTGTTGCGGCAATAACTCTTACATTGACTTTAATTGTTTTTGAGCTACCTAGCCTTTCAAATTCTCCTTCTTGTAGTACCCTTAATAATTTTGCTTGCAACTCGATTGGCATTTCACCTATCTCATCCAAAAAGATGCTGCCATTATTTGCAAGTTCAAAGCGACCAATTTTTCTTTCAGTGGCTCCAGTAAATGCCCCTCGCTCATGACCAAATAATTCACTTTCTATTAAGTTTGTTGGTAAATTGGCACAGTTTACTTTAATAAGCGCTTTATTATTTCTTTTACTAATATGGTGTACAGCTCTAGCCAGCAATTCTTTTCCAGTTCCACTTTCACCTAAAAGTAGAACAGTAGCATCAGTACAAGCTACCTGCTCAATTTGATGTAATACTTTGTCGAATATTTTACTCTGGCTTACAATTTCTTCAAAATTATGCGTAAGCTTTATTTCATCCTGTAAATAAAGGTTTTCTGCTTTTAAACTTTCTTGTTCTTTCTCTGATAATATTTGTTCGGTTACATCAATCATCATCGTTCTAGTAAACAAGCCACTTACATCAGGTTTAGACCACCAATGAACCCATAATGGTTTTCCATTATCTTTACGTCTTAACTCAAGCAATACGCCTTTAGTATCCATGCCTTTTTCTACGGATTTAAATGCAGCCTCCAAACGTTTTTGGTTTTCTGGACTATCCACAACAAGGTCTTTTCCAATGATAGATGTGCTTTCTTCTTGAGTTATTCCTAACATTTTGATTGCGGCTCTATTAGCCTTAATAAAACGTGAGTCAACACCTTCATGAACATAGGCTATAGGTGCTTCATCAAATAAATCACGAAATCGCTCTTCGCTTTCTTCTAGTAAGTTTTCTAACTGTTTTTTATCCGCCATTCACACAAATTTTAATTGTAAGATATTCTAGTTTTGAGTTTATTAAAAGTTTTATAAAATAATATAATTCAAGTACAACTATTATTAAACTTTTAATATCTGCTATACTTCATATAGGTTGCATTGTAAATTGACACAAAACAAGAATATTAGAGAATTATAAAGATAATATTTTTTGCAGACTTTTTAGTTTAAAAGGCTTTACAATAGACAAATTCTAGAGCAGAGTCGTCTATTGTTCTTATGTAAGAAAAGAGTAAAATTTAAAATACTCCCCGGATAATTAAGTAGATACTATCATTATTTTAAAGGTCACTAAAACAAAGACTATTTATTCATATGCTATGAGGCTAGTGGCAACTTTTGCTTTCTAAACTCAAAAGGACTCAAACCAACGTGTCTTTTAAAAAATTTCGAAAAATGTCCTGGCTCATCATACCCAAGAAGATAGGCTATTTGTTCGCAGGTTTTATCTGAAAATAATAATAGCCGTTTTGCCTCGACTATGATTCTATTATTAATAACTGAAAGTGGTGTATTATTGCTATATAATTTAAACAAATTTGAAAGTGTCTTTGGCGATTTGAACAGCATGTCCGCATAATCAGATACTTTGTGTTTCTCTTTAAAATGTTCTTCTACCAAAACATTAAAACGCCTTATGATATCAATTTTTTCATTAGTTAATAAAGGTTGATTAATTTGTTCCTTTGCTAACCGGGTTGATTTAATCAGAAGTTTTTTTAATAACACTCTTAGCATCTCACCTTGAATATAATCTTTTGTTTCAAACTCTTCAATAAGCATTTGATAAGCCATATTATAACTCCTGTTTTCCTTTTCACTAAGAGATATAATTCGAGGTTGTTGAGAACCGTAAAATAAAAGACCATAGCAAGAGACCTCATAGTCATGATCTCTAATACAATAAAACTCACGATTAAATAATAAAGCAACTATTCCACTCTGATTCATATCAAATTGAATCAAATTAATAGGTGTACAAAAAATTAATTGAGATTTGTTTAATGTTACATTATAACCATCAATAACTAAATCTACGGCTGAATCTTTAGCCCAAATAATTTTATAATAATCATTTTTATTCAGTAGCTGTTTAGAAAGCGGATTACTAAAGTTAGTGATATTAAACAGTGCTTGTTCTTGTTGACTTGAATAACTTAAAAGCATAAAATAATTATTATAAAATAGATTTCAATGTTATGGTAAATTCATTCCTTAATTGGCATAATACCAAATGTTATTAAGATTTTAAGTTACCATTTTTTTATAAAGAATTGCAACTTCAAAATTTCTTAAAGCAATATATATAAAATTAAGGGACAAATGTTCATTCATAGGCTTTTCATATAGATATACTTTTGTTGCGTAGAAAATTAATATTCTTATGCGAAACAAATTGAAAACAATTATTGAAGACAACACTAATATAAATGGTAAACTATTTGACTATTTTATTCAATTAATAATTTTACTGTCTTTAATTGTATTTTCACTAGAAACGCTTCCGCATAACAATAATCAAACCATTAAAATCCTTTCAATTTTAGAAATAATTTGTTTGAGCGTATTTTCAATTGAATATGTTCTTAGAATTTATGTTGCTGAAAAGCCATTAAAATATATATTCAGTTTTTTGGGAATAATTGATTTGTTGGCAATTTTTCCATTTTATTTTAAAGATTTAATTGACATGAGAGCACTAAGGCTCTTTAGGGTTTTTAGGATTTTTAGGACTCTAAAATTAATTCGATACACTAGAGCTTTACATAGGTTTCAAATTGCAATACAAATTGTAAAAGAAGAAATAATTCTTTTTATTATTGCTACACTCATTCTTATATTTCTTTCGGCATCTGGAATATACTTTTTCGAAAATGAGGTCCAACCAGAATCTTTTAGTTCTGTATTTCATAGCTTGTGGTGGGCTATTACTACATTGACAACTGTTGGCTATGGAGATGTTTATCCTATAACAATTGGTGGAAAAATCTTCACTTTTTTTGTGCTAATAATTGGAATAGGAATTGTTACTGTTCCAACAGGATTAGTAGCCACTGCATTAACTAAAGCAAGAAGTTTTGAAGAGGAAAACAAAAAATCACATTAAGTATATTATTTTATTTAATTGCAAAATCTATAAAATTAAAGGAAGAATGTGTATTCTTTAATTTGTCTATCAGCTATACTTTTGTCTTAATTAACCAATAGATTTATGTAATGAGCAAATTACTAAAACGGGTATTGAACCCATTTCACCTTATTGACACAAATACTAATGGTCTGACTAATTACTCAATATTTAGAATTTCAACTAGAGAGTTGATAAGATTAAAGCCTTTGAGCTATTTCAGAAATTTAAACGAGAAAAAAGGGAAATCTAACATAAAAAGCACTACATATCGAAATGAAAAGAGGGAAGTGGATAATGTACTACAAGATTCTATTAACAAGTTACCAACAAAGCATAGAGTAGTATTTTTAATGAAGACTATTCATAATTATAAAACGGAAGATATCTGTGAAGAACTAGGTATAACAAGAAACACATTTTGGAAAATTATTCATGAAGCAAGACTTAAATTGATGAATATCATAGAAGAAAAAAATCATGTAAAATTAAAGAAACTAAAAAAATGAAGAAAATATGTTTTAGCTTTTTATTTATACTACTTTTTATTGTAGATGGTTTTAGCCAAAAATTTAAAGTCAGTTATTCACCAACCGTTTTTGACAATTCCTTTACAGGAAATGTTGTGGTTTATATATCAAAAGAAAATAAAGAACCAAAAGATGGTGCTATAGGTTTAGACCGTTTTCCATGCTTTTCCGTTTCAGCAAAAAACATTCAACCAGGACAAGTCATAACCATAGATGATAATGCAGTTTCCTTTCCCACTGTCCTGTCTGATATTGAACGTGGAGAGTATTATGTTCAAATTGTGTGGGACAGAAACCTTGGTGGGCGTTCTATAGCAGCAAGTCCAGGGAACTTATTTAACGCTTCTGAAAAGATTAATATCACAAAAGACACCAAAAAAGTATTCAATATAACTGCCACGCAAATGATTCCAGAAGTTCCTGATTTCAAGGAAACTGAATTTGTAAAAGAATTAAAAGTACCATCTAAATTGTTAAGCAAATTTCATGGAAGATTAGTAACGCTTGATGCTGCGATTATCCTTCCAATTGAGTATAACACAGAAGTGAACCGGAAATTTCCAGTTCTATTTTTCATATCAGGTTACAGTAGCAAATATCATAGATACTCTGGTGATGATACTCCAAGCCAAAAAATTGACAGTTTATCTGTTATAAAAGTCTATCTTGATGGAAAATCGTCTTTAGGACATACTGTATATGCAAATAGCGAAAACAATGGGCCTTGGAGCGATGCTTTAATCTCAGAATTTATACCCTTATTTGAAAAAAAATTTAGAGCTAATGGTGCTCGTTTGCTAGCAGGTCATAGTAGTGGAGGATGGGCTGCTTTATGGCTTCAAACGCAATACCCAAAAGTATTTGCCGGTTGTTGGTCAAGTGCTCCCGACTCAGTAGATTTCCGTGGTTTTCCGGAAATAAATCTATACGAGGACGAAAACATGTTTTACGATAAAGAAGGTTCTCAACGTTCGGTAGCCACCATGGCAGGATTTATCCCTTTGGTATCTATGAAGACTAAATATCAAATGGAACATGTTGTTTATCGAGGAGAACAATTACGTTCTTTTGATGCTGTATTCAGTAAAAAAGGAATTGATGGACTTCCCGAAAGAATTTGTAACAGCAGTACAGGTGCAATAGATGCTACAGTATTTTCGCATTGGAAAAACTATGACATTGCTTTAAACTTAAGGAATAACTGGGAATCTATAAAATCGGAAGTGGATGGGAAAGTTCGCATATCAGTAGGTGATCAGGATAATTTCCTTTTAAACTACCCTGTATATTTACTTGAAAAACAGATGAAAGAGTTAAAATCAACCTTTCAATTTGCGTATTATACTGGAGACCACTTTACCGTATTTACAGAGGATTATCTAAAAGATGGCAATCAATTTCTTAAACAAAAATATTTAGAGTGGTTATCAGAATCTAAAACAGCAAAAGAATAACATTAGCCAAAACCATGAAAAACTATTTGCTAGTTTTTGCATACTCAAAAACCACTTCCATAAAACAAGGCTTGAATTAATAAAAGATACAAGACGAAAGTAAAATCTATAAGGTAAAAGGAAGAATGTACATTCTTTTTGAAGCTGAATAATTTCATCTTTGTTGTAAATAAATTCGAATACATATGCAAAATCATTTAATCAAAAAAAGACGCTTTTTATTCATGTTTTTGATTATGCTTTTTTGCAATTAAATAACAAAAAAAATAAGAGAAGATGAAAAAAAGTATAGTAGTAATAGTTTTAAGTTTAGTAAGTGCAATGTCTTTTGGTCAAAAGATAGACTATAACTTACAAAAAGAATACATAGCAGAAGGCTACGACGTCGTTGCGTATTTTGATAATCAAGCAGTAAAAGGAAAAAGCAGTATCGTTTTTAATTATGAGAATGCAAAATTTAAATTTTCAAGCCAAGCCAATTTAGATAAATTCAAGGCAAATCCAACAAAGTATATTCCACAATATGGAGGTTGGTGTGCTTATGCTATGGCTGTAAAATCCAAAAAAGTACAAATAAACCCTAAGACTTTTGAAATTAGAAATGGGAAATTATATCTGTTTTACAACAAATATTTCAATAATACTTTTGAAAGTTGGCTAGAAGAAATGCCTAACGAGCTTGTTCGAAAAGCTGATAAAAACTGGGACAACATAAAATTTGTAAATTGATAATTAGTCAATTACGCAAAAAATGTAATCCATAAGATTTTCCATTGTTCAAATTCAAATAGAGAACTCGTCAAATGAAAAACACTAAAATAGAAATTGCCAAAGTTTCAAATCTTGAAACAAAACAACCAGCTTATGCATTGGCAAAAAATACAGACCTAGTTATTATAAAACACGATAAAGGCATTTCTGCACTATACGGTAGATGCCATCATCGTGGGGCTTTATTAGCTGATGGACATATAGATGGCCATAATTTAATATGTGGTGTACATGGTTGGGATTATCGCTACGATACAGGAGTCAGCGATTATAATAATGATGAAAAACTCCATAAGTTTAAAACATATATTGAAGGTGATTCTTTATTAATAGATGAAAGTGAAGTTGATGCTTTTGAGTTTGAACATCCACAACCGTTTAAACGTGATGAATATCTAGGTACTTACGCCGATACGCATCCAGAAGATACTGAACCATATACAGGTTATATTAAAGAGCTAGCTAAAAATGGCTTAAAAAACACTGGTCATCATGGCTCTTCAGCTTCGATGGGTGTAGATAGAAACACCTTGCCAAAATGGAATGATATTCAATTTTTGCCAGCACAGTTAGCATATCGACCATTATTAGATCATGAAGAAGTGTCAACTAAAGTGGTCATTGGTCCAAAAGCAAAAAAACCTTTACATTTAGATATTCCGTTATTTGTTTCAGATATGAGTTTTGGGGCTTTATCACGCGAAGCAAAAATCGCATTGTCCAAAGGAGCAGAACTTTCTGGTACAGGAATTTGCTCAGGCGAAGGCGGTATGCTTCCAGAAGAACAACAAAACAATTCCAAATATTTTTACGAATTAGCTTCCGCCCAATTTGGCTTTTCTTGGGATAAATTAGACCATGTACAAGCTTTTCATTTTAAAGGTGGACAAGGTGCTAAAACAGGAACTGGTGGTCATTTACCAGGGAGTAAAGTAAGTGCCGAAATTGCAAAAGTACGTGGGCTCAAAAAAGGTGAAACAGCTATTTCTCCAGCCGCTAATCCAAACTTTTATACCGTTGAAGATTTTAAAGACTTTGCCGATAAGGTTAGAGAACGTACTGGAGGTATTCCTATAGGGCTTAAAATTGCGGCAAGCCATATTGAAAAAGACATTCAATTTGCACTCGATGTTGGAGTCGATTATATTATTCTGGATGGTAGAGGTGGTGGTACTGGTTCTGCTCCAACTATTTTAAGGGATCACATAAATGTTCCAACAATTCCAGCTCTGGCAAGAGCTAGAAAATATATGGATAGAGTGGGAGCAACCAATGTTACATTAATAATAACAGGAGGTTTACGAGTGGCAGAAGATTTTGCAAAAGCGATGATGCTTGGAGCTGATGCTATTGCGGTTTCCAATTCTGCTTTGCAGGCCATTGGTTGTTTAGGAATGCGCGCATGTGGCAGTAATAATTGCCCAGTTGGTATTGCTACTCAAAAGGCATCATTACGAAGTAGACTAATTATTGATTCTTCGGCTATACAATTGCACAACTTTTTTGATGCAACAAATAAACTAATTAAAGTTATTTCAAGAGCCTGCGGATATGATGATATTTCAAAGTTCAATCACAACGATTTATCAACATTTGATTTAGATATGCACAATCTAACAGGAATTAATTACGCAGGAATAAAATACACAAAAGATGTTTGAAATATTTGTCGGTATTATAGCGCTTTCAGGATTTTTAAGTTTTATAAATGCTAAATTTTTAAAACTACCACAAACCATAGGAGTTATGGCACTATCAATAGCAGTATCTCTTTTATTTGCAGCTAGTTACTTCATTGATGAATCTTATTTTGTTACTGTTACCAATATTGCAAGAGGGATTGATTTTAAAACCATTTTATTTGATTTTCTATTAGGCATATTGCTCTTTGCTGGAGCTATTCATGTTAATCTAGATGGCTTAAAAAAGCAAAAAGGGACTGTTTTAATTTATGCCACTTTTGGAGTCATAGCCTCCACTTTTATAATAGGAACAGCCTTTTATTATATCGCTTCTGCTATTGGACTTGAGATTAGCTATCTGTATAGTTTAGTATTTGGAGCATTAATTTCTCCAACCGATCCAGTTGCTGTTTTAGCATTGTTGCAAAAAGCCGGAGCTCCAAAACACATCGAAATAAAAATTGTTGGCGAATCACTGTTTAACGATGGGGTTGGTATCGTTGTATTTTTATCATTATTGTCGCTGGCTACTATGATGCAAGAATTTGAAATCAATCATATTGCCGAAGAATTTGGTATTGAAGCAGGTGGTGGTATAGTCATGGGATTAGCATTGGGATATTTGGGAAAAGTATGTATTAAAAGCATCAACAAAATACCAGTAATGGCAGTACATATTTCGTTAGCTATAGTATTAGGAGGCTATAGCTTGTCCGCTTTACTTCATGTCTCTGGAGCCATCGCCATGGTTGTTGCTGGATTAATTATAGGTAATAGCCTTCATTCTAAAAAATTTCCTGATGGATTAAGGAGTCACATGCATATTTTTTGGACGGTATTAGACGAAATTTTTAATACTGTTCTTTTTGTATTAATTGGAATAGTAATAATAACACTCGATTTCAATATCTATCATTTATTATTAGGCATAATTACTATTTTTATTGTCCTTTTTTCAAGATATATTACTGTTTATGCATCTAATCTTCTACTAAAAAAATCAAATAAAGCAAATAGTAGTGAACGAATCATTATGACTTGGGCAGGTTTAAAAGGTGGTATTTCTATTGCATTAGCTTTAACTTTACCAGAAGGCGACTCAAAAGATATTATCTTATACGCAACCTATGTTGTTGTTGTGTTCTCAATAATTGTTCAGGGTTTGACTATTGAAAAACTTATTCTTAAATCATTTAAAAAAAATAAATGGCAAAAAAAACGATATGGTACAAAGTACTAGATAATAAAAAATCACTTCCAGAAGGGCGTGTACAAACTGTTACTGCCGGACATCAAGGAATATGTTTAACACATTATAAAGGCAAATTTTCAGCATTAGACAATCGCTGTCCACATCAAGGAGGTCCATTAGGAGAAGGCTCCATCGAAAACGGCTTATTACGTTGTCCTTGGCATGGTTGGGATTTTGACCCGTGTAACGGTAAGCCTCCAGGAGGTTATGATGATGGCATCGACACTTTTAAAGTAAAAGAAGAAAGCAACTCTATATTTGTGGGAATTCCTGAAGAAGAAGCACATCAAGAAACCATTTCTGATGTAATGATAGAAACTATGATAAATTGGGGAGTAAATACCGTTTTTGGAATGGTTGGACACTCAAATCTTGGTGTTGCAGATGCTATGCGAAGACAAGAAAAACAAGGCAAATTAAAATTCTTTGGGATTAGACATGAAGGCGCAGCTTCATTTGCTGCTTCAGCCTATGGGAAACTCACAGGAAAACCAGCAGCTTGTTTTGGAATTGCAGGACCAGGAGCAACAAATATGTTTACTGGCATGTGGGATGCAAAAGTAGACAGATCACCATTATTAGCACTTTCTGGGCAAATTAATACGCAAGTTGTTGGTACAGGAGCATTTCAAGAAGTCGATCTCGTAAAGGCCTTTGATAGTGTTTCCGAATTCAATCATGCTGTGCATTTAAACTCGAATCATAGTGAGCTCATGTCTTTAGCAATAAAATCGGCTTTAGTAAAAAGAGACGTTTCACATTTAACTTTTCCAGATGAAGTGGCTTTTACTAAAAAACCCGCAAAAGCCAAAGCACAAACACCAGAAAACAGAATAACACCTTTTAATATCACGCCTCCTAAAGAGATGACTTTAAAAGCTATAAAGCTTATTAAAGGTTCAAAAAGACCTGTAATAATAGTTGGGCATGGCGCTCGCTTTCAAATGGATGCCATTATCGCTTACGCAGAAAGTTTGAATTGCCCAGTTATTACAACTTTTAAAGGCAAAGGCTTAATTGCTGATAATCATGAATTAGGCTGCGGCGTTTTAGGACGAAGCGGTACACCAATAGCATCATGGTTTATGAATGAAAGTGATTTGCTTTTAGTTTTTGGTGCTTCATTTTCAAATCATACAGGAATTACACCAAAAAAACCAATTATCCAAGTCGATTTTGATCCTATGGCGTTGAGTAAGTTTCATAAAGTTGATGTAGCACTTTGGGGAGAAATCTCTGAAACGCTTACACTTATTGAGGCACAAACAAAGGGCAAAACCACTACTAAAAATCAACGTGATGAAATTGCACACAGATGGAGCTTATGGCAAGAAGAAAAAGCGAGTCGTTTAAAAGATAACGGCAATGCTTTAAGTTCCATTTCGGTATTTGATGCTATGAACAAGGTCACACCAGACAACGCTGTAATTGCAGTAGATGTTGGGAATAACACCTATTCTTTTGGTCGTTATTTTGAACCAAAAAACCAATCTGTTTTAATGTCTGGTTATTTAGGCTCAATAGGCTTTGCGTTACCAGCAGCTATGGGTGCTTGGGCTGCCCAAGGACATGAACGTCCAATTTGGTCAGTTTCTGGAGATGGAGGCTTAGGACAATATTTAGCTGAAATAAATACGCTAGTTAAATACAATATGAATATTAAGCACATTGTACTTAACAATTCAGAATTAGGAAAAATTTCTAAAGAACAACGCGCTGCCGAACTTGATGTTTGGCAAACCTCATTAAGCAATCCAAATTTTGCTAAATATGCTGAAAATTGCGGCGCATTAGGGATTAGAGTTGAAAAACTGGAAGAATTAATTCCAGCAATGGAAAAATTAAAAGCACATAATGGTCCTGCTTTGTTAGAAGTAGTTACAGACGTTAATCTTATTTAATATGGAGATCATCATCACTATTTTATTATCCGTTTTAGGTATCTATGTTGCCATTGGTTTTCTTTTTGGATTGTATTTCCTTTTTATTGGAGCGACAAAAATAGACCCTCTATTGGCAGACAGTAAAAAGAAAGTTAGGTTACTTTTAGTTTCTGGTGTCATTGCCACATGGCCATTTTTAATTTCAAAAGCAATCAAATCCATAATCAATAAATCATGACGTCGGGACAACGAAAAGCACATAAATATATTTGGTTATTAATTACTCTATTAATACCGTTGGTCATCATTTTTGCGGTTAAAGATTTGAATCTTTTTGATTCAGAAAACAAAACGGGTTCAACTTTTGAAGCTTCAAAAAAAAAGCTCATAAAACAATCTGAAAACGATTTGATTAAAGCCTCATTATACGAGAGTTCAATAGAAATTATATTGAAATCAACTATTAAAAATTCATCTGCAGTAGTTTACGCAACAGATACCAAAGGAAATAGAAAAGACCTTATCGGACAATTAACAACTACTGGAATTTATAATTTCAATATCAATAATCTTCCAAAAGGCATCTTAATTTACGACGCCTTAAAAAAAGAAAACATTACTAAATTGACATTTCAATGGGACTAGATTATCAATTGGTTCTTTGGAACAAACACAAGAAAACATACGACAAAATCATTGTAATTTGTATGTTGTTATATACTATACTGTTTGCAGTCATCACATTAATATTTAACTCCGAAACAAGTATTGAAACGCTTGTTATTAGAGCATTTGGATCGTTGGCTATTGTAATGCTTCATATTATTTTAGCGATTGGTCCTTTGAGCAGATTGAGCACAAGGTTTTTGCCTGTACTATATAATAGAAGACATTTAGGAGTAAGCATGTTCATTGCTGCACTTATTCATGGTGGGTTTTCCATCTTTCAATTTCATGCTTTAGGTGATGTAAACCCCATTTATTCGGTTTTTACTTCAAATATGGATTATAACTCGATAACCAATTTTCCGTTTCAGGTTTTAGGTTTTTTTGCCTTATTGATTTTATTTACTATGGCGTCTACAAGTCATGATTTTTTCCTAGCAAACTTATCAGCAAAAGTCTGGAAACGATTGCACATGATGGTATATTTTGCCTATGTATTAATTATTGCTCATGTGTTTTTGGGTGCTTTTCAACAAGAAACTTCACCTTTTACAATTGGTATTATGATTGTAGGGTTTGTAATAATTGCTAGTTTACATTTAATTACGGCATTCAAAGAACATAAAATTGATACTGCTAAGAGCATAGAAAAGGATGATTGGCTAGAGGTTTGCAATGTTTCTGAAATTGAATCAGACAGAGCAAAAATATTTACTGTAAAAAATGAACGTGTCGCTATTTTTAAATACGACGGAAAATTATCTGCCATTAATAATGTTTGCAAACATCAAGGAGGTCCTCTAGGAGAAGGCAAAATCATTGATGGTTGTATTACCTGTCCGTGGCATGGCTACCAATACTTACCACATAATGGACAATCGCCTCCTCCATTTACTGAAAAGGTCTCGACCTACGAATTGAAGCTCGAAGGAGTCACTGTTTATATGAATCCAAAGGCTTTTGAAGAAGGCACTGAAGTTAAACCCTGTAATTATTGATTTATGAAAAAGAATGATGAATTTTATGTATCATATATCGACGGTAGTTTAGGCTATAAAACTAAGCAAACCTTAAAACGGTTTACAATTGGTGTTTTGTTTCTTATTGTAGCTGTAGCTATACTATTCAGCTTTGCCCAAAAACCGTTCAAAAATAGTACGTTCGAATTGACTAGTGCCACTAAAATTATTGGTGTTTTTCATGAAAATCCGTATCCTATGTTACATGTTGAAGTTGCAAAAAATACTTATAAAAATATTTTGCTTTTAGGCTTCGGAAAGTCGAGTGCTAATCCGTTCCTAGATAAATTACAAAGTGAAGTCAAAAATTTAAACGGAAAAACATTAAGTATTGAAGGTAACTTAATTTACTATAATGGAAAAACTTTAATGCAAATAACAGACGATGAAAAAGTAACTTTAGTTAATAAATCAACTTCAAAAACACCTTCGAAATCTGTAATTAGTAAAATGATTTTACAAGGTGAAATTATTGATCCAAAATGTTATTTTGGAGTTATGAAACCAGGAAAAGGAAAAATACATCGTAGTTGTGCAGTGCGCTGTATTTCGGGTGGAATTCCGCCAGTTCTAGCTACTACTGATAAGAACAATATATCCGAATATTATTTAATAACCGATCTCAAAGGGCGTCCTATAAATAAAGATATCTTGCCTTTTATTGGTCAACCTTCTGAAATTAAAGGCACAGTCGTAAAAATGGAAGATTGGTATTTGTTTAAAATCGATTCTGATGATATTAAAATAATTAGCAAAGAATCTGCTATTTACTAATACCTTTTTATATGAGTAAAGTTGAATTTAAATTATCCGAACTTGGGATTAAACTGGAAGAACCAAAAGTAGCTGTGGCCAATTATCTTGGTACAAAGTGTGTTGGCGATTTATTATTTGTTTCTGGACGAAAAAGTGAATTATCTGGAACTGTTGGGAAAAGTGTTAATGAAGAACAAGCAAAAAAAGCCGCAAGAGACACTGTGACTTTATTACTTTCAATTATAAAAAACGACATCAAAAATTTAGATTTAATTGAGAGTATTGTAAAAGTACAGGGTTTCATCAGATCCTCAAAGAAATTCAAGAGGCAACCACAAGTTCTAGATGGCGCTTCTGAACTATTGATCGAATTATTTGGAGAAAATGGACGCCATGCAAGAACAGCAACTGGAGTTAATCAACTACCATATGGAGCAACTATACAATTAGACATGATTTTAAAACTTAAAAGTTCCGCCGTATAATTTTGGTGTTGTAATCAGTGACGATACTAAAGTAATTTTGACTAAATTGCATTAAATATTTTAAACACAGAGCTCATAACTAGAAGTCATGGAGTTGTTCTTTATTATAATTAAAATCAAATAATTTTCAATTGATGCTCAAACCTTTATACATCTATACAGCTCCATATTAGTCTTTTTAACAATATTAAAACAGTTAATTACTCCGTATTACTCCACATGACTCCATATAGCTCCAATACATAGGAACCACTATATATTTTTATGGATTAAGTAAAAAGAGTAATTTAACTACACGATAATAACTTATTCATGGATTATATTTATAACATATAATTTCGTTCTAAAAGGTTGTCTAAATGTGTTTAAACACAGTCATTACCAATGATTAGTCATTCGATTTCAGATAGGAACATTAAATGGTCTATACCGATTAATATTTTATAGATATTACTGTAAATTCCTACAATAATTGTACCTTATTTGTACCTCAATTACTTTAAAGTGTTATGTCTATTGATATAATACATTTTGTATCGGAAAGTAACCTATATAAACAAACAGATACTCTGTATATAATAAAAGTATAATATGTCTTTTGTTTATTAGGTTTTTGTTCAATATCTATTGATTAAGCACCTAATTTAGTATTATTTTTATATGCAGTTTATGTGACGGTTCTTTTATCAGTTAATTTGTTTTCAATCTTCGGATTTATTTTTGTCAATTCTTTTGCAAAACCAATTTTGTCTTTCGGAGAAATTACTATTACGCCAAATTTTCCATAAGTTAATTTAATTCTGTCAAGAGAAGGTGGCGGGTGAAGAAATCAAGTTTCTTGACTTGACAATTGAATTGATTTTGTTTATATAAAAACGTTTGTTATAGAAAATTTCACATTTCACGTTTAAAATTCATCGTCAGTAATTGTAAATTTAGTTGAAAAGTCTAGATATAGAAAAAGACCATAAGCCAAAGCAAACATTCCTCCAACCGAAATTTGTAGCTCATTTATCAGAAAACCTTATAAATATTGAGATATACATTTTGTATCGGTCATTAACCATAATAAGAATTCATAAAATTGAGCCGATAAATTAATATAATCAACTCAAAAAATCACTATATTTGAGCCGAATAAACATTTTAATCGGCTCATAATGATTTATAATTGGCAAAAACAGGAATGGCCTAACTTTACGTATTCATTAGAAAACGTAGAAGACTTATTGTTTGACTACGTGTCTCGTGCGGGTCAGTTGGAGGGTTATTTAGAAGGCTTAGACCGTGAGGAACAGCTTGAAACAATTATACAAACTATGGTTTCCGAAGCCATTAAGTCATCAGAAATAGAAGGAGAATATCTAGAGCGAGAAGATGTAAAATCTTCTGTACGAAATAATCTTGGACTCAATGTGCCAAAAGATACGGTTTCAGATCAAAGGGCAACAGGAATGGCGGCTTTACTTACGGATGTTCGGGAGACCTTTTTAGAGCCATTGACGCAAGAAATACTTTTTGCTTGGCATTCATCATTAATGATGGGAGCAGATGATGTTCTTGTAGGAACTTGGAGAACCCATAGTGAACCAATGCAGGTTATTTCTGGAGCCTTGGGTAAACAGAAAGTACATTTTGAAGCACTTCCTTCTAGTGCTGTTCCCAATGAAATGAAACAGTTTCTTCAATGGTTCAATGAGAGTGGTCCATCGGGAAAACGCCCAATTAAGAAACCTATTATACGATCGGCAATTGCGCATTTATATTTTGAGAGCATACACCCCTTTGAAGATGGGAATGGGCGTTTGGGTAGATGCATTTCTGAAAAAGCACTTTCTCAATATGTAAACAGACCTATATTAATGAGTCTTTCGAGAGGTATTGAAGCTGATAAACGCGCCTATTATCACCATCTTGAAAAATCGCAAAAATCAAATAATATAACGGAATGGATATCCTATTTTGTTAAAACCGTTCTTATAGCTCAAGAACAAACCACACAAGAAGTTGCTTTCACTTTAAAAAAGACTCGTTTTTTCGATCGCTTTAATGAGCAATTGAATGAAAGACAATTGCGTGCAGTTCAACGAATGTTGGAAGAAGGACCAAAAGGTTTTGAAGGTGGGATGAACACCCGAAAATATATAGGAATCACAAAAACATCAAAGGCTACTGCTACTCGAGATCTTCAAGATTTGGTAAGCAAGGGGATATTTATTTCCACTGGAGGAGGTAGGAGTACACATTATGAATTAGCTTTAGAAGTAGAGTAGTGTTGTTCGCTTACAACCCGTTCCACTCCATTCCTCTACATTTCGCGAAAAGCTTCATTCTGAGAAAAGAGGTTCACTAAAACAATCTTGAACACAGTCCCAGAAAAAGCAACCGAGTTCGCCTAGCAAAAAGATTACCACAACCTATTTCTAGACAAAGTTTAAAATTTTGTCCGAGACGAACTGCATAATCGTTCGCTTACTCACTTTTATAAGTTCTTACTCGGTCATAATTTTAGTGGCACTTACCGAAAGAATAAATCAAGCAAATCTACACGCCACCATTTTAACAAGAAAAATTATTCCGATTTGGTAACCTATATTAAATCAGAGGCTAGCAAGTTATAATAATTAATCTTCTCTAGTGTAATCAGAATTTCACCTTCAAAAAGCATGTCTTAAAACTTTTTAGACAAGATGCTTTCATTTGTGAATTAAAAATATACAAATGGAAACAAGTAACATTATTCAAATTATTGAGATCGTAGTAATTATTATTTTTTATGTTTTAGATAAATACAGGGATTAGAAAAACTCTTTATTGTTGGTGATTTAGTAGGATGGAATTTATTTATTTTGAAGAGAAGCAGCTAACATAACAAGGTGTTTATAGAGTGAAAATTAAAAAATATTTGGGTTTAGAGCTTGATATTCTGTCAATTATGCATTTAATTTTTAACTGGAATGAAATAAGGTTTTGTTTTAATAGTTAAAATTCTGGACTGTTATTCATTATATCATCTCTATATATTTGCTTCACCTTTTTTGCATAGGTCATAGTCATTAATTTACTTTCATGGCCATATAATTCACGCAAAGAATCTAATTCAATTCCTGCTAATATTTTTGCATCAGCTCCAGCATGTTTGTTGCTATATAAATTCACATTTATTCCCAAACCATCTTTAATAATTTTTTTCCAACGCTTGGTTGCAGTATCTCGAATCTGTTTATTAGGGCCTGGAATAAAATCTAATTTCAATTTTGCTCTATGTTTATGATTATATGGAAAGCTTCCAAATAAATAAAATTCAGGATCTACTTCATCAGCACCAATTTTTAAAAAGTGTTGCATTAAATGATTGTTAATAGGCACGATTCTTTCTTTTCTAGTTTTTGTTATTGCCGCAGGAAGATTGATTTCAGAATTAATAAAATCAATGTTTTTAATTTTAATCTGAAGTAATTCCCATGGTCGAATCCCTGTGTGAAAAATACTAATTACAAATACATAAAAATTATAATGGTTATTTTCTAAACAATCTTTAATCCTTTTGTGCTGTTCTGGATTTGCAGTAACATTGGCTTTTGTTTTTTCGACATTTAGATTTTTAATTTTATGAGCTGGATTATGTTCTATAATATCCCAATCAATTAAAATTGTTAGAATAGCTTTTAAATGATTTAAATGTTTATTATATCCTTTGTTGGTCCACTTTCATTTTTTCATGGCTTCATTCATTATAGTACGAATATGAACACGTTTAATGTCTTGGATATTCATTAAATCCATTTTTAGATTTGTGGCAGAGGTTATGATGAAATTAGCTGTGCCTTTGTATGCGGAGAATGTTTTTGGCGATACAGTTTCTTTTTTCTTTTTGATTGCAAATTCCAAAGCATCAATAAAATTTTTTGTGCTTTGACTATTAATTGCATTTGGAATAAATGGGTTCCATCCGTTTTTGAGACTAATATAATACGCTGTGGCAAGTGCATTGGCTTCTAATTCTCTTTCCTGAATGTTCTTAATGTAGTTGATCCCCTTTTTCTTACGGATTAATTTTCCATTGAATCGAAACCAAACATACCAGCCACTATCAGACTTACACACCTTTGGTTTGGTGAAGATTGATTTTTTCATTTTAATTTGTTTTTAAATTAAAATGTTTGCGGAGACATCAATCTGTAATGCACGATTTGTACACTTTTTTTTAAAAAACTCTGAAACCCCCTGTGTTTTCAAGGGGTTCAGAAGCCCAGCGGAGAAAGAGGGATTCGAACCCCCGGAGGTGTGACCCTCGCTAGTTTTCAAGACTAGTGCATTCGACCACTCTGCCATTTCTCCAAAAGTGTCTCATTAGGTATGCCCTAAATGCGGATGCAAATATAGAACCCTTTTTTAATTCTTTCAAATTAAAACTTCACTTTTTTTAAGTACTTTTTAATTGTAAATTTGAAACTGCTAAAAGATATAAATATGCCAGGATTTGAATTGTTTGGTGAAGCTGAACGCAAAGAAGTCACAGATGTATTAAACAATGGTGTTTTAATGCGTTATGGTTTTGATGGAATGCGTAAAGGACATTGGAAAGCAAAAGAAATGGAACACGAATTAGAAGCGCAATTACAAGTAAAACATGCGCAATTGGTTTCGAGTGGTACTGCAGCGGTTAGTATTGCTTTGGCATCAGCTGGAATTGGAGCAGGTGATGAAGTGATTATGCCAAACTTTACGTTTGTTGCTAGTTTTGAAGCGATTATGATGTTAGGTGCTATTCCTATTCTTGTGGATATAGACGATACACTAACTCTTGACCCTAATGCTGTAAAAGATGCGATAACTACAAAAACAAAAGCTATAATGCCTGTGCATATGTGTGGAAGTATGGCAGATTTAGATACTCTAAAATCTATTTGCGATGCATATAAGCTTATCTTAATTGAAGATTCTTCACAAGCTACTGGAGCTACTTATAAAGGAAAACCTCTTGGAAGTATCGGCGATTTAGGATGTTTGTCTTTAGACTTTGTAAAGATTATTACGGCTGGAGAAGGTGGTGCTGTACTCACTAATAACGAGAAATTTTATGCACATGCAGATCATTTTTCAGATCATGGACATGACCATGTTGGTAATGATAGAGGTGCAGAAACGCATCCCTTTTTAGGTTATAACTTTAGAATTTCAGAACTGCATGCAGCGATTGGTTTGGCTCAATTACGGCGTTTAGATGAGTTTGTTGCAATTCAAAAAAGAAACTATACCATTATTAGAGATGTACTTTCTCAAATTCCAGAAGTGACTTTTCGAAAGGTACCAGAAGGAGGCGAAGAAAGTTATTCGTTTTTAAGTTTCTTTTTGCCTGATTTAGAGTCTGCTAGAAAAACTTCTTCTTTATTAAAAGAATCAGCGATAGATGCTTGTTTTCATTACTACGATAATAGTTGGCATTATATCAGAAAATGGCAACACCTTAAAGATTTAAAAACATTATATCCACTTTCGGATGAAGTTATAGAGGGTTTAAAATATCTTCAAACAAAAACTTTTGAACAATCCGATCATTTTATTGGTCGCAATATTTCTTGTTTAATAAAATTGTCTTGGACAGAAGATGAGGTTAAAGTTAGAGCCCTAAAAATGGGCGATATTATTAGAAAAGTAGTATCTTAATAACTCACATATTCTATAATCTCCAATCCATATCCAATCATACCAACTCGTTTGGCTTGTTCGGTATTTGAAATTAAGCGTAATTTATGGATATCTAAATCATGAAGAATTTGTGCACCTATACCAAAGTCTTTAGCATCCATTTTTATTCGTGGTGCTTTAATAATTTCGTTTGGTTTCTGATTTTCTTTTAAAATATCTAAACGTTTCAACAAATTCATAGATTGACTTTGCTGATTTATAAATAGTATGGCTCCTTTACCAGCATCACTTACTACTTTAAACATTTCATCTAATTTCTTATCGGCATTATTGGTGAGGGTTCCTAGAATGTCATTATTTACAAGTGTGGCATTTATTCGTGTAAGAACAGCATCTCCATTTGCCCAATTGCCCTTTGTTAGTGCTATATGGATTTGGTTATTTGTAGTTTGCTGGTAGGCTCTTAAACGAAAGCTCCCAAAACGGGTTTCAATTTGAAAGTCTTCTTTCTTTTCAATTAAAGAATCGTACTGCATGCGATATGCTACTAAATCTTCAATAGAAACTATTTTAAGATCAAACTTTTTGGCAACCTCAATAAGCTGTGGTAAACGTGCCATAGTACCATCTTCATTCATTATTTCTACAATCACTCCAGCAGGCTGTAATCCCGCTAACCGTGCAAAATCTATTGCAGCTTCTGTATGACCAGTTCTTCTTAAAACTCCACCTTGCTTCGCTACCAAAGGAAATATATGACCTGGACGTCCTAATTCGAATGGTTTTGTATTTGGATCAATTAATGCCTGAACTGTTTTGGCTCTATCACTAGCAGAAATACCTGTTGTCACACCATTACCTCTTAAATCTACAGAAACAGTAAACGCAGTTTCCATCGGGTCGGTATTGTTATGGACCATCATATTTAAGTCTAAATCCTTACAACGTTTTTCTGTTAAAGGAGCACAAATTAAACCACGACCATGCGTAGCCATGAAGTTTATCATTTCTGGAGTTACCTTATCAGCCGCAGCTACAAAATCACCTTCGTTTTCTCGATCTGCATCATCTACAACAATAATTACTTTGCCGTTTCTAATGTCGTCTATAGCATCATGGATAGTATTAAGTTTAAAACTTAAAGTATCACTAGAAGATTTAGTTTTTGTAATCATAAGACAAAGATATTGCTATTTTTAAACTATCTCTAAACAATTTGTTTTAAGTCTTCTTTTAATTTGTTTCCTAACAAAAAGAAGATTAAAAAATATATAGGTATTCCAAAAATTAGTAGTAGAACGTTTGGTTTGCTTTCTGGTTTGTTTAAATGATTATAAATCGTTCGAATTTTAATGCATGACCAAACATAATAAATAATAAAAATAACTACTGCAATTGCACCTAGTTGTATTGAAGCTTCTGCTAGCGATTCTAGCTTATTGTTTCTAAATACAAAGTATAAAACAAAAAGTACTACAGATATAATATAATGTATGATTGCAAATCTAGAATGACTTTTATAGTCAGAATAATTTGAATTTATAGAATCTATTGATTTTCTTGCTAGATCAATTCTAGAACTGTCTTCAATATTTCGTTTTTCGCTTACATCATTATTAATGAATAAATTTTTATTTAATTTTTTTCTTTGAAAGAAGTAGTTAATAAAATATAACGGTAGCCCTAATAGCAAAAATACTATTGCACCAGAAATCGTCCCTTTTTCTAAATGTTTGTTTAGATTAGAATAACTAATAAACGATCTAATAAGAGATATTAGAAATACAATTTCAGTAATAATTCCAACAACAAAAAGAGGATTTCCAATTATTGAGAAACCATTATTTTTTAAGATGCTTCCGCCTAATAATAGTACTAACGAAATAGAATATAATATGAGAGATAATTTTGAATCTTCGTCATATCTATTTTTAAGCCTAATACTTTCTTCAAAAACTTCATTTGTAAAATTTCCGCTAAACTTTAATTGCTGATTCGTGATCCCTCTAGAATTAATTATAGATAACGCAGTATTTTTATATTTTATCATATGATTATACTGTCTGTAATTTTTAATAATATCAATTAACAAGTTATTATCTAAAGATTGTAGAGAATTGTATTCAGTTGAAGATTCATTGTATTTAGAACCATCAGTATCTAAATCAGCTTTTTTGATGCCAAATATATTTTTTAAGGGTTCTAACATGCCTTGGGATTCAAATAAACCTCGATCTGCTGTTGCTCTTTTTGTGAGAAAAACACCAAGAGGAAACATAATTAAAGTCGAAAACCAAGTTGCTACTACTGGGTTAAAACTCCCGTCTTTAGCACTGTTCTTTGCAAAAATTCCAATAAAGTGGTATGTTAAAAACAATAAAATGGCTATAACCATTGGTAGTCCAATTCCTCCTTTTCGTATTAAGGCACCAAGCGGAGCACCCACAAAAAATAAAATAATACAGGCAAAACCAAGCGCAATCTTATCATGCAAAGCCATGATATGTTTATTTAACCATATATTATTTTGCTTTAATGTTTGTTTTTTTGATTTTATTATCTCTTGTGTACTCGTAACAGAGTTTATTGAAATATCTATTAGTTTTACTTTTTGAGTTGCTTTAAATTGATTTATAACGTCTTTTAGCTTCGTTATTTCTTTCTTTTGAATTGAGTCTGAATTAAGATTTAGACCTTTGTTTAAGTTCGATAATCCTGATCGATTGTACAAACTTTTAGAGAAGCCGTTATAGTCCCCTTGTTGCTCCACTTTAAGTGAATCTATGGTGTAATTTAAATCACTAATATTAAGCATATTGTACTTATCTGAATAATTTTTTTCATCTAAATTATTCAGAGCATCACCTGATAAATCTATGTTTATTGTATATTTTTCAAAGGAACTTTTTACGAAAGGACGTTTGTTTTTATCTTTATATTTTTTTGGAGGTGTATCGTCGTAATAATTACCATCAAATAAAATAAGCTGGATAATATCAGAATCTTCTTCACCTACAAGCTCGCCATGATTGGCTTTTATAGTTGTGTAATTACCAGTTCCTCTTGGCGATTTTTTATGAATTATAACATCTTTTAAATATTGATCTCTTTCGCCACTTTTTTTAGCAACCTTTATATTAATACTTTTAAGATCATTAAACTGTCCTTCGCCAATTGCCATGGCAGGTTTAAGTTTCGCTATATTTTTTCTTAAGTTATACGAATTGTATTCGGCCCATGGAATAACATTATTAGAAAAGAAAAATGTTGTAATCCCAAGTATAACAATAAAAATACTTAATCCAGTCATAGATCGTTGTAGCGAAATACCTGTAGATTTCATTGCAGCAAACTCATAGTTTTCGGCAAAATTACCAAAAACCATAATTGAAGCCAGTAAAATGGTTAATGGTAATACTAGCGGAATTAATTTTGGCGAAAAGTAGAGCAAAAATTTTGCGATAACTAGTATATCTAAATCTTTACCGGCGAGTTCTTTTATGTAAAGCCAAATGGTTTGTAAAACAAAAATTAGCATGAGAATAATAAACACGCTAATAAAAGTTTTAAGGTATGTGGTTAATATGTATCTGTCTAATATTTTCAAACGAAAAAGCTAGTCTAGTTTATTGATGTAGTAATCGTCATATTTTTTTTCATCAAAAGAAAATAAAGCTTCAGATAAAGGCTCATTCGTTTTAAAAGAATTTACTGTAAGTGTCGTTTTTGTGCCATTTTTTCCAACTTCAATTAAATTATAGATATGTTTTGTTTGAGTATCAATACCAAGTAGAACATTCGATATTTCAGAATTAGAATCTATAGGCGTAAGATTTATATATTGGATTTTTCTTCCTTTTATATTTTGTAAAATATCCATTTTATAAGTATAGCCATCTTCGTAAAACGATAACATTTTACTTGGTGTAATATTATTTTCATCATCTGGATTTTCATTAGATATTGTTACCTCTTCGTCATCAGGACTTATACTATACAGTGTTTTGCCATCAAAAATACGGGTTGCTCCAAGAATGTTTAATCTGTATTTATCACCTTGCATAATAACATCACCACGAGTTTCTTGGTTTATATTTTCTAATGCGTTGTTTAATGCAAATTTAAATGCTATTGAAATATTATCATAACTTTTTGCTTTATTGGTAACTTCGTCTAATAATACTTTAGCTTTTTCTCCGTTTTGCGCATTTAACGTAGTACCTATAAATAATATTAAGATTATTAATCTTTTCATTTTTTTTAATTTAAATATTTTTTTCACTCTCTAAAAGCATATTTAATGCTGCTAAATCTGGTACTAAAACCTGTCTTGCTTTACTGCCTTCAAAATGGCCAACAATGCCAGCAGCTTCTAATTGATCGATAAGTCTTCCAGCACGATTGTAACCTAATTTAAGTTTACGTTGAAGAAGGGATGCAGAACCTTGTTGAGCTGTTACAATAATTTCGGCAGCATCTTTAAACAAAACATCTCTGTCGTTTATATCTACATCAAGACTTGTGCCACTTTCCTCACCTACATATTCAGGTAGTTGGTATGCTTCAGGATATGCTTTTTGTGATCCAATAAAGTCGGTAATCTTTTCAATTTCTGGTGTGTCAACAAAGGCACATTGTACACGAATAAGTTCATTACCTTGCGTGTAAAGCATATCGCCACGACCAATAAGTTGGTCTGCTCCAGAGCCATCTAAAATTGTACGCGAGTCTATTTTTGATGTTACTCTAAAAGCTATTCTCGCAGGGAAATTTGCTTTAATAATACCTGTTATTACATTTACAGATGGTCGTTGTGTAGCAATAATTAAATGAATACCAATAGCACGAGCTAATTGCGCTAAACGAGCAATAGGCGTTTCAACTTCTTTACCAGCAGTCATTATTAAATCGGCAAATTCATCGATCACTAAAACAATGTATGGTAAAAATTGATGACCATCATTTGGATTTAATTTACGTGCTTTAAACTTCGCATTATATTCGGCAATATTTCTACAGAATGCATTTTTTAATAAATCGTAACGATTATCCATTTCAATACATAATGAATTTAATGTATTGATTACAAGTTTATTATCTGTTATAATGGCGTCTGCCGAATCTGGTAACTTTGCTAAATAATGTCGTTCGATCTTATTGAAGAGTGTTAATTCTACCTTTTTCGGATCGACTAAAATAAATTTAACTTCTGCTGGGTGTTTTTTATAAAGTAAAGAAGTTAATACAGCATTCAACCCGACAGATTTTCCTTGACCTGTTGCACCAGCCATTAATAGATGAGGCATTTTTGCTAAATCTACAACAAGCGTTTCATTACTAATAGTTTTACCAAGCGCGATAGGTAATTGCATTTCTGAACTTTGAAATTTTTTCGAAGCAATTACAGAACGCATAGAAACGACTGTTGAGTTTTTATTTGGTACTTCGATCCCAATAGTTCCTTTCCCAGGAATTGGTGCTATAATCCTGATGCCAAGCGCAGAAAGAGATAAAGCGATATCATCTTCGAGGTTTTTAATTTTTGAAATACGTACTCCAGCTTCTGGAACAATCTCATAAAGTGTGACAGTTGGTCCTATTGTTGCTTTAATACTCGCAATCCCAATTTTGTAGTTATTTAATGTTTCTACAATACGATTTTTGTTTTCTTCAAGTTCTTCCTGATTTATTGTAATACTTTCTGTATCGTATTTTTTAAGTAACTCTAAAGTTGGAAACTCGTAGTTCCCTAACTCTAAAGTAGGATCAAATTGCCCGAAATCTTCAACAAGTTTATTGGCCAAGTTATCTGTTTCTGATAGCTCTTCTTCAATTTCCTTGACTTCCATTTTAAGAATGTCTTCGACCTCTTCTTCAGGTTTGACAGGTTTAATAATTTTGAGTTCTTCAGAAGGTGATGTTTTTATCTCAACCTTATCTAAAGGAATATCGAATGCAGCTTTAATATCATCTGCTTCGGCAGTTAAATCATTGTCTATATGAATAAAAGTATCATCTTCATTTTGCTTTATCTCGCTAGAAAATTCATCGGTAATATCTTTTTTAGCCGATTTAAACAACCTAGAAAAACTTTGTGGAGTTACTTTGAACCTGATTGCTAAATAGATTATTAGAGCAAAAATCAGTAATAATATGGTGCCTATTTTACCTATATAATCTTGGAGAAATGTATTTACTTCAAAACCAATAATGCCGCCAAGAATATCAATTTTATGTGCAAAAAACCCAAAGAAAACTGATAGCCAAATCACAATTAATGTTCCCCAAAACCAATGCTTTCTCAATTTGGCTTTTTTAATATCCATTAAAACATATATCCCAGAAAGAAATACTAATCCCGAAAATATAAATGAGGCAATTCCGAATCCACGTTGTATGAAAAAGTCACTTAACCAAGCACCAGATTTACTTAACCAGTTTTGTGCTTCAGTACTTCTTGCTCCAAATTCATTAAGAATACTTTGATCTGCTTTCCCCGTAAAAAAGAAAGATAAAAAAGCAATAAATAAAAGAATACCAAAAATTAATAAGAAACTACCAAATATTAGCTTTTGCTGATTTGATAATTTAAAACTAGGTTTTTTTATTTTTTTGGAAGTGGTTTTTTTAGTTTTCTTTTTAGCCATTAACACCTTATTGGTTTGAACAAAAATACAAATTACTAACGTTAACGAAACTTTATTTTAAAAAATTGTAAAACAAAGAATTCAAGATGATTTAGTTCAGTGAATCTCTTTGAAATATAAGATTTATAAATTAACTATTTTAGACATATTATATGTTAAAAATCTTTGGAATATAAATGATTAAACCTACAGCTATTGCTGATATTGCTGCAATAAAAACAGCGCCAGCTGCAATATCTTTGATAAAACCAATTTTTGGATTATGTTCTGGGTGAATGAAATCAGCGATGCTTTCAATTGCAGTATTTATTCCTTCTACACTCATTATTATACCAATGGCTAGAATTTGAGCAATCCATTCAATCGAACTAATTTCAAAATAAAAGCCAGCGGCGGTTACTAAAATGGCAATAAAAAACTGAATTTTAATACTTGCTTCTGTTTTTAAAAGGAGTATTGCACCTTTAAAAGCATAGCCAATACTTTTTATTCTATTTTTAAAAAAAGAGTCTTTATTAGTCATTGTTTATAGCTTAACACAGCTTAAAACTTCATCATAGTTATTTCAACACATCTAATGCTGCTTCGTAATTTGGTTCTTGACCAATTTCAGGAACTTGTTCTGTATACATTATAGTGCCATTTTTACTAACTACAATAACACATCTTGATAGTAAACCATCAAAAATACCATTGGTCATCATTAGTCCATAATCTTTCCCGAATTCACCTGTTCTAAAATCTGAAAGCATCACAACATTTTCAATACCTTCTGCTGCACAAAACTCTTTTTGTGCAAAGGGTAAATCTCTAGAAATACATAACACTTTTACTCTTGCAGCAGCTGTCTTGTTAAATTCTCTTACAGACGCTGCACAAATGCCGGTTCCAATACTTGGGAATATATTAAGTAATAAAGCTTGACCACTAAAGTCTGCTAATGTCTTTGTCGATAAATCTTCTGCTACTAGTTTAAAATCAGGAGTTTTTGAATCAACCTTTGGGAGTTCTCCAATTGTTACAATTGGACTACCGCCTAATGTAATATCTGCCATATAACGTTATTTAAATAAATTAATGTAAAAGTAAGAATATTTATGTGCTAATAATTATAAATTTTATCAATTTAAATATAGTTTATTAAAATATAAATTTGCTATTTTTAAAAGAGGAATTAGTAATTTTACTGTATTCATAATTTCGTTAAATTTTAATCTAAAAAATATTATAAATATGAGTGAAAGTAAATGTCCTTATATGAATGGTGCTCAAAACCAAACAGCAGGAGGTGGAACAACTAATAGAGATTGGTGGCCGAACCAGTTAAAATTAAATATTCTTCGTCAACATTCTACAAAATCTGATCCTATGGATGATGATTTTAATTATGCCGAAGCATTTAAAAAACTTGATTTAAATGCTATTAAAAAAGATCTTGTAGCACTTATGACGGATTCACAAGATTGGTGGCCAGCAGATTATGGTCATTATGGAGGATTGTTTATTAGAATGGCTTGGCATAGCGCAGGGACATATAGAATTACAGATGGACGTGGTGGTGCTAGTTCTGGCTCACAACGTTTTGCACCATTAAATAGCTGGCCTGATAACGGTAATTTAGATAAGGCACGTTTATTATTATGGCCTATTAAACAAAAATACGGAAAGAAAATTTCGTGGGCAGATTTAATGATTCTTGCTGGAAATTGTGCTTTAGAATCTATGGGTTTTAAAACTTTTGGTTTTGGAGGTGGAAGAGAAGATATTTGGCAACCAGAAGAGGATATTTATTGGGGAGCAGAAACAGAATGGCTAGGCGATAAACGTTATACTAGAGAACGTGATTTAGAAAATCCTCTTGGAGCAGTACAGATGGGGTTAATTTATGTAAATCCTGAAGGACCAAATGGTAACCCTGATCCATTAAAATCTGCAATAGATATTCGTGAAACGTTTGCACGTATGGCTATGAATGATGAAGAAACAGTAGCTCTTGTAGCTGGAGGTCATACATTTGGAAAAGCTCATGGTGCTGCAGATCCTGATAAATATGTTAGTAGAGAGCCAGAAGCAGCTGGTATTGAAGAGCAAGGTAAAGGCTGGAAAAATTCATTTGGCACTGGTTTTGGAGATGATACTATTACCAGTGGTGTAGAAGGAGCTTGGACACCTAACCCAGATACATGGGATCATGATTATTTTAGAGTTTTATTAGATTACGATTGGGAATTAACAAAAAGTCCAGCTGGCGCACATCAATGGAAACCTACTGCTGCATCAAATCCAGATATGGCACCTTCTGCTCATGATGCCTCTAAAAAGAAAGATTTAATGATGACGACAGCAGACATGGCATTAAAAATGTTTCCAGATTATTTAGCCATTTCTCAACGATTTAAGGAAAACCCTGCTGAATTTGAAGATGCGTTCGCGCGAGCATGGTTTAAACTAACGCATCGTGATATGGGACCAATTGCATTGTATCTTGGTTCTGAAGTTCCGGATGAAGAATTGATTTGGCAAGACCCAATTCCAATTAGTAATCATTCACTAATAAATGATACGGATATAGTTTCTTTAAAAAATAAGATTTTAGATTCGGGACTTTCAATGTCTCAATTAGTTTCTACTGCTTGGGCATCTGCTTCTACATTCAGAGGATCAGATAAACGTGGAGGAGCTAATGGTGGACGCTTACGTCTTTCGCCACAGAAAGATTGGAGCATAAACAATCCTGCTGAATTATCTAAAATCATGGGTATTTTAGAAAGTATTCAAAATGAATTTAATAAAGGAGATAAACAGGTTTCATTGGCCGATTTAATTGTTTTAGGTGGTTCTGCGGCTATCGAACAAGCTGCGAAGAATGCTGGACATACTATTTCTGTTCCTTTTAATGCAGGCAGAGGAGATGCGTCACAAGAACAAACAGATGTAGAATCGTTTGAAGCCTTGAGACCGTCGGCAGACGGATTTAGAAATTATTTGCATCCACGTCATACAACATCAGCCGAAGAATTATTAGTAGATAGAGCACAATTACTGACACTTACAGCTCCTGAAATGACAGTTTTAGTTGGTGGTTTACGTGTTTTAAATGCAAATTTTGATAAATCTAATCATGGGGTTTTTACGAAAGAATCTGAAACATTAACAAATGATTTCTTTGTGAATCTTCTTGATTTAGGAACAACTTGGGAAGCAACTTCTGACGATGATAAAATATTTGAAGGAAGAAATCGTAAAACAGGTGAGTTAAGATGGACAGGAACAAGAGCCGATTTAATTTTTGGTTCAAATTCGGAATTAAGAGCTATCGCAGAAGTTTATGGAAGTACTGATTCTAATGAAAAGTTCGTAAAAGATTTTGTAAAGGCTTGGTCTAAAGTGATGAATCTTGATCGTTTTGATTTAGAGTAATTTTAGAGATATTTATAAAAAATAGAGCATTAATATTTAATGCTCTCTTTTTTTATAAATATAAATTTTTGTTATTCTTCTGGAGACATCATTTTATAAACGATTCCAGCTAAAATTGCCCCAACAATTGGAGCTACCCAAAATAGCCATAATTGATCTAAAGCCCAACCACCAGCAAAAATAGCTTGACTCGTACTTCTTGCAGGATTTACAGATGTATTTGTTACCGGAATACTTATTAAGTGAATGAGAGTTAACCCAAGACCAATAGCTAATCCAGCAAAACCTTTAGGAGCTTTAGAATGTGTTGCTCCTAATATAATGATTAAAAACATAAAAGTCATAACAACTTCTGTTACTAAAGCAGAAAGCATGCTATAACCATCTGGAGAATGTTCTCCATAGCCATTAGAGGCAAAACCACCAACTTCAAATCCAGATTTTCCTGTAGCGATTAAATAAAGAATTCCAGCACCAGCAATACCACCTAATACTTGAGCAATAATGTAAGGGATTAATTCTTTTTTGTCAAAGCGTCCGCCCATCCAAAGTCCAATAGAAACAGCTGGATTTAAATGGCAACCAGATATGTGACCAATAGCATAAGCCATAGTTACTACAGTTAGACCAAAGGCAAGTGCTACACCAGCAAAACCAATACCTAATTCAGGATAAGCGGCGGCCAAAACAGCGCTACCACAACCTCCTAAAACAAGCCAAAGGGTACCAATAAATTCTGCAATCAATTTTTTCATAATGTGTGTTTTTAGTTAGTTATTAAAGTGTTTTTCAATATGGGAAGCTAACAAATCTAATTGTTTTTTCAAAGAAAAATAAATTTAGGCACAGAACTACATCGTATAATATATCACAATAAACCGTTTCGAAAAACAAATTAATAGTAAATATTTAGCTAATAAATTTGGAGTTCTATTTACTGGTAAGTTGCCTAATTTTAATGTTTAAAGCAGCAAAAAGTAATGTTGTAAATGGACTCAACCAATTAAAAACTGCATAAGCAAAGTACTCTCCAACACCAACACCTAAAACACCAGATTGATATGCACCACAGGTATTCCAAGGAATTAAAACTGACGTGACCGTTCCGGAATCTTCAAGTGTTCTACTTAAATTTTCAGGAGCAAGCCCTTTATCATCAAAAGCTTTTTTAAACATTTTACCAGGAATAACAATTGCTAAATATTGATCTGAAGCAATTGCATTTAATCCTAAACAACTTATAACAGTACTTGCAAATAATCCAAAAACAGTTGTAGCTATGGTGAGTAATGCTTTTGTTATTCTAGCTAAAGCACCAATAGCATCCATAACGCCACCAAAAACCATGGCGCAGATAATTAGATAAATAGTCCAAAGCATACCATTCATTCCACCAGCCGAGAAAAGATCGTTTAATTTTTCATTCTCTGTTTGAATAGATGTTTCTATAAAAATTGAATTAAAAATAGAGGCAATTTTGGAGTCCGATAAATTAGTTAATATTTCCGATTGAAATATAAAGGCAAAAATTGCCGCTAATGCAACTCCAGAACCTAAAGCAATTAGAGGCTTTGTTTTCAGAAGAATTAAAGCAATTACAGCCGCAGGCACTAAAAACAACCATGGTGAAATATTAAAAGTAACATCTATAGTTCTTAATAAATTACTAATATCTGCACTACCAGAGGTTTTTATATTCATACTAATTATACTAAAAACAATAAGAGTAACTATTATTGTTGGTACAGTTGTAAAACTCATGTATTTTATATGTGTAAATAAATCGGTTCCAGCCATAGCAGGAGCAAGGTTGGTGGTATCGCTTAATGGTGACATTTTATCACCAAAATATGCGCCTGAAATAACTGCTCCTGCAATCATCCCTGGATTTATTCCTAAAGCGGTACCAATTCCGACGAGTGCAATACCGACTGTAGCAGATGTTGTCCAAGAACTCCCCGTCGCAATAGAAATTATTGCAGCAATAATAACAGAAGCTGGTAAAAATATTTCGGGGCTTAAAACTTGTAAGCCATAATAAACCATAGCAGGTATTACTCCACTTACGAGCCATGTTCCAGCCAAAGCACCAACAAGAAGTAAAATCATTACTGGAACAAAAATACTTTTTAGATTCTCTAGTATTTCGGTAAACATTCTGTTAAAAGATACTTTATTAAAAACTCCAACAATAGCAGCAACAAGACCGCCAAGAAGTAATATAATTTGATTTGTATAACCGCCAAACCACTCTTGGTCTTCAACAAAAAAGATATTGTAAGCCAACATACCCATTAAAATAACAACAGGTATTAAGGCTTCTAAAAAATTTAGTTCTTTGTTTTCAATAATATGTTGATTCCCTGCCTCATATTCCGAAATATTTTTGTCGTCTTGCATCTTATATCGTTTGTTCCGTAATGTTACGATTTTCAAATAAGCTTTGCAAATTGATTTAGTTATGTACATTTGCCATTCAAAATATGGATTCACTTACACAGATAGTATTAGGAGCAGCTTGTGGAGAAGCTGTTTTAGGAAAGAAAATAGGAAATAGAGCCTTGCTGTTTGGAGCGATAGGAGGCACAATTCCTGATTTAGATGTCTTTGTTGGAAGTTGGTTATATAATAATGAAATAGATGCTATGCTATTTCATCGAGGCTTTATGCATTCCATTTTGTTCTCTGTTTTTAGCGCTTTTTTATTGGGTTGGATAGTTTTTAAATTATATAATAGCAAAAAGCGATTAAATACAACCACGATAAAAGATTGGACATTACTATTCTTTTGGTCTTTGTTTACGCATCCAATATTAGATTGCTTTACACCATATGGTACTCAATTATTTGCGCCTTTTTCTAATTATAGAGTCGCATTAAACAATATAGCAGTGGTCGATCCTATTTACACATTGCCATTCTTAATTTGTATGATTATTCTAATGTTTTTTAATAGAAAATCTAAAGGAAGACAACTATGGTTAAGACTTGGTCTTGGTATTAGCTCGGCTTATATGTTATTTACATTCGGAAACAAATACTATATGGATTCAGTATTTAAAGAATCTTTAATAGCTAAAGGTGTAAACTATAAGCGATATTATGCGCAACCTACAATTTTTAATAATGTGTTATGGTATGGAGTGGCTGAAACAGATTCGACATATCATGTTGGATATTATTCTTTACTTGATAAAAAGGACCAATTTTCAGATTTTAAGGAATTACCAAAAGTACGTGCATTGTCTTCAAATAAATTTAATCGTGTAAAAGACTTGGCTTGGTTTAGTAATGATTATTATAGTATTTATAAGATTGGAGATAACAAATACCAATACAACGATTTACGCTATCCTTTGGCAGATGAAAAGTCGAATTCTTCAGTGTTTAAGTTTTTACTCTACGAAGAAAATAATCAAATAAATATGAAGCCTTTTGAGCGTAATGAAGATAATATTTCTGATGCTATTAATGCTCTTTGGGAACGAATGAAAGGAAAATAAACGTCCTTAAACTCATTATAGAAGAGTAGAAATCATTTCTTTTTCAAGAATATTAAGCTCTTCCATACATTCTCTCATCATTTCGTATGTACGATTAATATCAGCATCCAATCCAATTGAGAACCTAATCAATCCATCGCTTAAGCCCATTTCTATTTGTTCATTTTCAGGAATTTCTGAAGATGTAGAACTACCAGGAGCAGAAAATAACGTTTTATAAAATCCTAAACTTACGGCCAAATAACCAAGATTTTTATGCTGCATCATTTCCATTAAAGCATTCGCTTTATCTAGTGAACCAACATCAATGGTTAGCATGCCTCCATAACCATATTTTTCGTTCATCATGGATTGAAACAGTTCATGTGAAGGGTGCGAATTCAAACCTGGATATACTGTTTTTAATCCATCAGCTTCAAATTTTTCTGCAAGAAAGTTTGCATTAAAGCTATGCTGTTGCATTCTAATATGTAGCGTTCTTAAATTCTTTAGTACAGAAGCAGAGCGAAAACTATCCATAGTCGACCCTAAAAGCATGCAAGCACCATCGTTTACATTTCGTAAATCATCTATAAATTCTTGTGTTCCACAAATAACACCGCCAACAGTATCTGAAGATCCGTTAATGAATTTTGTTAAACTGTGTATCACAACATCAGCTCCTAATTTTACAGGAGAAATTGATAATGGTGAAAACGTATTGTCTACTACTAGTTTTAAATTGTATTTTTTTGCTAATACAGCTAATCCTTTTATATCTGCAACCTCTAAAAGTGGATTACTAACCGATTCGCAAAAAATCACTTTAGTATTTTCGTTTATAGATGCTTCAACAACATCTAGTTTGGTGATATCTATAAACGATGTTTCAATATTAAAACGCGGTGTAAAGTTTTTTAAGAATGCATATGTGCCACCGTAAATAGTACGGCTAGATATAACATGCTCACCTGCGCCACATAATTGCATTAAAACAGCTGTAATTGCACCCATTCCAGAAGCTGTGACGTTTGCTGTTTCTGTGCCTTCCATAGCAGCAAGCGCTTCTCCTAAATATAGATTACTTGGTGTAGAATGTCTTGAATATAAGTAACAACCATCTGCATTGCCTTCAAAAGTATCAAACATTGTTTTTGCTGATAAAAACGTATAGGTAGAAGAGTCTGATATAGAAGGATTTACGCCTCCAAATTCTCCAAAATATTGTAAGTCTTGTATGTTGTTTGCAGGTTTAAAAGCCATTAGAGTATATTTTATCAGGTTAAGCTTGTCATGTTGAACGCAGTCGAAACGCGAAACCTATTATTATATGATGCAAAATTCGATATTATTAGATTAATAATCAATATATAATATAATATTTAGAATATAAATCTATAAAATTTAATAATAATAGTTATTTTTGTTTTTACAAGAGATATTATAATAAGAATCCGAAAATTTTTCAGTTATGACTTTTGATGAAATTGATAAAAAGTTGCTAGAATTTCTTCAGCAAGACAGTAAGCAAACAAATAAAGAGTTGTCTAATAAATTAAATTTGTCTGTTACAGCAGTTTACGAACGTATAAAAAAATTAGAACGCGAAAGTGTTATCGATAAATATGTTGCATTGGTAAGAAAAGAAAAAGTCGATAAAAAATTTGTAACTTTTTGTCATATTAAATTGGTTCAGCATTCGCATGATTATGTCATGAAATTTGAAAAAGAAGTTGCAAATTTAGATGAAGTTTTAGAGTGTTATCACATTAGTGGCGACTATGATTATCTTTTAAAAGTGCTTGTTAAAGATATGCAGGCTTTTAGAGAGTTTATGGTTAAAAAGTTAACAACAATCAATCATATTGGTAGTACGCACAGCATGTTTGTTATTAATGAAGTTAAATACACTACAGCAATTAAATTATGAAATCAACACATTATAAATTAATTGAATTTTTTATTGTTTTTATTCTTATTCCAATAAGTTTTGAAATACCATACGATTGGCGAATTAAAGCAGGTATTGGCTTTTTTGGATTTATATACGTTATTTTAATTCTCTTGCGTATAGAGAAAAGCAGTTTTAAAATTTCATCAAATTTAAACTGGAATTTTTTTTGGAGAATTACATTATTCAAATTTATTGGTATCGCAACTATAACAACAGTGTATATGCTATTTGTTGGTAAAGATGACTTATTTATTGTTGTCCTCAATAAACCAAAAATGTGGGTAGTTATTTTATTTGTTTATAGCTTCCTTTCTGTATACCCTCAAGAATTAATATATAGAACTTTCTTTTTTCAGAGATATGGTAAATTGTTTTCAAATAATAATTTATTCATTTTCATCAATGCTATTGTCTTTTCATTAGGTCATATTTTCTTTAAAAACCCTTTGGTAATTGTACTTACTTTTTTTGGAGGTTTACTTTTTGCACTAACATACAACAAAACAAAATCTACTTTATTGGTTTCTATTGAACATGCTATTTATGGCTGTTGGTTATTTACTGTTGGGATGGGAAGTATGCTTGGTTTTCCTTCTTAAATAATTCTAAAATTTCATTAAAAGTCATTCGTAATTATGCATACAAAGTCGTACTTTTGTTCTTGTTCCCACGAATGTGGGAATCTTTTTAATTGAAAATTAAATTATATGAACAAGTACGATGTAGCAGTAATAGGCTCAGGACCTGGAGGATACGTAGCAGCAATTCGTTGTGCCCAATTAGGCATGAAAACGGCAATAATTGAAAAATATTCGACACTTGGTGGAACTTGCCTTAATGTAGGTTGTATTCCTAGTAAAGCACTATTAGATTCGTCACATCATTACGAAGATGCTATTAAACATTTTGAGGAGCATGGTATCGAAATACCTGGTGATATTAAAGTGAACATTGAAAAAATGATTGCTCGTAAACAATCTGTTGTTGATCAAACAACAAATGGTATTGATTTTTTAATGAAGAAAAATAAGATTGATGTTTATGAGGGCGTTGGTAGTTTTAAAGATGCAACCCGTATTGTAATTAAGGGAAAAGATGCAGGAGAAATTGAAGCTAAAAACACCATTATAGCTACTGGAAGCAAACCTTCAAGTTTACCATTTATAAACATTGACAAAGAGCGTATTATAACATCTACAGAAGCATTAAAACTAAAAGAAATTCCAAAACATTTAATTGTTATTGGTGGCGGTGTTATTGGTTTAGAACTAGGTCAAGTTTATAGACGTTTAGGTTCTGAAGTTTCTATTGTAGAGTATATGGATCGCATTATTCCAACAATGGACTCTGGGTTATCTAAAGAACTAAATAAAGTATTTAAGAAAGCCAAGTTTAAAATGAATGTCTCTCATAAGGTAAAATCTGTTGAGCGTGTTGGTGATGAAGTCGTAGTAAAAGCAGATAACAAAAAAGGCGAAGAAGTAGAATTTAAAGGTGATTATTGTTTAGTGTCTGTTGGACGTCGTCCTTATACAGATGGTTTAAATGCAGAGGCTGCTGGTGTAAAACTTACAGATAGAGGACAAGTTGAAACTAACGAACAATTACAAACATCTGCTTCAAATATTTATGCCATTGGAGATGTTGTAAAAGGAGCTATGTTAGCACATAAAGCATCCGAAGAAGGTGTTTTAGTTGCTGAAATTTTAGCAGGACAAAAACCACATATCGATTATAACTTAATTCCAGGTGTCGTTTATACATGGCCAGAAGTTGCTGCTGTTGGTAAAACAGAAGAACAGCTTAAAGAATCTGGTGTCGATTATAAAGTTGGTCAATTTCCAATGCGCGCATTAGGACGTAGTCGTGCTAGTATGGATTTAGATGGATTTGTAAAAATTCTAGCCGATAAAAATACAGATGAAATTTTAGGCGTACATATGGTTGGCGCTCGCGCTGCAGATATGATAGCAGAAGCTGTTGTCGCCATGGAATACAGAGCATCTGCCGAAGATATTTCACGGATGTCTCATGCACATCCAACGTTTACCGAAGCCATAAAAGAAGCGGCATTAGCAGCAAACGATAGAGCTTTACATATTTAAGGTACATACGATTAACCATTCATTCCATGAATGATAACAAAATTAAAGCGAACCAAACGGTTCGCTTTTTTTTGTTTAAATGTTACATATGTTTCATAGATTGTTACATATGTAATATCTTAAAAGAAAGATTCTATTTAATTTTAGTATCCAACTAACCAATCTTTTTAATAGCAGTAAAAACTAAAATTAATTTATGAAAGTAAAATTTCTCTCAACCACGAAAATCCCAAAATTTTTAACCTTTTTAACTCTTTTTATTTTTAATACAAGTGTATTTTCACAAGACACTTATGTACCTGATGATGTTTTTGAAGCCTACTTAGAGGCTGGTGGTAGAGGTGATGGTATAGATAATAATAACAACGTCCTAACAGCTAATGTTGAAACTATCACTGTTTTAAATTTAATTAGTTTTGGGATTACTGATTTTACAGGAATTGAAGATTTTGCGGCATTGCAGGTGCTTAATTGTTACAATAATGGCACGACTATTTTAGATGTATCAAATAATACAGCTTTAGTTGAACTAAAATGTGCTTTTAATAGTTTAACGACTTTGGATGTGTCTCAAAACACAGCACTAACTTATTTGGACTGTCAAGCAAATCAGCTTACTAGTTTGGATGTTTCTAAAAACACCTTACTTACCTATTTAAATTTCCCAGGTAATCAACTAACAAATATTAATCTCAACCAAAATACTGATTTAGAGTATTTGATTTGTGGATATAATTTATTAGAAACATTGGATGTATCTCAAAATTTATCTTTAATTGAGATGGCGTGTAATAATAATAACTTGACCGCATTGGATGTAACTGGTAATGCTAATTTGAATAGGTTATTCACTAGATATAATCAAATCTCTAATTTAAATTTTAATTCAGATTTAGAATACTTGGACGTTAGAATTAATCAACTTACAGAATTAGACGTAAGTCAGAATACAGCAATGTATTATGTGAAGTGTGAAACTAACTTATTAGAAAACTTAAATGTAAAAAATGGAAACAATACTAATTTTACACAGTTTACGGCAAGTTCCAACCCAAATTTAACATGTATTACTGTAGATGATGTTGCTTATAGCACAACAAACTGGACGATTATTGATTCCGGAGTTTCATTTTCAACTGACTGCAGCACTTTTAGTACTGACGAATTTAATTTGAATAGTATCTCAATTTATCCAAATCCATCAAAAGATATTTTCGAAATTGATTTAAACAAAAATGCTAATTACAAACTATTTAATATTCAAGGTCAAGAGGTTTTAAGAGGATCTTTTATTCAGGGATTAAATAATTTAAATACTAGGTCTCTTTCTAGCGGAATATATGTGTTAAACCTAGAAAGTGATATAGGTATTGTTTCTAAAAAACTGGTTAAAAACTAGTAGATAAATATTAGTATTGCTCAAGCAGTTTTAAAACCTCTTTTTTATAACTTCTACTAATTGGTAATGCCTTTTTTAAAATGGTTATGTGTTCGCTGGTAAAGGAGTTAATATGCGTAATAGATATAATATACGATCTGTGAATACGCATAAATTTATGTTTGGGCAATTTGGCTTCAATAGCGCTAATTGTTTCACGTGTTACGATGGTTTCGTTTTCTAAATGAATTTTGAGATAATCGCTAAAGCTTTCAACATAAACAATAGATTCAAAATCAATCTTTACCATTTTCCGATCAGAACGTACAAAAATAAAATTGTTTGTTTCTGTATGGACTGGAATTTGTTTTTCTAAACGTGGTAAGGTTTCAAAATATGTATTTACTGCTCTAAGTAAACGTTCAAAAGCAATGGGTTTTAATAAATAATCTACTGCTTTAAGTTCGAAACCCTCTACAGCATAATCACGATACGCTGTTGTAAAAATAATCTTGATGTTTTTATTGATAGATTTTGCAAACGAAATCCCTGATATTTCGGGCATATTAATATCTAAAAACACCAAATCTATTTTATGATTATTAATAAAATTAAAAGCTTCTAATGCATTACTACAACTTGCAACTATATGAATGTTACTAATTTTAGATAAATGGGTTGCAATAACTTCTCTTGCGATTGCTTCGTCGTCAACAATTAGACATGATATGGTTGTATTGGTATTCAAATATTTAAAATTAGTTCAACTTTGTAACTAGAAGCTTCATCATTAATTTTCACCGAATATTGATTTGGATATAGTAAATCTAACCGCTTCTTAATATTGTCTAAACCAATACCACGACTAGTAATTTCAAGATTTTTACTGGTATTTGTAACGGAAAAAAGAATGCTGTCTTTATTGTAAAACAATTCAATATTAATTTTTAAAACGCCATTTTTAATAACGCCATGTTTAAAACTATTTTCAACAAAAGGTAACAATAACATTGGTGCGATTTTTTGTTCTTCGTTTATATTATGAGTCTTAAAGGTAATATCTAATGTGTCGTTAAAGCGCATTTGCTCTAGTGTTATATAATCTTTAATGTGTGCAATTTCTTCAGATAAAAGTACAAAAGGTTTATCAGCTTGATACAGTAAATAGTCTAACAAGTTAGAAAGCTTTAATATCATTTCTGGCGTTTCTTCAGCTTTTTTTAAAGCAAATCCATACATGGTATTTAAGGTGTTAAACAAGAAGTGCGGATGAATCTGCATTTTTAAATAATGTAGTTCTTGTTCTTTTAATTTTAACTGTGTATCTAAAATCTTAGTTTTAAGAATATTGTTTTGCTCGGTATTTTTTAAATTCAATTTTAAAAGCTTAAAACCACTCACAATAAACACAACAAAATAAACGGCAGTGATAACAAAAAATATGTTTTTTGTGGCAGGAGCCATATTGTTGTATTCAAAATGTGATATATAAATCAAGCTAAAAAATATAGAGAGCATCACTAAATATGCAGAAATAATAAAAGTGTACACACTATACAAACCAAATAAAGCATATCGTTTTTTTATTAGGTAATCAGGTATCAGTTTATAAATAGAAATATAAGTTGTTGCAATAGTGATTGGCATTAAAAAGAGCGCGAAATGTAAGGTATTGGCAAAATTTTTACTTCCAACATCAAAAAAATAAGTATAGAATAAGAGTACGCCTAACCAAAATACCACGTGCAAAATGGCATGACCTATTTTTTTAAATATAAATTGTGTTGTAAGCATTAAACCAAAAATACTGTATTTTTATAATGCATATCTTGTTTTGTAGACGAATAACCAATTTAAGTATGGATTTTGCAAAAAAGTTGATTCAAGTGCTAATCTGGTTATTGGTCGCAATTAAATTTTTAAATGAAAATGAGGAAGTAAGTTTGGGTATGTTTAATTTAAAACCATCATTATGTATTCACTTTTAGCTTTTTTATTTACAAACAAACTATTAATCACAGTACAATTTGTCGATCGCTTCAACGAAGGCGGGCCATTATTTATGTCCTTAATATTAATATGTTTATTACTATCAGTTCTTTTTATTATTCTAGGTTTCATCAATCTGAAAAAAAACGAACAACTTTCAATAAAATATATTCGTTTAACTACCGATTCAAGTTTACTCGGTTTGGTGTTAGGCTTTTTAGGTTCTGTAATTGGCTTAATCACGGCTTTCGATACGATTGAGGCTATGGGAAGTCCAAGCCCAGAAGTTTTTGCTGGAGGACTTAAAGTATCGCTTTTAACGGCAACGTTTGGATTATTTTCATTTATAATAGCAAGGCTTGGTATTTTAATATTGAGGTGGCTTACAAAAGAAAATAATGTTGAATAATTAGTTAGTTAATATTCAATTTAAGAAAAGCTAATCATAGATAAACATGGTTAGCTTTTTGTTGATTAATTACCTGATAAAATTATTTAGTATGTCGCTCGAAGTAATTCATTAAAACTAGTCAAATAACCAGCATGGCTTAAATAAAATGCAGTCTAAAATAAATCATTCAAAACTTTAGCAAGTCTGATACCACCAATTTGCAATTGTGAGCGCACAGTATTAAAATGATTATACGAATAGCGATAGCGTAAATTTTCTCCGGGTTGTGCAGAATCATAAGCTTTTCTAGAAAGTACATGTGTTTCGTTTACCCAATCAACAATAGATCCTTTCTGAATAGATTTTACCTGTTCGTTACTTAAAACATCGGCATTTTCGGCAAGCTCGTTGTAGCTCATGCCAAAGCTATTAATCATTTTTCCGTCCCAAACAGAATGTAAATTGGTGTCTTCATAAAACCATTGTAATTTAAAATCGTTACCTCCTTTATCTTCTTTAAGGCCTATGTGCATAGGCTGGTGCAAATCGCCAATTAAATGAATCAATAATTTTAAATAAAAGGCTTTATCGTCTTCGCTGGAATTTTTATCCTGAATAATTTTTTTGCAATAGTTAATGCCAGTTACCAAATCGCCATTTTCATTTTTTTCAGAATCTTCATAATTAGAATCTAATGGCATATTTATATAATGCCAAGTATAAAATTCGCGATAACGACTATCAGATTTTATTTCATCAGCAAAAGTCGAAACAAAAGCAAGAGATTTTCTTTTCAGCAGTTTTTTAATATTACGCTTTGCTTTTCCGCATAAATAGTTATCGGCAATTTTTCCAACCACGCGATGTCCAGTTGCACTCCATTCATCACCAATTTCAGTTGCTCTGCTAGTTTGCGAATATCCTATAAAAATAATTAGGATAATAATAAGATGTTTTTTCATAAAAATAAGCTTATGCTAATGTATAAAATTGAAATTTAAAACGAATTGAATTATTGCTAAGTAATTTATAATGTTGTAACTTTTACACTGTTCTGCATTATAATGTGACCAAAAAGATATTGTAGTGTCTTATATTAAAAACGTACCAACAAACATTGAAAATAAACGAAGATATTAAGAATTTATCTGACGAAGACTTGGTAAAAAAAATTGTGTTATCTAATGATACACTGCTTTTCGAGGTCTTGTACGACAGATTTTCGCATGTAGTTTATAATAAATGCTTAGGGTTTTCTAAAAGCACAGACGAAGCTCAAGATTTAACCCAAGACATTTTTTTAAAGCTCTTTGTTAAATTAAGTACATTTAAAGGGAAATCTAAATTTTCAACCTGGTTATATGCATTTACTTATAATCATTGTGTTAATTATGTAAACCGGAACACAGCCAAAAAAATTGAAAAGAAATCTGTTGGTACAGAAAATTTAGAAGAATCTTACGACGAGCAAGAAGATGAAACAAGCATATACCAATTAAAAGTTGAAAAACTGAAACAAGCATTAGAGAGAATTTCTCCAGAAGAGAAAATGATTTTATTGCTTAAATATCAAGATTTAATGAGTATAAAAGAATTACAAGGGATTTTTGATATTGGAGAAAGCGCAGTTAAAATGAGACTTAAACGAGCCAAAGAAAAATTAATTAACGAATATTCTAACAGTTAAACCATGGAAAATCCGTTTAAAAAAATTAACCACCCATTAAGTGACGTTCCAGCAGAATTAAAAGGAAAAGTCATGAAAGATATTGCTGCTGCAAAACTGTTAATGGAATTAGCAAACCTATTTTCATTGAACGTTGGCAGTGTCGTAGAACAAACAATAAAAAAACGTAACAACTAATAAATTTTACCACCAATATAATATTAATTTAAAATAACATCATGGAAACACTAATCGAATGGAAAAATTTAGCAATAGAAAGTTTCTCAACAACAGGTATTAATATTCTAAAAGCGTTGTTGGTACTACTTTTTGGCTGGATTTTTATAAAACTATGTCTATCCATATTAAAGCGTACTTTAAGAATTGTTAAAATTGAAAAATTAGGAAACAAGCTAAATGATATTGAAATTGTTGAAGGCAAAAAACTTAAACTCAACATTACCAAAATTATTGTCTCTTTTGTAAAATGGTCTCTCTTACTTATTTTAGTTGTTGTAGTTTCTGAAATGATGGGATTAACAATAATTTCTGAAGAGATAGGAAATCTCATACATTATTTACCACAGCTTTTAAGTGGTGTAGTTATTTTTATGATTGGACTTTTTATTGCTAACTTTGTAAAAAAGTCGATTCAATCGTTTTTTAAATCGTTCGAACTTTCAGGCTCTAAAATAGTTAGTCAAATTGTTTTCTTTATTTTATTATCAATTATCTCTGTTACAGCTTTAAATCAGGCAGGTGTTAATACAGAAATAATCACTAGTAATTTAACACTTATTTTTGGTGCTTTTTTAATTTCGGTTTCATTAGCAATTGGGTTAGGTTCTAGAGAAATTGTAGCCGATTTATTAAGAACTTTTTATACTAGAAGAAAATATGAAATTGGACAAAAAATAAAATTTAAAAATGTGAAAGGCGAAATAGTTTCTATTGACGATTTATCTATGACATTAAAAACTGAAAGCGGAAAGTTAATTGTTCCAATTAAAAAAATTGTAGGTAGTCGAATTGAAATACGAGATTAGTCTGGTATTAAAGAGCTATACTGTGGTTGGCTAGTATCCTGAATTTTGATTTCTGCATGACTCTTCTCATTAATTTGAGAAGAGTTTTTTTTACACCTATTTCTAATTTGCTAGTACTAGTATTTATTCGGTAATTTGTGCCAATACTTTTTTCTTGAGAAGCAATCAAAAACATACAATTAAAAACATACAAGTATTCCAGAAGCAATTATTGATTTGGAGTCAACAATTTGATAATGTCGTCTGGCTTGATTCTAATGGTCATAACCAGAAATTTTCTAATTATGACGCGGTTTTAGCAGTAGATGCTTTCACAAGTATTCAAACAGATTATTACAGTGCATTTAGTGATTTAAAAGAATATCAAACAATAACTAATGATTGGATTTTCGGTTATTTATCGTATGATTTAAAAAATGATGTTGAGCATCTAAAATCAAGTAATTATGATAATTTGGAATTTCCAGATTTATGCTTTTTTCAACCAAAAAAACTATTCTTAATTAAGAATAACATTTTAGAGATTCATTATTTGAAATTTGTAGAAGATGAAGTTAAAGGTGATTTGATACAAATTAATCAAATCAGCAAACCAACAAATCAACAGTCAGATTCAGACATCAAAATAAAACTTCGAATTCATAAAGATAAATACTTCGAAAAGATAAATAAAATGCAATCCCATATTCATAGAGGAGATATTTACGAAGCTAACTTTTGTCAAGAATTTTATGCCGAGAATACAACAATTAAACCTGTAGAAACATATTTGAAATTGAATGACATATCGAACCCACCTTTTGCTACATTTTTAAAATGTGACGATAAATATGTTATGTCTGCTTCACTAGAGCGTTATTTAAAAAAAAATGGAAAGACTGTTATTTCACAGCCTATAAAGGGTACCTCTAAACGCTCTGACGATATAATAGTAGACAAACAGTTAATAGAAAATTTATTAGCTGATGAGAAAGAACGAAGCGAGAATATTATGATAGTCGATTTAGTGCGCAACGATTTATCTAAACTAGCAGTAAAAGGAAGTGTAAGGGTAGACGAGCTTTGTAAAGTGTACACTTTTAAGCAAGTGCATCAAATGATTTCTACCATTATATCAGAAGTCGAAGATTCTCTAAACCCTGTAGACATAATAAAAGCCACATTCCCAATGGGAAGCATGACAGGAGCTCCAAAAATTTCAGCAATGAAAATTATCGAAACGTTAGAAGAAACCAAACGCGGCGTATATTCTGGTGCAATTGGCTATTTTTCGCCAACTGGCGATTTCGATTTTAATGTCGTAATAAGAAGTATATTATATAATGCAACTCAACAATATGTATCCTATTCAGTAGGTGGTGCAATTACTGCCAAAAGTGACCCTATAAAAGAATACGAAGAATGTTTGCTAAAAGCAAAGGCAATGCGAACAGTTTTAGAAAATTAGTTATGGAAAACACGTTTACATTCAAATTACATAATACCGAGTTTTTTGGTCAATATTGGAAACCTCAAATCACGGAAGCAGTAATTGTTTTAGTTCATGGTATGGGTGAATATATGTATAGATATGAAGAATCTGTAATTCCATATCTAATAAAGAATAAGTTTGCAGTTCTAGCATTCGATCAATTTGGACATGGTAAAACATCAGGAAAACGAGGCCATTGTCCAAGTTACGAGGCACTTCTTGAGTCTGTAGATTTCGCAATAGAAAAGGCTGAAAAGGTATTTCCAGAAAAACCTATATTTCTATATGGACATAGTTTAGGAGGAAACCTTGTTATTAACTATGCGTTAAGAAAGAATCACAAATTAGAGGGAATAATTGCTACGAGTCCATTTTTACGACTAGCATTTAATCCACCAAAATGGAAAGTAGCTTTTGGGAAACTATTACTCAAAATTTCCCCTTCTTTAACCATGCCAAGTGAATTAGAAGTAGACGCAATTTCAAGAGATAAAACCGAAGTAACAAAATATATAAACGACCCTTTGATTCATGATAAGGTAAGTCCAATGTTTGTGTTTCCTGTAATTGAAGCTGGTGAGTGGGCAATTGAAAACGCAAACAAATTGCAAATACCAATTCTTATTCTTCATGGTACTAGTGATCGGATTATTGATTATCGAGGATCTGAAGCTTTTTGTGATAGAACAAAAATTGCAAGTCTGAAGTTGTTTTCTGATGGTTACCACGAATTGCACCATGACACATGTAAAGAAGAATTTATGAAAACAATTTTAAATTGGCTTAACAAAATGTAAATTGGCAGTATGTTTAAAAGCTTTAAAGAACATATCAATGAGAACCTTTCTTTTTTAAATGGAAGCAAACTTCTTATTACCATATCTGGAGGAGTTGATAGTGTAGTTTTAACGCATATATGTCATCAATTAAATTTAAATATAGCTCTAGCTCATTGCAATTTTAATTTAAGAGGTAAGGAAAGCGATGCTGACGAAGATTTTGTGCTACAACTTGCCGAAGATTTAAATGTTGAGGTATTTGTTGAAAGCTTTGAAATCCAAGCTTATGCAAAACAAAACAAACTATCAACACAAATGGCAGCCCGCGAATTACGATATAATTGGTTTAAAGAATTAGCCCTTCAATCACATTTCGATTATATTTTGACAGCACATCATGCTGACGATAATTTCGAAACATTTTTAATTAATCTAACAAGAGGAACTGGATTAGATGGTTTAACAGGAATCCCTGAAATTAATAACAATATTGTAAGACCTTTACTTAAATTTTCAAGAGAAGATATTGAGAGATATGCAAAAAGCAACAATGTTAATTGGCGAGAAGATTCTAGTAATGCGACTACAAAATATTTGCGAAATAAATTAAGACACGATGTCATTCCTGTGTTAAAAGAATTAAATCCACAATTGCTTCAAAATTTTGAAACTACTCAAAACCATTTACAAGATTCAAAAGTAATTATTGAAGATGCTGTAGCTAAAATCAAAAGAAAAGTAGTTTCGGTCGAAGATGGAATTATAAAATTGCATATTAAAAAGCTTCAAAAACTATCTAATACAAAAGCATATTTATTTGAGTTGCTAAAAGATTTCAATTTCACAGCGTGGGATGACGTTGTAAATTTATTGGATGCGCAACCTGGAAAGGAAATATATTCTAAAACACATCGTTTAGTTAAAGACAGAAATTTTTTGTTGCTTCAAAAGAACAATTCTGATGCCATTCAGGATAATGTCGAAGAGCTTCAAATAATTGAATTGCAAAGTAAAGAACTTAAAATACCACAAGGAACTTTGATGCTAGAAGCAGTTGAACAAATCGGAGAAATAAACCAATCAACTATATATGTTGATAAAGATTTGTTAAAATATCCTCTAACAGTAAGAAAATGGCAAAAAGGCGACTACTTTTATCCTTTCGGAATGCAAGGCAAAAAGAAGTTAAGTAAGTTTTTTAAGGATGAGAAACTATCATTAATTGATAAAGAAAATGTTCGGCTTTTATGTTCTGATAATGAGATTTTCTGGATATTAAATATGCGATTAGATAATCGTTTTAAAATTTCAGATAAAACAAAAAATATTCTAAAGATTAGATTAAAATGAAAAAATATTTTGTGCCATTTTTTATCATGTTATTTTGCGCATTTAATTTAAATGCCCAGATCTTTGACCCAGTTGAATGGTCGTCATCAATCGAAAAAATTTCCGACACTGAATATGATCTCATTTTCACTGCAGATATAGAGCCACATTGGCATGTGTATTCTCAAATAGTAGAAGGTATAGATGGCCCTTTACCAACAGAATTTACATACCATAATCAAGAAGAAAACTATGAATTAATTGGTAAAACATCCGAACCAAATGTTGAGCCAATTTATGACGATGTCTTTGCAATGGATATCAAATTTTTTGAAGATAAAGCAGTGTTCAAGCAAAAGATAAAACTGCTAAATCCTGATATAACAGAAATTTCATCAGAAGTGTTTTTTATGGTTTGCGACGATGAGCGTTGTTTAGCACCAAGCGTACATGAGTTTGTGACCTCCTTGGCTGCAGGTACAGTTAAGCAACAAGAATCTAAAATTGTAGATGAAAGAAGCAAACAACTATCAGAAAAACTAAATCTTAACATAAAAGGAAATGAAAAGTACCAACAAGAAGGCGTTAAAGAAAAATCTAATATCGGGATATTTGTTTTAGGATTTCTTGGTGGCCTCATAGCCTTATTAACACCATGTGTGTTTCCTATGATTCCGTTAACAGTATCATTTTTTACCAAAGGAGCAGAAAGCACTAAAAAGGGATTGGCAAATGCCACTTTATATGGTTTCTTTATTTTGGTTATTTATGTATTGTTAAGCTTACCTTTTCATTTTTTAGATTCTTTAAATCCAGAAATATTAAATACTATCTCTACCAATGTATGGTTAAATATTTTCTTCTTTGCCATATTAGCATTTTTTGCGTTTTCATTTTTTGGTTTTTATGAAATTACCTTACCATCATCTTGGGGAAATAAAATGGATTCGGCATCTTCGAAAATAGGTGGTGTGATCGGAATCTTTTTAATGGCTTTAACATTGGCTATTGTATCATTTTCTTGTACAGGACCAATTTTGGGTTCTTTACTTGCAGGATCCTTAACGAGCGATGGTGGAGCAATGCAACTCACAATGGGAATGTCTGGTTTTGGATTGGCATTAGCGTTGCCTTTTACTTTATTTGCTATGTTTCCGAAGTGGTTAAATTCATTGCCTAAATCAGGAGGCTGGTTAAATACAGTAAAAGTTGTTTTAGGATTTCTGGAATTGGCTATGGCATTTAAATTCTTGTCTAATGCAGATTTAGTTGAACATTGGGGAATTTTAAAACGCGAAGTTTTTATAGGAATTTGGATCATTATTTTTGTAGGATTGGCATTATACATGTTTGGGAAAATTAAGTTTCCACATGATGGGCCGTTAAAAAAACTATCGTTTTCGAGAATTTCATTTGGTGTATTAGTCATTGCATTTGTGATTTATTTATTGCCAGGCGTTTTAAAAAATCCAACATGGAATTTAAATTTATTAAGTGGCTTTCCGCCGCCACAGCCATATAGTGTTTATGAAAAAGAATCAGATTGCCCTTTGGGTTTAAACTGCTATAAAGATTTTACTGAAGGCTTGGAAGCTGCTAAAGCTCAAAACAAACCAATCATGCTAGATTTTACTGGTTGGGCATGTGTTAATTGCCGAAAAATGGAAGAACAAGTTTGGAGTCAAGACAAAATATATAATGTATTAAATGATGAATTTATTATAATCTCTTTGTATGTCGATGACAGAAAAGAATTAATGGAGAACGAAAAGTTTCAATTTCAAAATGCTAATGGAAGTGTCAAAAACATTAAAACGATAGGTGATAAATGGGCGACATTACAAACGCTGAATTTTCAGAATAATTCGCAACCTTTTTATGTATTACTTAATCATGATATGGAACTATTAAATCATAATACAGCATACACACCAAATGAAGACGAGTACTTTGATTGGTTGGAAATTGGTTTAGAGAATTTTAAGAAAGGCAGTAGAGATATATTTAGCATTATTACCGAAGAATAAAATTCAATTATATTTGATTACTTATAAAGTGAAAATGAAACTTCAAGGTCAAATAGTCGATATACAAAAAAAGCGCATTTACAAAGGAGAAATCACCTTTGAAAAAGGTAGAATTTCGTCTATTGTAGAAAAAGAGCATGATATAAATCATTACATTCTTCCAGGTTTTGTTGATGCTCACATTCACATAGAAAGTTCTATGTTGGTGCCAAGTGAGTTTGCCAAATTGGCAGTAACTCATGGAACAGTCGCAACAGTTTCAGATCCTCATGAAATAGCAAACGTTCTAGGTGTAGAAGGTGTGGAGTTTATGATTGATAACGGAAAGAAAGTTCCATTTAAATTCAATTTCGGAGCTCCTTCATGTGTGCCAGCAACGACCTTTGAGTCCGCAGGAGCTGTTATAGATTCAGACGATATTAAGAAACTTCTCGAAAATCCAGATATCAAGTATTTAGCCGAAATGATGAATTATCCTGGCGTTTTATTTGATGACGAAGAAGTCATGAAAAAGATTGCTTGGGCAAAACATTATAACAAACCTGTAGATGGTCATGCACCTGGTTTACGTGGTGACGATGTAACCAAATACATCAACGCTGGAATATCAACAGATCATGAGTGTTTTACATATGATGAGGCTTTAGAGAAACTTCAAAAAGGCATGAAAATTTTGATTCGTGAAGGTTCTGCTGCTAAAAATTTTGAAGCATTAATTGATTTAATGTCTGAACATTATCAAGAAATGATGTTTTGCAGCGACGATAAACATCCTGACGATTTATTATTGCATCATATTAATAATCTCTGTGCAAGAGCAGTAGCAAAAGGGAATGATGTTTTTAAAGTGCTACAAATGGCTTGTGTAAATCCTGTGAAGCATTATAATTTAGATGTAGGATTGTTACAAGTTGGTGATGCTGCAGATTGTATCATCGTTGAAGATTTAAAAGAATTCAAAACACTTCAAACCTATATAGATGGTGAACTTGTTTTCGATAACGGAATTTCTAAAATAGCATCTGTTCCTTTTGAAATTTTGAATAATTTTAATTGTAATAAAAAGGAAATTTCAGATTTCAGATTTGAATCGTCTTCAGAAAAAATCAGAGTCATTGAAGCTTTAGAAGGACAATTAGTTACCAACGAAATTATTGACGATGCGCTAACAGAAAACAGAAATTTGGTATCTAATATTGATAATGATATTTTAAAAATGACTGTGATTAACCGTTATCAAGACCAGAAACCAGCAATTGCTTTTATTAAAAATTTCGGATTAAAAGAAGGTGCAATTGCATCGTCTGTTGGTCATGATTCACATAATATCATTGCAGTTGGTGTTTCTGACGAAGCTATTTGTAAAGCGGTTAATTTACTCATCGAAAACAAAGGAGGAATTTGTGCTGTTTCAAATACTACAGAAAATGTTGTATCGCTTCCTGTTGCAGGTATTATGAGTGATAAAGATGGCGGAGCTATTGGTAATCAATATGCAGAACTCGATAAATTCGCAAAACAATTGGGAAGCAAACTTCATGCACCTTACATGACATTATCTTTTATGGCATTGCTAGTAATTCCTTCATTAAAATTAAGTGATAAAGGTTTGTTTAACGGAACCGATTTTAAGTTTACTTCTTTAGTGGTTTAACTTCATTATTAAGAATCATTCAATTTATCTTAAAATTATTATTGACTCTTCAATAATAATGCTATTTTAATATATATTTCCTTATATTTGGGTAGAATGCGATTAGAATTTACCATTAATGCAGGTGAATTTAAATAGTGTTCTTTTTTGTCTAAAATATAAATTGATTATTCCTATGAATGTAAGTGATACACTTTCCGAAGTAAAAAATTATATAGATGGTAAATTTGAAAGAAATGGTCAGGAATCAATGGACGTTTGGAGTCCATCTGATGGTTCTAAAATTTCTTCAATTCCTTTATCTACAACACAAGATGTTGATGCAGCTGTGCAAGCTGCCAAAAAAGCTTTTCCTAATTGGTCAGGAATGACGTTTAAAGAGCGCGTTCAAATTTTCTTTAGATATCGTAACCTTTTAGAAAAAAACATGGACGAGCTTACTAAATTGGTGCAACTTGAAAATGGAAAAACCTATGGAGAAGCAAAAGCCGAAGTTGAAAAAAGCATGGAGCTTTGTGAGTTTGCGGTATCAATGCCACAAATTGTAGTCAACGAAGTTCAAGAAGTAAGCAAAGGAGTTGAATGCAGAATTGAACGCAAGCCTCTAGGTGTTGTTGCCTCAATTACACCTTTTAATTTTCCAAATATGGTACCACATTGGACCTTACCTAATGCATTAGTTTTAGGAAATACTATGGTTATGAAGCCTTCAGAACTTGTCCCTTTAAGTACAGTCCGAATGGCAGAATTATTAAAAGAAGCTGGGCTTCCAGATGGTGTTTTTAATATCGTCAATGGCGGAAAAGATGTTGTAGAAGCTATATGCGACCATCCAAATATAGAAGCAGTATCTTTTGTTGGTTCAACTAAAGTTGCAAAAATTGTTTATAAACGTGCCACGTCTAATTTAAAACGTTGTGTAGCTTTAGGTGGCGCAAAAAATCACTTACTAGTATTTCCTGACGCAAATCCAGAAATGACAGCTTCTAATGTCGTTGCTTCAATGTCTGGTTGTGCTGGACAACGTTGTATGGCAGCTTCAGTTATGGTTGGTGTAGATAAAGTGCAGCATATTATTGATCGAATGGTTGAGGAAGCTAAAGCGATTGTCCCTGGAGATAATTTAGGCTCTGTTATTACTGCTGAAGCTAAAACTCGTATTGAAGGTTATATAGATGAAGCTGAACGTAATGGTGCAAAAATATTATTAGACGGACGAAACACATCCGTTTCAGGAAAAGAAGGTGGCTATTATGTTGGTCCTACAATTATAGATCATGTGACAACTGATATGTCTGTTGCAAGAGAAGAAATTTTTGGACCAGTAATTTCAATTATTAGAGCAAAAGATTTAGACGAAGCTATTGCCATTGAAAACGGTTCTAATTATGGAAATGCTGCTGCTGTGTTTACACAAAGTGGCGGACTAGCAAAACAAGTTATGGATCGTGCAAGTGCAGGAATGATTGGAGTTAATATTGGAGTTCCTGTGCCTCGTGAACCTTTTTCTTTTGGTGGATGGAACGAATCTAAATTTGGTGTTGGAGATATCACTGGAAGAAGCTCAATTGAGTTTTGGACTCAAAATAAAAAGACAACAACCAAGTGGAATCCTGAAGCGCAAACCAATTGGATGAGTTAATCGAGCAAAACTGCTCGATTATCCCAAAATTATTTGAGGAACGAAAATAATGTTTGGGATCTCTTGAAACTAACTCAATAATAATTTAATTAATCCAACTTAATGAATAACCAACAAATAATAAAATACAACCTAGATTACACCCTTTTCTCTTGGGCAAAACAAGGAGGTTTAAATCCTATAAATGCTTCACATGCAAAAGGCTCTTATGTTTATGATAGAGATGGAAAAAAATATTTAGATTTTTCATCACAATTAATGAATGTTAATATTGGTCATGGAAATCAACGTATTACTGATGCCGTTGCAAAACAAATGCAAGAAGTGAGTTATGTGTATCCAGGAATGGCAACAGATGTTCGTGGACAATTAGGCAAGAAAATAGCCGAAATCACACCTGGAAATTTAACCAAAACATTTTTCACACTTGGTGGTGCTGAAGCAATAGAAAATGCTATTAAACTAGCTCGAATCTATACAGGTCGACATAAAATAATAACGCATTACAGAGCTTATCATGGCGCAACGTATGGAGCAATGTCTGCTGGTGGAGATCCACGACGTTTCCCGTCAGACAGCCAAGCAATGCCAAACGTAGTACATGTCGAAAATCCATATGCGTATCGTTGTCCTTGGAATTCTGATTCCATAGAACAATGTGGTGAGCGTGCATTAGCGCATTTAGAGCGTGTTGTAAAATTTGAAAATCCAGATAGTGTGGCAGCGATTCTATTTGAAGGCGAATCTGGTTCTTCAGGATGTTTAAAATATCCGCCACTATATTTAAAGAGAGTTCGTGAACTCTGCGATAAATATGGCATAATGATGATTGATGATGAAGTTATGAGTGGTTTTGGACGCACAGGAAAAATGTTCGGCATCGATCATCACCATGTGACGCCAGATATCATGTGTTTAGCAAAAGGATTAACGTCTGGTTATTTACCACTTGGAGGTGTTGTTGTTACCGATAAAATCGCAAATCATTTTAACGATAATCCAATGGTAATTGGGTTAACATATTCTGCACATCCAACATTATGTGCTGCAGCTTTAGAGAATATAAAAATTATTGAAGAAGATAATTTGGTTGAATGTGCTGCCGAGATGGGATTATATATTGAAGCAGAAGTAGAAAAATTAAATGCAAAACATCCATCTATTGGTGATTTTAGAAACACTGGTTTATTAGGATGTATTGAATTAGTTAAGAATAGAACTACAAAAGAACCAACAGTTCCATGGAATGCAAAACCTTCTGAAATGGAGGCTACAGGAAGAATGGCAGCCAAGATTAGAGAATTAGGTATGTTCACGTTTGTAAGATGGAATTGGATTTTTATTGCGCCTCCTTTAAATGTGACTAAAGAAGAAGTTGATGAAGGGTTAAGAATTATTTCACAAGCAATTGCAATTGCTGATGAGTATTGTAATTAAGTGTATTTTAGATGAATTAATAAAAAATCATAAAACTTTAAACCACAAATAATGAGAAAACTAATTCTTTTATCGGTTTGCTTATTGAGTTCATTTGTTTTTGCTCAAAAAGAATCAAAGGACTATTCTGAAGCTATTAAAATCATAGAAGTTTGGCTTGATGCACAAAGAGATTTTGATAATCTTCCTGGAATTTCAGTGAGTATTGTTTCAGATCAAGAAAAAATATGGTCTGGAGCCTATGGAATGGCTAACATTGAAGGTAATGTTAAAACAGGTTCTAAAACTTTATGTAGTATTTGTTCTGTTTCAAAACTATTTACTGCTATTGCGATTATGAAATTGTATGACGAAGGAAAGTTACGATTGGACGATAAAATTAGTGATCTTTTGCCATGGTATAATCTGCAACAACAATATCCAGATAGTGGTCCAATTACAATAAGAGCATTATTAACTCACTCATCTGGATTACCAAGAGAAAACACATTCTCACACTGGAATGGTCCTGACTATGTTTTCCCATCTAAAGAAGAAATTAAAGCAAAGTTGTCGACACAAGAAACTTTATATCCAGCCTCTACTTATTATCAATATAGTAATCTTGCTCTTACCTTATTAGGTTTTGTCATTGAAGAATTATCTGGTAAAACTTACGAAGATTATATAAAAGAGAATATACTTTTACCACTTGATTTATCTGATACCAGTCCAGAAATGCCAAAATCATTGCATGGTAGTCAACTAGCAATTGGTTATGGTAATTTATCACGAGAAGGTGAGCGTACAAGACTTAATTTTTTCGAAGCAAATGGTGTGAATGCCGCTGCAGGATTCTCGTCGAATGTTGATGATTTAGCAAAATTTGCATCTTGGCAATTTCGATTAAGAGATTCAACTATAACAGAAATATTAAAGCCATCAACGCTTAAAAATATGCAAAATGTACATTGGATTGATTCTGATTGGAAAGGAACAAGAGGTTTAGGTTTTGGAGTATATAAAGGTCCTAAAGGCGATAAATGGGTTGGCCATGGTGGTTATTGCCCAGGATATCAAACGAGTTTTAGTATGCATCTTGAGAGTAAATTTGCTTACACAGTTATGATAAATGCAAATGGCGTAAATCCAAGTAAATATGTTTATGGAATTCATGATTTGTTAAAAAAAGTGAAACCAAAAAAGAATGAAAAACTGGAAAAAGAGAATATTAATTGGTCCGACTTTGTAGGTTATTATTATTGGGATATTGCCGAAGAAGCATATATTACATCCTGGGAAGGAAAATTAGCGTTATTAAACCTTCCTTCTAAATCGCCTGCCGATTCGATGACCTTATACAAACATATTGAAGGTGATACATTCCGAAAAATTAGATCAAATAAAGAGTTAGGAGAAAAGTTAATATTTGAGCGTGACAAAAGCGGAATGATTGTTCGCATGAAGATCCACGAAAATTATATTTATACGAAAGGTAAATAGAAGATTACTAATTACGTACCAATAAATAGTGAATCATAATGAGCAAAGACATCGTAGAATTACAAGAAGACGTTACCAATTCACCATTATATAGCGAAGATTTAGCACCAGTTCCACCAAATAAAAGAACGTGGACCAAATGGAATCTTGCCGCAATTTGGGTTGGTATGGCTGTTTGTATTCCTACATATTTGTTGGCGTCTTATATGATAAAAACAGGATTAAGTTGGATTGAAGCACTTATTATAATTGGTGTTGCCAATTTAATTATAACAGTGCCAATGGTGCTTAATGGTCATGCAGGTGTAAAATATGGTGTGCCATTTCCTGTTATAGGTCGTTCTTCTTTTGGAATAAAAGGCATTCATATTCCATCAGTAATTCGTGGTATTGTTGCCTGTGGTTGGTTTGGTGTAAATACATGGTTAGGTGGCATGGCAATTTATTCCATTTTCATTGCAATATCTGGAAATGATACAGCTGTAGGTTTGTCTTTTGGGCAGTTTGTTTGCTTCGGAATTTTCTGGTTCATTAATATGTTTTTTATCTGGAAAGGTACAGAAAGCATTAAATGGCTAGAAGAATATTCTGCGCCAATTTTGATTATTATGGGATTGCTATTAATAGGTTGGGGTTCTAGTAATGCTGGTGGCTTCGGAATTGTTTTAGAACAAGGAAAACAGTTAGAACAACCTGTAGCTGAAATTTATCACGAGGCAAATCAAACATTTATTCATATCAATCCTATTAAAGATAAAGAGGGTAAAGTCAAAGCGGGTCACTATCAATTAACTTTAAATGGTACTGAATTAGGGTGGAATACTTTATCAAATTCAGATGTTTCAATTGATGAATTAAATGAAAATGACACCTATCAAATTCAACTAAAAAACGACGCAACAGTGTCTTCCATTGCAGGAGTTTCGATAAAAACAAACAAAAGTTCATTTGGTAATAAAATTTGGAAATATTTAATTTGGTTAACGGCTATGCTTGGTTTTTGGGCAACAATGTCCTTAAGTATTGCGGATATTACAAGATATTCTTCGTCACAAAAAGCACAAGTTCAAGGTCAGTTTATTGGTTTGCCAGGAACAATGATGCTATATTCATTTGTTGGAATTTTTGTAACCTGTGCTGCCATTATAAATTTTGATGATATACTTATTGCAAATGATGCACCTTGGGATCCCATAGCGTTATTAGCGAAATTTGATAATGTTTGGGTGGTTGTAATTGCCCAGCTATTTATGATTATTGCAACCTTAAGCACTAATATTGCTGCAAATGTCATTGCACCAGCAAATGCGTTTTCTAATTTATTTCCAAAGAAGATAAGTTTTAGAACTGGAGGATTTATTACAGGAATCATTGGAATACTTATTTTTCCGTGGTTATTGCTAAATGAGATTCAAGGCTTGCTAATAGATGTCAGTGCTATTTTAGGACCAGTTTTAGCAATCTTGGTTTGTGATTATTATCTTATTCGAAAAAAGGAAATTCAAATTGCTGATTTATATAAAGTAAATGGGATTTATTCATTTAATGGTTCAGGATTTAACAAAGCTGCGATAATCTCATTAATCATAGGTGCTTTTATTGCTATTGGTGGAAAATGGATCCCTGCAATGAGTTCGCTTTATGCAATATCTTGGTTTTCAGGATTTATAATTTCATTTATATTATATTATGTATTAATGAAAACAAACAAATCATCACTTAAAACTCATAATTAAAGTATGTCAATTTTAATAAAGAATGGTCAAATAGTTACTGCTGCTGAAACGTATATCGCTGATATTTACACAGAAGGAGAACAGATAATTGCGATTGGGAAAAATCTTGATTATGATGCAGATAAAGTGATTGATGCAACAGATAAATTAGTTTTTCCTGGCGGAATTGACCCGCATGTACATTTAGATATGCCATTTATGGGTACTTATTCTAGTGACGATTATGAAACAGGAACTCGTGCAGCTTTGCATGGAGGAACAACAATGGTGATTGATTTTATTTTGCAAACCCAAGGAGATACACTTCACAATGCGTTGAAAACTTGGCAAGGGAAATCGAATGGAAAAGCGATTGGAGATTATTCGTATCATATGGCTGTAACTGATTTTAATGATGATGTTGCTAAAGAGGTTGTTCAGATGATAGAAGAAGAAGGAATTTCATCTTTTAAAACATTTATGGCTTATAAAGGAGCTTTAATGATTGATGATGGTCAAATGGTCCAACTCATGAAAGTAGTAAAAAAGCATGGAGGATTAGTTACTGTGCATGCTACTAATGGAGATGTGATAGATTCGTTGATTGCAAAAAATAAAGCAGAAGGCAATTTATCACCATTATATCATTATCTATCACAGCCAGAAGTTACAGAATCTGAAGCTTCAGGACGTTTCGCTGATATGCTTGAATATACTGGTTGTCCAGGTTATATCGTTCATATGACGTGTGAAGGAGCTCTTAACGCAGTTAGAAAAGCAACGCAACGCAATCAAAAGATATTTGTGGAAACTTGCACACAATATTTGGTGCTTGACGCATCTTTATATGAAAATGATTTTGAAGGTGCTAAATGGGTAATGAGTCCTCCTTTAAGAGAAAAGAAAGATCAAGTTGCTTTATGGTCAGGAATAAATCAAGGATTGGTTCAAGTGGTTGGTACAGATCATTGTCCATTTATGTGGGAACAGAAGAAAATGGGAAAAGACGATTTTTCTAAAATTCCAAACGGACATCCAGCAATCGAGCATCGTATGGAATTATTATTTTCAGAAGGTGTCAACAAAGGAAAAATTTCATTAACAAAATATGTAGAAGTGAGTTCAACCAATGCTGCTAAAATTTTTGGAATGTATCCTAGAAAGGGAACGATTGCTATAGGAAGCGATGCAGATATCGTAATATTCGACCCTAAAAAGAAACATACAATTTCTGTAGAAACACATCATATGAATTGTGATTATTCTGGTTATGAAGGAATGAGAATCACAGGTAAAACAGAAATCGTAATTTTAAGAGGTCAAGTTGCTATAGAACATGAGGAATGTTTATTAAAAGCAGGAAATGGTCAATTTATCCCAAGAGGTAAAACATCAAAAACAGTAATTTAGAAATATATATTATGCCAAGAAAAGTAAAATCAGGATTGATACAAATGAGTCTTCCAATGACGGAAGGCGAAGGAACAATTAAAGAAATTATGGATGCTATGTACGATAAGCACATTCCATATATAGAAGAAGCTGGGCGACAAGGCGTTCAGATTTTATGTTTGCAAGAAATTTTCAATACACCATATTTCTGTCCAGGACAAGATAAAAAATGGTATGAGTCTGCCGAATCAGTTCCAGGACCAACTACAGAAAAAATGCAAGTGTTAGCCAAGAAACATAATATGGTTATCGTGGTGCCAATTTATGAAAAAGAATCACCTGGAGTGTTGTACAATACTGCTGCAGTAATTGATGCAGATGGAACATATTTAGGTAAATACAGAAAAAATCATATTCCACACACAACAGGATTCTGGGAGAAATTCTTCTTTAAACCAGGAAATATGGGTTATCCAGTATTTCAAACCAAATATGCGAAAGTAGGTGTGTACATTTGTTATGATAGACATTTCCCTGATGGGGCAAGAGCTTTAGGTTTAAATGGTGCTGAAATTGTTTACAATCCTTCAGCAACAGTTGCTGGATTAAGCGAATACTTATGGAAGTTAGAACAGCCAGCTCATGCTGCAGCCAATGGTTATTTTATGGGTTGTATAAATCGTGTAGGAGAAGAGAAACCATGGAATTTAGGTAAGTTTTACGGACAATCATATTTTGTAGATCCACGTGGACAAATTTTCTCGGAAGCATCTCGAGATGATGACGAATTATTAGTTGCAGAATTTGATTTAGATTTAATTGAAGAAGTGCGTTCTACTTGGCAATTTTATAGAGATAGAAGACCAGAAACATACGGTAGGTTAACAGATCTATAGGTAAAAGGTATCTGGTGAAAAGTATATGGACTAATGCATAATTATAAAAAATTAGAAGTTTGGAAAGAATCTGTAAATTTAGTTACAAAAATAGATAAATTAACTACTGCTTTTCCTAGTAATGAAAAGTTCGGTTTGGTTAGTCAAATAAATAGATGTGCAGTATCTATTCCATCAAATATTGCAGAAGGAACGGGAAGATCATCAAAAAAAGAATTTTCTCTTTTTCTTGGATATGCATTAGCATCAAGTTTTGAATTAGAGACTCAATTAATTATATCAAATAATCTGAAGTTTATTTCAGAAGACAAAAAAGAAGAGATTATCAATGAATTAAATATTATTCAACGAAAAATTTTTAGTTTAATCAAATCATTAAAAAATAGTACCAGATACGAACTACTAAATACGAGATACCGATACAATGGCAGAATATAAAAGACCAAAAAACGAAGCTGAATTCAAAAAGAATTTCAAGCAGAAAAAACCCTTAATGAACGATACGGAAGCTTTTTACGAAGCTTCAAGATGTTTGTTCTGTTATGATGCACCATGTATTCAAGCATGTCCAACAAGTATTGATATACCATTGTTTATCAAGCAAATACATACTAATAACATAACTGGAGCTTCAAAAACTATTTTCGATTCTAATTGGTTAGGTAATGCTTGTGGTATTGTTTGTCCAACTGGAGTTTTATGTGAAGGGGCTTGTGTGTATAATCATCAAGATGTGCCACCAATTCAGATTGGAAGACTGCAAAACTATGCCACCAACAAAACGATAGATACAGAAAAAATAATTTTTAAAGTTGGTGAATCTAACGGAAAAAAGATTGCAATTGTTGGTGCAGGACCAGCAGGAATTGCATGTGCTTGCGAAGCCAGAACATTAGGTTATGAAGTAGATATATTTGAAGCCAAAGACAAACCATCAGGTTTAACCGTTTACGGAATTGCACCTTATAAAATAAGCAACGAAGAAGTACTGAAAGAAGTAGATTATCTTCAAAATCAATTGGGTTTCAATATTAAGTATAACACTGCTATTAATTCAAAAGAAGAATTATTAGCTCTAGAAAAAAAATATGACGCAATCTTTTTAGGAGTAGGTTTAGGGAAAACAAGAAACTTAAGTTTAGAAGGCGAAGATCAAAAAGGTGTTATTGGAGCTGTAGAATTTATTGAAGAACTTCGCATGAAACAACACAATGTAAAAGTTCCCGCTAAAGTCGTAGTGCTTGGAGGTGGAAATACAGCAATGGATGCAGCATCCGAATCTGCAAGAATGGGAGCCCGAAAAACGGTTTTAGCATACAGACGTTCTAAAAAAGAAATGGGAGCTTATGGTTTCGAATATGATCTAGCAATTAGTGCAGGAGTTGATAGTTTATTTAATGTTACACCAATTGCTATTGTTGGTAAAGGTAAAGTAGAAGGTGTAAGATTTGCTAAAACCGAACTTGTAGAAGGACAATTAAAAACCAATATGAATAACACATTTATTGTACGATGTGATATGGTAATAAAAGCCACAGGACAAGCAAAGCAAGGTGATTTCTATAGTCTAATAGATGATTTAGAAATAGATAACAGAACAAAAGTAAAAGTAAATGCAGAAACATTTCAAACATCAAGCCCAAAATATTTTGCAGGAGGAGATGCTGTAAATGGTGGAGCAGAAGTAGTAAATGCAGCCTACGATGGTAAAATGGCAGCACAAGGAATTCATAACTGGCTTAATAATAAATAGAACACAGATAATGCAGATTATTATGATGAAAAATGATTTAACAATTGTTGAAAACAAATCAGTAAAAATCTCTTAAATCAGCGACATCAGCGTTCCATAAATAAAATAAAAACATGATCGATTTATCAATAAATTTTGGAGGAATAAAAGCACCAAACCCATTTTGGTTAGCTTCGGCACCACCAACAAATTCAGGTTATCAAATAATGAAAGCTTTTGACGCTGGTTGGGGTGGAGCAGTATGGAAAACACTTGGTGTTCCTGTTGTAAATGTATCTAGCCGATATGGTTCATTAAATTATAGAAACACAAGAATGATGGGTTTTAATAATATAGAATTAATCACTGATAGACCTTTGGCTGATAATCTTCGTGAAATTGAAGAAGTAAAAAAATATTTTCCTGATCATGCGGTGATTGCATCTTTAATGGTAGAGAGTAGAGCAGAATGGGAACAAATTATAAAAGATGTTGAAAATGCTGGAGCTGATGGCATCGAGCTTAATTTTGGCTGTCCACATGGTATGTGCGAACGCGGAATGGGTTCTGCTGTAGGACAAGAACCCGAAGTTTTAAAAACAATTGTAGAATGGGTAAAAGAAGCGGCAAACATTCCTGTGATTACAAAATTGTCACCAAATATTTCGCATATTACAGATCCTGGTTTGGCTGCTGTTCAAGGTGGAACCGATTCAATTTCATTAATAAATACCATTAAAAGTATTGTAGGTATCGATTTAGATAGTTATGCGCCTTATCCTGTTGTGGATGGCAAAGGTTCCAATGGAGGTTATTGTGGTCCAGCTGTAAAACCAATTGCTATGCATATGATTAAGGATTTAGCACAACATCCGGAGATTTCAAAAGTACCTATTTCAGGAATTGGTGGTGTAGAAACTTGGAGAGATGTTGTAGAATTTATTTTACTAGGAGCAACTTCAGTTCAAGTGTGTACTGCTGTAATGCATTATGGTTTTGGCATTGTACGCGAAATGGAAGCTGGCTTACGTCAGTTTATGGAAGAGAAAGGATATAACACTATTTACGATTTTGCAGGAAAGGCATTGCCTAATGTTACGGAATGGAAACATTTAAATTTAAAGCATAAAGTTATTGCCGAAATAGATCAAGATAAATGTGTAGGTTGCGATTTATGTTATATCGCTTGCGATGATGGTGCGCATCAGGCTATTTCATTATCTGGAGAGCCTGGAAACAGAATACCAAGTATTATAGAAGCCAATTGTGTTGGTTGTAATTTGTGCTCTTTGGTTTGTCCAGTAGAAGATTGTATTACCATGGTTAAAAAAGATGATGGTACCGAAAGCATAACATGGAATGAACGGACTTTAAACGATGACATTCCAACAACTTTTGATGATGATCGTGCAGGAGGAAAAGGACATTTTGTTCCAACACCAGCCGACGCTTTGAAGCATAGAAAATAATGAGCCAATGCATTTAAGTATATTAATTAATAGTATTTTGAATTGAAAAATATAACTTTAACCACTTAAAAATTTAGAATACTTCAAGTACTTTTATGCCAATACTAAAATCTACCTACAAACCTCCATTTTTGTTTAGAAATGGGTTTATTTCTACAGTATATTCAAGTTTAATTAGAAAGGTGTCTGGCGTTAAGCAAAAACGTGAACGCATAACATTAAGTGATGGTGATTTTATAGATTTAGATTGGAGTTTTTCAACTAAAAAAACAAATAAACTCATTATTGTAATTCATGGATTAGAAGGTGATGCTCAACGACATTATGTGTTGGGTTCTGCAAAAATTTTTAATTCCAATTCAGTTGATGCAGTCTGTGTTAATTTAAGAGGCTGTAGTGGAGACGATAATTTAAAACTTCGTTCATATCATTCAGGCGAAACGGAAGATTTAGAAGATGTTATTCAGCATATTATTTCAACAAAACAGTATTCTGAAATTTATCTCAACGGATTTAGTCTTGGAGGAAATGTGACATTAAAATATTTAGGCGAACGTGAAAATGTGCCAATACAAATTAAAGCTGCAATTGCTGTTTCTGTTCCGTGTTATTTAGAAGGTTCTTCTTTAGAATTACATAATCTTAATAACAAATTTTACCACAATCATTTCAGAAAAAAACTTGTAAATAAATTAAAAAACAAACAATCTCAATTTCCAGAATTTTTAACCAACAAAAAGATTAATTCGATTAAAACCTTAAAGGAATTTGATGATGAATATACATCTAAAGCAAATGGATTTGTTGATGCGATAGATTATTATACAAAAAGTAGTAGCTTACAATTTCTTCATAATATAAAAATACCAACACTTATTATTAATGCAAAAAATGATTCGTTTCTATCACCAGAATGTTATCCTATTAATGAAGCGAAATCAAATAAAAAACTGTTTTTAGAAATACCTAACTATGGAGGTCATGTTGGTTTTTATGCGTCAAATGGGATTTATTATAATGAAAGACGAGCTTTAGAGTTTGTAAGTGGTTTGTAGTTTCTTAATTTTCCTTACTTTTAATAAAAATCTTTTTATGCTTAAAAAAGTATTTGGTAGTGCTGTGTTTGGTGTAGAGGCAACAACGGTTACTGTTGAGGTTAACGTGGATAAAGGCATAGGCTATCATCTTGTAGGGCTTCCTGATAATGCCATTAAGGAAAGTAATTTTCGAATTGCAGCCGCACTTCAGAATAATGGTTATAAAATCCCTGGTAAGAAGATTATTATTAATATGTCTCCAGCCGATTTACGAAAAGAAGGCTCTGCTTACGATTTAACGTTAGCTATTGGAATTCTTGCCGCTTCAGGCCAAATTAAAGCCGAAAATATTGAAGACTATTTAATTATGGGAGAGCTTTCTTTAGATGGAAGCTTACAACCAATAAAAGGCGCGTTACCAATTGCAGTTAAAGCAAGAGAGGAAGGTTATAAAGGCTTCATTCTTCCAAGCCAGAATGCTAGAGAAGCAGGTATCGTAAGTGATTTAAAAGTATATGGTGTCGATAATATTAAGCAAGTAATTGATTATTTTGATAAAGGAGAACAGCTTGAACAAACCATAATTGATACACGAAAAGAATTTTACAAAAACCTCGATTTCCCAGAGTTTGATTTTTCTGATGTTAAAGGCCAAGAAAGCATCAAACGCTGTATGGAAATTGCTGCAGCCGGAGGACATAATATTATTCTAATTGGACCTCCAGGAGCTGGAAAAACCATGTTAGCAAAACGGTTACCAAGCATATTGCCACCAATGACTTTACATGAAGCTTTGGAGACGACAAAAATACATTCGGTTGTTGGTCGTGTAAAAGAAAATACTGGACTTATGGCACAAAGGCCTTTTCGGAGTCCTCATCACACAATTTCTGATGTTGCTTTGGTTGGAGGAGGAGCTTATCCGCAACCTGGAGAAATTTCATTATCTCATAATGGTGTATTGTTTCTTGACGAATTGCCAGAATTTAAACGAGGTGTATTGGAAGTCATGAGGCAACCATTAGAAGATCGAGAAGTCACGATTTCGAGGGCAAAATTCACAGTAACATATCCAAGCAGTTTCATGTTGGTTGCCAGTATGAATCCAAGTCCTAGTGGTTATTTTAACGATCCAGATGCGCCTGTTACAAGTTCTCCAGCCGAAATGCAACGCTATTTAAGTAAGGTATCAGGACCATTATTAGACCGTATTGACATACATATTGAAGTTACGCCTGTACCTTTTGAGAAACTCTCTGATGAAAGAAAAGGAGAATCATCCATAGAAATTAGAAAGCGTGTCACTGCTACAAGAGATATTCAAACTACTCGATTTATCGACTCTGATAAAGTACATTATAATGCACAGATGAATACCAAACAAATAAGAAAACATTGTGTGCTTGATGATGCTTCAAAGCAATTATTAAAAACCGCTATGGAGCGTTTAAATTTGTCAGCGCGAGCATACGATCGTATTTTAAAAGTTTCACGAACCATCGCAGATATAGAAGGCGTAGAAGATATTAATGGTTCGCATATTAGTGAAGCCATACAGTATAGAAGCTTGGATAGAGAAGGTTGGTTGGGTTGAAGATCCAAATTTATGACTATTAAAAAATCAATTACATGCATCCCAAATTGCATCATTTGGTAATGGCGCAGTAATATTTATTATTTCTTTTGAGACTGGGTGAGAAAATTGAATTTGTCGAGCATGCAAACTAATACTTGCATCTTTATTGCTTCTGTCGAAACCATATTTTAAATCACCTTTTATTGGACAGCCAATACTTGATAGTTGCGAACGTATTTGATGATGCCTTCCTGTTTCTAAATTTATTTCAAGCAAATAATAATTGTCTAGTTTTTTAATTGTTTGGTAATGAAGAATGGCTTTTTTACTATCCCTAATTTCTTTTTTATATGCTGTAGATTTATTTTTTTTAGGATTTTTTTTCAGCCAATGAATCAACGTGTCCTGTTCTTTTTGAGGTTTATTTTTTACGAGTGCCCAGTAAGTTTTTGTAATATGTTTATCGACGAGCATCTTATTTAATCTTGTTAAAGCTTTTGACGTTTTTGCAAAAATAACGATGCCAGTAGTTGGTCTATCTAATCTGTGTACAGTTCCCAAGTACACATTTCCAGGTTTATTGTATTTCTCTTTTATATAAAGTTTTACAATCTCATTTAAAGGTAAATCACCTGTTTTATCACCTTGAACAATATCGCCAGCTCGTTTGTTTATAACAATAATATGATTGTCTTCGTGTAGAATTTGTAAGTTAGATTTGTTAGAAAGGACTTTAGATATTTTAGATTGTTTAGACATGTTAGATTTTTAGAACTATTTTAAAGTAGATTTAAATCTAGATGTCATTTTAATAATTTCTGATAATTCTTTAGATGGTTGATTTAGTTCATTTTCAGAAATTAATTTTAAATCATAAGCAATTAATAGTTGTGTTTCAATCTCGTAAGCAGAACCTAAAGTGATTTGTAAAAATTGAGCAAAGTCTTTATTAGATTTTCTTGAAGAACCTTCTGTTATATTTGAAGGAATGGATACTGAAGCTCTTCGCAATTGATTTGTTAAGCCAAATTTTTCATTATCAGGAAATTTTGAAGTGATTTCATAGATATCTGAAGAATATAATCTGCTTCTTTTCCAAATTTCTAAATCTTTAAAACGATGCATAACATTCTAATTATCTAACAAATCTATTAATCTAACTTGTTTAATTAATCTAACCAATATAGACTAATATTGCTCCTCATCACTCGGAAAATCATGACCTTTAACATCTGTTACATATTGTGAAATTGCAGTTGTCATATCTTCATATAAATTCATATAACGACGTAAAAAACGCGGATTAAATTCATGCGTCATTCCGAGCATATCATGTAATACAAGTACTTGACCATCGACACCATTTCCAGCTCCAATACCAATAATAGGAATACTAACACTTTCGGCAACTTGCTTGGCAAGTTTAGCAGGAATTTTTTCAAGTACAATTCCGAAGCAACCAATCTTTTCAAGCATTTTGGCATCGTTAATTAAATCTTCAGCTTCTTGTTCTTCTTTAGCACGAACTGTATACGTTCCGAATTTGTATATGGATTGAGGCGTTAACCCTAAATGTCCCATAACTGGAATACCAGCATTTAATATACGTTTTATAGAATCTTTTACTTCACGTCCGCCTTCCATTTTTACAGAATGCGCACCACTTTCTTTCATAATCCTAATGGCAGAACGCAAGGCTTCTTTCGGATCACTTTGATAGCTACCAAAAGGTAAATCTACTACTACTAAAGCACGATCTATAGCACGAATTACTGACGACGCATGATAAATCATTTGGTCTAAAGTAATTGGTAATGTGGTTTCATGTCCTGCCATAACATTACTTGCCGAATCACCAACAAGAATAACGTCTATACCAGTACCATCTACAATTTTTGCCATGGTATAATCGTATGCGGTAAGCATCGATATTTTTTCACCATTGGCTTTCATATCAATCAATGTTTTAACCGTAATTCTTTTATACTCTTTTTTTGCTACAGACATATCTTTTGTAATAGTTTGATAGTTTGTAAAAGTAATAAATTAAATAGTTATTGTTAAAGTTTTCTTTAATTGACAGTCACATTTTGGCTTAAGGTTTATTTTAGATAAAAATTTAAAACCATGACACGTACTATTCTATTTTTATTAGTCTTAATGACTGCAACTATTCAAGCACAAAATGACAAAGAACAAGTTAAAGCTACAATCGATACTTTTTTTGAAGGTTTTCATAAAGGTGATACGGCACTAATGAAATCTGTAATGATAGATAAAATTTTTATGCAAACTGCCTATAAAAACAAAGAAGGGAAAGATATTTTAGTAAATGATGAGCCAGGAAAACTTGTTGAAGCAATCGCCAACAGACCAGCAGATCAAAAATGGGGCGAACGCTTGTTAGATTATAGTATTCAGGTAGATGGTAATATGGCAAATGCTTGGACGCCTTATGAATTTTGGTTTAATGATGAATTTCATCATTGTGGTGTTAACTCATTTCAGTTATTTAAAGATGGAGAAACATGGAAAATAATCTATCTAATTGATACGAGGCGAAAGTTAGATTGCAATCAAAAATAAGAATAGTCACCTAATAAAATTTATAGAAAGAATTTTATTGGTTCGGTTAACGTGTTTGTGTATGGTTTCGTTGCGTATTTCAGCAACTAAATTAGTAAACTAAAACGAACCAGAGGAAATTCCGAAGGAATTTCCAAGTAAGCTAGAACTAGCAATGAATTATACACGGTGTTGGCATTAGTTATTTTTTATTTCGGATTCTATATTTACCCATTTCACTTTCCAATTCTTTTTAAGATGTTCTCCAGTTGTAAAAAAAAGAAATTTGTTGTCAGGTGTTACATATGGGTTTCCTTGCCCAAAATCATTTATCTTATCATTTAATCTTTTTGTATTTATCCATCCGCCAATTCCATCGCTAAAACTTATCATTAAGTCAAGTTGGTTTCCAATTGAAGCATAAATCAAGTAATCTTCATTTGGGGAAACATATGGTGTACATTTTCCAGTTTTTAAATTGAGTGGAATTGAAGTTTTTTCCGCATCCTCAAACATTCCATTCACTTGTTTAGAGTGGTAAATATCCATTTCGCTGTAATCCAAATTACTCGAATGAAAATATAACATTCCAGAATTAGTAATAGTAGGATGAGAAACTAATTTGTTTCTCAAGTTTGGAATATCAACAAAAGTTGGCTTACTCCATTTTTCATTAACTTTGTCCGATTTCCAAACATGCCATGTTGAAAGTACACCATCAATATCTACTGGTCTTGTTGAACTAAAATAAAGTGTCTTTCCATTTGGCGAAAAATTCATTCCGTGTTCGCTATATTCACTACTAAAAAACGCCTTATTTGGTTTAGACCAAATTCCGTTATTTTTTTTAATAACATAAACATCAAATAGTTCAAACTTTTCATCGGAAACTGTATAGTAATACTCATCTAAATCTGGAGAAAATATTCCCTTATGAACTACTTTGTTATAAGGAATTAAACCTTGCTTAAATTCAATTGGAGTACTATTTGGTATTTGATTGACTAAAAAAAATTCTTTACTATTTTTCATTTCATTCTTACAACTTAAAAGTCCGATTATTAGGAATAATAAAACTGTGAATTTCTTCATTTTTCTAATATTTATTATNACATCTAGTTTACAAANTTAAAGACACTTACCTTTCAATTTATCACTANAATAGTTGTTTTTTATACAGTGNTAGGTTTTTGTTATTCTAGTTTTAGTCCAATACTCTTTCCATCATAGACATACTGTTCAGAATACAATGGGCAATAATTAATGGCCACAAATTTCGCCCGAATTTCACATATGCAATTCCCATGATTAATCCAATTATTCCAACCGATATAGACCTTGCTGACAAATCATATGAATGTCTAAACCCAAAAATCGTTGCTTGTAATAAGACTGCAATAACTGTAGCGAAGGAGGTTTTAGAAAATAATCGTTCAAACCAGTTAATTAAAAACCCTCTATCCAATAGTTCTTCTAACATTGATTCAAGTAAAACGAAAGGAATAATTAAAAAAAAGTGTAACCAATTTCCTTTAAGGTTTCCAAATTTAGAAACTGCACTTTCTGATGATGAATCTGGTGTAATTAAAAACGGCAAATGGNCTTTAATAATTTCAAATAGTATTATCGAAACTGTTACTGATATCAGAATTAATACANAAACACCTACAGTTTTTCCAATATTATCAGGTCTTTTTAGNCCTAGGTCTTTCCACGAAACACTCCGTACTTTCATTCTCCAACTTGCCACAACCAAAGTTGTTAATGACCAAAAAAGACCGTTAGNAATAAATCCTACTTTTGGAATGTAGATTTCTCTNACCAAAAACATTATAGAGATATAAATAAGCAAGTCAAATAAAAAAATCTTGTGATGATTTTTTCTTTCTAATCCAGTTTTTAATTCCATATTATCTATCANGCTTTTTCTGTCCTAATTCTATTGTTNTTTTTCACAAGACAAGGCATATAGCGTTGCCCTATAAGCACANCATATGCTTATTATTGGAGTAGTCTTTATTCTCTCAATTTTAATGGTAGATACACAAATTCTGTTAAGTATTTTTGATTGTACTCTCCAATTGCATTTGCAACAGACTTATCTTTCTGAAGTTCTGCATTTTGAGATGCATAATCATGAAAGTGTATTGTGAACTCATCAGGTTTTTCAAATCCTACAGATTCATTTACCATTATCATTCTTTCTGTATAAAAACCATAAGGTGATAATTTTGGTCCTATTTCGTTTAGCATGTTTAATCTTCCCTGTGCATTCTTTTTATAATAAGACATTTTTATTAAGTACATCCTACCTTTTTCATCACTGGTTGAATATTGAAACAACTCAGATGTTCCTTTTACGACTCTAATATTTGTTGTAGATGATTTTAGTAATTCGCTTATTTTAATATATTTTGAGTTATCCATTAAATTTTGATGTCCATTAGAAGAATTCCAATTAATAACTATAATTCTGTTTGGAGCTTCAAAATCTAGAATGTTTCCTTTTTGACCCATAACATCAAACTCTCGTTCTATATTGCCTCCTGCTTTTTGTAATAGTTTTTTCGATTCTTTTCGATACTGATTATACTCTTCTTCATCACTTATATTTAGCATAATTACAGAATATGCTTCTCCTTTGTTTTCGTCAATCTTCATCTTGTTTTGTGTTTTAATTGTTCCACATGAAAATATTAATATTGCCGTGCTTAAAATAGTTAGTAGTTTTTGCATGATTTTATATTTTTTCTGAACTCAAATTNCNCTCTGTTTTTATGNCCATAAAGTTAGAATTATAGCAGAGGCTATTAACATTGATAGCGTGTGGAAAATATCTAAAACTAATATTCCTAGAGGTAATTTGGCGAATTTATAATGAGGAATACTATCAGGTAAAGTAACTCCAAACCAAATTAAAGTAGCCAAGCCTATTGCTGAAATTAGGTTGTTCGAACCGGTCCATAATATAATCAATGCCATCATAAAAGACATAAAGAAAGCTGTAATTAAAGCTAAAATATGTGGTGCTTTTCCCATAGCTTTTACTTCTTCTGGGTTGGTTTTTAGTAATTTCATCCATTTAGCTCCAAAGAGAATAGGGGAATACCATAAAAATCCAATAAATTGGATAATGATAGCTGTAGTAATGACAGCTATATAATTAATCTGTTCCATATTCTTTAATTTATTCCGTCAACATTCATAACTGGACGTACTTCAATTTTCCAATCTCCGTCTTCAAATCGAGGGTCTGCTTTAGCTATCTCAATAGCCTCTTTTAAATCTTTAGCCATTAAATGATAGTAGCCTGAAATTATTTCTTTAGTTTCGTTAAAAGGNCCGTCAATGTATTTNCCGTTATTAAATGAAACTATTGAGCCTTCCATTTCTAATGGTTGAGCAGATTTCATATGTCCGCTTTCCATCATTTTTTTAATAAATCCACCTACTTTTTGGACGTGTTCTTGTTGTTGTTCAGGTGAGAAATTCGCTATTGGATTTCCTTCACTTTTGATAAATAACATAAATTCTTTCATAATTAATATTTTTAATTAATTCCTTTTACTTTTTTAATTGGACGAATCATTATTTCCCATCCATCTTCTTCAAATCGAGGGTCTGCTTTTGCAATTGCAACCGCTTCTTTCATATCCTTAGCCAAAATATGATAATACCCAGAAATAACTACTTTGTTTTTATTTAAAGTACTTTCATTAAAAACTCCATTTTTACTTCTAATTAAAATCCCTTCCATATCCAAAGGTTGAGCGTCTTTTAGTTTTCCTGTTTTAGCTAAATTTTGAATATATTCGCCAATTTTTTGAATATGTAATTGTTGTTTTTTTGATGAAAGGTCGGTAACACGATTTCCATCTGAATAGACAAAATACATAAACTCTTTTTGAGTGTTTTTTTCACCGTTTGTTTGTGACAAACAGTTTAGGGTAAATAGCAANCCTAAGGTGCATAACATTAAATTCTTCATAAACTCTGTTTTAATTAATAGATTGATTATTTAACCTTATAACAGTTGAGTTTAAGAAATAGGGACAAGTAGATTTAATTTTTTTTCTAAAA
>JGI24723J26617_10000077_pt1 | contig 112553 bp, 100 predicted proteins | sample Cruoilmetagenom6_FD_26617 | JGI IMG/M metagenome (IMG submission 26617) | reverse complement strand
CCAAAACGACCCAGAGCGGCAAAGCCGGTTTCCCACAAATTGATGGCCGCATCACGAATCCAATAGAGCACATCCATTGGAAACCAGTTGAAAGCGCTCATGATGACGCCGACAATGAATGAAACCACCAAAAGCTTCAACACAGTGCGTCCGGGNGTATCGCCCAGCATACGGTTCAGCCTGTCGGCCATCGGTTATTCTCCAGTTTACTTACCCAACAGATAGGAATTTGCGGGGGTTTGGGCAAGGCCCGGCTAAATCGATCCTGCGTCAGCCGACATCGAACCAAGTCGTCATGCCCGCCGCGGCATGCTCGAGCATATGGCAATGGTAAAGCCATTTGCCGGGATTGTCCGCTACGAAGGCTATTTCAGTGGTTTGATCCGGACCGACGAGAAACGTATCGCGCCATGGTTTTCCTTCATCAATTTCACTGCCTGAGCGAGAGATAACCCGAAAATGATGTCCGTGAACATGCATGGCATGAGTCCAGCTTGTATTGTTGACCGTCTCGACAATGATGGTTTCACCAGGTTTAGCTGCAAACAGCGGATCGTCAGCGAGATTGGCTATGCCGTTGAATGCCCATACCTGTTTGGTGATCTGGTACTCTTCACCCTTGAGCTTTTTGCCCTGATAGGTAATTTCAACGGCACCGCCCATGGCGCCGCCTTCCATGACCACTTTCACCCGCCGAGCGTTGGCNATGTCCGGTTCCGGTAGCTGATTGGGCGTGATGTATGGTGGTGTGGTCGTTGCTATGGCGTCACCGTCCACTTTGAAAGCCGTCATGGGAAAAGGCTGATCGCCCGATATTTCCTCAATGGCAAAGTCATCCTGAGGGACAACCAGCAAATCCACGCGTTGCGCCGGCCCCAGCAAGGCTGGCGAATAGGGAATCGTTTCGGGTTCCGGCAAAGCCTGTCCATCATAGGCCAGAACTTTTGCGCCAAAGCGGTTGGGATCGATCTCAAGCACGCGCGCATTGGATGCGTTTATCAACCGCAACCGATAGGCTTCGCCCCGCTTGAGTGTGCTTACCGGCATGGGTTGCCCGTTGACCGTCAACCAGTTGCCGACCCGTCCGCCGTGGCTCCATTCCATGAGCGCGCCGAAACTTTCTGTATCCAGAACTCCGGGGTGCTTGAGCCGCCAATCATCGATGACCAGGGTGATATCGTGAGCGCGGTCAAAACCGGAATCAGCCTCATCGATGATCAGCGGGCCATAGAGACCGCGGGCTACCTGATTCCAGCTCTTGTTGTGGGCGTGATACCAAAAGGTACCGGCATCCGGAACCGTGAAATCATAGGTGAAGCTTTCACCGGGCTGCACAGGCTCTTGTGTAAGGCCGGAAACACCATCCATGGCGTTGGCTATGCGAATGCCATGCCAGTGGATGGAAGTAGCCTCTTCCAGATTATTGGTGAAGCGAACTTGTACCCGATCGCCCTTATTGACCCGTATTTCTGGTCCCGGCACATCGCCATTATAGGCCCAAACCTCAGAAGCATCGGCATTAGGCTTATAAAGCCGCTTCATGGCCGGGCCAGCGATAAGCGTGAATTCTCCAGCACCAGTTTTCGCCAGCGCCAGAGTTGGCATTTGCATGACTGAAAAAAGACCCATAATTCCAGTCAGGATGTTGCGTCTCTTGATCATTGGTCTTTCTCCAAAAGATAGGTCGCAATGGCGGTCAGGTCATCGTCGCCCAAAAACGAAGTTCCATCANGCACCACTTCGCCCATTGATCCACCAAAGGTATCGCCGTCAGGCTGCACNCCTGTTTTAAGAGCATATTTGAGGGTGTTTATTTCCCAGCCGTTTTCTTTCAGTGCTTTGGTGGTGATTGGTGACGATTTGCCTCCTTCGGGCAGTCCATCAGCGCCAGTAAACCGCAGTTCGATCTGTCTGACACCAGCCAAATTGCGCGGCGTATGACAAGCTCCGCAGTGGGCTACCCCCTCGACAATGTATTTGCCACGGTTCCACAACTCAGACTTTGAAGGGTCCGGTTCAAACGGCGTAAAATCTACAAACGCAGCACGCCAGAGCTTTAATCCGTCTCGGAAACTGTAGGGAAACTTGATGTCCTGCGTCTTGGACGGAACGGAAGCAGCAGGTACGGTTTTGAACGCCGCCCAGAGGTCAGCGATATCCTGATCGGTAAGTTTGGTGAAAAAGGGATAGGGAAACGCTGGATAATAAGGTTCTCCTGCTGGCGAAACGCCCTGACGCACAGCTCGGGCAAAATCCTTTACCGTCCAATCACCCATGCCAGTCTTTCTATCTGTCGTCAGATTAGGCGAATAAAATGTACCGAACTGCGTTGGAAGTGCGAGCCCACCAGCGAGTGGTGGATCGCCGGCTTCAGTATTGGTATGGCAGGTTATGCAACCAGCCATGCGCGCCAAGTAGGCGCCCCGGTTTGGATCGCCTAATTTAATATCGAGTGTCACCGGCTTGCCGATTGACCATTGTTGAAGTGCGACAACTGCCACACCGGCAAACGCCAGCCCAGCAACTGCCAGAAGAAGCAGCTTTTTCATCGAACTACTTCTTCTCAATGCGGAACTTCGTATGGCAAGAAGAGCAGGTTTTGGTGATCATGTTGAAGACGCCATCGGCAGGCATCCCTGCTAATTCTTCAGCGCTCATCATCGCTTGAGTGTTGCCCATCATGGCGGAGCCGGTCCCCATCATGTTGGCACCACTACCCATCATCATGGACTTGACATTCATCATCGAGCCAAGTGCAGTGCCCGACATTGCCAGTCCATTGTCAGCGGCTTTCTCCAGTCCCTCGGCATAGGTGTGAAGTTGATCTGCCAACGAAGCAAACGTCTCCCACTCCTGCCAGATTTCCGGACGCGCCTCAGAGGGCTTCTCCGTCGTGCCTTCAGGAAAAAGTGCTGTCATGGTTTGTCCNGAATGGGCCTTGAAAGTAGCCGCTGCCTGACGGACCGCCTCTGCATCAAATGCGATCTCGCCGCGCATCATGGTGGCGAGCGACTTGACGTCTTTCCTCATGGCCATCATGGCGTCCATGCGTTCCTTATAAATTCCCGTGGCACCGCCATGGGCAAAAGCAACAGCACTTGCGGCAACAGCAACACCTGCGGCCAAAGCAGCAATTTTCATCTTCTTCATTGGTAGTCTCCTGAAACTTGAAATTCTCACCAACTCATGGGTCGGTGGCGTCTTAAATCAGGAGAAGAGCCGGGGCGGCGGCGGATCGTGTTCAGGCACCAGGCCAGCGAAGGTGATTGTCTTGCCGGGCCAGTGGATTTGGCTTGAAAGCGGAACAGACAGGCCAATATGCATATTCCGAAACAGGATATTGGCGCCACAATGGACCGAAGCTAATTTCTGTGACGGTAAATCCGACGACGACCCGTAATGGTCGTGATCAGCCAAATCAGCTTTTTCTGAAACCGCTTTGAGGTCATGGGAATGGGAGATCGATTCAAAGTGGGTGAATGTACCACCCGCCAGCACGAGCATGGTGATCGCAGCCAGATGCACAACGATTCCAAATCCACAGCGGCGAAGGATTTTCGGCTGAAACAATTTCAAACAATCCCGTTCGTTCTTATGAGAGTTCATCCCTAGGCTACAATCTTGTCAACCTCGTGATCATCTAAACTGATAATCCGTCCTTGGAGAACACAGCAAGAACGGATAGCTTTGGATTCGCCATGAACGAATTGACTCGTCAAATGAATATGCCACTGGATGGCTTGCCCGAACCGTTCGCCGGTTGGTTTACCACGCGCGGATGGCAGCCGCGCCCGCACCAACTGGCACTGCTTGAAGCCACACAAAAACGCGAGTCGATGTTGCTGATTGCACCGACAGGAGCTGGCAAAACTCTGGCGGGTTTTCTGCCTGCGCTGAACGAATTGGCAGCACGCGGCAAGCCCAAGCCTGGAAGCCAGGGACAGGGCCTGCACACGCTTTACATTTCGCCGTTGAAAGCGCTAGCCGTCGATATCGAACGCAATCTCGGGCAACCGGTTGCCGAGATGGAATTGCCAATCCGAATTGAAACACGCACCGGCGACACACCTCAGCACAAGCGTCAGCGGCAGAAAACCAACCCGCCGGACATTTTGCTGACCACACCAGAGCAACTGTCATTGTTGCTTGCCAATGGGCAGGCCGGGCAATTCTTCAAGCATTTGCGTTTTGTAATCTTTGACGAATTGCATTCNCTGGTGACTTCCAAACGCGGGCACCTGTTGGCACTGGCTCTTTCGCGCTTGCGGACATTGGCTCCTGAACTGGTGACAATCGGCCTGTCGGCGACAGTCGCTGACCCTGAGGATTTGCAGCGCTGGCTGGTTGGCCAAGAGCCCGGCAATGATGCTCTGGCGGGCCGGATCGAAGTTACCGGTGGGGCCAAGCCGAACATTACCATGCTTGAAGCCGAGGACCGCATTCCCTGGTCCGGCCATTCTTCCCGCTACGCAATTCCCGCCATTTACGAGCAGATCAAACGTCACAAAACCACGCTATTGTTCGTCAACACCCGCAGTCAAGCGGAGCTGCTATTTCAAGAACTCTGGCGCATCAATGATGACAGCCTGCCAATTGCGCTTCATCACGGCTCACTCGATGCAGCACAACGACGCCGGGTGGAAGCTGCGATGTCACGCAATGAGCTGCGCGCGGTTGTTGCCACATCGACGCTCGATCTGGGTATCGATTGGGGCGATGTGGATCTTGTCATTCATGTCGGCGCCCCTAAAGGTGCCAGCCGATTGGCCCAACGCATTGGCCGGTCCAACCACCGGATGGACGAGCCAAGTCGTGCCATTCTTGTGCCTGCCAACCGCTTTGAAGTGCTTGAGTGCATGGCTGCGATTGAAGCCAATTACGTCGGTGCACAGGACACTCAACCAACCGGAGACGGAGCACTGGATGTCCTGGCGCAGCATGTGCTGGGCATGGCCTGCGCCGATCCGTTTGGTGCGGACAATTTATACCGCGAAGTCACAAGCGCGCAGCCCTATTCACAGCTCGACCGGGTTACATTCGACCGTATTGTCGATTTTGTTGCCACGGGCGGTTATGCACTCAAAAGCTATGATCGCTATGCCCGTATTCGCCAGCGCCCTGACGGGCTGTGGCGGGTCGCAAACCCACAAGTCGCACAGCAATACAGGCTGAATATCGGCACCATCATCGAAGCGCCAATGCTGAATGTACGCCTAACCAGTCGCAAAAGCGGCCGAATTGGACGTGGTGGTCCGGTGCTGGGGCAAGTTGAAGAATATTTTCTTGAGCAGTTGACCCAAGGCGATACTTTTTTGTTTGCAGGCAAGGTCATCCGCTTTGAGGGCATTCGCGAAAACGAGTGTCTTGTGACCAAAGCCTGGACCGATGATCCAAAAGTACCTGCCTATGCTGGTGGCAAATTCCCGCTTTCAACCTATCTGGCAGAACAGGTGCGCGCGATGCTGGCCGACCCTGAAATGTGGAAGCAATTGCCAACTCAAGTGGGCGAATGGTTGGAGTTGCAAAAAACCGCCTCAATGTTGCCCAAACAAGACGAATTGCTGATTGAGACTTTTCCCGACGGCCAACGGTTTTTCATGGTAGCCTATCCCTTCGAGGGCCGACTGGCGCACCAAACCCTCGGCATGTTGTTGACACGGCGATTGGAGCGCGCGCGTGCCCGCCCGCTAGGCTTTGTTGCGACAGAATACTCACTCGCCATCTGGGCTCTGGAAGATTTGGGCGCAATGATCAAATCGGGCAGGCTCAATCTGGTCGAGCTGTTTGACGAGGATATGCTTGGGGATGATCTGGATGCCTGGCTTGCAGAGTCCTGGATGCTCAAGCGGACTTTCCGCAATTGCGCAGTCATTTCAGGCCTGATCGAGCGTCGCCATCCCGGCAAAGAAAAAACCGGGCGACAGGTCACAGTGTCGGCTGATCTGATTTATGATGTCTTGCGCACTCACGAACCCGACCACATTCTCATGCAGGCAACCCGCGCTGATGCGGCAACGGGGCTTTTGGATATCAGCCGTCTCGGCGATATGCTCAAGCGAATCAAGGGCCATCTGGTGCACCGTCCTTTGAACCGGATTTCGCCGCTGGCCATCCCGGTGATGCTGGAAATTGGTCGTGANCCGGTCAATGGCGAAGCNCAGGATTTCATCCTCGCCGAGGCTGCTGATGAATTGTTGGCGAACGCAATTTCTGATTTGGGTNCGAGATAAGTCGAGAGTAGTTGGATTTGACGGTACAGGAATTGCGGGACTGCGCACCGGATATGCGACAGACGGAAATTGATCTCAACGGAACTGCAGTTGTCTGCACCTGTGAAGGTGTGGCTTATCTTCCTGATTCCAGCATTCTGGTGGTTTCTGATCTTCATCTGGAAAAGGGTGCTGCATTCGCGCGTCGGGGCATGCTCTTGCCACCCTATGACACCGCTGCGACACTGGCACGGCTGCAAGTGGCGATTAATCGCTTTGCGCCGAAAGGCGTCGTGAGCCTTGGCGACAGCTTTCATGATCGCAAGGGCTCTGCGCATCTGCCGCTGACATACCGCAATGAACTCATAGCACTTCAGGCTGGGCGAGACTGGATTTGGATCGAGGGTAATCACGATCCGGAAGCTCCGATAGGGTTGGGTGGCTCCTTTTATTCAGCCTTCAGTGTGGAAACACTGACCTTTCGCCATGAGCCATCAAAGACCAATGGTGTCGGCGAAATTGCAGGTCATCTGCATCCGGCAGCACGTGTCGTGCGACGAGGCAAAAGTGTAAGGCGCACTTGTTTTGCCAGTGACGGAATTCGCCTTTTGATGCCTGCATTNGGCACGACAACAGGCGGGTTGTTGCTTGATCACCCGGCTATAAAACCATTGTTTAATCTTGAACAGCTCTCTGCGCATCTGATCGGAGACGAGAGACTATACACAATCGGTTACANCAGGCTGATGCGATAGCAATGCGGATAAACCTGAACCAGGTTTTCGGCTTACCGTTATCAATCNTTGCGGAAAATGATGCTGCTGAGCCAACCAGTCAGCAGAGCAAACGCCACAGCGAACATGCCATACAGCAGTGAGTGTCTGTGGGCGAAATTATATGTGAATTGCTCCAACCCTGTTTTGACCACATGCAGTCTGATCGTCTGTTCAGTCACAAACTCCCCGTTTCGGTACAGCTCGGCGCGGACATTGTGGGCACCCACGGGTATGTTGGCCGGAAGTCGCACCGAAGCCTTGAACAAACCTCGTGAGATAAAGCGAACGCCCGAAGGGTCGCGTTGATACAACCCCCGTGTCTGCATGATTCTCCGCAAGGCATCCCGGAAGGGTCCGACCAGACTGCCGTCGCCAATCGCTCCTTTGGGCATCAATCTGATATTGTTGATTCCAACATTGTGGGCGGCCAATTCCATTCTGCTGCCAATGGATTCCAGTGGCCGGGTTGAGGAGATCGAATAGGAAGCAGGAATGGGCGAAAAGCTGATTGAATGACGGTTGACCCAGATACCGGCGACACGTTCTTTGCGGCGCACCGTTGCAGGCTGATGCGGTCCCTCCAGCGCAACAATGAGATCATAGGCACCAATTGCGAGAAGAAAATCATCCACACTGTCGATGGCGCCAAACACGGTAATGTCGGCTCCAGAGAAATCCGAGGAAATGGCAATTTCNTTCGTGGAAATGCCGATATCGAGCCTNTCGACAAACTTCGGCGGCCCGGACGGTGTTGTGCGTTCCTGCGCACTGGCGGTTATCAAAGCACAAAAAAGCGCAACCAACGAGAGCGGCACCAAGTGGGAAGCAATCATCCGAAGCCTCCCTGTACAACCGAGTAGAACTCATCCGGCGGCACCACCAGATCAAAGCCAAGGCGGATGCCAACCGCAAGAACAAGAATTGCCAATCCGGCACGGAGTTGCTCGCCGCGCATTTTCTGACCAACCCGGACACCATATTGTGCGCCAATGACACCAGCAATCATCAGCAATCCGGCCAAAACAATATCGACCGCGAAATTGGTGGTTGCCTGCACAATTGTTGTAAACGCCGTGACAAATATAATCTGAAACAGCGATGTACCGATCACCACATTCGTTGGTACACGCAGGAGATAAATCATGGCCGGGACCATGATAAATCCGCCGCCAACACCCATGATTGATGTCAGCACGCCGATGGCAAAACCAAGCGTGATGATTGGAATAACGCTGAGATAGAGCTTTGAGCGCTTGAACCGCATTTTCAGTGGTAGCCGGTGGATCCAATTGTGCTGTCCGGGCCTGCGCGGCCTGACTGGCAAATTCTTGGCAGCGCGCCGCAAGGAATGGATGCTTTCAAGAAGCATGAGCCCGCCGACTGTGCCGAGAAATACCACATAGAGAAGCGAGATTATCAGGTCGAGCTGGCCTATCTTGCGAAGCAGAAGAAAGACCTGAACGCCGGCGGTCGCGCCCATCAGGCCGCCGATCAACAACACAACGCCAAGTTTAACGTCGACTGTTCCCCGGCGAAAATGCGCCAAGGCGCCGGACACCGAAGATGCCACAACCTGATTGGCACCGGTGGCAACGGCGACAGCAGGAGGAATGTTGTAGAAAATCAGCAGTGGCGTGATCAGAAACCCACCACCTACCCCGAACATCCCGGACAAAAAGCCCACGGCTGCGCCCATCCCCAAAATTATGAAGACATCGACCGACAGTTCAGCAATCGGCAGGTAAATCGTCACCGTAAACTCGCGACATTCCGGGTTTCATTCCAAGCGGCCCCCCGTATGAAGTCCACTTCGATTTGTGTAATGGTTTTGCGCGCTTCGTCTGGTTGAGTCAAATGACAAGACCCGAACAACCACGAAGAAACGGCTGACATTTGTAATGCAGCAACTCACGGCACCAATCGCGCCGTGCCGTTTCTATTTATTTAGGTCAAGAAGCCGACGCACCAGATCATCGGTCACTTCACCAGTGGGCTCCACTCCCTCAGCGATCTGGAAAGACTTGATGGCCGAAACAGTTTTTGCACCCATCACACCATCTGGCTTACCGGCATCAAAACCATTGTTGTTGAGAATGGCTTGAATATTGCGAACCGCCTTGGACATGTCCACCGACGCGGTGCGCGTCTCCACTCCACTCCAATTAGCAGGGACCTCAACACTGTTTGCCTGCTCGATGAGCGGTTGGGCCTTCCAATTGGCAACCAGTTCACGGGCCTTGTCAGCCTGTTCTGGCCGCAAGGCGTTGTAGACTTCGTCGCGTTTGCCAGCAGCATCCTTGTCACCTTCATTGGCGGCAATTGCAAACCATTTATAGGACTGCTCAAGATCGCGGTCGAGACCATCACCGCGTGCATAGAGAATTGCCAGATTGACCTGGCTGTCGCGAACTCCAAGTTCAGCAGCTTTGACAAACCATTGGGCAGAAGAATCAAAATCCGGAACCGAGCCTGCCGTGGCATATAAGACAGCCAGATTGTGCATGGCACTGGCATTGCCTTGTTCAGCAGCAAGTTGATACCATTTCTTGGCCGCATCAAGATCGCGGGTCACGCCACTTCCCTTTTCGTAGAAATTAGCCAGGCGATACTGCGAAGGGGCATGGCCCAAGTCTGCGGCACGCTGATACCAGATCGTGGCACGATCCAGGTCGACAGAAGTCCCGCGGCCTTCTGTAAAGCGGGCGCCAATCTCATAAAAAGCCAGTGGATTGAGATCTTCGGCAGCCTTGCGCAAATCAGCGCTCAAGAGCCCCTCGGGCAGAGAATTCAGATCCGCCATCAATGCGGCTTCAATTTCGGCCACAGGCGTGGTTTCCACCAACGGGGCAATTGGCTCGGCAACATCAGTTCCTGCAGCCATTTCGGTCACTTCCGCATTCTGCACATTAGCCACTTCGCCCTGCGGCGGCAGCTCAACGACGCGGACTTGCGGCAGTTCCGCATTGGCAGTTGCTGCCTCGGATACTTCAGTCTCAATCGGCTCAACTATTTTGTCACTGATGACTGGTTGAACCGGCTCGTTCATGACAACTGGAGCTTCAGCCATTTTTGGCGCCGAGTCTGATCCAAGAAAGCCTTTGATCATCGGCAAGGTCATGACAACCAGCAAGACAGCTCCAACAGCCATCAATATCGGCCTGCGTTTGGACTTGATGATGTCCAACATGCCAGATTTACCGGATTTGGTGTTGGCTGATTTGCCAATCGTCTCGACCTCGGCAGCTGCAGCCATGGCTGCCCGGCGGGCAGATGCGAGAAACTCGCCGCCTTCCGTTGAACCGGAATTGGTGTTGGCACCTGATGAGCCTACCTGGGATTCACGCACTCTCTGCAAGATCCGGTTAATATCCGGCGCCCCAGAGCCCGGCTCGAGCGGCAAGTTGGCGTTGGAATCATCAAGTCCCAACTCAGGTTCCAAAGGTGGCGGATCGCTATCTGTGAAGCGTGGTTCGGCAGCGAAATCGTCGTCTTTCGATTTGGCCATGATTTTGGATGTGAGACCGGCAAGCAATGACTTTTTGGCTGCCTTGCTTGGCTTGCTGTTTTGGGACGGCGCTTCGATATCATCGTCAACGCTGGCATAGGCTGCAGCAAGGGCTGCGGCTTCCGCCGGGCTGCGCTGGCCACGATCGCCATTGCCATTATCCAAATGATGGTCTTCGGCATAATCGTCAGCCGTCAGGTCTTCTTCCAAAACCTGATCGAAGACGTCGGTATCCGCCTTCGGCATTTTTGGCATGGCCGAATACCCGCCTTCAGCTGCCGGGTTTGATCTGGCGTTGTCCAACTGCTCCATTTTGGCAGCAATTTTCAGCAGTGTTTCCTGCACGCCCTCAAGCGCACGAACGCTTCTGTCTTCGCTTTGGCGGCTCAGTGCTTCGAGGGCCTTGAGATCGTCAGCCAGTGCGGTGATGATCTCCATATTTGCTGGCTGCGCCGACCCTGCCCCCGAACCGGATACACCGTGTTGTGCGGCATAAGCCGCGAGTGCGGATTCAGCTGCCTGACGTGCAGCTTCGATNATATATTCATCGTTGGTTGCCATGTGCTCGGCGATTTCTCCGAGACGGCTGTCAAGTCGGTCCAATCCTTGTGCGCTCGGTGACGAAGCAATCAACTGTGAGAGGTTTGAAATCTGGGCCTCAAGTCCGCGCAGAGCCTCGTCACTTTCGCTGCCTGATGTTGAACCTGCCCGGTCGAGCTTGGCTGAGATATCGTTGAGGCGTTCTTCCAGTCCCGTCAGGTCCGGGGCAATTGCCTCGCCGGTCGCAACCTGGGGCTGATCGAGGCGAGCGGAAATGTCCGCCAACCGAGCTTCAAGGCTTTGCATGCCCGGCAATGGGTCCGGGTTACGGTTGGCAGTATCTTCTACGCGTCCGATAAGTGCTTCAAGACGGCCAATGACATTTGCAGGGATTTCACCCGACTGGCTGGCAGCAGACTGCAGGGAATCAATGCGGCTGACCAGATCGTCAAGGCGAAACGCCAACTGCTCATTGATGTCAGTGCCGCCTGCCCGATCCAATTTGCCAGAAAGATCAGCAATGTTCTGCGCCAACTCTGGCAGAACGGATCCGTTGCTCGGCGCGCCACCGGCACCGGTTTCCAGCATCTCCTGCAATTGCGCCAGGCGTTCGTCGAGCCGGCTTACAGTTTCTTCATCTGCGAGGTGGCCCATGCGTTCAGAAACAGCATCGAGACGACCACCAACATCGGCAGCGAGATTGAAAATCTCCATCCCGCCCATCTTCTTTGCAATCACATTGATGCGGGATTCGAGTTGTCTGAATGTTTCTGCATCAAATGGCAGCGTCTGACGCTCCTGCAGCGTAACCACCGCCTGAGCGACCTCTTCCAAACGCGCGGCAATCAAACCAAAATGATCTTCAAATTGACTGGCCGGGATTTCAGAGCGGCTCGCGAGCGCTTCGACCGCATTGGAAATACGGCCTATCTGGCCTTCAAGTTCACTGGAGACCGCGGAAGCCGGCATTGTTGAAACCGCATCGCGAATGTCGTCTATGCGATGAGCAAGTTTGACCAGATCATCGCGGACACCATTGATATCAAGTCCGGCAACATGATCTTCCACAGACTGCCAACGGCCATGCAATGCCTGAACGCTTTCCTCGCGGGCAAGTTCACCGAGCATGCTGCGCATGGATTCGAGTTCCAAGCGCAACGCACTAACATTACCGCCCCCATCGCCCAATCGTTCAATTCGTGCGGAAATGCTGGCAATTTCAGCACTCAGATCATCAGACAACCCCATTTGGCGGGAGTCGGCAGTGAGATCGCGAACCTCATGGCGAATTGCCGCCAGCTCACGCGTCAGATTTTCCTGAATCTCAGCTTTCAAATCGCGTCTCATTTCTGAGATCGAATCAGCAAGCTCCTTAAAACCGTCACGCCCGAGTGCAGTTGAACCCGAAGATTGATGAGCCGATTGTGGCTGATAACCATAAGCAGGCTCCCGCACCCGTTCGGCAAAAGCACCGCGGGGTTCATTTGATGGGTGTCCCGTGCCGCCCGAAAGTTGTTCCTGCCGGGCACGGATCGAGGACAACGGGTCATCAAATTGGTTGCGTTGGGAAGAAACCTGACCAGAGTAGGGTGCCGGATGATAGCGTTCGTCACGCTGTCCACCATGACCACGATGACCGTTTTGGGCCATGAGCCCTTCTATGCGCGCTTCCAGTCCTTCGATGGTACGGTTGAGCGCATCCATGGACGTTTCCCGTCCGGTCCTCTGGTTGGTATAGTTTCGCGATCCATACATATCTGAGTCCGCTCCACCCCGTTTACCGGAAACTGTCCGTCAGGGGTCCATTCCGCTTCGCGACACATTTTCAAGTTTTGATCTGAAAATGCGCGCTAATTACACTCTGGCTATCCGGGTAAATACGCATGACTGGGCAAACCGGGCTTAGCCCTATGAGCGCCACATTCGATTAAACGTGGTAAACAAGCCGTTAACTAAGGTTACTTTTTCCTGTCGCACGGCATGTTTTTTTCGAAGGACTTGCTAAAATAGACAGGTTGAGGTTCCCTGATGGTAAGAATCGAAACCATTAAAGGTCTGCGTCTGCAGACGGAATAAGTTCCAATGAACGATGCAAGTTTTAATAATGGCGATTTACTTTTTCGCATTGGCGATTTGGCGCGTGAGTTCGGGGTAACTTTACGTACGTTGCGGTTTTATGAGGATAAGGGTCTCCTCAAGCCTCAACGAAATGGCGTGACCCGGCTCTACAGCAAGCGCGACAGAGCCCGTCTCAAGCTGATTTTACTGGGGAAACGGCTGGGATTTTCGCTGGATGAAGTTAAGCGGATGATTGAGCTTTACGATCCGCATGGCAAAAATCAGACCCAGTTGAAAGTGGCCCTGGAAAAGGGCGAGGAGCAGATGCGCATTCTCCGAGAGCAGCGCACCAATATTGAAACGGCAATCACAGAGTTGCAGACCACAATTGATCTGGTTGCCAACATGTTGTCCTCCCGCACCAACACCTAAAATACCCCACACCTGCAAGCAGTGGGCCGCTTGCCGCATTGCGATGTTCGGGAAGGCTGGACTTTTTTCCTATTTTGACGCCTGTTCTTTTCCTCGGGTAGCACTATTTGCAAAACATGGGACTGTCAAAAATTCGACATACCTGCTCCGAATTGCCCTAAAAAAGCCCATAAATCGACGCTTTTCTTTACTCCACTGCAGAAAAGTGCCTTCTTGTGCTATTTTTGACGTTTACGCAAACGTCAAAAAAGTCTAAAGAAAAATCAATGGAGCAATCCCGCGAAACTGCGCCTTGTGGTGCCGAACTGGTGAGGAAATTATGCCTGTCTTCAAAGCCCCCGTGGATGACACCCTTTTCATTCTTAACGACGTACTCGGAATTGAGCGCTATTCGAACCTTGAGGGCTTTGGCGACGCCAGCCCCGATGTTGTAGAGGCAATAGTCCGTGAAGCCGCTCGTTTCAGCGAGGAAGTTCTTTTTCCGCTCAATCAGGTTGGCGATCGGGAAGGTTGCAGGCGCCATGAAGATGGCACTGTAACCACGCCAGAAGGTTTTAAGGCTGCCTATAAGCAATATTGTGAAGGCGGCTGGCTAGGGCTGGCAGCGGATGTTGAATATGGTGGCCAAGGCCTGCCATTCATTTTGCATTCGGCAATCAGCGAATACATGTCATCTGGCAATATGGCCTTGATCATGTACCCCGGGCTCACTCAAGGAGCTGTTGCGGCAATTCATGAGCATGGGTCGGATGAGCTGAAAGCAAAGTTCCTGCCGAAGATGGTTGAAGGTGTCTGGACTGGCACCATGAACCTGACTGAGCCTCATTGCGGCACTGATCTTGGATTGCTGCGGACCAAAGCCGTTCCGAACGGGGATGGCAGCTACAAGATCTCCGGCCAGAAGATCTTCATTTCAGCCGGCGAACACGACATGTCCGACAACATCATTCATCTGGTATTGGCCCGCATCGAGGGTGCTCCGGAAGGTGTGAAGGGTATCTCACTGTTCATCGTACCCAAGATCAAGGTTGGTGATGACGGCACNCTGGGTGAGAGCAATGGTGTTTCCTGCGGTTCCATTGAAGAGAAGATGGGCATTCACGGCAACTCGACCTGCGTGATGAACTATGACGAAGCAACAGGTTATCTGATCGGCGGCGAGAACGCCGGACTGAAGGCCATGTTTGTCATGATGAACGAGGCACGTCTCGGAGTGGGCCTGCAAGGACAGGCGGTTGCTGAAACCGCCTATCAGAATGCCGCAAATTATGCGCGTGAGCGTATTCAGGGACGCGCGCTGACCGGAGCTAAAGAACCTGAAAAGAAAGCTGACCCGATCATTGTTCACCCGGATGTTCGGCGTAGTTTGATGACCATCCGGTCGTTCAATGAAGCTGGTCGCGCTTTTGTTTTGTGGACGGCATTGCAGTCCGATATCGCGCACCGCAGCAAAGTGGAAGCCGATGCGCAGCTTGCCGACGATGTACTCAGCCTTGTCACCCCGGTGATCAAGGGGGTTCTGACAGATCGCGGGTTTGACCATGCTGTCATGGCCCAGCAGATTTATGGTGGCCACGGCTACATCGAAGAGCATGGTATGAGCCAGTATGTACGCGATGCGCGAATTGCGATGATCTATGAGGGCGCCAACGGCATTCAGGCGCTGGATCTTGTGGGTCGCAAGCTCGGCCAAAACAATGGTCGTGCGGTGATGGCGTTGTTCAAGGAAATCGGCGATTTCTGCGAAGCAAATCGCAATGACGAGAAGATGGCTCCCTTCACCAAAGCCATCAAGAAGGGTCTCAACGATTTGCAGGCCTCATCGATGTGGCTGATGGAGAACGGCATGAAGAACCCGGACAATGCGGGTGCTGCATCCACCGATTTCATGCATTTGTTTGGTGTGGTCATCCTTGGTTACATGTGGGGCCTGATGGCCAAGGCTGCTCAGGACAAACTGGCTGAAGGCGCAGGCGACAACGCAGCGTTTTTTGAANCCAAGCTGGTGACCGGTCGGTTCTTCATGGAGCGGATCATGCCNGAAACCACTGTGCGCAAGGCTCGGATTGAGGNCGGTGCCGAGACCATCATGGCGCTTGATGCGGAGGCGTTTTAAGCCGAACATCCACCAACGATCGGCCANCAGGGAGGAAAGCATGGCAACACATCCGCAAGATGTACTTGATGTACCNCGTCCAGACTGGATGGAGGAGGATGTGGTCATGCTTTCTGATATGGCCAACCGATGGCTCGAAGGCGAAATCGCCCCGGAATATGACCGGTTTGAAAAACAAGAACAGGTTGACCGCAGTGCCTGGGAAGCAGCCGGAAAAGCAGGACTTCTTTGCGCCTCAATGCCTGAAACCTACGGTGGTTCAGGCGGCACTTACGCCCATGAAGCAGCCATTGCCGACGCCATAGGGCATATAGGTGTCGACGGCTTCGGGATAGCACTTCATAGTGCGATCGTTGCGCCGTACATCCGCGATTACGGCTCGGAGGAACAGAAGCGCAAATGGTTGCCGCGAATGGCGACCGGTGAGTTGATCTGCGCCATCGCCATGACAGAACCGGGCGCGGGTTCGGATTTGCAAGGGGTCAAGACCACAGCAAGGAAGGACGGCAATCACTATGTCCTGAATGGCTCGAAAACCTTCATCACCAACGGTCAATTGGCCAATCTGATCGTTGTTGTCTCCAAGACCGACCCGACAAAAGGTGCCAAAGGCATCTCGTTGATGGTGGTCGAGACAGATGAGGTTGAAGGTTTTCGTCGCGGACGCAATCTCGACAAGGTTGGTTTAAAGGCCAATGACACTTCGGAACTGTTTTTTGACGACGTNCGCATNCCTACTTCCAACCTGCTTGGCACGGAAGAAGGCCAGGGATTTGCACAATTGATGAGCGAGCTGCCGCAGGAACGGCTGTTGATTGCCAACCAGGCCGTTTCAATGATTGAGCGGGCGCTGGCTGTGACGCTTGATTTCGTCAAGGAACGCAAGGCATTCGGCAAGGCGATAATTGATTTCCAGAATACCCAGTTCAAACTTGCAGAACTCAAGAGCGAAGCCACAATGGCTCGGGTATTTGTCAATCACTGCATTGGCGAGCACCTCAATGGCAAGCTGGACGCCACCAAAGCTTCGATGGTGAAATATCTGACCACCGACCTACAGTGCAAGGTGGTCGATGAATGCGTGCAGTTGCATGGTGGCTATGGCTTCATGAACGAGTATCCGATTGCCCGGATGTTCCGTGACGCCCGAGTTCAGAAGATCTACGGCGGCACCAACGAAATCATGAAACTGCTGATCGCACGGAGCCTATGAGCATGACCGAATTTACACTCGATTGCTTCACAGAAAGCGGCAATGCCTACAAGGTGGCGCTGATGCTTGAACTTTGTCAGGCAGACTGGAAGCCGAACAGGCTCGCTTTTTTTGCCGGAGAAACCCGCTCGCCTGAATTCCGCAGCAAGAATATTATGGGTGAGGCGCCGGTGCTGGTTCATCACCGGCCAGATGGCGATGTGACAATGGCGCAGTCGGGCGCAATACTGGATTATCTGGTCCGGCGTCTGGGCAAATTTGGACCTGAAAACGAGGATGAACGGAGTGAGATCCTGCGTTGGATCCTCTGGGACAATCACAAGCTCAGCAGCTATTCGGCAACGTACCGTTTCATGAGTTTTTTCTTGAAGAAGCCTGNTGACGACCCGATTGTCGTTTTTTTCCATGCCCGCGCGAATGGTNCTTGGAAGGTGCTTGAGGCACATCTCGACAACAACACATTCTTGGTCGGAGGTCGCCCGACGATCGCAGATTTTTCTCTCTGTGGTTATCTCTTCTGGCCTGCCGAAATCGGTATGAATCCGAAAGATTTTCCAAACATCACTGCTTGGTTGGGGCGCATTGCCGCCCTGCCCGGCTTCAAAACTGCCGAAGACCTGATGCCAAGTGGTCAGGATCGCGAAACGCAAACGGCCTGAACGGCCACATCGAAAAGGGAGCCCCCAATGGCTGATGCATTTATTTACGACCATGTGCGCACGCCGCGCGGACGCGGCAAAAAAGACGGAAGCCTGCACGAAGTGCCATCGGTACGACTGGCCTCTGGCGTATTGAAAGCGCTGCGTGATCGTACCGGCCTCGACACCAGCAAAGTGGACGATGTTATTCTGGGCTGTGTTGATGCTATCGGCGAAGCNGGCGGCGACATTGCACGCGCGGCCACATTTGAGGCTGAATACGANACCAANGCGCCGGGTTTGCAGATCAACCGATTCTGCGCCTCTGGTCTGGATGCCATCAATTTTGCCGCGGCAAAGATTTCGCAAGGCGCTGATGACATCGTTATCGCCGGCGGCGTGGAATCCATGTCCCGTATCGGGATTGGNGCGCAGGGTGGTGCATGGTTCATGGATCCATCAGTCAACCTNCCTGCCTATTTCATGCCACAAGGAGTTTCAGCTGACCTNATCGCAACCAAGTACGGTTTTACCCGCGACGATGTGGATGCCTATGCGGTTGAAAGCCAGAAGCGTGCCGCCAATTCGTGGGAAAAGGGTTACTTCAAGAAGTCCATCGCACCGGTAACCGATATCAATGGCATGACCATTCTGGATCGCGACGAGCATATGCGCCCAGGCACCGACATGCAGTCGTTGGCCAGCCTCAATGCATCCTTCCAGATGCCCGCAGAAATGGGCGGCTTTGCTGCAGTCGCTATTCAGGCGCATCCGGAAGTCGAATCAGTCAATTACATGCATCATGCGGGCAATTCATCCGGCATCGTCGATGGAGCGGGCGTTGTGCTTCTGGGTTCGCGCCGTGGCGGCAAGACAATGGGGCTGGAGCCAAGAGCCAAGATCAAGGCTTTCGCCAATATCGGCTCCGACCCGGCGTTGATGCTGACAGGTCCCGTCGATGTGACCGAGAAGCTGTTGAAAAAAGCCAAGATGAAGATCAGCGACATCGACCTGTTCGAGCTCAACGAAGCTTTTGCTTCCGTGGTGCTTCGCTATTGTCAGGCGTTCGATATTCCGGCTGACAAAATCAATGTCAATGGTGGTGCGATTGCCATGGGTCATCCGCTTGGCGCGACCGGTGCCATGATCCTCGGCACCGTTCTTGACGAGCTTGAGCGCCGTGATCTCAACACCGCACTGGTTACGCTGTGCATCGGTGCCGGCATGGGTACGGCAACGATCATTGAGCGCGTTTGAGCGAGGGAAACAAAATGACCGATTATCAAAATTTCAAAGTCGAAACCGACAACGATGGCATCGCGCTCGTAACATGGGACATGCCCGACAAATCGATGAATGTTTTCACGCTCGACGTGCTTACTGAACTCGACAAGATCACTGACCAGATTGTGGCCGATGAGGCAATCAAAGGCGTTGTGTTCACCTCCGGCAAGACCACATTCTCCGGCGGCGCAGATCTGACCATGATTACNGGCATGTTTGAAACGGTGAAAGAGGAAACCGCAAAGAACCCGNAAGCGGCCCAAAAGATCGTTTTCGATCTTGTTGGCAAGATGACCTGGCTTTACCGCAAGATCGAAACCTGCGGCAAACCATGGGTTTCAGCCATCAATGGAGTTTGCATGGGCGGTGCATTTGAACTGTCGCTGGCCTGTCATGGTCGTGTGGCCGCAAATTCGCCCGCCGTCAAAATGGGATTGCCGGAAGTCAAGGTCGGCATCCAAATTCGCCCGCCGTCAAAATGGGATTGCCGGAAGTCAAGGTCGGCATCTTTCCCGGTGCAGGCGGCACGCAACGCGTACCACGGCTGACCAACGCCCAAGATGCGCTGCAAATGATGACCACTGGTCAGAACCTGACGCCACAGCGCGCGCTGGCCATGGGGCTCATTCACGAAATCGCGGAACCGAAAAAACTGGTTCAGACCGCCAAGACCATGATCCTGAATGGACTCAAGCCGGTGCAGCCATGGGATGTCAAAGGCTTCAAACTTCCCGGCGGCCCAGTGTGGTCAGCCCAGGGGGCACAATTGTGGCCTGCCGCGTCGGCAATCCTGCGGCGTGAAACCCAGGGCAACTACCCGGCCGCCGCTGCGATCCTGAAATGTGTATTTGAAGGCTTGCAGGTTCCGATTGATCTCGGACTGCGCATAGAGCAGCGCTATTTCACCCACATCCTTCAGACCCCCGAAGCGCGGGCGATGATCCGATCGTTGTTCATCTCGCTGCAGGAACTCAACAAAGGCGCTCGCAGACCTGCTGATGTCAAACCGGTCAAGCTTCGCAAGGTCGGCGTTGTTGGTGCAGGCTTTATGGGTGCAGGGATTGCTTACGTTACCGCCAAAGCCGGTATTCCGGTAGTTCTGATCGACCGGGACATGGAAGCAGCCAACAAGGGGAAATCCCATTCCGAAGGTCTGGTTCAGAAGGCGGTTCAGCGCGGCAAATCTTCCAAAGAAGCCGGTGAGAAACTGTTATCGTTGATTACTGCTTCTGCTGATTATGCTGATCTTGCAGATGTTGATCTGGTTGTTGAAGCTGTGTTTGAAGATCGGGACGTCAAACGGGCGGTAACCGAAGCTATTGAGGCCAATATCAGGCCGAACTGCATTTATGCTTCCAACACCTCAACGCTTCCCATTACTGGTTTGGCGAAAAACTCCAAGCGTCCGAAGAATTTCATCGGCATTCACTTCTTCTCGCCGGTCGACAAGATGATGCTGACCGAGATCATTCTGGGGCGCAAAACTTCGGACAAGGCGTTGGCAGTTGCGCTTGACTATGTGGCGGCCATCAAGAAAACCCCGATCGTGGTCAATGACACCCGCGGATTCTTCGTCAATCGCTGTGTGCTTCGCTACATGAACGAATCCTACAACATGCTGGTTGAGGGCGTACCGCCGGCAATGATCGAAAACGCGGCGAAGATGGCCGGCATGCCGGTCGGGCCGTTGGCTCTCAACGATGAAGTGGCAATTGATCTATCCTTGAAAATCGTGCGTGCAACAATCGCTGACCTCGGTGAAAAGGCGGTCGATCCGCGCCATCTAGAACTGATTGAGCGGATGGTTGAGAAAGAAGGCCGGTTTGGTCGCAAGAATGGCAAAGGCTTTTACGACTACCCTGCCAAACCTGCGAAGAAGCATCTCTGGCCTGATCTGAAGAAACTCTATCCGCAGCAGGACCCGGAAAAAATTTCTGTCAAGGAATTGCAGAACAGGTTTCTCGCTGTCATCGCACTGGAAGCCGCGCGCACCATGGAGGAAGGCATTGTGACCGACCCGCGTGAGGCAGATATCGGAACCATTCTGGGCTTTGGTTTTGCTCCTTATACGGGCGGCGCGCTGTCCTATATCGATGAAATGGGTGCAAGTGAGTTTGTTGCCATGTGCAAAGGCCTGCAACGCAAATACGGCAAGCAGTTCAAGCCACCACGTTTGCTGGTGGAAATGGCGGACAAGGGGGAGACCTTCTACGGTCGCTTCAATCCCTATGGCCAATCCGCAGCAGCAGCGTGACGTCGGCATCGATTTGATGTTGGAAAACGGGCCTTCGGGCCCGTTTTTTTGTGACCGATTTTGCTGTCGTTTGGCCGCATTGATCACGTCCAGCGCCAGCAGATAAATCGATCTTGCTCATCGGGCTCGCAAAAGGCAATCTGACCGCCAATTCGAACTGCCAGAATCGGGATTCACCATGGCCACGATCGATTACTACTTCACCTGTGCTTCGCCTTTCGCTTATCTGGGACATCGACTGATCTGCGAAGTTGCAGACAAACATCGCGTGGAATTGAAATTCAAGCCGGTAAACCTGTTTCAGATCTGGGACGTGTCAGGTGCCCGCCCGCCCAATGAACGACCTGAAGTGCGTCAGAGGGTTCGATTGGTTGAACTGCAACGGATGGCGGATTTTCGCGGATTGCCACTCAACCCGAAACCAAAATATTGGCCTGTTGACGCATCGCTGGCTGACCGTGTTTGCGCTGGCCTGATCGAAGACGGCCATGATCCTCGGTTTTTCATGGGCAAGGTTTTTGGTGGTTTGTGGGCCTATGAAGACAATATTTCCGACGAAAAGGTTTTGGCGTCTTATTTGTCCCAGTGCGGGCTGGACCCTGTTCTGGCGCTCAGAGAAGGACACGAAGCCTGGACCCAGGCCAAACGGGAAAGCAACGCCCGCGAGGCCATTGCCGCCGATGTGGTTGGGGTTCCGACCTATGTCTTCGGGGGCGAGGCCTTCTGGGGTCAAGATCGAATTGAACATTTGGATCACGCATTGAGTGTCGGGCGCAGCCCATTTCATGCGAAAGTCTGACACTGAAAGGAGAGGATATTTTTCCTATCGGTCTTTACCTTCATCCATCTCCCGGCTAGAAAGTGTTTTGAAAACATCTTGGCTACCGGGAAAACATGATGCTCTCGCACGACCGCATCTGGGCGGCGATTGACGCCCTCGCCGACCGCTACGGACTTACCGCTTCGGGTCTGGCGCGGCGGGCTGGCCTTGACCCAACTGCATTCAACAAATCCAAACGACATGGCGCCGACGGTCGCGACCGGTGGCCATCCACAGAATCCCTTTCCAAAGTGCTTGGAGCTACGGGTTCATCGCTGGATCAGTTTATCGGATTGATGGTCGATTCAGGTTCCGGGACTGGCAGTGCCATCCCCGATGGCGCATTTCCTCCGCAACAAGGTTCGATTCCTCTGTTGGGGTTTGCCCAGGCAGGTGCTGGTGGCTTTTTTGATGATGGTGGTTTTCCGGCTGGGCAAGGCTGGGATGTGGTTGATTTTCCTGCNAATCCGAATACGGGCGCAGGCGTCTACGCACTGGAGNTACAGGGCGAGTCCATGATGCCGCTTTACCGTGATGGCGATATTCTGATTGTTGAACCCGGCGCACAGGTTCGACGCGGTGACAGGGTGGTGGTTAAAACCCGAGAGGGTGAGGTCATGGCCAAAGTTCTGAACCGTCAGACCCACAAATCGATTGATCTGGTGTCGATCAACCCTGAACACCCCAACCGCAGCTTTGAAACCAGCGATATCGAGTGGATGGCGCGGATAATCTGGGCCAGCCAATAGTTCGAATCTGCGACCGGCAGCCTTGTATGGCGACAGCAGGATACCTATTGTCAGCCTACTAGAAATACGGGGAAGGAAGTCATGTCCAGGCCAGTCAGCCCACAAGAATCTCTCATATACCTCATGGTGATGATGTCAGCAGTCGATACCGCGATGAGTGATGCGGAGATGGCGCGCATCGGCCGCCTTGTCCAATTCTTGCCGGTTTTCAAAGATTTCGACGAAGACCAGCTAGTTGATGTTTGCCGCGATTGCGCCGAGTTGTTGAAGGGACCGGAAGGTCTCGACATCGTTTTGGAAGTCATTCGTGACAGTGTGCCGCCAAAGCTCTACGACACTGCTTATGCGTTGGCTGTCGAGATTGCATCTGCCGATTATAANATCCAGCAGGAAGAAATCCGGCTGTTGCAGTTGCTGCGCGACCGGCTGGGGCTNGACAANCTGACCTGCGCAGCCATTGAACGTGGTGCAATGGCCCGCTTTCGGAATGCCTGAAGACCAGTTTGCCATCCGTCACGCAATCGTGTCTGGCCAGTGAACAAGGCTGACTGCACAAACAGGCCAACGCCAAGCCCGGCGGTTTCCTGGAGGCCTGAATGGATAAAGTTTCCCTTTTCGGATTGAGCGAACCCACTGCGCGGCTGTTTGCCTTCGGATTCATTTTTGCGGTAATGGCACTGGCCGAACTCATCGCGCCGCGTTTGGAAAGGCGAGAGTTGGCCGGGGCGCTGAAAACCCGCCGCTGGGTGACAAATCTGGCGATGGTGATTTTTTCCTCAATTGCATTGCGCCTGATCTTTCCACTTGCTGCGGTGGGCACGGCTCTCTGGGCACAATCAAACAATTTCGGCTTGCTGCCTATGTCGGGTGTTTCTGGCTGGCTTGCTGGTTTGTTGGCTTTTGTGGTTCTGGACTTCGTGGTCTGGCTCGAACATGTGGTCAGTCACAAGTGGCACTTGTTGTGGCGCATTCACCGGACGCACCACGCAGATACCGGAATTGATCTGACCACTGCTTTGCGGTTTCACCCACTGGAAATCGTCTTGTCGATGTTCTGGAAAGCACTGGTCATTATTGCGCTCGGCGCGCCGCCATTGGCAGTTCTGGTTTTCGAAATCGTGCTGAACGGAGCGGCGATGTTCAACCATGCCAATTTTAAAATTCCGCACCGGATCGACCGGGTGTTGCGGTGGTTGATTGTTACACCAGACATGCATCGCATTCACCACTCAACGGAACGCGAAGAGACTGACAGCAATTACGGCTTCAACCTGTCGATATGGGACCGCATGTTTGCGACCTATACCCATCAACCGCGCCGCGGCGATGAGAACATTGAAATCGGCCTGAAAGAATGGCGCGATGAAGCCCCATCCGGGCTTGTATGGTCGCTGGCTTTACCGTTCCGCAGTCCACCTGCCACCATGCCACCCAGCGACATAAAAAATGACACAGCCGCCTAATAGAGACCGCCGGGAAACCAGCGTAAATAAAGCTCGGCAAAGCGACCGTTTCGGTTAAGTTGCGACAAAGCGTTGTCAAAAGCCTCGACTAATTCCCGGTCGTCGGGCCTAACCGCTATTGCCAGCCCCTCGCCAAGAAATACTGGTGACAAATAGGGGCCACCGTGAAAGCTGCAACAACCTTTCGAAGCTGGGCTCTGCAGCCAGAATGACAGCTGAACGCCATCGCCAAATATCCCCTCAATTTTGCCGTCGCGCAGCGATTGGTGAGCCCAGTTCCATTGGCTGAAGGGTACGGCACGGAATTCAGGGAACCAGCTTCTAAGCATGGCTTCATGGGCAGTACCTGAAATGACACCCACTCGCTTGTCTTTAAGCTCTGCTGCGACATCTGAGCCAAGTGCAGCGTTCTTGGAGACAACAAAGCGGGCGGGAAGTTCCAGATAGGATCGACTGAAAGTGTACTTTGCCTGTGACTCCGGGGTTTTGGCTACTCCGGCAATCAGAGCTTCACCTTGACCATTCAACAGAGCTGAATCCAGTTCGGACCATGGCAATGCCTGGATCTGGCATTTGTCCACGACCCCGAGAATTTCACAGATGGCGCGCGCGAGGTCAACATTGAAACCAGCCAGCTTCTGCGACTGATCGAGAAAGTTGAACGGGGGGAAATCTACCGTTGTCAGGAACCGAATACGGGCGCGATCCGAGATATCAGGCGCACTGATACGTTCGCGGGGATCAATATAGTTTGGTACCTGCGGTTCGGCGCCAGCCGCCAAATTGCTCCACAAAATAGCAAAACATGCAACCAATATACAAGCAATGCGAGAATACCCCTTAAATAGCAGGGATGTATCATTTTCAACTTTTGCTATCATTGCGCTTGTAATTATCTTTTTCATTGTCATGTGTGTAGCAGAGTCATGGCCCCAAACAAGCCAATCCCAGACGAGAACGCCGCCGACGAGATTGGGAAGCACCTTCGGCTTGTCCATGTCAATGCAAATTCTCCACCAGAAGATCCGGCGCTGGAAAAAGAGGCGGCATTTTTCCGCCAATGCGGCTTCTCGAAACCGACAGTCCGCCTTGCCTTGGCAGCAGCCCGCAAAAACAAGACCACAATAGAAGCGGAAATGCTGGCCAGTGGTCAAATTAAATCGCACATCCATTATCGGTGGCTCGCAGAGTGTTTGAACCTTGCCTATTTTGACCAGATAAACCCTCGGGCAATTGTGCCGATGGGTTCAACGGATATCCTGCTTCGTCATGAAGGTCCTTTGCGGGTCACCAGCGGCGCCGAGGTTTTCACCGTATTTGTGCCTTCAGCACGGACTGTGGGGGCAGAGCGCAAACGGCTCCTGCTCAACCCAACCCTTGGAGAGCGCCTGGCGGTGGCGGCGCCGCAAACAATTCGCAAAGCCGTATGGGAGTTCGATAAGGAAGCGCGCATCAAAGCGAGGACTGCCGCATTGTTCGAAATCAACCCACAAGCCAGCGCAAAGTTTGTTCTTACCGGCCCACAGGGTTATTTGCTAGCTGCTGTTCAGGCCATAATTTTGGTGGCGGTATTTCTGTCACCAGGTCCGGCGCTGCTAATATTCCATATACTTCTGTCGCTGTTTTTTCTGGCAACAAATTGTTTGCGACTTGTTGCAAGTCTGTTCGGACGGCGTCCGGTCAGACCCAGCCTGCCCCATGCACTTCCACACAAACTACCCGTCTACACAATTCTGGTAGCACTCAAAGATGAAGCGGCAATGGCCAATCAGCTCATCGGAGGGCTAAACAGACTGCAATGGCCAAAATCCCTGTTGGATATCAAGCTTGTCTGCGAGGCTTCAGACCGCAAAACCATTGAGGCCCTGGAAGCAATCGGGCTGGGAAAACAGTATGAAATTATTGAAGTTCCTGAGCATGGCCCACAAACCAAGCCAAAGGCTCTACAATATGCTCTTGCCGGGGCCCGGGGCGAGTTCGTGGCGGTTTATGATGCAGAAGACATTCCGGCGCCACTGCAATTGCTTGAAGCCTGGATGCTGTTTAAGGCTGGCGGCGATCGACTGGCTTGTGTTCAGTCTCCGCTGGCAATTGCGAACTTCAGAAAAAACTGGCTGTCGGCACTTTTTGCAGTGGAATATGCCGGGTTATTTCGCGGCATGATCCCGTTTCTTGATCGGTTGAACCTGCCCATTCCGCTCGGTGGGACCTCTAACCACTTCCGCAGGGATATCTTGATCGAAATTGGTGGGTGGGACCCGTATAATGTTACGGAAGATGCCGATCTTGGTTTCCGGCTTTATCGCGCCGGTTATTACACAAAAGCGGCATTCTTCGCGACAATTGAAGTTGCACCGGAGAACCTGCACGATTGGCTGAACCAGCGTAGCCGATGGCTGAAGGGCTGGACCCAAACCTGGCTGGTACTGATGAGAGAGCCAGTTCGGGTATTCCGCCAGTTCGGGATGGGTGGCTTTATGACCACTCAAATTCTGATCGTTGGCATGCTGGTATCCACACTTGCGCATCCATTGATGTATCTCTTCATTGCGGTATCTTCCGTCCAGCTTCTAACTGGTATGGCGACACCTGCAGATCCATTGCGCATCACGCTGTTTAGCCTCGATATTATCAATATCGTCGGAAGCTACCTGACCATTCTATTGCTTGGATTGCTCTGCATGACGAAAACAGAACGCAGCGGCATCAAGAAACGACACATTGTCTTGTTACCGCTCTATTGGTTGGCGATGTCGAGAGCCGCTTGGAAGGCAATGGGTGAACTCAGAGGCAAAACGCACTATTGGGCTAAAACACCCCATCCCAAGCTCCGAAAATAGCCGAGATTTCTCCAAATCAAATGGAGCGGGTGAAGGGAATCGAACCCTCGTCACTTGCTTGGGAAGCAAAAGCTCTACCATTGAGCTACACCCGCATCGTAAAGTTCCGACGCACGCCACCCGACTGCCTTGCCTTTTTTTATCGGCGTTCGTCAAGAATAATCAGAAAGCCGGAAACCGGATTATCCGCGTCCGGCCAGTTTATACGAAGCTCGAATGTCTTTGGATGACAAGCAAACGCGCAGGATGTCTTTCTTGACGCCGGCACGGGCTACCAGTGTTTTCTGGTTGAGTTCGGCGTTGGTCTGATCGGCCGTTTTGCTTGTCAGACCATTTAACCGCACGTCGGCCAGGTGACCGTAACAGATACAGCCCGATTTCAGATCGTAGTTGAGCACTCCGTATGAGTTCTAACCATCGGTAAGAAAGATCAACTTCCTGACTGTATTGTTGTCACTGAACACCACCCCTTCAGCGAACGGTTCGCGTTGCGATAGAACCCGCCGACCCCACATCACGTACTCAACGGTTTTGTCGATGGAAAACGTGGGTGTGAACGAAGAATAGAGATAGGATGCGGTGGGAGACGCATCATCGAGATCGTGCTTGGCAGGTGACGTCGGCTGGCGGCTTGGTAAATCCATGAGACGGCCTGTTTCGTCACCAAACCCATGAATTGATTGTCGGGCCGTATTCCGGCCCAACATCTATAAAAGCAACCTAAGGAAAAACGGTGTATTTAACGGTTCCGGTCGGCAGCTTCTGCCCGGCGACATCATCGAACATGGCAATTACCGCTTCCTGCATGAATCTGAGCTTACCGCCGTCCTTGGAGCCAGTGATTTCCAGAACAAAGCTGTCTACTTATTTCGCCGAAGAATATGTTGCGGTTGATGTTGCGCCAACCTTGACTGTCTTCATCCCGCAAAAACCTGCGAACCTGATCGATTGATCAAAATTGCCGGAAATCCTGACCTTGTCCGTTCCTGCGATTCGGGCGGTAAAAATCGCTTCGAGTTCCCGATAACTTTCACGGACAAACTTGATCGCTAGATTACGCGCTTGCTCCGTGGCCGTTTGTTTGGCCCCTCGCGCGTCACGGCCAAGCCGGAGCATTGACTGCTGCTTGGCGGTCATGCCGCGGCCTGCTCAGATTGATGTATTCAACACAGCCAGGCTACATGCCACAAGGATCGCCCCACCAAGAATGACCGTCACCATAGCAAATTCCCGCTCTCTTCGTTTCCAGAATTTTTCCAACGCGGACATCGAATTGTTTCTGAAACAGACCCCAGAAGCATATTGTTCCCGGTCCATCGATGGAATTGGTCATGAAGGCAATGGCGGCGCGATCAAAGAGGGTGGCAAACTGACAGCTGACTGGTTGACCATTCAAACGCCCAGGGTCAGGACCCCATAGGCTCCCAGTCCGCTATAATGGTGATTTAAAATGTTTGGACAACTTAAGGCCTTGAGCCTGATAGTTTGAAGACAACCCTGCACCATAAACAGTGTCAGGCAATGTGAGCATGTGCTCATAAACTAGACGCCCAACAATCTGGCCATGCTCCAAAATGAAAGGAACTTCGTGGGAACGAACTTCCAGCACTGCGCGACTGCCTGTGCCGCCGGCGTCCGCATGACCAAAACCGGGATCAAAAAAACCTGCGTAGTGCACCCGAAATTCGCCAACCAGCGGATCAAATGGTGTCATTTCCGCAGCATAAAGTGGAGGCACATGCACGGCTTCCCGCGACACGAGAATATAGAACTCGTCAGGATCGAGTACCAATTCCGGGGTTCCACGATTAAAAATCGGCTCCCAGAAATCATCGACGTCATAACCGTTCTTCCGGTCAACATCGATAACCGCGGTATGATGCTTGCCACGATAACCGACCAGACTGCCTTTGCCACTGCCTGCCAAATCTATCGACAATGCAATCCCGCCGCCTGAGACATTCGGAGTTTTGGAAGCCACAAGCGTTTCCGCTTGATGAAGTGCGCCGAGCTCGTCTTCGCCCAGATGGCTGTTGCCCGCGCGGAACCGTATTTGTGATAGGCGCGACCCTTCACGAACCAAAACCGGGAAGGTTCGCGGGCTTATTTCGAGCCAAAGCGGACCTGAATAGCCAGCAGGTATTTTATCAAATTCGTGTCCGTTGTCAGTCAGGACCCTTGTGAAAATATCCAATCGGCCTGTTGAACTCTTGGGATTGGCAGACGCGGAAATCCGGTCCGGCAAGGCCAGACTTTCCAAAAGCTCGACCATGTAAACACAACCGGTCTCAAGCACGGCACCGTTTGTCAGATCAATCTGATGAAACGAGAGGCGATCCAATTTGCTTTTGACGGTCCGGCCCGGTCCGGCAAGAAAACTGGCGCGTACCCGGTATGCCGTGGCACCGAGACGAAGATCAAGACTTGCCGGCTGAACCTGATCGGCGTCAAATTCACGCGCCGAAACGAGTGCACCGTCAGCGTGAAGCTTACGGATTGCGTGGTCGGCTAATATTCCGATTTCAGATGTCATTGCAGCCCTCTTGCCCCCTTCATGGCAATGGTTGGCATTTGACGCAAGCAGGAGCATGGTGTAAAAATCAATTATCCCGTGGTGATTTGGCCGACCGGCTTGCAGCCACGTTAAACAAGTTGCTAAAAGGTCGGGTGTCTGTGCACCGGCTTGCAACTATTGTAGGCCGGTTTTTTGTTGGACACTGAGACATGACGAAAAGAAATCTGAAAACAGCCACCCGCCTGGTTCACGGCGGTATCAATCGCAGCCAGTACGGTGAAACCTCTGAGGCCCTGTTTCTGACACAGGGATTTGTCTATGACAGCTCCGAGGCAGCAGAATCCCGATTTAAAGGCGATGACCCTGGCTTCATCTATTCGCGGTATGCCAATCCCACTACTGACATGTTTGAAAAGCGCATGTGTGAGCTCGAAGGCGCTGACGACGCGCGCGCCACAGCAACCGGCATGGCGGCGGTTACAGCGGCGCTGATGTGTCAGCTTCGTACCGGCGACCATGTGATATCAGCGCGCGCGCTTTTCGGGTCATGCCGTTGGGTCGTAGAGCAGTTGATGCCGCAATATGGCATAGAGGTGACTTTCGTCGATGGCCGAAATCTGAATGCCTGGGCGGATGCAATTCGACCGAATACGAAAGTGTTCTTTCTCGAAAGCCCGACCAATCCGACGCTCGAGGTGGTGGACATTGCAGCAGTTGCCAAGCTTTCCAAGCAATGTGGTGCAAAGCTGGTGGTTGACAATGTGTTTGCGACACCAATCTGGCAAAAACCGCTTGAGTTGGGCGCTGATATCGTTGCCTATTCAGCAACAAAACACATTGATGGTCAGGGCCGCTGCCTTGGTGGCATTGTGCTTTCGGACCAGGAATGGATTGACGAGCGCCTGCACAACTATTTCCGTCATACCGGGCCCGGCATGTCGCCTTTCAATGCATGGACGTTGCTCAAGGGATTGGAAACCCTTCCCCTTCGCGTGGCACAACAAACCCGAAGTGCTGCACAGCTCGCTGACTTTCTTGCTGACCGGAAAGAAATTGCGAAAGTGATATATCCTGGCCGGGCTGACCATCCCCAGGCGGAGATCTGCGCCCGCCAGATGGGAGCGGGATCAACCATGGTGGCCTTGGAACTCAAAGGGGGTAAAGAAGCTGCATTCAAGTTTCAAAATGCGCTGGAAATCATCCGTATTTCCAACAATCTCGGTGACGCCAAGAGTCTGATCACGCATCCGGCAACCACCACCCATAAGAACCTCAGTGAGGCAGATCGGGCCGAGCTTGATATCGGCCCGGGCGTAGTACGGCTCTCCGTCGGACTGGAGGATGTCGCTGATTTGACAGAAGATCTTGAGATTGCACTTTCAGCCCTCTGAGGGTCTGTCAGTAAATGCGCTGCGCGCCAGCACAAGGCGCGCAGTCGCAGTATAAAAACAAACCAGCGCAAATACCCAGGCAACAATTGCAAAGCCTGCAGGCCAGAGACAAAACAGCCCGAAAACCAGATAGGTCTCGGTAGCCTCTGCCAGACCAGTGGTGAAATAGATCGACTTGGCACCACGCGCTGCTGTCGATTGGCCTCGTTTTTCAGCGATGATTGCATAAGCCAGAAAACTCGCGCCATTGACATAAAATGAGAAAATCAACACAGCTCCGGCCAATCCGTTACCTGCCGGATCGAGAATGATGAANGCCAGTGGAATGGCGCCATAAAACGCGAAATCGAGTACGATATCGATCAGTCCACCGAAATCAGTNGGTTCGGTGTNCCGCGCAACCGCGCCATCCAGGCCATCGCCAATGCGGCTAACGATCATCAACACCAAGCCGAAGATCAAGTGACCGGAAGCAACTGCCAGCGCCGCAGCCATGCCAAGCGCGAATGCCGTGTAGGTGATTGTGTTGGCTGTGGCACCGCGCGCTGCCAGCCATTTTCCAATCGCCGAAATAGCCGGTTCAATTCGCGGTTTGAGCAGTCCATCAAGCATTCGCATCCTTCCTGCATCCGACACCCGGAGTGAATCGCCCGTATTGAGCTTAGCCGTTGGTAGGCAGTAAAGTCTTCACTGGCCAATCAATTTCCGGCGAAGACACGATCAAGACAAAATGAACAATACAGTCCCTTGCGCATTACCCCACCCCTCGGTTACTGCTTGTCAAACAACCGGGACAGAAAGGAGGTAGGGAATGTATCGTGCGGTCACGCGAGATATCGAAATAACAGTCGAACCCTATTTTCTTGAAGACCAGTCCGATCCCGAAGATGGGCGGTATGTTTGGGGATACCGGGTGGTGATTGCCAATTATTCGAAAGAAATCGTACAATTACGCAGCCGGTTCTGGCGGATAACCGACGAGTATGGCGTTGTTGATGAAGTGCGCGGTCCCGGTGTGATTGGCGAGCAGCCCGTGCTTGGGCCGGGCGATACCTATGAATATTCATCCGGCTGCCCCTTGGATGCACCTTCAGGCGTGATGATGGGTTCCTACCAAATGCAAACGGAAGACGGCGAATTGTTCGATGTCGCCATACCCGCTTTTTCGCTTGATGTGCCGGGTACCGCGCGAACCCTCAATTAACATATTTTTGTTCGCACCTCCGCGGCACGAAGCCTTCAAGCCGGATCATATTCCTCATCGGTGACATGCTCGAGCCACTCGACGGACTTTCCGTCGAGTGCTTCATGAATGGCTATATGGGTCATGGCGGTGGTTGGCGCAGCACCATGCCAATGGCGTTCACCAGGCGCAAACCAGACGACATCGCCGGGCCGGATCTCAACAATCGGCCCATCATGACGTTGGACCAGACCAGAACCGGCTGTAACAATCAGCGTCTGACCAAGTGGATGTGTATGCCATGCAGTACGCGCGCCCGGCTCAAAAGTGACTGCAACGCCAGCAGCTCTTGCCGGTGCCTGTGCTTGAAACAAAGGGTCTATTCGCACTTGCCCAGAAAACCATTCCGATGGTCCCGTGCCTGACGGGCGACTGCCGCCTTTCCAAATATCCATTTTCAACATCCTTTGCAGGTCACACATCGCATAAGCGCTGGTGCAGAAGATTATCTGCAAACAGCTGTGATTGCGAACCAAANACCAATCCGCAGACCGAACCAATGCCGGCATGGATTTCGCTNGGCCCNATCACCCAACGTTGTTAATCGATTCCGAATTCGGACGGGTCGAAAAGATGGGTTGTCGAACAGAACTCACAAGTCACCGAGATATGGCCATTTTCGACACTCTCGCGAACCTCTTCCGCCGAGAACCCTTGCAAAACTTCTGCGAGTTTNTCCCGAGAGCACGAACACTTATCGGCAACTTTCGTCGGCGGAAAAACATGGACGCCATGCTCATTGAAAAGCCGAAACAACAAACGCTCGGATCCAATATCCGGGTCTGTGAGTTCATCTGCTTCAATAGTTTCAACCAATGCCCGGGCTTCGGTCCAGGCATCATCTTCCTCGATATAAACTTCGTCAGCTTCATCGGGTGCATCTCCGCCGGGCAAATCCGGTTGGATCATACGTTCAGCCATTTCGGGAAGAAACTGCACAAGCATGCCTCCAGCCCGCCAGGAATGGCGTGTTCCTCCGGATTCAGCCGGCACGAGAAGCTCAGCCACGGCCATCCTCACCATGGTGGGGATCTGTTCTGACTGGCGAAAATAGGTTTCNGCCATCTCGGAAAGCGAAGCTCCGGTCAATTCAACGATGCCCTGATAGCGCTGCATGTCGCTGCCCTGATCAATCGTGAANGCGAGTATGCCTTGTCCGAGNAAATCCGCAGTTGACGTCTTGCCTNCCGTGATCGCTTTTTCGATTTCAACCTCGTTGAAGCGAGCGTAGGCTCTGAGATCACCAGGAGTGGTGAAATCGGCAACAATGAACTCGATCGGGCCGTCACCCTTGGTTTGGGCAATCAGTTTGCCATCAAATTTCAATGACGTGCCCAGAAGTACTGTCAGTGTGGCCAATTCAGCAAGAAGGCGAGCGACCGGCACAGGGTAGTCATGCCTGCCGAGGATCGCATCAAGCAATGGACCAAGCTGGATCGCACGGCCGCGTACATCCAGTTCCCGGACCTCGAACGGTACCACGTGATCGTCACCGGCAAAGCCGATATCACCGAGCTGGCGCTGAGTATCTGTCATTTTCCTGTCCGACTCCGACCGTCACAAGCTGCCAAGACACCAGCGCAGGATTGCTTTCTGCGCATGCAGTCGGTTCTCAGCCTCATCAAATACGACCGAGTTCGGCCCGTCGATAACCTCATCGGTTACTTCCTCGCCGCGGTGAGCAGGTAGGCAGTGCATGAACAATGCATCATCGGCGGCTTTTGCCATCAGTTTGGAGTTGACCTGAAATGGTTGGAAGACATTGTGCCCTCGGGCGCGATGTTCCTGGTTCATCGAAAACCAGGTGTCGGTGACAACGCAATCCGCGCCCGTAACGGCTTTGACCGGATCATTGCCCATTTCCACTTCAGCGCCCTGGGCGCGCGCCCAATCGACGAAGCGTTGCTCGGGTTCAGAGCCTTCAGGAACAGCGATCTGCATTTTGTAATGAAACCGGGCCGCACCTTCGATAAGGGAATGCAGAACATTGTTGCCATCACCGGTCCAGGCAATCGTGCGCCCTTTTATAGGACCACGATGCTCCTCAAAGGTGAGAATATCAGCCATGATCTGGCACGGATGGGTGTCATCAGTCAGCGCATTAATAACTGGTACCGTAGCGTGTTCAGCCAATTCGAGCATCCGGTCATGATCCAGGGTCCGGATCATGATTGCATCGACATAGCGCGAGAGAACCCGTGCAGTATCGGCAATCGTTTCGGCGCGGCCAAGCTGCATCTCGGTGCCGGACAAGAACAATGTCTCTCCGCCCAATTGGCGCATGCCGACATCAAAGGAAACGCGCGTACGTGTTGACGGCTTTTCGAAAATCATCGCCAGCATCTTGCCTTCAAGCGGCCTGCCTATATCAGCGCCCTCCTTTACAGAACGTGCGGCGTCAATCATGCCGCGAAGCTGATCGCCCGCAACCGTTGAAAGATCGATGAAATGTTTCGGATTATTCGTCTGAACCATCAAACTCATTACCTGTTCAATTTTGGTGGTTTGCTTTTGCGAGCTTGTCGAGCGCGCTATCCATGCGCCCGAGCGCTTCGCGCGCTTCTTCCACCGACAATGTAAGCGGTGGCAACAATCGCACAACGTTATCACCTGCCGGAACAGACAAAAGCATCTCGTCGCGGAAAGCCTTTACTACGTCGGTGTTGACACCAACACATTGGATGCCCAGCATCAAGCCGGTGCCGCGAACATCAGCGATCTGCCCCGGAAACCGGTCCTTGAGTGAGGCGAGGCCTTGGGAAAGCACTTTGCCAACATCCTGAACATGCTCAAGGAACCCATCGGCTAACACGATATCAAGCACTGCGTTGCCCACGGCCATGGCCAGCGGATTGCCACCAAATGTGCTGCCGTGCGTGCCGGCGGTCATTCCGTCGGCAGCTTCAGCGGTTGCCAGACACGCCCCCACCGGAAAGCCTCCGCCAATACCTTTGGCCACAGCCATGATATCAGGCGTTATGCCTGCCCACTCATGCGCAAACAGCTTTCCTGTTCGGCCCACCCCGGACTGAACTTCATCGAGGACAAGAAGCACGCCCTTGTCATCACACATTTTGCGCATGGCGCGGAGCATTTCATGCTCGATTGTGCGTATGCCACCTTCACCTTGCACCGGTTCTATCAGCAAGGCTGCTGCCTCTTCGGACAAAGCTGCTTCAAGCGCGTCGAAATCACCAAAAGGAATCTGNTCGAACCCTTCGACTTTGGGTCCGAAACCNTCGAGATATTTGGCTTGCCCGCCAGCAGCGATAGTCGCCAGCGTNCGGCCATGAAACGCACCTTCCAGCGTAATAATCCGGTAACGTTCAGGTTGGCCGTTCACAAAGAAATGCCGCCGTGCGGTTTTTATGGCGCATTCCAGAGCCTCGCCGCCAGAATTTGTGAAGAACACCTTGTCTGCAAAAGTCGCTTCCACCATTCGTGCGCCCAGGCGTGCCTGACCGGGAATCTCATAGAGATTTGAGAGATGCCACAGTTTTTGCGCCTGCTCGGTAAGTGCCGAAACCAGATGTGGATGAGCATGGCCAAGCGAATTTACCGCAATACCGGCAGCAAAATCGAGATAGCGCTCACCGGTCTGGGTAAACAACCAAACTCCTTCGCCCCGCTCAAAATGCAAAACTGTCCGATTATAAGTGTCAAAAAGCGGCGCGGCTGTCGCCATAACCCCATCCCTCGTTGGTTGTCTTGCTTCTCGTCCAGATGGTTGCACGGAGAACCTGTACCCCGGATCGACAGGCTTGCAGAAACTAAAATGCCGCCTCCCGGGCGGCTTCGGCTCACTATTTACATATCAGTTATTAAAGTCAATGTGGCGCAATTTGCCTATCAAAGAATCGTATTTTCGCCAAATATTGATCCTATCAAGCTGCAGATGACGGATTTCAGACGTTCGGTCGTAAGTTGGGGAAAACCACGAAAAGGATTCCTTCCGATTCGCTGGCACCTTGTCACCGAGTCAGGCGGTCACTAGGTTAAGGGCAAGAACTAGAATGTCGGGGCGACACTAGTCATCTAAGCAGTAGTAGCGTGAACCATAGGTTGCGGATGGCCGTGACCACGAGGAAGGATTCTGCCGGTCCTCAAATGGAGCGGATGGAGATAATGAGATGAACTGGACAGATGATCGGGTAGAAATGCTCAAGAAGTTGTGGGCCGATGGCCTTAGCGCAAGTCAGATTGCAGCACAACTTGGTGGCGTGAGCCGCAACGCAGTGATTGGCAAGGTACACCGCCTTAACCTGCCGGGACGCGCCAAAAGTGGTGGACAGTCCAAGGCGCGGACAAAGCGCACCACTTCAGCGCCGCGGGCGCCCAATTATGCAAGCCGGACAACAACGACGGCAGGTCCATCACGCCCGATGGGTCGTTCTTCAGGATCGGCTGCCTTGCAGCCCGACACCGAGGCCGTTGCCTATCAGCACATCGAAACCCGTCCCATCGAGGATGTGGTGGTGCCGATCTCACGTCGGCTGGAGCTGGTTGAATTGACCGAGAAGACCTGCAAATGGCCAATCGGAGACCCATTGCAGGATGATTTCCATTTCTGCGGCAATGATTCCGATGAAGTCACACCTTATTGTGGCTATCACAACAAGTTGGCATTCCAGCCTTCGAGCGAACGCAAGCGCAGACATTAGGAAGTTACTCGAAACAACCTTATCTCCGCCCGAATTAGCCCGGAACCTGTGGGTCCCGGGTTTTTTCATGGAATATCGGATTTGAGATGAGGGAACCGATCAGTTTTCGATTGAATAGCCGGCACCGCGGACGGTGCGAACGATATCGCGCATATTGGCAAGGTTGAGAGCCTTGCGCAGACGCCCGACATGGACGTCGACAGTGCGTTCATCGACATAGACATCATGTCCCCAAACGCCGTCCAGCAATTGCGAACGAGAGTAGACCCTGCTCGGGGCGCTCATCAGGAACTCCAGCAATTTGAATTCCGTTGGTCCGAGCTTGATATCACGACCACGACGGCGAACCCGGTGGGTTTCCCGGTCGAGTTCCACATCGCCAACTTTGAGCATCGTGGAGATTGTTTCCGGGCGCGCGCGGCGCAACATCGCGCGAATCCGGGCCAACAATTCAGGCGTTGAGAATGGCTTGACGATATAATCGTCAGCCCCGGTGGTCAGACCGCGAATGCGTTCGCTTTCCTCACCGCGTGCCGTCAGCATGATGATCGGCAGGCGTTCAGTCTCGGCTCGAAGTCGCAGACGCCGGCATAGCTCGATGCCTGAGATCCCAGGTAACATCCAGTCGAGGATCAACAAATCGGGTGCGCGTTCGCGAAGCTGAATTTCAGCTTCATCGCCGCGGTGGATGGTATCAACCTCATAGCCTTCGGCTTCAAGGTTGTAGCGAAGCAGCACGCTGAGCGCTTCTTCGTCTTCAACCACAGTTATATGCGGTGCCATAGCCATTTTTCAGTCTCCGTATGCAGTTCGTGGCTTACGCACCCGTTCAGTTCGACGAAGCCGTGGCGATCAATTCAGCAGTGCCATCATCCTTCGGACGATCAGCAGTCATTTGTTGGCCGGTTGCGACATAGAATACGGTTTCAGCGATGTTGGTCGCGTGGTCACCGATACGCTCAATATTTTTGGCGCAAAACAGAAGATGTGTACAAGCTGTGATGTTGCGCGGATCTTCCATCATATAAGTGAGCAGTTCGCGAAACAGTGACGTGTAGATGGCATCGATTTCTTCATCACGCTCGCGGATGGAGGTGGCGAGTTCTGATGATTTGGTCGAAAAAGCATCGAGAACTTCCTTGAGCTGGGTGAGTGCCAGTTCGGAAAGATGCTCAAGGCCGCGGACCAGCTTTTTTGGCTGGGGCATGGTATTGACCGCGATCACCCGCTTGGCGATGTTCTTGCCGAGATCACCTACGCGTTCGAGATCGGAAGCAATGCGGATTGACCCGATGATCTCTCGCAGATCAGAAGCCATCGGTTGGCGTTTGGCGATGACCAGAACGGCCTTTTCATAGATTTCGCGCTCGCCTTCATCGAGAAGCAGGTCCTCCGAAATCACTCTCTGTGCCAACGCAGTGTCGCCGTTGATCAAAGCGGTCAGGGAATCTGCGACCATTCCTTCGGAAATACCGCCCATTTCCGATAGGCGGCGGGAAAGCCAGCGAAGTTCATCATCATAAGCAGTAACGGTGTGTGGTTCTACCATTGTCCGGATCCTTGGAATTTGAGGCGTGATTGGGCATCCCCAGCTCGGTTTAACCGAAGCGGCCAGTGATATAGTCTTGGGTGCGGGGATCGTCCGGGTTGGTGAAAATTTTATCTGTGTCACCCTCCTCAACCAGATTGCCGAGATGGAACATGGCGGTGCGCTGTGAAACGCGGGCTGCCTGTTGCATGGAGTGGGTGACGATTACGATGGTGAAATTCTCACGCAGCTCATCTATCAGTTCTTCAACCGTCGCTGTGGCAATCGGATCAAGCGCAGAACAAGGCTCATCCATGAGGATGACTTCCGGGCTGACAGCTATTGCGCGAGCGATACACAGGCGTTGTTGCTGTCCGCCGGAAAGACCAGTGCCTGGTTCATGAAGCCGGTCTTTGACCTCATTGAACAAACCTGCGCGGGTCAAGCTTTTTTCAACCACTTCATCCATTTCGCCTTTGGTTGTGACAAGACCATGGATGCGTGGGCCGTACACAATATTCTCATAGATCGACTTGGGAAATGGATTGGGTTTCTGGAAAACCATCCCGACCCGGGCCCGCAACTCAACCACATCAATTGCCGGATCATAGATGTTTTCATTGTCCAGTGTGATGTTGCCCGCAACCCGGCAGATATCGATGGTGTCGTTCATGCGGTTGAGGCAACGAAGGAATGTTGACTTGCCACAGCCCGACGGGCCGATAAGCGCAGTCACAGAGTTCTCCCGNACATCAATATTCACATTGTACAGAGCCTGTTTNTCTCCGTAGAAAACACAGACATCTTCGCCCTTCATTTTGACGGTGGGCAACGGTTGCGGCGCGTTGACCGCTTTCTCGGTAGCCCCTTCGGACATCATATTCATCTCCGTCTATCCTTGTATTTACAATATACGTGGTGCCTGAATGTTCAAAGAATTCGTTTAAGCTACCAGCGGCGCTCGAAACGTCGACGCAAGAGGATCGCAATTCCGTTCATGACGATCAGGAAGATCAGCAACACAATAATCGCGCCTGAGGCTCTTTCAACAAATGCCGGGTCGCCGCGCTGGGTCCAGTTGTAGACCTGAACCGGCAGAGCTGCGGCGGGATCAAAAAACCCTTCCGGCGGAGCAGCAGGGAATTCGCGAACAAAGGCCACCATGCCGATCAACAGCAGAGGCGCAGTTTCTCCCAGTGCTTGTGCCAAACCGATAATTGTGCCGGTCAGTATTCCAGGTGCTGCGAGTGGCAACACATGGTGAAAGATNGACTGCATTTTCGAGGCCCCNATTCCCAGTGCGGCGTCGCGAATTGATGGTGGTACTGACTTCAGTGCCGCGCGGGTCGCAATAATGATTGTTGGCAACGTCATCAATGTCAGCACAAGCCCGCCCACTACAGGAGCAGATTGAGGCAAACCGGCGTAGTTGATGAAGATCGCCAGGCCGAGAATGCCGAAGACGATCGACGGCACGGCGGCCAGATTGGAAATATTGACCTCGATCAGGTCGGTCCATTTGTTTTGCGGCGCAAATTCCTCAAGATAAATCGAGGCCGCCACACCCAGTGGCAATGCAAGGCAAAGCACAATAATCATCATATAGAGAGAGCCAATGATGGCGACTCCCAATCCAGCTGCCTCCGGCCGNGTATCGGAGGCGTCTGGAGCGGTAAAGAAAGCCACGTTGAAACTGGTCGTCAGGNCTCCCGCTTCCTTCAACTTGTCGGCTAACATCAACTGTTCCGGCGAAACGTTCCGGTCAAGTGCCGCAGACTCCATCGACACACGGCCTTTGTAGTAGCCATCAATGCGACCATTCGCCAGCAGGCTGAACGAAACTGTCTCGCCAATTTTTGCAGGGTTAGCCAAAACATATCGGCGCAATTGGGCTGGGGCTTCCTTGGAAAGAAGCTCCGCAGCTTTTTTGTCACTCAGCCCGTCNACAACGATGCCGTGATCTTCCATCACCTTGNTCAGGCCATTCTGAATCAGCGGCGCATAAGCAAAGGTTGTGACCTTCTGCAGTTCTTCAAGATCACGTTTGCCGCCCTTGTCCAACTTGGCTGGATCAAGGAAAACGTCAACCACAACGGACGTCTGCTGAAATGACGACAGCCCATTGGACAATATGGCCGCCAACAGGCCAAAAAGCGCCGTGATGCCAAAAACAACAGCCGCGAGTCCCATCATTCGAAACCGGAATTCCGCGGCGTGACGTTTCTGGGTGCGCCTACCGCGTACCAATAGCGAACCGCTTTTTGGCACACCGGCTGGTGTCGGCAGCCTTGTAGTTGCGTTGGTCATTCGTACTGCTCCCGGTATTTGCGCACGATGTAGAGCGCCAGAACATTCAATGCGAGTGTGAAGACAAACAGGGTCAGGCCCAGTGCAAAAGCCACCAGCGTTTCAGGACTGGCAAATTCCGTGTCACCAGTGAGCTGACTGACAATTTTGACCGTAACAGTTGTCATGGCCTCAAAAGGATTGAGATCAAGGCGCGCAGCGGCACCTGCTCCCATGACCACAATCATGGTTTCGCCGATGGCGCGGCTGGCGGCCAACAGAAAAGCGCCGACGATCCCAGGTAAAGCGGCAGGCAAAATGACAAGTCGGATTGTTTCGGACTGCGTCGCACCAAGGCCGTAGGAACCATCGCGCAGAGATTGGGGCACCGCATTGATGATGTCATCAGACAAGGATGATACAAAAGGTATCAACATGATGCCCATGACGAGACCCGCTGTCATGACAGAGGAAGAGGAAGTTCCCAACCCAAGTGGCTGGGCCACCCAATCGCGCAAAAAAGGCCCGACCGTGATGAGGGCAAAAAGCCCGTAAACGATTGTCGGGATTCCGGCCAGAATTTCAATGGCCGGCTTGGCAAAATTACGAAGCGAATTGCCGGCATATTCAGCCAGGTAGATCGCGATCATCAAACCAATTGGTACTGCCAGCGTCAGCGCAATGAACGACACATAGAATGTACCCCAGAGTAGCGGCAAGAAGCCCAGATCCGAACCACCTCGGAACTGCGGGTTCCAGGTCGCTGAGAAGAAAAAATCCTTGGCGGGATAGAGCTGGAAGAAGTGGATGGATTCGAACAACAATGAGCCAACGATTCCGACCGTGGTCAGAATGGCAACCAGGGACGAACCCATGAGCAGTGTCTTGATGAACGTTTCCGAGGTGTTGCGGGCGCGCATTCGGGGCTTGATCTGCAAATAGGCCCAAATCGCAAATCCCAATGCAGTGATCAACACTGCGAAGGTACGGAACACAGACCACGTATTGCCAATGCTGCGATAGCTTTTGGCGGCTTGAAAAACCGCTGGCTCCACGTCTGAGCCAAGGGCTACGCCAACTTCAGCGAGCCGCGAACGAACATTCGTGAAATCCGCCCGCATATCAGCGAGTTCGCCTTCAGTCACAAAACCTTGCTCAACAAGTCGCTCAACGCCGACAGAAATCCGGCGAACATCGGCCATGACAAGGCTTTTGGCACCACCTTGTGGAATGGCGGTGTCAGGGATCATGGCGCTGACGTGATTCTCAATCAAGGCGGGCTGAATGAAAAGCCATGATCCCAACAATACAAGTGCTGGCACAGTGATAAAGAGCGCCAATGCCTGACCGTAATAACCGGGCAATGAATGAAGTTTAACCCGCTCACGGCTGGACAATAAAAGCGCGCGCTGCCGACCAACGAAAAAACCGATAAGCGCCAGTCCGAGTACAATGAGAGCTAGAATACTGGGGGTCATGTCTAATCTAATCCGTCATGGTGATGGGTGGAGCGGCGCTTGAAACGCCGCTCCGGTCGTCATTTCAACAGATCAGTTCAACGGAGCCATAGGTGCGCGGCTCTTGACCATTTCCTGTGTCTTGGCCAGTTCCGGGTCGGATACCAGACCGTAGGCAGCAAGCGGACCATCGGGGCCGGCAATTTCATCGGAGACGAAGAACTCAACGTATTCCTGCAGGCCAGGGATCACATCCAGATGTGCATTCTTGACGTAGAAGAACAGTGGACGGGAAACCGGATATTCCCCTGACGCGATGCTCTCGGTCGATGGAGTAACACCAGACATGGTTGCCACACGCAGCTTGTCAGTGTTGTTCTGGTAGAACGAAAGACCGAACACGCCNATTGCNTTCTTGTTGGCTTCAATGCGCGAAAGCGTTTCAGTGTAGTCACCATCGATATCAACCGACACACCGTCGGTGCGAAGCTGGATGCAAGCCTTCTCGGCGGCTTTTTCGTCACCGTTGTTTGCTTCCTTGAACAGATCNAGAGCACCGGATTCTTCGCATCCGACTTCAAGAACCTTGACGTCAAAGACTTCGCGGGTGCCATGCTTCGTNCCAGGAATGAACGCAAGGATTTCGTCACCCGGCAGTTCGGCGCGAACTTCTTTCCAGGTCTTGTTTGGATTGTCGACAAGTTTGCCGTCTACAACAACCTGAGCGGCCAAGGCGCTGTACCAGTCGGCTGGGGTGAAGGCATATTCAGCGCCATTGATGTCGGAAGCGAAAACGATGCCATCATAACCGATGCGAACTTCCTGCACATCTGCAACACCGTTGGCGGTGCAAAGATCAATATCGGACTGCTTGATACGCGACGATGAGTTGGCAATGTCAATCGTGTTTTCGCCTACACCTTCACACAGTTTCTTGCGGCCAGCGCCCGAACCGCCGGATTCAACAACCGGGGTCGGAAAGCTGAAGTTCTCGCCGAATGCCTCGGCAACGATGGATGCATAAGGAAGAACTGTTGATGAACCAGCGATCTGGATCTGGTCGCGCGCAATGGCTGCGCCAACGAAAGCTGTAGACGCTACAAGAGCGGCAGCTGTAATTTTGAGTACGTTCATAAAATCTCTCCCGGATTGGGCTTGGGGTTCAGGCCCTTTTTCGGGCCTTGTTTCAACCGCTATACGGCGTGATCGTTCTAGGCCCTGCTGGATTCCGTTTTATGACAGTGAAATTACTCTTTTATGACATATCAAGTCATTGAATTAATTTATAAATTTTATATGTACTCAATTTTTCAGCACTTTACCTTCAGGAAATTTCACACCAAAATTCGATCCTTGCCCGGGTTCTGACCTGACAATGAGCCGCGCGCCATGGCGGGTAAGGATGTGTTTGACGATTGCCAGGCCAAGACCCGTACCTTTTTTCAAGCGGCTGGTTTCACCGTCGACCCTGTAAAATCTTTCGGTCAACCGCGGCACATGCTGGCGTTCGATGCCCGGCCCGTAATCCTTTACATTGACCAGCACCCCGCCATTTTCCTCCTGCTCGACGGAAACTTCCACACGCTTTCCACTCTGGCCATATTTGCAGGCGTTCTCGACCAAGTTTTCCATNACNTGGATCAACTCGTCCCGATCTCCGACGACCTTGATCGGAGAAGATGGGGAATCGTAGGTGATTTCAACGTCTATTTCGCTGGCCATCGGGCGCAGCGCATCGATGACGTGGTGGCACAGTGAATCCAAATCAACTTCATCATTGGGTGTGAGATGTGCGCGCATCTCAAGCCGTGACAACGACAACAGATCATCAATCAACCGGGACATTCGCATGGCCTGGTCGAGCATGATTGACAGAAAGCGTTCTTGCGCCTTTTGATCGGAACGCGCCGGCCCCTGCATGGTTTCGATAAACCCCATGAGCGAGGCCAATGGCGTGCGCATTTCATGGCTGGCATTTGCGACAAAATCAGTTCGCATGCGGTCCATGCGGCGCGCCTCTGTCAAATCACGCATACTAAGCAGAAAGAACTGACTATTCTTTCGTACGCTATCCTTGATNTCACTTTGCNGNCCNGGAATGGCTGCCAACCGGACTTCATACCAGCGTTCGGCAGGAACGCGTTCCGCGTGTTCGATTGTTCTGGTCTTACCGTCCGCGACCACCTGGGTGACCATATCAACGATCTGCGGCGAACGGATGCGGGCAGATAGAATTGCCCGTTCAGGAAATGGGCCAAGATGACGGACCGCCGCCTCATTTGCATATCGAACCGTGGTATTGCCGTCTATTACCAGCACCGGGGTGTCGAGTGCAGAAAGCACCGCATACCCTTGGCTTGGGACATCACCTGGTCCGGGTTGTTCAAAAGGCATTCATCACTTCCTTCAAATACAGGCTGGCTTCAAATACAGGCCGGGATCAGAGCGGGTTACGCTTGAATTCCTGCTGATGTTGTGGCCTGTTTCCTAAAACACTTGCCCAACCGGTTTATGACAGTTCAATGGCTGTAATGGAAAGACAAGTTTTTTGCCGCGTCGGCAGTGCGCTGGAGTATGAAAATGAGCAAGTCAGACGAATCCGAAGCTATCAGTATCAAAGTTGGCGGCAAGATCCGGAGCTTTGATATCGGCGATCCGAAACTGCCCGATTGGGTGGAGGATGAAGCATTTGGCTCGGGCGGCTATCCATACAAGAAGAAACTGGACCGAGATGAATATGAAGAAACATTGCGGATGTTGCAGATCGAACTGGTCAAGGTTCAAGGATGGCTCGGCGACACAGGCAAACGGATAATAACTGTTTTTGAAGGTCGCGATGCTGCAGGCAAGGGCGGTGCCATCAATGCAACCCGCGCCTACATGAACCCGCGCACTGCACGGATAGTCGCGCTTCCCAAACCAACGGAAAAGGAACGCGGGCAATGGTATTATCAGCGTTATGTAGACCACTTTCCAACTGCGGGTGAGTTCATCCTGTTCGACCGCTCATGGTATAACCGGGCGGGCGTTGAGCCGGTCATGGGGTTTTGCACACCGGAGGAACACCGACATTTTCTCGAGGAAACCCCAAATTTTGAACGCATGCCTGTCAATGCGGGGATTTACCTGTTCAAATTCTGGCTCAACATCGGGCGCGAAATGCAGCTCAAACGGTTTCATGACCGACGCCATGATCCGCTGAAAATCTGGAAGCTGTCGCCGATGGATATTGCAAGCCTCGACAAGTGGGACGACTATTCCGCCAAGCGCAACTTGATGCTGGAGCAAACCCATACACCTGACGCACCATGGACGGTGGTGCGTGCAAACGACAAACGGCGCGCGCGGATCAACGTTGTGCGCTCGATTCTCAGCGAACTTCCCTATACCGGTAAAGATGAAAATGTCATTGGCGACTTGGATGGTAAAATTGTCGGTCAGGGTTATTCTGCATTGATGAATTGGGGCCACGACAGTGAATAAGCGTTAGCCCTGTTTTAGCTGATGCTTTGCTTTTTTGCTTCAAGAGGGTATGAACGCGAATGACTTCTCAGCGGCATTTCAGGTAACGGACCGATCCTTTGAAAGTTTCAAACACTGCACTCGTCGTATCTTTATTGTCACTGCTGGCCACGAGTGCTGCCGCTGACAGTATCGATACAGCATTTACAGGGCGCTACAATAATCCCGAAGATGTTTTTGTTCTCGGCGATTATGTTCAGACTGCGACCCGTGCCGGGCAATATGATCAGGCGATCTCGTCGATTGAAGAACATCTGGTGCGATTTGCCAATGATGGACGCGCGCGCCTTGCTGTGGCCCGGCTCTATGCCAATGTAGGTTCTTGGGAACTGGCTGCCAATCAAGCGCAGGCAGCTTTGGAATCAGGCCAATTATCAATGCGCGAAACGCAGGAGGCTCAAGCTCTGCTGCGCCGCGCAAGCCAGGGCGCAAAAGGCATCGAATGGTTTGTTGAAGCCAGCACCGGGGTTCGCATCATACATATTGATGTCAATGTGCCGACCGGATCCTGGCGTGACAGAACCACCACTGGTGCCTATGGAGAATTGTCTGGCGCGTTTCGCTATGATTTTGGAACAGCACTCGGCAATGCACTGATCCTGTCAGGGCGTCTGGGTGTTGAACGCGGCTATCAAGATGCCTATCAAGGCGCAGGCCCATCTTTAGGCCGACCCGATGGCAGGATTGCCAATTCTTTCAATGGGCGGGCTGCGGCAACATTCGACTTCGGCCTTCCTGTAACTGCTATCGACGCGATGCGCCTGCAGTTAGGCGTGTTCACGGATTACGCAACAGTCCACCCGGGGATCAGAATTCATTCTGTGGGCGGCATTGTACGGACTGTCATTATACCAACAGTGGATACGCGGTTTCACGCTGAGTATTCCTATGAGGATTTTTCTGCCTCAACCGGGATCAATGCCCAACGCCGTCACAAATGGGAAACCGGAGGCAGCTACCGGATCAGTCAAGCTCACGCAGTTGGGGTAGCAGCGCGCGGCCTTTATGACTACTCGGCAGCCAACGCCATGACGGGTCGCGTAGAAGAAGGCGAAATCTATTATGCAGGCCGCCTGCCTTTTGAGCCATTTGGTGTTGTTTGGACCCATGATGTATCGCTGTCAGTGGGAACGTTCACCACGTCAGGACTGCCGCCTGGCCCGGCGACTGTATTTACCGGGTCTCATTGGCGGGCTGAATGGAACCACCAGTTCCACATAGATGGCCACAACCGTATTGACCTGGGCTATTCTGTTACCGAAAACCGCTTTGACCAAGCTGCTGCCGTTGGCCGGAATTCCCGCAGCCATGCAGTCAGTCTGGGATACACGCACCGGTTCTGAGGAGAACTCAATGGCGAATCTTACAACCCGAGCAATCTTGGCGTTGATCATTGCCGGCGGTCTGATGACAGCAGCCCAAGCCGAAACAATCGGTCAGGTTACGGCGTTGCAGACATCTGTTTCGCGGAGCGGCACGGCATTGAAAACTGGCTCACAGATTTCATTGGGTGACAGGTTGAACAGCAATGAAACCGGACTGGGTATAATCCTGTTTCGGGATCAATCGACTGCCAAGATCGGCCCTAATTCCTCACTGACAATCGATGAGTTCATCTTTAGTGGCAACGGTTCAAGCAATGTACGGATGGATCGGGGAATTACCCGCTTCTTCGGCGGCAAGATTTCCAAGAAAGGCCGGATGCAGATTTCGACACCGCATGTGGTGTTGGCAACACGGGGTGGGATTATTGACGTCGGTGTCACAGGTGGCCAAAGCATTGGTACATTACGTGCTGGCAAACTGACCTGCTCTGCCAATGGCAAGTCAACGGTCATTACCAGACCGGGCATGTCATGCGTTTCCGATGGCAGCAGGGTTACAGTACAACGGGGCGGCGGGAATTTTTCGATTCTTGATTCAACCAACAAAATCGCAGGAACAAATGAGTCTGGCACGAAGGGACCTGACCTTGCGACCGATGCGCCGTGTAGCCGACCCGGCTCATTCTTGCAGGATGAGTGCCAGAGCCGTGATGGTCAATTGCCGCGCGGTACAAATCAAGGAGGGGGCAACGAGACCAACCCTCCTCTGATCGGCGACGACGACTATATCAACCGATATTCAGTTCACTCGATAACCGAACCAAATGGCGGGAGATAGGAGCAGCTTACATCCCGGTCGCCCATCAGTACGGATGGCAATACTGGCACTGTCGTTGGTGGCTTTCGATCTTGCATTCTCCGCCTTTCTCGACCCCCTCCGCGGCAAGAGCTATGACATCTACCAAATGCTTGCTCCGCTCGAGGTCGATGCGAATTCAGTCGTTCTCGTCGAGATCGATGACACGGCACTGGCACAGGAAGGTCGATGGCCGTGGCCAAGAGCCAGAATAGCAGATCTGATCCGCAAGATCGGGGCAGCCCGCCCAAAAGCTCTCGGGGTCGACATTCTGTTTCCTGAAACTTCGAATGCAAATGGCGACAAGGCACTGGCTGATGCCATTGCGCAAACCCGACCAGTACTGGCCATGAGCCTGACTGACAACGCCTCGGGACCCACGCCGGAAGCCAAAGCGGGCTGGTCGGTCATTGGCGAAGCCCCAACCAGTCTGACAACCTTTCATGGCCTGTTGTCCTCGCAAGCTGAATTCTTGGCCGTGGCTGGCGGCCTTGGGATGGTTCGATCAATCCCTGATATTGATGGCGTTACACGCTCTGTGCCGATGGTCTGGGCGGTTCTGGAAGGCGAAGGTGTAACTTTCTGGCCATCGATGTCACTTGAACTGGCCCGGCAGGCATTGGGNGCAAGCGACTACACCATCAAGTTGTCGGAAAATGGATATGCGGCGATAAGGTTTGGCGAACGCATAGTCGATTTNACCGCTGGTGGCGCTGTTTGGTTGACTGATTCTCGTGNTCCGATTTCGCGGTTAAGTGCCACGGNCGTTTTCNATGATTCCGGCNTTGAAATGCTCGCGGACAAGATCGTCATTCTTTCAGTCTCTGCCACCGGCTTTGACAGTTTTCACAATACGCCGCTTTTTGCGACAAGACCGGGTGCGGAAATCCATGCGTTGCTTACTGGACAGTTGCTGACTGGTCAGTTTCCTTATGAGCCCCACAATGCCAAACTGGTTGAGCGCGCGGTTTTTGCAGGACTGGCCGCGTTGCTGATTATTGCGATGACCTTGCTGACGATTAAACCATTGGTCCTGGTTCCAATCGGGACCGTATTGTTGGCCGCTCCATTTCTGATGGGTGCTGGCGCCTATCATGCAAGCGCGCAGCTATTTGATTTCCTTCGCCCGACTTCCGGCATTGCCATTGTGGCTGCAGGAGGCAGCTACTTCCTATTCCGTGCCGCAGATGCCCGGCGCAAAATGATCAGCGGCCAGTTTGCGCAGTATCTCTCACCAAACGTGGTTGAACGCCTTATAAAATCTGAGAGCGACGCCGGACAAAAAGCCGAGCGGCGGGAGGTCACAGTCATGTTCATGGATATGCGCGGTTTTACCGCCGCCAGTGAACGACTGGCGCCAGAAGAAATTGTCACGACGATAAACCGGTTTCTGACAATTGCCAGTGAAGAAATTTTCCGCACCGACGGTACCATCGATAAATTCATGGGAGATGCCGTGATGGCATTTTGGAATGCGCCACTGGATCAATCGGACCACGCCGTGCGTGCACTTGATGCGATCCGCGGTATATATCGCCGAATTGAAACCGAAAACGCAAACCGCATCAAAGAGGGGCATGAACCGATATTGCTGGGTGCTGGCGTTGAAAGCGGCGAATGCTCAGTTGGCGACTTCGGTTCAGACATTAGACATTCGCTATAATTACACGGTCATTGGCCATGCCGCGAATATGGCTTCACGCCTCGAAACGGCAACAAAGGCAATCAAGTACCCGGCTTTGGGTGGACAATTATTTGCGAGCCTGGTGCCAAACGACGTGGAAACTGCAGGCAACTTTGAACTCGCCGGGTTCAATGAACCAGTTGCCGGATACAAGATTCTACTCGTGAAGAATGACAAACGAACCTCGTGAACTGTATCGGGCAATTGGCGAGCCGAAATTGCTGTGTCATGATGCGGGCAAAGCAACACCATCTCGCCTATCCAAGGTGTGGGGCCTCCCGACATGGACACATTGGACGAAATCTCACTGCTCAGCGGCATTCCAACAGACGAACTGGCCGTTTATGGCCGCCAGTGCAGTTGGCTGATCTATGATGATCACGAATTGGTCGTCGATTATGCGGATACGACAACAGACGTAAGATTTATTCTCTCCGGTGGAGTCCGGGTGATATTCCGTGCGCCGAACGGCAAAGAAATGATTTTGGGCGAAATCGGCGCCGGAATGTTTTTCGGTGAACTGGCCGCGATTGACGGCGATATTCGTTCGGCCAATGTGACAGCCACCGCAAAGAGCCGTATCTGCGCCATGCCGGCAGCGGTGTTCAGAAAGTTGTTGGCTGCGCACCCGGAGGTCGCGCTCGAAGTCATGCAGGTTTTGACCAGTCGCATCCGGTCATTGAATCAGCGCATTGCTGAACATTCCTTTCTCGACGCCAAGTATCGGCTCTACAACGAACTGATCCGGCTTTCCCGACCACGATCAGGAAAACCCGATCAACGCATTATCAGCCCACCACCAAACCAGAGTGCTTTAGCCGAAACCATTGGCTGTCGGCGAGAGGTGGTTTCGCGGGAGATCGCCAAATTGAAAGCCGAAGGCATCGTTGAATCGTCACGCGGGGGGCTGGTTTTAGGGCGACCCGAAGCTCTCTCGAAGATGCTATCTGTCGCCTGGTCGGGCGACTGAATTTCAAGCTGTGCCATATTGCACAGCGATGACGCCAACCCTGCCCTAGTCTCCAATCAACGCCGGATGTGGCCGGCCAACTGATCAAGGAGACAAAACGATGAACATTACCCGCAAGACTATCTTCACCGCAGTCGCAGCAACATTCCTCGCAGTTTCACTTCAGCCAGCCAGTGCTGGCGGCGGTTTCAAGCCAGGCATCGGCAAACCAGGCATTGTCAAACCATGGGGTCCAGGCAAGTTCAAACCAGGCAAGGTCAAGCCTCACAAACCACACCATGGTCACGGCAATGGAGCCGCTGCAGCAGCGCTTGGCATCGTCGGCGGTATGATCATCGGAAGTGCAATAGCCGGTTCACAGAACCAGGCAAGACCGGTCAGCAACAGCAATGCCCACATTGCTTGGTGCGATGGTCGCTACAAGACTTACGACTGGCAGTCCGACACCTACATGTCCAACTCAGGATATCGCAAATATTGCAATTCGCCTTACAACTGAGCACGCCTGCAATAAACCAGAATTCCAAGCCCCGAACCCGCCAAGGTTCGGGGTTTTGGTGTTGTCTTTACGGTTGCGCAATGTAATCATCGCCTTGGGCTGGCCAGTTATATGGCACCCAATGAATAAACCGGTAGGGGAGCGCCGGGACAAAGCGGACCGCTTGTGAAAGAGCATCAAAAAGGGAGTGAGGCATGGCTAAAGCAGCAACTGCTAAAGAGCGGATCTGGCTCAAATCATATTCAGACGTAACGCCGGCTGAAATCGGTGAATTGTCCTATCCATCGGTTGGGAAGCTGATAGAGGATAGCTGCAAGAAATTTTCTGGCAAACCTGCATTCGAATGCATGGGAAAAACCATCACTTACGCAGATCTTGAGCAGCACTCACGTGCGCTTGGTGCCTGGCTTCAAGGGCTCGGACTGGAAAAAGGTGACCGTGTCGCAGTGATGATGCCAAATATCCTGCAGACCCCGATCACGATTACCGCAATCCTGCGCGCAGGATACACGGTTGTGAATGTAAACCCACTTTATACATCGCGCGAACTTGAGCACCANCTCAACGATTCAGGCGCCAAGGCCATCATCATTCTGGAGAACTTCGCCGTGACNCTGGAGCGTGTCATTGCGCGCACACAAGTCAAACACGTTTCCGTTGCCACGATGGGCGACATGCTGGGGATCAAGGGGCACATCGTCAATTTCGTCGTGCGCAAGGTCAAGAAGCTGGTTCCCGACTGGTCTTTGCCTGACAGTATTCCCTTCAAGGATGCCTTGAAGGCTGGTCAAGGCAAGGCCTTGAAAGATTTGAATACGACCCCCGGAGATGTTGCCTTCCTGCAGTATACCGGCGGCACCACTGGTGTTTCAAAGGGTGCAACCCTGTTGCATTCCAACATTTTGGCCAACACTGTGCAGAACGAGATGTGGCTGGAAACTGCNTATGTCAACAAGCCCCGCCCAGATGAATTGATTTATGTTTGCGCTTTGCCACTTTACCATATTTTCGGNCTTACGGTGAACGCNCTGGTTGGCATGAAACTGGGCGCATTGAACGTTCTGATCCCGAACCCACGTGACTTGCCGGCTTTCGTCAAGACACTTCAAGGCTTCAAATTCAACGTGTTTCCTGGACTCAACACGCTGTTTAATGGACTGCTCAACAACGAAGAGTTCCGCAAACTCGATTTCAGCAATCTTCTGCTGACCCTTGGTGGCGGCATGGCGGTTCAACGCCCCGTTGCAGAGCGCTGGCAGGAACTGACCGGTTGCCCGGTATCAGAAGGATACGGGCTATCGGAAACTTCGCCGGTAGCAACAGCCAACCGTTTCGACCGAACTGACTTTACCGGCACAATCGGTTTGCCGCTTCCTTCCACCGAAATCGACATTCGTGACGATGACGGCAAGTCATTGCCTATCGGTGAAGTGGGCGAAATCTGTATTCGCGGCCCACAGGTCATGGCAGGCTATTGGAACCGCGATGATGAGACGGCCAAGGTCATGTCAGCGGACGGCTATTTCCGTTCTGGAGACATGGGCTACATGGATGAGGGCGGCTACACCAAAATCGTTGATCGCAAGAAGGACATGATCCTGGTGTCTGGCTTCAATGTTTATCCAAATGAAGTCGAGGAAGTAGCCGCGGCGCATCCCGATATCATTGAAGCTGCGGCAGTGGCTGTCCCTGATGACAATTCCGGCGAAGCGGTGAAATTGTTTGTCGTTCGTAAAAACCCCAACCTGACTGAAGCTGACGTCAAGGCGCATTGCGCCAAGGAACTGACCAACTACAAACGTCCCAAGCATGTCGTCTTCAAGGACGAATTGCCGAAGACCAATGTCGGCAAGATCCTTCGACGTGAACTGAGAGACAATTAGGCCAAAGAACTTTGGTTTGCCGCTGCTTGATTTCNGNGGCGGCAAACCGCATAGGATGGGTGCACAGGAGTTTACACCGTGACCCAATCAACCCGTTCTCAAATCGACAAACTCAAGTCACTGAATGTTGCGAAAGGTCCGTTGAACCTTCGCCAAGCTTTTCAGTCCGATCCGGACCGTTTTGCACGGTATCGTGTGGTCATTGATGATCTGACGCTGGATTATTCCAAATGCGCGATTGACGACGATCTCCTTGAAGGACTTATCGCGGTCGCCAAGGCCGCCAATCTTGAAAGCCGCCGAGATGCGATGCTTTCCGGGAAAGCTATCAACACGACTGAAGATCGTGCTGTTTTGCATACGGCGTTGCGCGCGCCGGGCGATGCCCGCATCGAAGTGGATGGACACAATGTGGTGCCCGAAGTTCACGCTGTGCTGAAAGCAGCGGGCGCATTTGCTGATAGCGTTAGAACCGGTGCTGCCACTGGAGCAACAGGAAAAAAAATCACCGATATCGTTAATATCGGTATCGGAGGATCTGATCTTGGGCCGGTGATGGTGACACTTGCCATGGCGCCCTATCACAACGGCCCAAAGGTGCATTTTGTCTCCAATGTCGATGGGGCACATATTGCCGATACGCTCTCGGCACTTGCACCCGAAACCACCCTGATCATTGTGGCTTCAAAAACCTTCACCACAATCGAGACCATGACCAATGCCAAGACCGCGCGGGACTGGATCGTCACAAGCCTTGGTGAGTCAGCAGTTGCCAGTCATTTTGCAGCCGTCTCGACTGCGTTGGACAAGGTCGCCGAGTTCGGCCTGTCGCAAGACCGTGTGTTTGGTTTCTGGGATTGGGTCGGCGGACGATACTCTGTCTGGTCGGCAATCGGATTGCCGGTGATGATCGCCGTGGGTGCGGAAAACTTCCGGAAATTTCTTGATGGCGCACGTTCAATGGATGAACATTTCGCCACCTCTCCAATGTCCAAAAACATGCCGATCATACTTGGCCTTGTCGGCATCTGGCACCGGGTGATCTGCGGTTATCCGAGCCGGGCGATCATTCCCTATGACCAGCGATTATCCCGCTTTCCTGCCTATCTGCAACAGCTGGATATGGAATCAAACGGCAAACGGGTGGCCGTCGACGGAACAACGCTCGATTTGCCTTCTGGACCGGTGGTCTGGGGCGAACCGGGCACCAATGGCCAACACGCATTTTTCCAACTCCTCCACCAAGGCACCGATGTGATTCCGGTTGAGTTCGTCATCGCCGCCAATGGGCATGAACCCGAACTTCAACACCAGCATCAGTTGCTGATTGCCAATTGTCTGGCACAGTCAGAAGCCTTGATGAAAGGGCGGACACTGGAAGAAGCAACAGCCCAATTGACGCAGAAAAATCTTCCGCCTGAAGCAGTCGAAGCACTCGCACCTCATAGGGTGTTTACCGGCAATCGACCAACACTCACTCTTGTACACGACAAGCTGACGCCATTTGCACTTGGCCGGCTTATTGCGCTTTACGAGCACCGGGTATTCGTAGAGGCGCAGATTTTCGGTATCAACGCATTCGATCAGTGGGGTGTCGAACTTGGCAAGGAATTGGCCACACAATTGCTGCCGGTCGTCACCGGAGAAGCCAGTGGCGAAGGCCATGATTCGTCAACCAATGGTCTCGCTGAACTCATCAGGTCCCTGCGTGATTGATTGTCGGATGACCGTAGTTTCAGAGTCCGACTTCACTGGCCCATGGCGGGTTGGCACCTGCGCGTGAAACCGTAACGGCTGCCGTCTTTGCCCCTAACTCAAGTGCGGTCCGAATATCGGTGTCAGTCAGCGTACCTATGGCATCTTTCGAGAGTTTTCCCGCTTTGTGAAGCGCTACGAGAATGCCCGCGTTGAAGGTATCACCGGCGCCAACGGTATCGGCCACTTCCACTTTCACACCACCGACTTCAACCTTGTGCTCAGCGGTAAAGCCGACCGCGCCATCGGCCCCACGGGTGATCACCACCAGTTTTGGTCCTCTTGCCAACCACTCACNTGCGGCCATTTCCATTCCGTCCATGCCGAACCATTCGAGATCCTCGTCGGATAGTTTGAGAATATCGGACATATCAATCATTCGATCGATACGNGCATGATGACTTGCGGCATCCGTGATGAAACTTGGTCTGATATTCGGGTCCAGCGATATCACGCGTGATTTGTGCTCACGATNCATCAAGGTTTCATAGGTTGAGCCGCAGGGCTCTGAAATGAGGCTGATTGCGCCAAANTGCAGCGCCTGAACGTCATCGTCAAAATGCGGCAGATGGCTTTCAGTTATCATNCGACCTGCCGTGTTTTCATCAAAGAAGGCATAGCTGGCGTGACCATTGGTCAGTTTGACGAATGCCACCGTGCTGTGGAGCTCAAGTGTTACGCAATGGGTGTGATCTACACCACTTTCATCCAGCGAGCGGCGAAGTACATCACCAAACATGTCAGAGGAAAGACCGGTGAAGAAACCAGTCGGCAGGCCCAGTCGTCCAAGCGCAATGGCGGTATTGAAAACGGCGCCGCCTGCATAAGGCGCAAAAGCATCCTCGCCTTCAACCGTCTTTCGCGGCAACATGTCGATGAGTGCTTCTCCGCAACAAATGATCATGGGTTTCCCTCCGGTTGCGGCACAAAATATCAGGATGCTTTGGGCAGTTCGCCAACACCGCCATGATCAGCCGACCATTTCAACGGCGCATCAAGAAACGCTTCGACCGAGGCGAGAGTTTCAGGGTCAAAAGCCTTCTGCCTTGTTGCAGCAGCCAGAACGTCACGCCAAGTCGCAAGATAGTGCAGACTTACGTTGCCATTTGCAAACCGTTCTGCTGCTTCATCGAAGATACCATAATAGAAGAGCGCGACACCATGCTCGACTGTGCAACCTGCACCCCGTATGGCATCGATGAAGTTGAACATTGATCCACCAGCGGTCGTCAGGTCTTCTATGACCAAAACGCGAGAACCTTCGTCCAGATGACCTTCGATCTGGGCATTGCGCCCATGACCCTTTGGCTTCTTGCGCACATAAATCATCGGCAAGCCCAGGCGTTCGGCCAGAAAGGCGGCAAAGGGGATGCCAGCCGTTTCGCCTCCGGCCACACAATCGAACTGTTCAAAACCGGCTTCACGCAAGATGGTGGCTGCAGCAAAATCCATGACTGCTGAGCGGATGCGCGGGTAGGATATAAGTTTGCGGCAATCAATATAGACCGGGCTCATCATTCCCGACGCCAACTTGTAAGGCTCGCTTGCATTGAAATGCACGGCTTTGATTTCGAGCAGCTGGTCGGCAAAAAGTTCCGCCATGACAGTCTTGTCCGGAAAGCTGTTTGAGAACATCGTGTTTTTCCTTTGCCTTCGCTTAGCAGCAAATTTGCCGTATTTAAAGCACTTAAATCGTTTTAATCAGTCACTTTCCAATAAACTGGCGTCATAGGATCGAAAACTGTGACCGGACCTTCACCTGTTTCTACACGCGCTGGAAAGTCTACGGGATTGTCGCTGCGTACCAATATCAAGCGCTCTTTATTGACCGGCAAACCATACCATGCAGGACCATTTTCCGATGTAAAGGCTGCCAGCTTATCAAGCGCACCTTCGTCTTCAAAAACCTGCGCCAGGCAGGCCATGGTGTTGGGCGCAGTAAANATACCGGCGCAACCACAGGCACTTTCCTTCAATGGATCGAAATGCGGTGCAGAATCGGTACCGAGGAAAAACGATGGGTTTCCTGAAGTTGCTGCCTTGCGCAAAGCCAGACGGTGACGCTCACGTTTGGCAACCGGAAGGCAATAATAATGGGGCTTGATACCGCCAACCAGAATGGCATTCCGGTTGATCATCAAATGATGGGTGGTGATGGTGGCAGCGAGATTTTTCTCTGCCCCGGCGACATAATCGACGCCATCAGCAGTGGTGATGTGCTCAAGCGTAATCCGTAACTCTGGCAACCGGGCGCGCAGTGGTTCAAGCACTGTTTCGATGAATACTTTCTCGCGGTCGAAAATATCAACCGCCGGATCTGTCACTTCGCCGTGGATGCAAAGCACCATGCCGATATCGGCCATGGTTTCAAGCACACCCATCACGTTGTCGATGCTCTTAACACCGCTGTGGGAATTGGTTGTGGCACCAGCAGGGTAAAGCTTGACTGCCCGCGCTGTACCGGAGTGGAAAGCATCGGCAACATCCGCACTTTCCGTGGCTTCAGTGAGATAAAGCGTCATCAGCGGATCGAATTTCATGCCNGCGGGAAGGGCTTCAANTATGCGCGCCTTATAGGCCTGCGCATCTGCTTTGGTTACGACNGGAGGAACCAGATTTGGCATGATTATGGCGCGGGCGAAATGGCGCGCTGTGTGAGGCAAGACCGCTTCCAACATTGCTCCATCGCGCAAGTGCAGATGCCAATCGTCGGGACGCGGGATTTCAATAGTCGTCATTCCAGCCTCTTTCTTTTCAGCCACCTCTTGACCAAGGGGCGACAGGTCGGTTCATTGTCGGCACGAGGATTAAGGGTCCCTGCCGCTTCGTGCAAGTCATCAGGCAGGTTGTGACCACAGCGATTTCTTTCACGGAGTCATTTATGGATCTTGGACTGAGTTCAAAACGGGCATTGGTTTTGTCTTCTTCGCGCGGCCTTGGATTGGGCATTGCCCGAACGCTGGCAGCCGAAGGCGCGTCGGTTGTTCTCAGTGGCAGGGATGCTGGCCGCCTCGAGAACGAAGCAGATGCAATCAATGCATTGGGCCAAGGCAAAGCCAGTTTCATAGCTGCCGATCTGAGTGATCCGGAAACGCCTGCCATTTTGGCAAGGAAGGCAACCGGGATGCTCGGCGGTATCGACATTCTAGTCAACAATACGGGTGGCCCGCCTCCAGGACCGATGCACAAGGCCAGCGTCGATACAGTTCGCAATCAGTACGAAACCATGGTCTTGCGTTTGATGGAGCTGACTTCATTGGTGCTGCCGGGCATGCGGGAAAATGGTTGGGGTCGCGTTTTAACCGTTGCCTCCTCCAGTGTGATCGAGCCCATTCCAAATCTGGGGTTGTCCAATGCGATCCGCGCTTCGTTGGTCGGCTGGTCGAAATCGATGGCAAACGAAGTTGCCATTGATGGCGTGACTTTCAACATGCTGCTTCCAGGCAAGATTGACACTGACCGTTTGCGCCAAATCCATGAGATGGTCGNAGCATCATCAAACACCGACGCTGAAGCAGTAATCAAGGGATCCGAGGCACAAGTTCCTGCAGGTCGGTTCGGTACCGCTGACGAATTCGGCGCGGTCGGTGCGTTCTTATGCTCGGAGAAAGCCAGCTATATCAACGGTTCGATGATCCGCTGTGATGGCGGTGCAATAAAAACGGTTTGAACGGACCAGCAAAATCTATGGATTGGTCGGCAATATGAAAGCTCAATCTGGATAGCGCGACGAGCTGGCGAGCTTGATGAGACGGCCTGCCAGAAATGGACGGCTGCACGAGTTAAGTGATTGCTGCTTGCAAGGATGATCCTGATGGAATTTGGATGACAGAAGTCTGGAACTCAAAAGAAGCGCTCACGGCATCTCTTTCAATTCCGTCTTTCGGCGAATTGATTACCAAGGCACGACCGCTTATTGCCGACTTTAAAAATCGTTTTGAAACAACACCTGTCGGCGGTATTGGCATCCAAAGCATCATCTATAAAAGCCGTTTGCGGCTTTCGGCAATATAAAGCTCCCGCAGTTTCAAAGTGATCGGGCCAGGCTTGCCGCCGGACAGTTCAACACCATCAATCGAGACAACCGGCCCAACAAAAACAGATGCAGAGGTGACAAACGCCTCAGCCGCATCGAGCGCTTCGGCAACGCTGAATACCCTCTCCTCGATCCTGGTTCCCGTTGCTTCTGCGTAAGTTTTCAAAGTCGCGCGGGTGATGCCTGGCAAAATCGAATGAGTGAGCGGCCGGGTGACAACATTTCCGTCCTTGGTGACAATAAATGCATTGTTGGATGTGCCTTCCATAACTTCGCCGTTGCGCACCAGCCAGGCATCATCCGCACCTTTTCGTTTCGCTTCAACTTTGGCCAATGAAGGATAGAGAAGTTGCGTGGTTTTGATATCACAGCGTCCCCAGCGCAAGTCGTCTATCGTGACGATTTTCAACCCATCACGGGCGACGGCCGCATCGATCAGCTTCTTTTTCTGGGTGAACAGAACCAGCGTTGGGGCCAAGCTGTCGGTGTCAAACAGGAAATCCCGGTCTGCCGCACCACGGGTCATCTGCAGGTAAACCATGCCTTCGTCAATGCCATTGCGGTTGACGAGTTGACGGTGAATTTCCAATAACTCTTCATCACTGACATCAACACGCATACCGAGTTCACCTGCTGAGCGGTGCAGCCGTTTGATATGGGCGGGAAAATCCGCCAGCTTTCCATCAATCACTGCTGCAACTTCATAAATGGCATCAGCAAACAGGAAGCCACGATCAAACACCGAAACCTTGGCCTCGTTCTCGGGCACATAATCGCCATTTACATAAACCGTGCGCATGCTGACCTCCTGCATTCCATCCTGACGTTCTGTCTTGCCAGATTTCCATTGGTGTCGCCAAGGAAAACATTTTTCATCGTAAAACTTCATCTCCCACAATCCCCGCGCAGGGTCGCAAGAATAGCTTGGCATCCGAACCACGCCGGATAAAGTTCCAATGAACGCATCAAGCAAGTCACCCATCGCCTATACACGACCTTCAATCACTGAACTGGAAGTGGCCTATGCGACGGAGGCCGCGCGAGATGGTTGGGGTCCNAAGTGTTATGATTTCATCGACCGGCTTGAGCGAGACTTCTCCGCTCATATTGGCATAACCCAGTCAATTGCCACNTCGAGTNGCACCGGNGCCATGCATTTGGGGCTGGCTGGACTTGGCATTGGCAAGAGTGATGAAGTCATCCTNGCCGACACCAATTGGGTTGCGACNGTTGCGCCTGTTGTCCATCTTGGTGCTACACCGGTTCTGGTCGACATTCTTCCGGATACCTGGTGCATCGACCCGGCAAAAGCTGAAGCGGCGATCACGCCGAGGACGAAGGCGATCATAGCGACGCATCTCTATGGTTCAACGTGTGATATGGATGCGCTGTTGGCCATCGGCGCCAAGCACGATATCGCCATAATCGAGGATGCTGCGGAGGCCATTGGCTCAGCCATAGGCGAGCGGAAAGCTGGTGCCATGGGGCGTTTTTCCACCTTCTCGTTCCATGGAACCAAAACCATGACCACAGGCGAAGGTGGCATGTTTGCCACCGATGACCTGTCTCTTTTTGAGCGCGTCCACCAACTCGCCAATCACGGACGCGATCCAGAGGAAACCCGTCAATTTTTCCCCACTGTTACTGGTTACAAGTTCAAAATGGCCAATGTGCAAGCGGCGATTGGTTGCGCTCAGCTGGAGCGGATCGATGAGCTGATCGCGGGTAAGCGCCAAATCATGGCGCGTTATCGCGAGATGTTGGCGGGCATTGACCAAATCAAGTTAAACACCGAGCCAGAAGGCACGACAAATGGCTACTGGATGCCGACTGTGGTTTTTGATGCCGACCTGGGTATCAGCCGTGAGATGTTGTTAGCTGCCTTCAAAGCCGAAGAAATCGATGCGCGTGTTTTTTTCTGGCCGCTCTCTGCGTTGCCAATGTTTGAAGAGAAACGCGAAAACCGACACGCATGGGATATTCCCGAACGGGCGATCAACCTGCCAAGCTTTGGCGACATGACCATAGTGCAACAGGAACGGGTTGTTGCGGTCGTCAAAAAACTTGCCGGTTGCTAACCCGAGAAATCCAGCACGTTAAACGCGAAGCTTTTCCGACTGCTTTTCAACATTGGATTTCTGNTTCACCGTCTTCTCGCGTATCAGGCATGCACCTTCAGATTCGGAATCGCGGTCACGAACTTGCCACCCCAATCGGCGATATAGGAAAGCTGGGTCTTTATCTCTGTCTCGATGTTCCATGGCAATATCACCACCCTGTCAGGTTTTGCCTGTTTCAGCTTTGCCTCATTGACCACCGGTATGTGCGATCCGGGCAGGAGNCGCCCCTGCTTCGCCGGGTTCAAATCGACCACGAAACTGATGTCGCAAGCTTTGACATTCGCGAAATTCAAGAGTGTGTTGCCCTTTGCCGCCGCACCATATGCTGCAACAGTGATGCCTTTCGCGCGGGCATCAGTCAGGAAAGCGCGCAGTTCATCGCGCGCTCTGTTCGCCTTTATCTGGATGGAACTGTAAAATGCGGCGCTATCCATCCCGGCTGCTTTTTCGCGTGCGCGCAGCGCATCAACTGCCGAGGTTTGGACATGGCTGATCGCCTCTGTTCGACAAGCAAACAGCCGTAAGCTGCCGCCGTGCCAAGGTGTGGTTTCAACATCGAATACCCGCAGGCCGGCGCGGGCAAAAACCTGCTCAACGGCCAACAGCGACAGATAAGAATAGTGTTCGTGATAGGCAGTATCGAACTGCGCCCCTTCAACCATTTCCAACACATGCGGAAATTCAAAAGTCGCCACCCCCTCCGACTTGAGGAGGATCGTGAAACCCGCAACAAAATCATTGATATCAGGCACATGAGCCAGAACATTGTTGGCGGCAATCAGGTCCGCACCACGACCCTTGGCTGCCAGCTTATTGGCAAGCTCAGCACCAAAGAACTCCGCGACGATTTCCAACCCCAGCTCGCGTGCTGCGCGGGCTGTCGAAGCTGTGGGTTCAATGCCATAACAAGGAATTCCGGCACCCTGAACATGACGCAGCAGATAGCCATCATTGGCAGCGACTTCACATACAAGACTGTCCCGGCTCAATCCAAAGCGGGATGTCATGGCCTCGACATAGGCTTTGGCGTGATTGAGCCATGAGATTGAGAACGAGCTGAAATAGGCGTAATCCGCTGAGAAAAACTCTTCCCGGTCGGCAAAATCCTGCGTTTGGGTTAGCCAGCAATGAGTGCATGAGCGGATGACCAACGGATAGGTTTTTTCATCCGCAATGGCCGCGCTTGAGGCCAAATATGAATTCGATGGCGGTGCCTCGCCCAGATCAAGAAATGGAATGAATTCCGCGCTACCGCAATGGCGGCAGGTCATCTCCGGCTCGCTCCTCGAAGTGAGCGCGACGGCTTTCATCACATCTGCTCCCGCGAAATCAACGACCATGCAAGATCGCGGTCTGAGAGCTTCAACATCGGCAGCGGCCAGTGTATCGCCAATGCCGGATCATCGGGTCGGTAGCCGTGTGATGCGCCTGGTGCATAAGCTGCCGTATGCAGGTAAATCAATTCAGCGTCATCGCTGAGGACCTGAAAACCATGGGCAAATCCTTCCGGAATCAACAATGCAGTGCCGGTTTCATCTGAAAGTTCAACCGCAACATGGGCGTACCGGGTCGGGCTTGTTTCACGGACATCGACAGCCACATCCCAAACCCTGCCACGAATACAGGTGATTAGCTTCATCTCTGCGTGCGGGACACTCTGGAGGTGAAGGCCGCGAACAGTGCCCGCCGTCGTTGTTCGCGAATGGTTTACGTGAACCACGTCGCTGATCCAACCAAAAGGCTCCAACTCCTCACGGGCAAACAATCGGGTAAACGAGCCTCTGTGATCTCGCTGCTCATTGCGGCGTACCAGGGTTGGCGCCACACCCGACGTTTCCATCAAGGGGATGGCTTCCAGGCTCATGCGACATGCGCTTTCTTTTCGGCCACTTTCTTGCCTGCTGCCTTCTGGTCGGCTGCTTCCTTGTCAGCAGCCGCTTGACCTGCTTTCAGGAACGCCAATCTGTCGGACATGCAGAGTTTGCGCGGGTCGCCACCTTCGATAAATGCACGATACCAGCGCGCCGTGCGCGCGATGCCTCCTTCCAGCTGCCAGACCGGTTGAACACCGAGATGTTTCTGGGCCAGCGAAGGATCGAGTGAAAGGGTGGGCGCTTCCTCTGGCCCTTCAATGGATTCGGCAAAGTGAATTTTGGCATTTTCAAAATGGGAAGCGGCTGATTCCAAAACCGAGCGGACGCTGGTTGATTTTTCGGCCGGGCCGAAATTGTAGGCAGGCGCCATTTCCGTACTTCTGGACATGTGTTCAGCGAGCACAAGGTAGCCACGCAATGGTTCCAGCACATGTTGCCAAGGCCGCGTCGCATCCGGGCGGCGAACATGAACTGTTTGACNCTCGCGCCAGGCGCGCACCGCATCGGGNACCAGTCGATCTTCTGCCCAGTCGCCGCCGCCAATCACGTTGCCCGCACGAGCGGTTGCGATCGCGCAGCCGGTCAATTCAAAATGGGCACGATAGCCCGAAACCACCATCTCGCAAATGGCCTTGCTTTCCGAATATGGGTCCTTACCGCCCAGCGGGTCGGTTTCCTTGAATGCCCTGCCAGTGCCGGTGTTGCGGTAAACCTTGTCGGTGGTCGTCACGATGATGGCCTTGGCGGTATCGACCTCCTTGATGGCCTCGAGCAGATTACGCGTGCCGCCGATATTGACCGCGAAAGTGCCGGCTGGATCAGCATAGCCACGTCGAACCAGCGACTGGGCCGCGAGATGGAAGACCACCTCCGGCTTGGCATTTGCCACGATCGCGCGCACGGCCTCAATGTCGCGAATATCGGCAATCTCGCCGGCCAGCCGCTCATTTCCGTGCAGCGGCGTGAACAGGTTGACCGGCCCTGCCGGTGGCAGCGACAGCCCGGTTACTTCAGCGCCCATGACCTCCAGCCACTCCAGCAACCAGCTGCCCTTGAAACCGGTATGGCCAGTCAACAACACACGCTTGCCTTTCCAGAAGTCCGAATTCGGGAAGTTTTTTATCGTCAAGTCATCATCCTCTTACCAGCACTTCCAAGGGGCTTTGCCACCATCCCAGAGCGCTTGAAGCGTGTTCTTGTCCCTGAGTGTATCCATCGGCTGCCAGAAACCGCGATGAAAGAAAGCGCGCAACTGATTGGCCTCTGCGAGCGCGATCAGCGGGGTGGATTCGAAACTCGTCCGGTCGCCTTCAATGTGATCGAGCACTTTGCGCGAGAGCACGAAGAAGCCGCCATTGATGTAACCACCCTCGCCTTCCGGCTTTTCGATAAAACCTTCCACACGATCGCCATCGAGCCTGAGCGCACCAAAGCGTGCAGGCGGATGAACTGCCGTGATCGTGGCCAATTTTCCGTGGCCCTTGTGGAANGCGATTGTCGCGGAGATATCAAGATCGGTGACGCCGTCACCATAGGTGAAGCAAAAATCCTCATTATCATCGAGATAAGATGCAATGCGCTTGAGCCTGCCTCCGGTCAGGGTATCCTCTCCGGTATCCACCAGGGTAACGCGCCAATCCTCGGCTTTCTGCTTATGGAAATGCAGCGTGTTTTCCGCCATGTCGAAGGTCATGTCGGACATATGCAACGCGTAATTGGCGAAATATTCCTTGATCACGTAGCCCTTGAAACCGCAACAGATGATGAAGTCGCGGATGCCGTGCGCATGGTAGAGCTTCATGATGTGCCACAGGATCGGGCGGCCGCCGATATCCACCATGGGTTTGGGTTTGAGCTGGGTTTCTTCAGCCAGACGCGAACCAAGCCCGCCGGCGAGTATCACCACCTTCATGACCGGTCACCGGATGAAAATTTTGCAGGGCTGCAAAGACCGAAAACCACACACGAAAACTGGCCAGAGCGATTGCCCCGGATATCTAGCTGCCGCGATGTGGCGTTTNCTCTCATCGCCGGACGCTATTCCCCGCATGCTGGCTCCGAAAATCAGTAAGCCAAAACTATTCGGTGAAACTGTCGCGAGGCTGATGGGAAGAAATCGGATTACTGGTCTGTTGTTTGCGTCTGCNATCAACCAAAGGTTCACCCGNACAGCCCAATGCAAAATGCGCCAGACCGGGCGGCAAAAAACNCTCAGCGAAAACGTCCGCGATATCGAAATTCGGCCCCTGCAAACCAAAGCTAACTTTAAGCTACAGGTGCAAATCCATTGGAAGCGTCGTTTTCGAGATGCTGCCTCAACATCATGGCATTTCGGGTGTTGGATTTGTATCCCAGGTCGAAAAGGTCGCCTACCAGCGGGACGAGCCCGAGAAACCAGTCTATGCCAACATTGAAAATCATTTTGTGCAGAACTTGCTTTGGGACGCCCATTCGCCGGGATCTCTCAATAATGTAGATCGAAGGCAACAGGGTGGCGGTATCGCCCAACCCTGGGATAAGGCCAGCGAGGGAATCCCAGCCGAAGCGAATTTTTGTGCCCGGAATCCTGAATGCTCGATCCATATAACGGGCCACAGTTTCTATGCGTTCCAAAGTCCCAGACGCATCTTTTGAGATCATCTGGAAGGTCCATTTGTCCGGGCAATTATCCAGACTGCATGGACTATTCCGGGAATGTAACCCAATAGCGTAAGAAGGATATTAAGCCAGAAATGTTTTCCTAGGCCGACCTGAAGAAATACTCCGACTGGCGGAAGTATGATGGCAAAAATGATGCGTATAAGATCCATAGCTGTTCCCACTTTCTGTTGCGTTTCGTACTGATCAACGCACGTNAGCGGTTTCGGTTCCGACGGCAGAGGAGTCCGCTTCAGTATTGAAGCTTCAAGGCAGATTGCGCTGACTTCCATTATGGAATTTTGAGTTGTGCAGGACGGCAAAGGCCCAATCAGGAAACGCGATCAAAGTGGCCGGGAAGCCGCCCGCAACATATGTTTGCTCAAAGTTATTGCTGCCGGTGCTTTTGAAAGCCGCGAAGCTAAGCAAAAGGGCGATGGCAATCCCGGGGCGGTTCAGTCTGCACTACCCTCGTTTGTTCAAATGGCCACAATTGACCAATCGAGCCAAAATGGAGTCGTGACACTAATCAGCTTTCCGACCACTGTGGTCGCTGGAGATACCGCAAGCCCTTTTCTGGCATCCCAGCACAACAAATTTTAACTTTAGTGGTTGAATGCAGGAACTTTTCCGTAGAGTTTCAATAGCACTATTCACAATGGATGAATTCGCGCATATTGTGACACCGAAAATTTCATAAATGAAATTAGGCAATGAACAACGCACCGCTTTCGCAAAGAATTCTGGAATTTTATGATGACTTGACGCGGCGTGAGCGTCGCATAGCCGACATGCTTCTGGAAGACCCCGACCTTCTGGTCCTGAAGTCTGCGACTGATATTTCCGCACAAGTCGAGGTTTCCAAAGCGACGACTGCACGATTNTTTCGCCGCCTCGGTTACCCNAGCTTCAAAGCCGCCCAAAAGATCGCCCGCAATGCAGACGAACAGGACATAACGTCCCATTCTTCCANAAAGCTCACGCAGCGCGGCGGGCGCGGCGAACTCGCGGAACATCTCGCAAGCGATGTTCAAAATCTTGTTCGTTCAATCGAAGCGTTGCGATCTGACGAATTAGGACAGGCAATTCAATCGCTTGCGCGAGCTGAAAAACTTTGGGTGGTCGGATTTGGCGACAATTATCCACTGGCGCATTTCGCCCGTTCGCTACTTATACGGATCAAAGCAGACATTCGCATGGTGCCAATCGGCGGGTTCTCGGTGCCTGAAGAATTCGCATCAATCGGCGCAAATGACGCAATGATTGCGCTGGGCATTGGACGCAAGACACGTAGTTTGCGCTCGATCATGCGCTCGGCTGTCCATGCCGGTGCTCAAGTTGTGTACATTACAGATCAAGTTGGCCGAGGCGGGCTTGATGTGGCAAATGTGACTTTGCGATGCCGCACACGGGGCGTCAATGTCTATGAATCAGTTGTAGCGCCCGTGTCTTTGGTGACCTTCCTGTGCTCTGCGGTCGCGTCAAANATCGGCCAGGCCGCCATTGAGCGCTTGCAGTTTATCGAAAACATTCATGACGAATGGGGCGATCTCGTACCAGGCGACCTTTAAGTGCGACATTTTTGAAGTTTCAATGATCAAAAAACTTCAAAAACATTCAATTTTGAAATTCAACACGTCATTTTTGAAATTTTGTTGACTCTTTTTTTTCATCCGATCAGTCTCCCCATCAAGCGGTGACAAACCGCGAGGGCATGCCCCGCCAAATTGATAACTTCAACCAGTGCTGCACAAATTCAATTTGCGCTTGCTGTGAGTTGTTTGCCCGGAAACCACGGTTCCGGCAGTGAGGCACTGTGTCCGGTTGAGCCCGAAATCATTGACGCAACGTAGGAGACGAAACGATGACCACAAGACTGGGCCGCATGGCCAAGAGTTTGGTGATTGCCGCAACGATTAGTTTTGGAACATCTGCGGCAAGTGCTGGCGAGATTGTCTGGGCACGGTACGGAGACATAGACACGCTCGATCCCCACAGGGCAACAAGTACGCTTTCACTGCAAGTCTGGAGCCTGATTTATGACACGCTGCTTGCAACCGATAAGGATGGCAACCCCGTCCCGAATGTTGCAAAATCGTGGACTGCGAATGACACCGGCACGGAATACACTTTCAACTTGCATGAAGGGATAATGTGCACTGATGGAACACCGCTCGATGCCAACGATGTGAAATACACTGTGGATCGCGCGTTCGATGCGACAAACCCCAGCGTCACCAAGTCAAGCTGGGGGCCCATCACCCAAGCTGAAGTAATTGATCCATTGACTATCAAGCTAAGCCTCGAACGCCCATTTGTCGCGCTTGTTCCATTTCTCGCGGACAGTTTTTCCTCGATATTATGTGACAGCAATAAGAACGTTGAAGGTTTTGGAACATCGGCAGCCATTGGTTCTGGCCCATGGAAATTCGTTTCCTGGACCAAAGGCGACAAAATCGTAATGGANAAGAACTNCAGCTATACCAATTTTGGCAAACTGGCCGAAAATCCGGGCGCTCCTTATATGGACNGATTGGTNATCTCGGTAGTCCCGGAACCTCAAGCACGTCTTGCAGCCCTGAAGACCGGCGAGGTTGATATTGCCGAACCTCCCTTTGACGATGTGGCCGATCTCAAGGCGACCAAGACGCTCGATATAGTCGTCGCTGAAAACACCGGACAGAATGTCTTCTGGGAATTTGCTGTCCATCGACCACCTTTTAACGATGTCAGAGCCCGTCAGGCGGTCGGACATGCAACTGATGCGGCTTCTGCAATTAGCCTCATCTATGGCGACCTTTCCAAAGCAGAAGCCTGCCCTGTATCGCGTGGCGTGTTTGGAAATGANCAGGAAGTCTGCTCCGCTTACCGCACCAATTATAATCCGGAAAAGGCAAAGGCTCTACTCGCCGAACTCGGTTACAGCATGGAAAACCCTTTGGAAACAGCCATGTTGGTCTGGACCGGTGGTAACCGCCAAAAGCTCGCAGAAGTGTTCCAGGCTCAGTTGGCCGAGGTTGGGATCAAGGCAGACATCGAAATGATGGACATCGGCACTATGAACGCTCGCGTCCGCCAGGAAAACGAAAAATCAACTGGCAAGGGCAGCATGGATATGATGACTTGGTCTTGGTACGACCCTGACATTCTTTATGCCCTATGGCATTCCCCGGGCGCTTATCGCGGGTACACCACGCCAGAGCTGGACGCATTGCTGGAGAAAACCCGCGTCCTCACCGACCCTGCTGAACGCAAGGCTGCGGTACAGGACGTGTTCAAGGTGCTGCTTGAAGATGCTATTCACATTCCGCTCTATACGCCGGGCTGGGAGTGGGTGTTTGGNGTNCGCCCCGAAGTAAGCGGCTTCAAGGTGGCNCCTTTCGTCTATCCAATTTTCAACGACGTAAAAATCAGCGACTAAGCTCCAAAGCATAAAAAAGGGGGCCGGCGATGCCGGCCCTAACTCATTTCATCGGACATTAAAAATGTGGTTCTTCCTCGGTAAACGTCTCGCGATGGGATTTCTGACGATATTTGTGACAACAATCGCAGTGACATTGTTGATCCATGTCGTGCCGGGTGATCCTGTTCAGATTATGTATGCACAATCTCAAGGCACGACGCCTGAGCAAATCGAGCAGATCCGACATACATTGGGTTTGGATCAACCAATCTACATTCANTATTTCGATTTCATCGGTCGGTTGGCACAAGGCGATCTGGGGTACACCATTCGCGGCCAACAACCCGTACTTGATGTGATCCTGCAACGTCTACCCAACACTCTGATGTTGGCGGTCGCTGCCATGTTCATCGCGGTGGCAATCGGATTGCCGATTGGCTTCTTCGCTGCTTATCAACAGGGTACGACCATAGACACAAGCCTGATGGTTGCAGCGATTGCGGGAGTATCGGTACCCCATTTCTGGCTCGGGCTGATGCTGATGTTTTTCTTCTCGGTAGAGCTGGGCTGGCTTCCGGTAACAGGCAACGGCCCACTCAATTTGATCTTGCCCGCATTCACGCTTGGCTTGTCCAACGCTGCGATCGTTGCGCGCATGACCCGTTCTTCGATGATTGATGTGATGCAACAGGATTTTGTGCGCACTGCCGAGGCCAAGGGATTGCCGAAAGGATTGGTGTTGCGCCGCCACGTGCTGCGGGTCGGGCTTGTTCCTGTCGTCACGATGATGGGCTTGCAGTTTGCATTCATGATGGGCGGCGCCATCGTCGTTGAAAACATATTCGCTTGGAACGGGGTCGGGCGCATGGCCGTCGATGCGATTTTTCAACGCGATTACCCGATCATTCAGGGATTTATTCTCACCTTCGCCACCGTCGTAGTGGTGGTATCCATCCTTCTCGACACCGTTTACGCGATGATCGACCCACGCATCCGGAGAAGCTGAGATGACTTTAATTCCCCCAAACATCTCACGGCGCAGCACATCCTCTCTGCCTCGCTTTATCATTTTCTGGAGGCAGGTCGTTTCCACCCCGAACGGAGCTATCGGGGCGAGTATCGTTTTGGTGTTGATTGGAAGCGCGCTGTTCGCTGGCGTGTTATCACCTTATTCACCGATAAAAATGGGAGTTGGACCGCGCTTCCTGCAACCCGGCGCCGGATTTCCTTTGGGCACTGATGAATTCGGTCGCGATATGCTGACCCGCATCATTTATGGCAGCCGTCTCACAATGACAGTCGGAGCAATTGCTGTAGGTATTTCACTCACCATCGGCACCATCATTGGTTTGATCGCAGCTTATTTGCGCGGATGGACCGAAACCATTCTAATGCGAAGTGTCGATATCCTGTTCTCGTTTACTGAAACATTGATTGCCCTTGCCTGTGTCGCAGTACTCGGCCCAAGCCTGAACAACGCCATGATCGCGGTGGGAATTGCCGGCATCCCATATTACGCGCGGACGTGTTACTCGGCCGCACTGGTCGAGCGTTCGAAACCCTATTTCGAGGCTACAGTTTCAGCCGGTGCGAGCCATGTTCGCCTTATCTTTCTTCATCTGCTGCCCAATGTGCTTCCGACTTTGATTGTTGTGGCAACCTTGGGCGTTTCGAGTGCCATTCTAGCGGCAGCCGGTTTGAGCTTTCTCGGACTCGGGGCCCAGCCACCACAGCCTGAATGGGGAGCGATGCTTGCCGGAGCGCGTGATTACATCAACCGCGCACCGTGGCTAATGATCATTCCCGGACTTTCAATCGCAATTACGGTTTTGGGCTTCAACCTCCTGGGGGACGCCATCCGAAGTGCCCTGAATCCTCGGGAGCACGTGCGATGAATGGATCAGTTCTAGAAGTGCGCAATCTCAAGGTTGGCTTCGGGCGCAAGGGCGACATTCAGGAAGTGGTCCACGGGATATCCTTTAGTGTGAACCGCGGCGAAGTTCTCGCCATAGTCGGCGAATCCGGTTCGGGCAAGAGCGTCACAGCAATGTCATTGATGGGGCTTTTACCACGCGGGCACGGCCATGTTCTGGGGGGCAGCGCAACATTCGAAGGCAAGGATTTGTTTGCACTGAATGCAACCCAGCTGCAGGAAGTGCGCGGAAGGCAGATTGGCATGGTGTTCCAGGAGCCGATGACTTCGCTCAATCCGGTTGTAAATATCGGCGTGCAGATGACCGAGGGGCTAGTTGCTCATGGCATATGCAGCCAGTCAGAAGCCAATGCGCGGGCTGCGGCCATGCTTGAACGGGTTGGCATCGCTGACGCCAAACAGCGCTTGAAACAATACCCACATGAGTTCTCAGGCGGCATGCGGCAACGTGTCATGGTGGCAATGGCCATGTTGCTAAAGCCTTCGCTACTGATAGCCGATGAACCAACCACGGCACTGGATGTGACCATTCAGGCTCAGATTCTCGACTTGTTGAAGGGTCTTATCGCAGAGACCGGCACCAGCCTTATTTTGATAACCCATGATATGGGTGTTGTAGCGGAAATTGCCGATCGGGTGCTGGTGATGCAGCATGGCCATCTGGTTGAAACTGCAACACCCAATGATTTGTATAATGCGCCGACGCATCCGTATTCACGCGCGCTTCTTGATGCGGTACCGCGTTTGGACAAGCCGACAGAATCTGCTCGCCGGATTGTAGCATGGGCGCAGCCTATTCTTTGTATTGATGACATTNACAAGAGTTTTGGCGGTCGTAAAACACTGTTCGGCAGCACCAAACAAACGCACGCGCTCAATGGCGTGAGCCTTGATATCATGACGGGAGAAGCGGTTGCGCTCGTAGGGGAAAGTGGTTCAGGAAAGTCGACGATCGGGCGTGCAGTGGCGCGCCTGATAGATGTCGATCAAGGGCGGATCCTGGTTGACGGTACAGATATATCTTCTTTGGCTGGCCAAGCACTAAGACGCGCTCGCGCAAAGGCACAGATGATATTTCAAGACCCCTATTCGTCGTTGGACCCTCGATTCACTGTGGGTCAGACGATTGCCGAACCGATATTGATTCACGGCAAGGTCAGTCGGCAGGAGGCCTCGGATGAAGCCGCAGCTTTACTCGAGAAGGTGGGGCTGTCTGCAGACATGGCAGATCGTCTGCCCCATGAGTTTTCCGGCGGGCAGCGCCAGCGCATAGCTATCGCCCGCGCGCTAGCGACCAGGCCCAGTATTTTGGTTGCCGACGAACCGACATCAGCTCTGGATGTTTCGGTACAAGCACAGGTACTTGATCTTTTGGCCAAACTGCGGTCCGAGGACAATCTCGCATTGTTGTTCATTTCCCATGATCTTGCAGTGGTTCGCCAGATATCGAATCGCATCGCTGTAATGCGCGCTGGACGTATCGTAGAAATCGGTGAAACTGACACAGTGCTGGTTCAACCCAGACACGCCTATACCAAGGCATTGTTGTCTGCATCGCCGACACCAGACCCAGCCCAACGGGGCCGCCAACGGATAACGAGCCCGGACATCGGGTATGCCAACGGACCGCTTACACAAGTGGCACAAGGCCATTGGGTGGCGTCATGACCATTGGGATCGCAGGTTTTGGACCACATGCTGGCCGTGCCGTAGTCAGGGCACTGGCCAGTGTGGAAGCTGTGGGACGGGGGGCTATCGGCGGGTTCGTCAGCCTTGTCGTTTTAAACGAGCAAGGTGAAGTAAATCGCGCTTCGGTACAACGTGGGGGTACACTTGCACTTTTCGGACCCAAGTTGAAAGACATTCCGCCGGTGATCGCGGATTCTCGAATGGCTGTTTTGATGTCCAGCGGACCAGATAGACCGGAACCGCTGAGTCAATTCACTCCGGCAGCGTCAGGCGTTGGGCTGGTCACCGGACATCGCATGCCCAACACTGTCGGCATAAACGGCCTTGAGTTAAATGGCGAAGTCCTTAAGCTCATGTGCGCGGGCGCTTTACCTCAAGTCGCTGTTCGGCAGGTTGTTGACGCTAACCCTGATATTGACGCTGGTATTATTGCTCTTGATGTGGATGGAAATATCTTCGCCTCTAACACGCGCCATGTCGCACTACGGGGCGATGCGGGGCGGGCCCAGCTCGGTTCGCGCGAGTTGGGCGCAACAGTCGCCGTGCTCCACAATGCCATTTATCCGCATCAGCCATTGGCTAGCCTTGCAGCGCATGTCGCAATGGATACGATGCACCCGAATGACAAGCCGGACGCATCCATTGATTTTACTGCGGGCATTCCGCTGGTGCATGGTCCAACCAATGCCGTAGAGGTGAATGACGAGGGCACCGTAACTCGCATTCATGTCGAAAATCCCAAATTTCTCATCGGCACCTGGAGTATCGGCATTGGGTATCGAACTGCCGCGATCCGCAGATCAAATCCATACGCGGTCATGCTGTACGAGCCCTACATGGTTGTCAGTAAAGGAAGATTGCAGTCAGCAGATGGTCAACAGTCGTTATCTGTTCCGGTGCGCAAGATCTAACATCATACACACACAAACAGAACTCTTGATGAATATGCGGCCTGATCTCAGCGCCTGTTGGTGCAAACAAACCTCGGCTCAAGACTCATTGATTGATCGAGAAGTTGACGGTTTCTGCGATTGCAATGGCTGACACCAGCAGAACCGATGGTGCCGCTTGCAGGACTCGAACCTGCGACCCCATCATTACGAATGATGTGCTCTACCACCTGAGCTAAAGCGGCGTGTCTGCGGGCGCTATGGTCAGCACCGGCAAGACGGGCAGGAAATAGCCCGATTGCAGTTTGGTTTCAAGCGGGGATTTGGCACCGATTACAATGCGGAAATTAAAGACCGGGAGATTTCGCGGAAGCTCCCGGCCATATGTTCAAAAACGAAGTAAGCTAGAATGCCATTCGCTTGCGGGCGGCTTGGTATTCAGTGTCGAGCCTGTCGATCAGCTTGCCCGCCGGCACGATTTCCTTGATCGCGCCGATGCCCTGCCCCGACCCCCAGATTTCTTTCCAGGCTTTAGCCTTAGAGGAGCCGCCTTCGAAATTCATCTTGGTCGGATCAGCCTGTGGCAAGTCATCCGGGTCCATGCCGGACTTTGAGATCGATGGCTTGAGGTAGTTGCCGGGAATGCCGGTGAAATAGTTTGAGTAAACGATGTCCTTGGCGTCTGATTCTACGATCATCTGCTTGTATTCATCCACAGCGCGGGCTTCTTCAGTGGCGATGAATGGCGAGCCGATATAGGCCATATCGGCACCCATCGCTTGGGCTGCCAACACTGAATCGCCATTGGCAATGGAACCGGAAAGCAGCAGAGGGCCATCAAACCATTCGCGAATTTCCTGCACCAGCGCAAAAGGAGACAACGGGCCGGCATGACCGCCAGCGCCCGCGGCAACCGCGATGAGGCCATCGGCACCCTTCTTGATGGCTGATCTGGCATGACGATTGCTGATGATGTCATGAAGCACGATGCCGCCGTAGGAATGGATTGCAGCATTGACTTCCGGTATGGCGCCCAGCGACGAGATGACAATCGGCACCTTGTATTTGATGCACATCTGCAGATCATGCTCGAGACGGTTATTGGTCTTGTGCACAATCTGGTTGACTGCGAAGGGGGCCGCAGGCTTGTCAGGGTTCTTGGCGTTGTAGTCTGCAAGTTCCTCGGTGATCTCCGCCAGCCATTCGTCCAGCTGCGCTTCAGGCCGGGCGTTGAGCGCCGGGAACGAGCCCACCACACCAGCTTTGCATTGGGCAAGCACCAATGGTGGGTGCGAAATAATGAACAATGGAGCGGCAACCACCGGAAGACGGAGATTGTCCTTGAGAATGGCAGGTAGTGTCATGAAATCTCGCTTGTTTATTGACGTTTACGCGAACGTCAAAACCTATAACAGAGCTTTTTGGGGTGCGAAAGCAGAAAGGCATTCACTTTCATTGTATCGGCAAGTGGGGTGAAAGGCTTGTATTTTGGACCCGTTAAAGCTACGCACACCCCCCGAAAGACAAGAGACAAGCTGAATTTTGCCTTCAGGCGCGGTTTAATTGCGCACTTGACCGCAACGTGCAGCGGTCCGGCGTAGAGAGCTTTACACGGCGAACTGGAATAAGTGCTGGTTTTGGCCGATGAAACGCGGCTAGACTTTGCCAGTGGGCCAGCATAGCTGCTGAAGGGACGACGACTTGACGGGAATGGAAGCGGCGATCAGAAACGCGCTTGACCGGGCCGAGAGCCCGGATAAGGCTGCGCGTGCGCGGATCTACCATTCCGCATTTGAGGCACTCAAGCGTAATCTGGAGAAAAAAGGCGTTCAGGATCAGGATCTGCTGCAGGCACAGAGCGGCAAGCTGAAAGACCTGATCGTCCGTATTGAAGCCGAATATAGCACGCCCGCGCCGATGGCAGCCCCGGTTTCAGATTTGAAATCCGACCATACGCCATCAGATATTGCACCGATGGTTGAGGCTGAAACACCACCGGCCAATACGGCTGCAGCCCCGGAAATTCGCCTGGACAAGGCTGGGCATGAAAATACGTCCGCGCCAGTCAGTCGCCCCGACCGCAAGGAGCCAGAATTTGGTTTGCCGCCCGAAACGAAGGCCCCCGAACAACAAGGCATTGATCCAACCGCTGGAGATGCCAAAGCGTCAGCCGAGCATGACCAGCAAGTAGTTGTGCAACCGGATCGCGGCACCGAGCAGAGATCAGCCGCACCGGTGATAGATACCGGCGACCGCCCCTTTGATGACGGCCTGACACTTCCGCCTGCAAATGCGGTGGATGCTGAGCGCGATAAAGATACACGACGGAAGGATAAAAAAGCTTCGCGAAACACGATGGGCAAACGCAAACGCGGCGCGCGCCATATTTTTGCTTCCGGTTTTTCCGGTCTCGTGTTGCTGTCATTTTTCGGCATCGGCCTTTGGTGGGTATTTGAAACCGGTGGTTTTCAATCGGCAGAAACCCGGGACACCAGTGTGGCCAATCCACCGCCAAAGGTCAGTTCTGAAGACTACGAAGGCAATGGATCATCTCCGCGTCCGCTCAATCCTGATGCAGGATTTTCCAGCGAATGGACGACTCTTTATGCTCCACAAGCTGACGAACCCATTGAAGCCGGTAGTGACACTGAGTTGGAGTTGGCGCGCGGTGAAACCGGCAACAGCCTGCAGTTCCGCTCGACAAACAGCGGTGAAAGCGGCGAAGTTTCGATCCCGATCGACGCGGCTGCGCTGCAACAATTGGTTGGCCAGAAAGTCGTTATTGCCCTGACCACGAACTCAATCAATGAGGAGGTGGTTCAGTACTATGTCAAATGCGATTTCGGAACGTTGGGAGATTGCGGTCGCCATCGCTTTGAAGCTGGCAATGAGATNACTGATGCGCTCTTTGNAGTGGATTTCACCCGGCAACTGGCACCAAATGAAGACGGCAAAATTCTCATAAATGGCGACGTTTTCGGCACCGGGAGGGGTGTCGAACTGTATTCCGTTCGCGCCCGCCCGGCCAACTGATCAATCAACCGTCAGCGATAACTTTCTGACGCTGGGTTCCTAGTCCATCAACACCAAGCTCGACCACATCGCCAGCTTTGAGATAGCGCTGAGGCTTGCGACCCATGCCGACGCCGGCAGGTGTGCCAGTGGTGATGATATCGCCTGGCTGCAGCGACATGTAACGGCTGACATAGGAAACCAAATGCTTCACATCAAAAATCATGTTGGCAGTTGTACCCGACTGCATTGTCTCGCCATTGAGCTTTAGCCAAAGAGAAAGGTTTTGCGGGTCGTCCACTTCGTCANCGGTGACCAGCCAGGGGCCGATCGGGCCAAATGTATCAGCGGATTTTCCCTTGACCCACTGCCCCCCATGCTCAATCTGATATTCCCGTTCGGAAACATCATGCACGGTGCAATAGCCGGCCACATAGTCCAGCGCTTCTTCTTCGGAAACGTATTTCGCCGTTTTGCCGATGACGATGCCGAGCTCNACTTCCCAATCGGTCTTCTGTGATCCACGCGGCAAGACCAGGTCATCATCTGGTCCGGATATCGCAGATGTCGCCTTCATGAACACAATCGGTTGCGTTGGGGGTTGGGCTCCGGTTTCTNCCGCATGGTCAGAATAATTGAGACCGATGCAAACAAACTTGCCAACACTTGCAACACANGGCCCGATCCGGGGANTGCCGGAGACCACTGGAAGACTGGTCACATCGATTTGTGCGAGCCGGGCCAACACTTCCGGCGAGAGCACTGCACCGCTAATATCTTCAATATGTGCACCAAGGTCCCGTATCTGGCTATCACCATCAATCAGGCCAGGACTTTCCGATCCCGCATCACCAAAACGAACGAGCTTCATTCACAATTCTCCTCACAACGGATTTCAGTTTTTCACAAGCAATTTTTCGATTTCTGCCTCACTGGGCATGGATGGCGCTGTCCCATGACGGGTCACAGATATCGAAGCAGTGGCGGATGCAAACCGGATGGCCTGCTCCGGCGGTCTGCCGCGCGCAAGGGCTGCGGCCAGTCCTCCGTTGAACGCATCGCCTGCGCCGGTGGTATCGAGTACCGCGCCTGCGTTGAAAGTGGGTACATGCACACTTTCTGCGCCATTGTTGAACAGTGCNCCCTTTTCCCCGAGGGTAATGATTGCCGCACCCGCNCCCCTGGCCACAAGCGCCATAGCTGCAGACTGCGCATCATCAAGGGAAACGACCTTGATACCGGTCAGTAATTCGGCCTCAGTCTCATTGGGTGTGATATAGTCACATAACGCGAACATCTCATCAGGCAGTTTCGCGCCCGGCGCAGGATTGAGAATGGTTATCGCCTTGCCGCGGCGAGCTATCTCAAGCCCACGGCGTGCTGGTGCGATGGGCTGTTCCAGCTGTGTAACAAACACATTGGCAGATGAAATCAGCTTTTCATTGGCTTCCACGTCTTCGACACACAGGGTGGCTGCAACACCAGGCGCAATAATGACCGCGTTTTGACCTGTATGTTCATCAACAAAGATGAACGCCGATCCAGTTGAATGGTGCGCATGTTGGGAAATTTCGGGGATGACACCTTCATTGCTCCACAAGGTGAGCGCCATATCAGCAAATGTATCCTTACCCAATCTGGTGATCAAATGTGTGTGCGCACCAGCGCGTGCTGATGCCACCGCCTGATTGGAACCCTTCCCACCGGGGCCGAGAGCAAAGCCCGATCCGTGCAGGGTTTCACCCAAATGAGGGAGCCGAGCGGCGCGAAACGCGGCATCGGCCATAAATACTCCGAGTACAACAACTTTCGACATGACACTCCCTTTCCTTCGACGCCTTGAAATACCTGCCTGCCGACAAACCGCTGTCTGCTCACCAAAGATAGAGTGAAGTTTGGATGGCTACCACCGCGTGCGGCGCCAAAAGTTTGTCCGAGCGTCCGCAAAACCACATTGCCGATTGGTTCCTGCCAACAAATTTGATGGCAAATTATACCGCATTTAGACCGAAACCCCAACAATTCAGTAACGCTAATGCAAGCGTTTCTTAGTGATTTCAATTTACCAATTCAATAAATCGCATTTGGTAATCGCTATATTAAATTGGCAAGCGGGTAGAGCTTACATGGTCACATTGAAAAAACATCTGGCCACACTGCTCAAGAGAAGCCTGAATTTATCAAGCACCAGTTTTGTTGCCGCCGTAGCGGCACTCATCGCCACCATAATGGTGGGGTTTTACGCTGAAACCCAGAATCGGCGGGTACATCATCAAAATCAACGCGCAGAAGTCAGCGAAAAACTTGGCCTTATACGGGCAAAGCTCGAAGGCAACATCAACAGCAACCTTCAACTTGTACGCGGCCTGGTCGCTGTCATCATGACCAAACCCGATATCGATCAGAAAGAGTTTGCATCGATTTCTTCCGGACTGATTGGAGACCATTCGCAACTTCGCAATATTGCCGGTGCGCCGGATCTGGTCATAAGCCTGATGTATCCAATGGAAGGAAATGAGGCGGCTATCGGACTTGACTACCAAAAACATAAGAACCAGCGAAGTGCTGCGATGCGGGCAGTCGATTCCAAAGCCTTGGTGTTGGCAGGTCCGATAAATCTGATGCAGGGTGGGCGCGGCATCATCGGCCGTTATCCGGTTTTCTATAAAAATGATCAGGGAGTAGAGACGCTCTGGGGCATTGTCTCTGCCGTAGTCGACGCNGACCGCCTGTACGAGGACAGCGGCCTGCTTGACACAGATCTGCCGATTNAGATCGCGATTTCCGGAATTGATGCGGTTGGTAGTGACCACACGGTGTTTCACGGATCACCGAGTGTANTCGACAATGAACCTGTTTTGTCTGAAGTGACCATGCCGACCGGCAGTTGGCAACTGGCTGCGATTCCCCGTTCCGGCTGGAACACAACACCGCCGGATACCTGGAAAAATCGAACCATCATCATGATTGCCGGTTTGATGGTCATACTTCCCGTCACGATTGCCGGGTATCTCTATGACCAGCGCCGAACATATATTCATGAACTCAAACTGCGTCAGAACAAACTGGTCAAACTATCCGAGCGGTTAAGACTTGCGGTCAACACTTCCAAAATCGGCATTTGGGAACTCAATCTCGACACTTGGGAGATGAGTTGGGACGACAGAATGAGGGAACTCTATGGCCTGTCGAAAGATATTGACCCAACGCATTCCAGCGTTTGGGAAAATGCGATCCATCCAGATGATCGGGAACACGTTATATCAGATTTCGAGGATGCAGTTGCCTCAAACCGGAATTTGTCGATGGAATTCCGGGTTATGCACTCCGATGGTACAATACTCTGGATCAAGGCATTCGGAGCCATCCATAAACACATCAAGGGTTATCGTTACATCGTTGGCGTGAACTGGGATGTGTCAAGTGATATCCAGATGAAGACCCGGTTGGTGGACGCCAAACAGAGCGCAGAATCTCGAGCTGGCGAACTTGAGCAAGCGCGAGCGCAGATGGAGCACAATTCGCTTCACGACAGTCTCACCGGCCTGCCAAATCGTCGATACCTCGATAAATTTCTCAATGACATGAGGGAGCGAAAACAGATACTCGCGCTACTCCATATTGACTTGGACCGGTTCAAACAGATCAACGATACGTTAGGCCATGCGGCAGGTGATGCTATGCTGATTCATACCGCAGCGATCTTGAAGAAGAACACTCGCAACGGCGATTTTGTAGCCCGCATTGGTGGCGACGAATTCGTCATAGCGATCCCCAACGCAGTTGAAGAGCAACGGCTGTCAATGTTGGCCAATGGCATCATAGAAGAAATGCGCCAGCCAGTGCCCTTCAATGGCCACCTTTGCCGTTTCGGCGCCAGTATCGGCATCGCCACAACCGGCGATAAAGCAATCGTCGAAGCGGACCGCTTGCTGATAGACGCCGATATTGCACTCTATCGCGCCAAAAGCGAGGGACGGAATCGCTACGAATTCTTCTCAAATGAGTTGAAGAAAGAGGCAGTCCGCAGCAAGCGTGTTGCCGATGGTATTCTCAACGGTTTGGAACGAAAAGAATTTGTCCCTTACTTCCAGGCCCAGTTTGATGCGCAAACGCTCGAGATCTCCGGCGTGGAGGCTCTGGCACGGTGGGATCACCCAACCGAGGGCTTGTTGACGCCTGACAAGTTTCTTGGCATCGCAGATGATCTCAGCGTGGTGCAGTTCATCGACACAACCATTCTGGAGCAAACGCTTTGGCAGGCGACCAGATGGAAGGCAGCGGACATCAATATCCCGAAGTTTTCAGTCAATGTATCGGCCAGCCAACTTTATGATACAGAACTGATTGAGCGTCTTGAGAGCCTTGATATCGAGCCCGGTACGCTATCGTTTGAGCTGTTGGAATCCATTTTTCTGGATAACGGCTCCGAGATCGCAACAGCCAATCTCGAGCGGATCAAGAAAGCTGGAATTGATATCGAAATTGACGATTTCGGCACCGGCTACGCATCGATTGTCAGCTTGTTGCGCTTGCAGCCAAACAGACTGAAAATAGATCGGCAACTCATCAAGCCAATCGTTGAATCCAGCAGTCAGAGGCAGTTGGTCGCTTCGATCGTGGATATCGGTCAATCACTCGGAATCAAGACTGTAGCCGAGGGGGTTGAAACTTTCGAACATGCTCGAATTCTTGCCGATCTTGGCTGCGATACACTGCAAGGATTTGCCTTCTGCAGGCCGATGCGCTCTGACGACTTCATGACGTTTGTCAAATCTCGGAATTGGCAGCCGGAGATATGGCAACCCACAAAGCGGAATCCGCGCGCTGTTGCAGCCAACCCGCGGAAAAAATTCGCAGATTGAAGATTGACGGCGAGCGCAAAGCATTTTGCAGGTAAGCATCGCGCGCACGCTGCCGTCAAAGATTTTCTACTGAAGTAGACGCCCGAACGCGCACCAACTCAAATGTTGCGTCGAGTACCTTCAACCCGCGCCAGAACAGCGTTGGCGGCATCAAGCACGTTTGAACCGGGACCAAAGATTTCAGCCACACCCGCTTCGCGCAGGAACGCATAGTCCTGCTCGGGGATCACGCCGCCGACCACGACGGTGATGTCCTCGCGGCCAGCTTGCTTCAGCTTGTCGATCAAGTCTGGCACCAGCGATTTGTGACCTGCGGCGAGCGATGAAACCCCCACGACATCGACATTGAAGGCGACGGCTTTCTCGCAGACTTCCGCAGGGGTTTCGAACATGTCGGTGATGTCGACCTTGAAGCCCATGTCGGCAAAAGCGGTGGCTATTACCTTTGCACCCCGGTCATGACCGTCTTGCCCCATCTTGGCGACCAGCACATGCGGCTGACGACCCTTTTCAGATTGAAATGTCGCAATTTTCTCGCGAATGATCTTGTATTCAGGATCGTTGGAATAAGCCTCGTCGTAAACACCGGAGATGACGCGGGTTACTGCAACATGACGACCGCCGAAGCCGCGCTCCATGGCGTCGGATATCTCACCGAGTGAAGCGCGTGCTCGGGCTGCTTCAACGGCAGCTTCCAACAAATTGCCCTTCCCGGTTGACGCGACATTTTCAAGTACAGCGATTGCTTCATCGCAGGCTTTGGTATCACGCGTATCGCGCATTTTTGTCAGCCGTGCGACCTGCTGAAGGCGGACCTTGTCAGTATCGATGTTCAGGATATCGACCGGCGGCTCATCATCGAGACGGAACCGGTTGACGCCGACGATCACGTCTTCGCCCCGGTCGATACGGGCCTGACGGCGGGCTGCGGCTTCTTCGATGCGCATTTTCGGCAGCCCCTGCTCAACTGCCTTGGTCATGCCACCGGCAGCTTCGACTTCCTGGATGAGTTCCCAGGCTTTGTCGGCCAGGTCTTTGGTCAGAGCTTCCACATAATAAGAGCCGCCCAGTGGATCGACCACCTTGGTAACGCCGGTTTCATGCGCCAGTATCAACTGCGTGTTGCGGGCGATGCGTGCTGAAAACTCCGTCGGCAGAGCGATCGCCTCATCAAAAGAGTTTGTGTGCAGCGACTGGGTGCCGCCAAGCACCGCGGCCATGGCTTCAAATGCAGTGCGCACGACATTGTTGTAAGGGTCTTGTTCAGTCAGTGAGACCCCGGAAGTCTGACAATGGGTGCGCATCATTTTCGAGCGGTCGGACTTGGCCCCGAAATCAGTCATGATCTTCGACCAGAGCTGGCGGGCAGCGCGCAGCTTTGCGGCCTCCATGAAGAAGTTCATGCCAATGCAGAAGAAGAATGACAGCCGCCCGGCAAAAGCATCAACACCGAGCCCCTTGGCCTGTGCGGCTCGGACATATTCCATTCCGTCAGCCAATGTATAGGCCAGCTCCTGAGCCAGCGTCGCGCCTGCTTCCTGCATGTGGTAGCCGGAAATGGAAATGGAATTGAACTTCGGCATTTCCTTGGCGGTATATTCAATGATGTCGGCAACAATCCGCATCGACGGTTCGGGCGGGTAGATATAAGTGTTGCGAACCATGAACTCTTTGAGAATGTCGTTCTGAACAGTTCCTGTGAGGTCCGCACGGTCGACGCCCTGCTCTTCGCCTGCCACGATGAACATGGCGAGCACCGGCAGAATGGCGCCGTTCATGGTCATGGATACGCTCATCTCACCAAGCGGAATGCCGTCGAAAAGTATCTTCATGTCTTCAACGGAATCAATTGCCACACCGGCCTTGCCGACATCGCCTACGACGCGTGGATGATCGGAATCATAGCCCCGGTGGGTGGCCAAATCGAAAGCTACGGAAAGTCCCTTCTGACCCCCAGCGAGATTTTTTCGGTAAAAGGCATTGGATTCTTCAGCCGTTGAAAACCCGGCATACTGGCGGATAGTCCAGGGACGACCGGCATACATGGTTGAGCGGACGCCACGCGTAAACGGGGCAAAGCCCGGGATTTCGCCGCCAGCTTCTGCGGGCACATCTTCGCCGGTATAGAGTGGCTTGACAGTAATGCCCTCGAGGGTTTCCCAATCCAGTACCTTGGGATCCTTGCCTTTCAGGTCCTTGGTGGCGAGGTCGATCCAGTCGCGCTTGGTCTTGCTCATTTTTCAAACTCCATGATCACCTCGTCAACGGCGAGGCTGTCGCCAGCCTTGACGGGGATNCTTGCCACCCTGGCTGTCTTTTCGGCCTTCAGTACATTTTCCATCTTCATGGCTTCGACGACGGCCAAAGTTTGACCTTCCTGCACTTCTTCGCCGACTTCGACATGAATCGAGACAACCAATCCCGGCATTGGGCAAAGAAGCAGATTGGAGGTGTCCGCTGCCACTTTCTCGGGCATCAAAGCTGCCAGCTTGGCGATTTTTGGTGAGTAGACCTGTACATCCAGATCAATGCCGTGATGGCGCAAATTGAAACCACCGGCAATTGGCTTGACCTTGAAAATCAATATCCGGTCGTCAAATTCCACTTCGGCCAAGCTGTCCCCCGGCGCCCAATCGGAAAACACCTGTCCCAGTTTTTCGCTACCAATATGAACTTCAAAGCTGCCCTCAAAGTCATCAATTCTCAAGGTAACTTCCTGGCCGGCGAGGTGCACGACCTTGTCCTCATGCTCAAGCCTTTCAGCCTGGTTGAAACGCGCGCCGGAAATCCAGGCGTTACGTTCGCTCAGGATATGAGCAAGCAAAGCACCCGTTATCGCGAATTCGTTGAGTGAATTTTCATCAGGGACCAGCGGTGCGAAGCCATCCGGATACTCCTCGGCGATAAAGCCGGTCGATATGTTGCCTTCGCGCCAACGCGGATGCTTCATAAGGGCGGAAAGGAACGGGATGTTGTGGCCAATTCCTTCAACCTCGAAGCGGTCGAGGGCTTCGGCCATGGCATCAATCGCGGTCAATCGATCAGGTGCGTGGGTACACAATTTGGCAATCATCGGGTCGTAAAACATCGAAATTTCCGACCCTTCGGTAACGCCTGTATCATTGCGCACTGTCACACCGTCGGTTTTGGTTTCCTCAGGTGGGCGATAGCGGGTCAAACGGCCAATCGAAGGCAGGAAGCCGCGATAGGGATCTTCCGCATAAAGTCTGCTCTCAATCGACCAACCGTCGATCTTGACGTCGGATTGCTGAATATCGAGCTTTTCGCCAGCGGCGATCCTGATCATCTGTTCGACCAGATCAATGCCGGTAATCAGCTCTGTGACAGGATGCTCAACCTGCAGTCGGGTGTTCATCTCGAGGAAGTAAAAATTGCGGTTCTTGTCGACGATGAATTCGACNGTGCCCGCCGACTGGTAATCAACAGCCTTGGCAAGCGCCACAGACTGTTCACCCATGGCCTTGCGGGTAGCCGCGTCCANAAACGGNGATGGTGCTTCCTCGACAACCTTCTGGTTACGNCGCTGGATAGAGCACTCACGCTCNTTGAGATACAGCGTGTTGCCGTGCCTATCGGCCAAAACCTGAATTTCAATGTGGCGCGGCTCTTCAACGAATTTTTCGATGAAAATGCGATCATCACCAAAGGAAGAGGCTGCTTCCGACTTTGAGCGGTCGAAGCCTTCGCGCGCTTCGGCGTCGTTCCAGGCAATACGCATACCCTTGCCGCCGCCACCGGCTGAAGCCTTGATCATTACCGGGTAACCGACATCCTTGGCTATCTTGACTGCGTGTTCGGCGTCATCAATCAGCCCCATAAAGCCGGGAACTGTGGAAACACCTGCTTCGGCAGCAATTTTCTTCGAGGTGATCTTGTCGCCCATGGCATTGATTGCCTTGGGCTTGGGGCCAATGAAAATGATCCCCTCTTTTTCCAGCGCCTCGCAGAAGGATGCACGCTCGGAGAGAAATCCATAACCCGGATGGACGGCTTGCGCCCCGGTCTCTTTGCAGGCCGCAATGATTTTGTCGGCCAGCAGATAGGACTGGTTGGCAGGCGGCGGGCCGATGTAAACGGCTTCGTCGGCCATCTGTACGTGCTCGGCATTACGGTCCGCGTCGGAATAAACGGCAACCGTTGCAATCCCCATTTTTCGCGCCGATTTGATAACACGGCAGGCAATTTCGCCGCGATTGGCAATGAGGATTTTGGAGAACATTTTCTGACTCATACTTTTAGAACTTCCTCAAATGCTTCAGGGAAAGTGGCGCGGGCGACGTGTTCGTTGATCATCAACAGTGCCTCATAGGATTCCGGGTCAAATGGTTCTTCGGCAGGCACCAGTTCGCGACCGAACAACCAGGAGATACGACCGGCATCCAAGTTGCCGCGCTCGAATGGCTCGTCGCCAAAGTGATGCCAGATGGAATGCAGGAATGCGGTATCTGCCAACTTTTCAGTGGCGGTCCGGTCAGCCATTCGCTGGCGTTCTATGATTTTTGTCACCCCGCGCGGATTTGCCCGCCTTATGGTGAACTGAAAACCGGTGCCGGGCAGACCCGAAGGAAAGCCGCGATGCTTGGTCATGGGTGGCAATTTAGGCATCAAAACAAGCCTTTTTAGTTAGCTGAGACATGGAGATCTTCGCGCATTTCTTCTTTAGCAATCCAATGTAGACTTCACGGTTTTCACTGAAGATTTGGCGCCGATTATCCGACCGAGCATTTAGCCACGATTGAACGACAACCGATATTATAGAACCCAAGCCGAACGCTATCAGCAAAGCCAAAATGCGATCAAGTTCCATGCCCTCCCCTCACAGCGGAATGTTGTCGTGCTTCTTCTTCGGCTGCTCGACGGTCTTGTTCTTGAGCATCTCGAAGGCGCGAAGCACGCGGCGGCGGGTGGAATGGGGCATGATCACGTCATCGATAAACCCACGCTGTGCCGCCACAAAAGGATTGGCGAAGCGGTCTTCATATTCCTTGGTTCGGGCTGCGATCTTATCCGGGTCACCAAGCTCGGACCGGTAGAGAATTTCAGTCGCGCCCTTGGCACCCATCACCGCGATCTGTGCGGTTGGCCAGGCATAGTTGACGTCAGCGCGAATGTGTTTTGAGGCCATCACGTCGTAAGCGCCGCCATAGGCCTTACGGGTAATCACGGTCACTTTTGGCACTGTCGCTTCGGCATAGGCAAACAGCAGCTTGGCGCCGTGCTTGATGATGCCGCCATATTCCTGACTGGTGCCCGGCAGGAAGCCAGGAACGTCAACCAACGTCAGGATCGGGATATTGAAGGCATCACAGAACCGCACAAAACGGGCTGATTTCTTGGCTGAATCGATATCAAGGCAACCGGCCAGCACCATTGGCTGGTTGGCGACAACGCCAATGGTCGATCCATTCAGCCGAATGAAGCCGCAGAGAATGTTCTTGGCGTGATCGGCTTGAATTTCGAAGAACTCACCCTCGTCTGCCACTTTCTGGATGACTTCCTTCATGTCGTAGGGCTTGTTCGGATTGTCCGGGATCAGCGTGTCGAGAGACATTTCAAGCCGGTCCTGCTCATCATTGGTCGGCAGAACCGGAACAGCCTCGCGGTTTGACAGCGGCAGGAAGTCAAACATGCGCCGGACTTCGACCAGCGCTTCGACATCGTTGTTGAAAGCGCCATCGGCAACCGAAGACTTTTTGGTGTGGGTGGACGCGCCACCGAGTTCTTCTGCGGTGACAATCTCGTTGGTCACGGTTTTGACCACATCGGGACCGGTGACAAACATGTAAGAAGTATCACGCACCATGAAGATGAAATCGGTCATTGCAGGCGAATAGACTGCGCCGCCTGCGCAAGGACCCATAATCACCGAGATTTGCGGGATGACGCCGGAAGCCTGCACATTGCGCCAGAACACCTCCGCATAGCCGCCGAGNGAGGCCACGCCTTCCTGAATACGGGCGCCGCCGGAATCATTGAGGCCAATCAGCGGCGCGCCGTTTTGAACCGCGAGATCCATGATCTTGCAGATTTTCTCTGCATGGGTTTCTGATAACGACCCACCAAAGACGGTAAAATCCTGCGAAAAAACATACACCGGGCGACCATTGATCGTGCCCCAACCGGTGATAACACCATCACCGGGGAACTGGTTCTCCGCCATGCCGAAATCAACGCAGCGGTGCGCCTTGTACATGTCGTATTCTTCGAAGGAGCCATCATCGAGCAGCACGTCCAGCCGTTCGCGCGCGGTCAGTTTGCCCTTGGCATGCTGGGCGTCAATGCGATGCTGCCCACCACCAAGACGGGCCTGCTGGCGGCGCTCTTCAAGTTGCTCAAGAATGTCCTGCATATATTTCTCCCCGGTGGCCGTCCGACGCTGGCTCGTCAGGCCTGGATTTTTGATTACCCTCGTTATTAACGTCAAACGAGGTGAGAAGACAGGGTTGAAAATGTGAACAAGTTGAATTAGCAAATATTAAATATTGTGAAATGCAAAGTTGTAAACATGCGCGCACGAAAGCTCTTCATTGGCGGCAAGATCCGCGCCATCCGAACCGCTGACAGGCTGACACAGGCGGCGTTTGCAGCNAAACTCGGCATATCGACGAGCTATCTNAACCAGATTGAAAACAACCAGCGCCACGTCAGTGCCTCTGTTTTGCTTGCGCTTGCAGAAAACTGCGGCGTGGATATCGCCAGCCTGTCCGACCAAGACAGCGACCGGCTGCTGGCCGATATTTTCGAGGCATTGGCAGATCCGTTGATGGGGGCGTCACAACCAACGTCAGCTGACGTGAAAATGGTGGTGCAGAACGCACCGGCTTTTGGTCGGGCTTTTTTGTCAATGCATCAGGCCATGCGCCGGGCAGGTGAACAGCTTGCCGAACTGGACGAAACACTTGAGCGGACGGGCGCGCTGAACGAGCCTACACCCTACGAGGAAGTTCGTGATTTCTTCCATTATGTCGACAATTACATCCACGATCTTGATCTGGCCGGTGAACGGCTGGGCGCGCAGATTGCCAAATCACGCGGCAGCTCGGTGCGCGGCTTGGCAGATCACATTGAACGCAAACATCGGGTTCGAGTGGCCATTGGTGCAGATAGCGAAGGCAAAAACGGATTACGGCGTTTTGACCCCGTCAGCCGGGTGCTTTGGCTAAACGCTCGGACGCCTGCTTCAACACAGGCTTTTCAGATTGCCCACCAGATCGGCCTTCTGGAGCATGACGCACTGATGGCGAAGATTATCGCGCAAGCGAACTTCCGCTCGCAGGATGCAGCTGCGATCTGCCAGATCGGGCTTGCGAACTATTTTGCCGGGGCTGCAATTCTCCCCTATGGCACATTCTTGTCGGCAGCGGGAGAACTGCGGCACGACCTGACGCTCCTGGCCGACCGGTTTGGGACATCAATTGAACAAATAGCGCACCGGCTATCGAACCTTCAGCGTCCGGGAAACAAAGGTGTGCCGTTCTTTTTTGCCCGCGTCGATCAGGCGGGCAACATCACCAAGCGCCACTCTGCTACCAAACTGCAGTTTGCGCGCTTCGGTTCAGCCTGCCCGTTGTGGAATGCACACCGGGCATTTGAAACACCGAACAGGATCATCCGCCAACTCGCTGAAACCCCCGATGGCAGCCGCTACTTGTGTCTGGCAATGGCTGTTACCAAGTCATCAGGCGGATGGCGCGATCCGGTCCAGACTTATTCCCTCGCGCTCGGTTGCGAGGTCACCCATGCGGCAGATCTCGTCTATGCGGACGATCTGGATGTCAGTCAGCCNGTGAACTTTGAACCCATTGGCATTTCATGCCGTATTTGCGAACGCCCCGATTGTCATCAGCGCGCAGTTCCACCACTCAAAAGACGTATCGGGGTGGACGTGAATGCGCGCGCCACAATTCCCTATACGCTGAGTTAGCCTGCGGTTACTGGCGGNGACTTGACGAAGTGNCCGGAAAATAGGACAGAACCAGCAAATTATAGTATCTCCGTTGAGAACAAATTGCCGGAGCGCGCGCGAAAGAGGCCATACCCGTGACCAAGACAATCAAGATCCTCAACGGACCCAATCTCAACCTGCTCGGAACCCGGCAGCCGGAAGTCTACGGTTCCGAAACACTTGGCGACGTGGAAGCCGCCTGCAAGCTGGAAGCCCAACAATTGGGACTTGCAGTCACGTGCCATCAGTCCAATTCAGAAGGCACTTTGGTGGATATGATTCAAGAAGCCAGAAATTCCGCTGATGCTATCATCATCAATCCAGGCGCCTATTCGCATACGTCGATCGCCATTCTTGATGCACTCAACGCCTATGACGGCTTGGTGATGGAAGTGCACATCTCCAATATTCACAAACGTGAAGAGTTCCGGCACCATTCATTTGTTTCCGGCCGTGCGGATGCTGTGATCGCCGGATGCGGCACCCAAGGTTATCTCTTGGCTATCAGCCGGCTCGCCAAACTTTTAACAGCCTGAGAAACGGCAAGCTGTCGGTACAAACTTGATTTGCAACCGTTGAAATCCGAGATTCACATTAATATATTCAAATAAATGAATGGGAGATTGGGATGACAGCCTATCCGGTCAATTTGGATGTTCAGCCAGACGTGAAAGCATTCTTCGACGAAGGCACGAACACGTTTTCCTATGTAGTTCGTGATCCTTCATCCAAATCATGTGCTGTTATCGATTCGGTGATGGACATTGATTACGCAGCCGGGCGTATCACACCCGGTGGCGCTGACAAGATGATTGCCTTCATAGAGGCTGAGGGTCTGATCCTGGAATGGCTGATTGAAACGCATGTCCATGCTGACCATCTTTCGGCCGCACCCTATATTCAGGAAAGGCTTGGCGGCAAGATCGGTATCGGCGACCAGATTATGGTGGTCCAGGATACTTTCGGCAAAATTTTCAACGAAGGCACCGAGTTTCAACGTGACGGTTCTCAGTTCGACCGCTTGTTCGCAGATGGCGACACTTACAAAATCGGCAATCTGAACGCCTTCGCGATATATACCCCTGGCCACACACCAGCCTGCATGGTGCATGTGATTGGCAACGCAGCTTTCACTGGCGACACTTTGTTCATGCCGGATGGTGGTTCGGCGCGAGCTGATTTTCCCGGTGGCGATGCAGGACAGCTATATGATTCCATCCACAAGGTACTGTCATTACCCGATGAGATGCGGTTATTCATGTGCCATGATTATGGCCCGAATGGCCGGGCGATCGCGTGGGAGACAACAGTGGGAGAGGAAAAACGCGCGAATATCCATGTCGGCGAGGGCAAGAGCCGTGAGGACTTCATCAAGTTCAGGACTGAGCGTGACGCGCAACTTGCGGCGCCACGCCTGATCCTGCCCTCACTGCAAGTCAATATGCGCGCAGGCGAAATTCCGAGAGAAAAAGACGGGCGGCCAATGTTGAAGCTGCCAATCAACGCGCTTTAACCCGCTTGCGGTCTGAACCCCATCGCTCCCACCGATGGCTTCACACAATCCGGACAACTCCAGATGCCCGGTGAATTGCCCGGAGCTTCCAAATGGGGTATTTGCGGGGCCTCCACCGGGTGAGTTTTTTGCTTGCCTTCCATAAGGCTTGTCAGCAATGCGTTTGAAATTTGTCATTCCTGCTCTTGTTGTGCTGGCAGCCGCGGTGACCGGAATTTTCCTGCTTTCGCTGAACTATTTCCAGTCAGAAGAAATTTCGAAGGCAAAAGGCCGTCTTTCACTTTACCGAAATACGGTGATTGCCGAGCTTGAACGGTTTTCCCATCTCACCTTCATTCTGGCGCGCGACCCCTACGTCATTGCAACAGCAAGCGGAGCCGACACTGACCGGCTTGATGAACGGTTGGCGCTGTTTGCAGAGCAGTCAGGGTTGGACGCAATTTACCTGATGCGGTTGGACGGCCTGACGATATCAGCCTCCAATGCCACAACACCGAACAGTTTTGTCGGTCAAAATTACTCGTTTCGTCCCTATTACAGAAGTGCCCGCGAAGGCAGGCAGGGGCGCTTTTACGGAATTGGGGCAACAACGGGCTTGCCAGGCTACTTCATTGCCGATCCGGTTCGCGATGGGCTTGGCGAAATCATCGGTGTGATTGCCATAAAAATCGCACTGTCAAAACTTGAAAACACCTGGCAATCGGCTGGTGAGCGGGTGTTGCTCAGTAGCGCTGACGGGATCGTGCTTTTGGCCTCGGAACAGAGCTGGCGCTATCACACACTCGAAAAGCTTACTGATTATCAATTGAATAATGCCCGCGCCTCACGCCAGTTTTCCGACCAGAACCTCGATCCTCTGGATTGGACGAGGCGAAATGACGGCAAAGCCATAATCGATGGGCAAACATTGATCCATCTAACCACAGCCAGCCTGCCAAATGGATGGGTACTGCATTACTTTGCGGAAAATGACCCAGCGGCAACACGCGCGTGGCTGGTGACTGCGGCAGCGATTTCCATCGTTGGGCTGGGGTTTATCGTGTCGCAGTTGCGCCGCGCCTCCCAGATAGGGGCTGCACTGCGCAGATCGGTCGCTGAAGAAACCCAACTCCGGCAAGCCAATGAACAGTTGGCGGTAGAGATTGAAGAGCGCCGACAAGCCGAGAACAGGCTGGAGCGCACGCAGGATGAACTGCAAAGGGCGAGTCGGCTGGCCGCACTGGGACGTCTTGCTGCATCCGTCACCCACGAACTCGGGCAGCCGATAGCGGCAATGAAAAACCATCTGGCGGCAGCCGAAATATCCGGCACGCTACCCAAAATGGCCCGAACACCGATTGCCGGTCTGGTTGATCGGATGGAGGGCATCACGCGACAATTGAAGTTCTTTGCCAGAACGGAAGCTGAAGATTTTCAGGAAGTGGATTTGCGGGAGGCCATGACAGCTGCACTGGCACTGTTTGAAACCAACATCAAAGAACAACACATCGCTCTTGATTACCGTAGTCCGAACAAGCCGGTCGCGGTGCGCGGCAACAAATTGCGCATCGAGCAAGTGATTACAAATGTGCTCCGCAATGCCATTGACGCAATGGAGGAGNGTGAAGTCCGGCGTCTGACAATCACCATCGGATCAAGTCCTGACACCGGNTGGTTCGAAATTCGTGACAGCGGACATGGGTTGGGCGACCAGAAATTGGTGCAGATTCAGGAACCGTTCGTCACCTCACGTGAGAGTGGACGCGGCATGGGCCTTGGACTGGCTATNGCATCAGGCATCATCGAAGAGCATCAAGGGCGGATGACAGGCCACAACGCCGAGGGAAACGGTGCAACTTTCCGGGTGGAAATCCCGGCCTGTGAAAGACAGGGAAACAGATATGACAACAACTGACGGACAACCCAACAAGATCCTCGTTGTCGAAGATGACAAGGCGATGCGGCAGTCGTTGTGTGAATTGCTGGAGGCAGCTGGTTGGCAGGTTTCAGATCTTTCGCGCGCCAACAAGGTAATCGAAGCACTGAACAGTTTTGCTGCCGATGTTGTCTTGTCGGATGTCAGGATGCCGGGCAAGTCCGGCATCGATTTGCTGACAGGCCTGAATAGGGCTGACGATCCGCCAGTGGTGCTGATTTCTGCTCACGGAGATGTGCCCATGGCAGTTAATGCCATGCAATTGGGTGCATATAGCTTTGTCGAAAAGCCCTACGAGCCAAGGCGACTTTTGACAATTCTCCAGCACGCAGCGGAAAATTTTCGCATGCGGCGCACCAATTCCCGTCTTAAGGACCGGTTGGCGCATCTCTCCGGGCTCGATCGTATATATCTCGGCGAGACCTCTGCCAGCCGGAAGTTGCGCGAAGAAATACTCGATGTTGCCGAACTGGATGTGCCGGTGCTGATTTATGGTGAAACCGGAACCGGGAAGGAGCTGGTAGCTCGGGCGCTGCATGATCTGGGACGCAATTCCAGCGGACCTTTTCAAGCGATCAATTGCGCAGCGATCCCGGTTGAGCAGTTTGAAGCAGAAATGTTCGGCGTTGCAGATAATCATGTTGGGCAACTGGAAGCAGCCAATGGTGGCACTTTGTTTCTGGATGAGCTGGCCTCTTGCCCTTTAGCGGTGCAGACAAAGTTGCTTCGTGTCCTTGAAGACAAGCAGGTATCACCGTTGGGTGCGTCGCGGCCAGTGCCGCTTGATTTCCGGATTATTTCTACAATGAATGAGGACCCGGAACAGGCAGTCAGCAATGGGAAACTACGGGCTGACCTGATGTTTCGCGTCAACACCGTGATGCTGGCGATGCCGATGTTGCGACAGCGCAAGGAAGATATAGTCCTGTTGGCATCACATTTTCTCGATGCATTATCCCAACTCTATGAAATCAATGCCCCTGAACTGACCCATGACGATATCGCCGTACTGATGGCCCATGAGTGGCCAGGCAACGTGCGTGAACTTCGAAATGTCTGTGAACGGCGCGTCCTGTCCGCACGACGCGGTACCGGTTCGATAGCTGCCGCAATACGAATGGACCAACCACCCGAGGAAGTTCCGGAAACCCTGCGTGAAGCGGTTGCAGTTTTTGAACGTGAATTGATCGGCAAGGCGCTCAAAGCCCATGGCGGGCGGATGGAGGCAACAGCCGAGGCTTTGGGAATCGGGCGGCGCACACTCAACGAGAAAATCGTCAAGCTAGGTCTCGACAAGGCCACCCTCTTATAGCCCTGCGGAAATCCGCAGGGCTGGGTATTTCGGCCGTGCGATTTTTTTCATGGCGGCCATGGGCTCAACGGTTACATTGGACACCGTCTAAGCCTTTGGCATGACATTTGGGAGGAATACACAATGAAATCACTCTTCACTCGCGTGGCAGTTGCTGCGCTGGCAACCGGCTTTGCAACTCAGGCCATGGCAGTGGAATGGAATGCTTCGGTATGGGGCAANCGCCGCGCTTTCACTGAGCACATTGAGAAAATGGCTGAATTGCTCAATGAAAAAACCAACGGCGANTTCACATTGAATGTCAGCTACGGTGGCCTGTCCAAGAATACTGAGAACCTTGACGGCATTTCCATCGGCGCTTTTGAAATGGCNCAATTCTGCGCTGGCTATCATGCCGACAAGAACCGGGCGATCACGGTCCTGGAGCTTCCNTTCCTTGGCGTGGAAAACCTCAAGCAGGAAGTGGCAGTGAGCCACGCTCTTTACAAGCATCCTGCTGTCACTGAGGAAATGGCCAAGTGGAACGCCAAGATCCTGATGACCAGCCCGATGCCACAGTACAACATTGTCGGCACCGGCGAACCGCGCGACGAACTGGCGGAATTCGAAGGCATGCGCGTGCGTGCCACAGGCGGTTTGGGTGATGCATTCAAGGCCGTGGGCGCTGTACCGACTTCGGTAACGGCAACCGAATCGTTCCAGGCAATGGAATCGGGTGTTGTGGATACCGTCTCCTTTGCACAACATGCACATCTGTCTTTCGGCACCATCAATGAAGCCACGTGGTGGACAGCCAACCTCAATCCGGGAACGGTGAACTGCCCAGTGGTAATCAACATTGATGCTTACAACGCCCTGAGCGAAGAGCATCGTGCGGCGCTTGATGGCTCTGTTCAGGAAGCCATCGACCACTATCTCACAGTCTATGGCGAGCTCCTCACCCGCTGGGATGTGGTTCTGGAGGAAAAGGGCGTTGAGAAGGTGGAGATTTCCGACGAAGAACTGGCAAAGTTCCGCGAAGTCGCGGCCCCTATTCGTGACGCTTGGATTGCTGAAATGTCAGCACAGGGCATTCCCGGCCAAGAACTCTATGACCTTGTAGTAAGCGAGCTTGAAAAAGCCAAAGCCGCTAACTGACGCCTGCATCCTGGGTGGCTGAACGGGTCGCAATAACCGCGACCCGTTTCGTCGCATTCAGATTTGGCAACCAGAGGCAACGAGTGGGGATTTGGCATGGCAGGCGCTTCACCTGTACTTGAAGATGGCTCTTTATTGAGCCTACTCGATCGCAAACTTCTGAAACTGGAACGGTTTTGCGGCCTGTTGGCAGGTCTGGGCGTTTTTTCGCTGATGCTGCTTGCTGTTCGTTCAGTCAGTGGCCGCCTGATTTTCAATGCACCGTTGTCAGGTTATGTTGACTATATTCTCCAGCTCATGCCGTTGATTGCAATTCTCGCGGTATCCTTTGCCCAGCGAGATGGAACCCATATTCGCATGGACCTGCTGATCGAGCATTTGCGCGGTCGGGCTCTGTGGTTCTTTGAATGGTTCAATATCGCCCTGATCCTGATTCTGGTGGTATTTCTGCTTTGGGGCAGTTGGGCGCATTTTGAGCGTTCATTCGATTTTGCCGCTCCCATGTGGAGCCGGGATTCCACAATTGATATCGGGTTGCCGATCTGGCCGGCCAAATTGATTGTTCCGCTGGCACTGGGTGTCCTGACCTTGCGTCTGCTCATTCAGTTCTACGGTTTTGGTCGAGCCTTCATTCTTGGTCTGGACCACCCTGTCGCCGTACCGATGGTCCTCGATGCCGCTGCGCAAGCCGCTGCCGAAGCTGACTCGCTGATCGAGGATAGTAAAAACAATGGATGAAATTGAAATCGGCCTTTGGGTGACAGGCGGCATGCTGATTCTTGTGTTTGCAGGCATGCGGGTCGCATTTGCCGCAGCCTTGGCGGGCCTTGTTGGATTGTTCCTGATTTTCTGGGCGAAGCGCGGATTTGATGTTGAGCAACTTGGATGGGCCATTACAGTCGCTGCCAAAACGGCCGGTCAGGTGCCCCATTCCAAGATTGCAAGCCATGAATTATCGTTGATCCCGACCTTCATCCTGATCGGTTATCTGGCCTATTATGCGGGGCTGACAAAGGCGTTGTTTGAAGCTGCCAAACGGTGGCTTGCCTGGCTTCCCGGTGGACTGGCGGTTTCCACCATATTTGCCACAGCCGGGTTTGCCGCCGTGTCCGGTGCCAGTGTGGCGACTGCCGCGGTGTTTGCCCGCATTGCGATCCCGGAAATGCTGAAGATCGGCTACAACAAACAGTTTGCTGCCGGCGTTGTCGCCGCCGGGGGCACTTTGGCCAGTCTTATACCACCCTCAGCCATCCTGGTGATTTACGCAATCATCGTGGAGCAAAACGTTGGACTGCTGCTGCTGGCGGGCTTTATTCCCGGCGCATTCTCAGCTGTCATCTATGCAGGCCTGATTGTCGGAATTGCGATGATTTTCAAGTCGGTTGGCCCGCCGGTGCGCGGGTTTACGTGGACACAGCGATTTGCCTCNTTACCAGCTGCCCTACCAATTTTTGCCGTTGTGGTGATCATCATTTTCTTTGTCTACAACCCGTTTGGTGACAAGGCCTGGGGCACTCCTACCGAAGGCGGGGCGCTCGGCGCGTTCATCGTCTTCTGCATGGCGATACTGCGTGGGATGCGGTGGGGCCAATTCAAATCCGCGTTGATGGAAACCGCCAAGCTGACAGTGATGATTTTCACCATCATCTGGGGCGTATTGATCTATGTGCGCTTCCTTGGATTTGCGGATCTTCCCGGCGCGTTCTCCGACTGGATCACGTCGCTGACGCTGTCACCGGTGCTGATCCTGATCTGTATCCTGCTCGCTTATGCGGTGATGGGCATGTTCATGGATGCCATCGGCATGNTGCTGCTGACGCTGCCGGTGGTCTATCCGGCGGTCATGGCGCTCAATGGNGGAGAATCTGTCAGTGCGGCTGACAGCGCCTTTGGCATGTCAGGTCAGATGTGCGCGATCTGGTTTGGCATTCTNGTGGTCAAGATGGCAGAGTTCTGCCTGATTACCCCCCCGATCGGGTTGAACTGCTTTGTGGTTGCCGGTGTGCGCGAAGATTTGAGCGTGCAAGACGTGTTCAAGGGCGTGATGCCGTTCTTCATTGCTGACGCAATCACAATCGGACTGCTTGTGGCTTTCCCTGCCATCGTGCTCTGGCTTCCAAGTCTGGCCTGAATAATAAAACAACTGCCCCGGCGGGATGTTGCCGGGGTGGGTCATGGTCGCCGGGCGCTGCAAATTCTCCGCTGCCTGCCTCCGCACGCAAGTGGCAGGTGAGCATCAGTCTCACACTCCCCGACTGGCTGCATTCTTTTCAACGTCAGATTTAGAAGCCCGGATGGGTGTAGATCCCTGGAGCCTCAGCTTTGCCGACGACCCAGCCCGCGTATGCGGCACTGCCAGTTTGTCACTTTGAGCTGGATCCCGGCACCANTTCGATCCCGTACACCAGATTACCACGAAAAATTCCAGCTCAGATCGACCCGTTCTGAAGCATCAGGTCAGGCATGGATGAACCAGTGTGCCATTGAGTTGACTATTCTGCCGCCACATCTTCCGTGCCAAATGCACCTACGGCTTGCCAGCGCTGCGCGATTTCACCCAAGGATTCGAGTACATGGCGCAGGTCATCACCGCGCTCAGTCAACCCATAGGTGACTGCGGGTGGAATTGTTTGGGTCTGTTCGCGCCAGATCACCCCGGCCGCCTGCAACATTCGCAACCGTTCGGTCAGCACTCGTGTTGAAATTCCCGGCACTGCCCGTTTCAGTGCCCCGAAACGCTGTGGCCCGCCATCGCTAAGAACCCAAAGAATATACGTTGTCCACGGCCCCATCAAAAGGCGCAGTATCGAATCCATCGGACATGCAGGCGGTGTTTTTTGTTTCATTTTCGGCTTTCCAAGAGTAGTTACTTTTCGGTGCCTACTTTCTTTTCAAAATTGAGTCGCTTTATAAGGCTAAATCTAGATGCAAGATTAGGCAAGGACTCCGGATATACATCCCCCCTTTCTTGATAGGGCTTAAGGGATTCCAGTCGGAAGAACGCCTGGGCGTTTAGTTGAAAAAGAAGGGACATCTAAATGAGCGACAAATCTGCGAAAATTACCTACTGGGTTGCAACCGGGCTGGTTGCATTGGTCTATCTGGGTGGGGCGACATTTTACATCACCGCGCATGACATGGTGGCGGGAATGTATGAGGGCCTGCTGAAGTATCCAACCTACATTATATGGCCGTTGGCCATGTTAAAGATCGTGGCTGCCGTAGTCATCCTTTGGCGCCCAACAACTTTTCTGTCCGATTTCGCCTATGCGGCAATGTTCTGGCACCTGTTGCTGGCCGCTTCCGCACATATGGGTGCGGGCGATCCAGGCTGGCCGCCAGCAATTGTGGCGTGGGTTGCGCTGATCATATCATTCCTGACGCAAAACCGGGCACGCGCAAAGAAATCGCCCTACGGTAATTTGCTCAATAGCGCGGCTTAACCGCACCCTTAAACAACCATGCGCGGGCTGAGCCATCAGGCTCTGCCCGCAATAAAAGCGAAAGGATGCTGTACATGACCCGTATGCCGACGATGTTCCTTCCACATGGCGGAGGCCCTTGTTTCTTCATGGACTGGAACCCACCTGAAACTTGGGACCGACATCGTGAGTTTCTTGCCGAAGTATCGGGATCATTGCCCGAAGCCCCCAAGGCGTTGCTGGTGATTTCGGGCCATTGGGAAGAGCAGCAGTTCACGGTGCAGAAAAACCCGGCTCCACCACTGTTGTTCGATTATAACGGGTTTCCACCCCACACTTATGACTTGACCTGGCCCGCACCCGGCGATCCGGCACTGTCCGACAGGGTACAGGCGCTGGTCGAGGCGGCCGGGTTCCCCTGCTCTGTTGATGAATCGCGCGGTTACGATCACGGCGTGTTCATTCCGCTAAAGGTGGCCTTTCCACAGGCAGAGATTCCCTGTGTACAGTTTAGCTTGCGCAATGATCTTGACCCGGCTGCGCATATTGCGGTCGGGCGGGCACTGGCCCCGTTGCGAGACGAAGGTGTGCTGATCATCGGTTCGGGCAACACTTATCACAACATGCGCAAAATGATGCAGGCAATGCAGGGTGGCGGCGGTGCTGCCGTCAACGGGCAGGAATTTGACCGCTGGCTGACAGATGCGGCCACTCGGCCCGATCCAGCAGAGCGAGATGAAATGCTGACCCAATGGGGCGCTGCCCCCGGTGCCCGCGATGCAAACCCGCGTGAAGAACATCTGATTCCGCTGCATGTGGTCGCGGGGGCTGCCCTTGCTGACAAAGGCGTGAAAACGCTGGAGGATCACGTGCTCGGGGCAGTCGAGAGCGCGTTCACCTTCGGCTGAATCCATCCAGACACTTGAACTTCCAGAACCTACCCAAGAAATCGAGGAATACTTAATGACGAACATTCAAAACGGCCCTTTCATTGTTACCGGTGCGTCCGGCCAGCTTGGCCGACAGGTCATCGACAATCTGATTGCGGCCGGGGCCAGCCCGATCATCGCCATTTCACGTTCGCCAGAAAAGCTGGCCGATCTGGCTGACAAAGGCGTCGAGGCNCGCAAAGGTGATTTCAACGANCCTGCATCGNTGAGCGCGGCTTTTGCAGGCGGCAAGCGTCTGCTGATCATTTCGACCGACGATCTGGAACCCGGCAAGCGACTGGAAGCCCACAAAAACGCTGTCGCAGCAGCGACGAAAGAGGGGATCACGCATATTGTCTATACGTCTTTGACGAATCCGGTCGAGGAAAGCCCCATCACGTTCTCGAAAGATCACAGCGACACCGAAGCGCTGATCAGGGACTCCGGTGCCAGCTATACGATGCTGCGCAACAACCTTTACGCCGATCTGGTTCTGATGGGTGGCGGGCAGAGCATCGGGATGGGTCAGCATTTCGCTGCAGCTGCCGACGGAAAAGCCGGCTATGTTACCCGCGCCGATTGCGCCCGCGCCGCCGCAACGGCCCTGATACAGGAAACAGATTCAAGCGTATTGGACATCACCGGACCCACAGCGGTTTCCCAAAGTGATATCGCGGCCATCCTGTCGGAAATCTCGGGCAAGGATATCCCCTATATCCCAATTTCAACCGACGATCTGGTTAAGGCCATGGTCGATGCTGGCTTGCCAGAGTTCATGGCAAAGGTCTTTGCATCGTTCGACGAGGCGATTGCCAAGGACTATCTGAACGTTGCGACGGGCGACCTGGAAAAACTGACGGGACAGGCCGGACAGTCAGTGCGTGATTTCCTGATTGCCAACAAGACAACTTTGCTGGCCCCGCCACAGCACTAAGGAAACCACGATGAAGCTTTACAACGCCAATTTCTCGCCAAACGCCCTTCGGGTGCGTGCGGTTGCCTTGGAGCTGGGGATCGACCTTGAGATCATCGAAGTCAACATACGCGCCGGAGACAACCGTAGCGATGAATTCCTGGCAATGAACCCCAATGGCAAGGTACCGGTGCTGGTGGACGGGGATTTCGTGATCTGGGAATCGCGCGCCATCAATTCCTATCTGGCCAGCAACAAACCGGAACGAGGTCTTTATCCCGATGANCCAAAGGCCCGGGCAACGGTAGATCAGTGGCTTTACTGGCAAACAATCCACCTTGGCCCGGCGATGCAGAAACTTTCGTTCGAACGATTCTTGAAGGCGAAATTCGGCATGGGAGACGCAGATCAAAGCGTTATCGACGCCGAAGTGAAGAACGTCGATCAGTTTCTGGCGGTACTGGAAATCGGCCTTGCGGGCAAGGACTGGATCGCAGGCAATCTCAGCGTGGCAGATTTTGCGCTGGCCTCAACATTCATGTACCGTGCGCAGTCTGACATCTCACTTGATGACCTGCCAAATGTTGCGGCCTGGATCGAACGGCTTGAGGCGCGCCCCTCATGGAAGGACGCGTTTGCTCCCGTTCTGGCCCTGTTTGGCGGTTAGGATTATTCACGGAAACATTTTCGGGGGCGAGCAATTCGCCCCCGCCCTAAAGAAGGCCATATCGTGGAAATAGGAATATATACATTCGCAGAGTCGGGCACTGGCCGGAACGGCAGCATCAGCACGTCCCAGAGACTGCGCAATCTGGTNGAGGAAATCGTGCTGGCCGATCAGGTCGGACTGGATTGGTTCGGGNTTGGCGAACATCACCGCCCCGACTATGCGGTCTCAAACCCTGCTGTGGCGCTGGCAGCTGCAGCGACACAAACCGAAAACATCCGCCTTTCCAGCGCCGTCACAGTGCTGAGTTCCGATGACCCAATCCGGGTCTTTCAGCAATTCTCGACACTGGACAACCTGACTCAGGGACGCGCGGAAATCATGGTAGGGCGTGGTGCATTTGTTGAGTCTTTTCCGCTTTTTGGCCATGCGCTGGATGACTACGACACACTTTTTGCCGAGAAGCTTCAGCTTTTAATAGCTGTGAATGAGACCGAACAAGTAAGTTGGCCCGGCACACGGCATATACCCGCTATTGATCATCAGAGCGTTCACCCACGGCCCTATCAGGACAAGCTCCCGATCTGGCTGGCCGTCGGGGGCACCCCGCAGTCGGCGGTACGCGCCGGGACACTTGGCCTGCCTCTTGCGCTTGGCATTATCGGCGGAGACCCTGCGCGTTTTGCGCCTTTGTTCGATCTTTATCGGACCGCCGCCAGCAAGGCCGGGCACGACCAGGCNAGTCTGGAAACCTCACTGAATGTGCATGGGTTTGTGGCCGAAACCAGCCAGAGTGCCCGTGACATTTATAGCGGCCCACATAACGAGGTCATGACGCGCCTTGGCGCGGAACGTGGATGGCCCCCGGCAACCCGTGCACAATTTGACACCATGTGCGGCCCAAGCGGAGCATTGTTCGTCGGTGGGCCCGCAGAACTAACCGACAAGATTCTCGCCCATCACGAGATCTTCGGTTTTACCAGAATAACCATTCAGATGGCGATCGGGATGCTCGATCACAAATCCCTGATGAAGGCGATCGATATCTTGGGAACCCACGTCGCTCCGGATGTCCGCAAGGCTTTGGGGGCCTAACCAAACAGTACAGAAAGGCTGGATATGTTTGAACTGACACCCCGCAAAGGCCCCCGGCCCGAGACCACCGACTGCGCACCTCACGAGCAGGTCAGTCAAAACCCCGACGCCGGTACTTATCAAAAGCTCAAAGAGCGCGCCTTTGATTTTCCCTTTATCGAGCGCCGCCCCAGCATCATCTCTGTCCCCGGAGCCGAAGCTCTTTGGCTGACACACAATCATGCTCACGGCTGTCAAGAATCCTTTATGGTGGGAAATGAATTTGCCCATGTGCATCCGCATTATGATGGTTCGATGCACCTGATGCTTCCGTTGGAATGCACACGTGAGTTATTCGACAAAGGCTGGGGCGAGCCGCACCCGATGGTGGCTACAGGCATGATACCGGCGACCGCNGTTATGGTGTTTGCACCGCGCGATGAGCCAGAGATCGAAACAGCCTTGAAAATTCTTGCCACATCTTATGATTTCGCGCGTGGAAAACTCCTGAACCCCGCATCGATCCGATTGTGAAAATGGCGACCAGTGCGAAGCTTCGGGGTTCGCGACTCCACAGTTCCCGGCCGCGATAGTCATCGAGCCGGGCAAACCGAAAGGAGTACTTCTCGCTGTTGCCCGCGCGGCTCTTAGCGCCAACCTTGAGGACTTCATCTTCTCGGCGGCAAAGCCAATCATNCANTCGACCATCGGGGCTTTCCTTCAGGTTGGTTGGAATCAACCCAACCCTGCTGGAAAGCACTNATGGCCACCGCACCAACTATACAACGCCACAGAACACGATCCGACCGAACTCTACGAGACGCGGCGTCATTCTACTCCGTGCCGCCGCNTTCCNATCCGGCGCGGCGAAGGATTTCGCCGAGATCCCGGGCACTNATAGCGGAGAGCCGTGACAGCGTATTCCAGATCGTCTGGCCGGTCTCACCAATTGTTCCCACGGACTTCTCCCGGAGCTTTTCTGCCAAAAGGTCAACAGGCATCGGCTCGGCAAGATCGTGCGAGACAGCGATCTCGGTCCCGTCTTTAAGCTTAACGATCCCAATAGCTTGCAAATCGCCGACGGCATCGTCACCAATGACTTTGATCCTGTCGGCGAAAACCGCGAGCTCGGCGTCATTGGCGAGAGCGTCGGTATAGGCACGGTCGTCCACGGTCCTGTCACCACGAATGATCATTCCAGCGAGCCAGTTATAGCTGAACTTCACTTCCAAGCCGGTGCGGGGCCGTTTGATATCGCAGACTCGAAGCCAGCGGGGACTTGTCCGAAGCGTGAAACTGGCAACATCGTCCAAAACGCGCTCTTCCAGCTCTTTTGCTCCGAGGAGCGCTCCGATCATCGCATGAGTTCCGTGACAGCACGCATGCAGCTTGTATTTGTTGTCCTCGAAAAGAAACACTTGGGGCTTTGCGAGACCAGCCTCCGGATCCGCAACCGGTGTATGTGTTTCGACGAAACCTTGCTGCCCCAAAAGGCCATCGTCGGCCGAGGTCATTCCAAGTTTGGCGAGTTTGGCGCATTCGATCCCATTGGAGGCTGCAATGCCCGCATTGTACGGTTTGCCCATCGTTCCGAACTGCGATTTCAGTCCCGAAGCTCGCGTGGCGCACAGGCCGATGGCGTTTCGCATCTCTTGAGTGTTCAACCCGTAAAGGCGGCCGGCAGCCAAGGTCGCGCCAAACGCACCAGCCGTCGCCGTCTGGTGAAAGCCGATGTCGTAATGTACTCGCCCAAGAACGAGACCAATCCGTATGGCAGCTTCTGCCCCGACGAGGAACGCGTTCACAACCTCTGTGGCAGACGCATCGACCTCTTCTCCAGCAGCCAGAGCGGCTGAATAAATTCCCACGGACAGATGGCCGACGTGGCCGAAATGCGTATCGTCATAATCGAGCGCATGGCTGGTTGCGCCGTTGACAAGGGCCGCCATGCGGGCAGGAGCGGCGACGCCTCCGAAAACCGAAGCAGCACCCCGGCCCACTTCTTCTTCGGCCAACATGCGCAGTTTTTCGGCTACGGGCTCGCTGACGCCCGCGATACCGCAGGTCATCCAGTCAAGGAGCGAGAAGCGTGCCAGGACAAGTGCGCGGGCGGAGAGCTTTTCTGGAGGCAAGGCAGCCAGTTCGATGAGGTGATCGATGAGTACCATATCATTCCTTTCTTCTGGACCTTCGTTGGTATCGAACATCCTATTCACGAGCTTGGAGCGAAGTCTCGGTCGGCTGGCGGAAAATGTCACATTGCAAGACGTAGCGGCCGAAAGAAATTCTACGCCCATCGCTCAAACAGTTAGCCACCCATACATCAACCAAAGACTTGAGTTACAACCGCTTGGCGATTTCTTCCAGCATCACCTCCGTCGCGCCACCGCCAATGGCCTGAATACGCGCGTCGCGAGACATCCGCTCAACCGGGGTTTCGCGCATATAGCCCATGCCGCCGTGGAACTGAACGCAGTCATACAAAACCTTGTTCACCAGATCGCCGCAATAAGCCTTGACCATCGAAACTTCTTTGACGCACTCCAGCCCTTGGGCGTCTTTCCAGGCCGCGCTATAGACCAGCTGTCGGCCGGCTTCGACTTGGGCGGCGCGTTCAGCAAGGCGTTGACGGATCACCTGCTTGTCCCAAAGAACGCCCCCAAAAGCAGGGCGATCCTTCACATATTCCAGCGTCAGGTCGATGGCTTTTTGCGCCTCGCCCATGGCCATGGCACCCAGAACAGTTCGTTCGTTCTGAAAGTTTTTCATGATGGCATAGAAGCCCTGATCAACCTCGCCCAAGATATGGTCTCCGGTGACATGAACATTGTCAAAAACCAGTTCGGCAGTATCCGAACACAACCACCCGGTCTTGTTCAGCTTCTTGCCAACCGTGAAGCCTGCGGTGCCCTTTTCGACAGCAAAGATCGTCACACCGCGCGAGCCTTTTGCCTCGGTGTTGGTCTTGGCGGCAACAAAGAATAGATCGCCATGCACACCATTGGTGATGAACATCTTGGTGCCGTTAATAAGCCAGCCATTGCCGTCACGGACCGCGCGTGTCCGCATTCCCGCCACGTCCGACCCGGCGCCGGGCTCGGTTACGGCAACGGCACAAATACTTTTGCCTGACGTGATACCCGGCATCCAGCGTTCCAACTGTTCAGTTGTGCCGACATTGGCCAGATGCGGACTGGCCATATCCGTGTGCACTAGCACGTCAGCCGAGAAGCCTCCGAATGTGCAGCGGCCCAGTTCCTCAGCCAGCACGACGCTGGCCATCGTATCCAGATCGGCTCCGCCATATTGCTCGGGGTAGCGCATACCAAGAAAGCCCAGCTCGCCCATTTTGGCGATAACCTCGCGCGGAACTTTGCCCGCTTGTTCCCACGCGTCGCCGTGTGGCACGATCTCAGCCTCAACAAAGCGGCGGATCTGGTCACGCAGCATGGTCAGTTCGTCGGAAAAATATGGGTTGGCCATGGTCATTCCTCTCGGTCAATGGTGATCAGCACGGCGCCCATATCGACGTTTTCTCCGGCTGTGAAGTTGATTTGGGCGATGGTGCCAGGACAGGGTGCGGTCAGGGTTTGCAATAGTTTCATGGCCTCGATCACGACAACCGGCTGTCCGGCGGTGACGGTCTCACCCGGCTGGACCAGAACTTCCGAGACAAGGCCGGGCATTGGCGCGTTCACCTGATTGCCGCCGCCCTGNGTGACCTCGCCAGCNGCTTGGATGATCCCGTCGTTGTTTAGNACAACAAACGAAGCGCGTCCGGTTTCNCCATCGAGCGTGACGATATCCCCATTGATTTCAACGTGCGNGCTATGGCGCATTCCGTCGATTTCAAAACACAGCGTGCCATCACGCAAGGTGGCGTTTTCGATTTCAAACGAGGCCTGATCGGGAAGTGTCACGATATAGTTCTCGTCCCGCCCCTCGATCCGGACATCATTACCTTCGACCCGATAAATAGCGGCGCCGCGGCGTCCAGATGGCTCGGTGACGCGCCAAGCGCCCAATGCAGTCCAGGGATCGGACCCGCCTGTGTCGTTCTGAGCCAGAAAACGGGTCAGCACGGCCTCCGCCTTCTGATGTGGGCCAGGCACAGGCGCGCGCCAACCATCGGGATAAGCCGCGCCAAGAGACGCGGTGCTGTGCGTCCCGGCGACAAAATCCGGCAAGGCCAGAAGATCGCGCAAAAACGCGATATTGGTGCCGGGGCCGGTGATGTGATACTTGGATAGCCCCTGATCCAAAAGACGGATGGCTGATGCCCTGTCACGCTCGGAACTGATCAGCTTGGCGAGCATCGAATCGTAATAATGACTGACGGTACTTCCGGCGCGAACACCGCTATCGAGCCGCAGGCGTGCCATGTCGGGCGCGGCGTAGCCGGTGATCATGCCGATCTCGGGGCGAAAATTGTTGGCCGGATCTTCAGCGGCTATGCGGGCCTCGATCGCCCATCCGGTGCAGGTAATATCGTCTTGCATGAACGGCAGCGCCTCGCCGCCGGCAGCGCGCAACTGCCAAGCGGCAATGTCGATGCCTGTGACCGCCTCGGTCACCGGGTGTTCCACCTGCAGGCGGGTGTTCATTTCGAGGAAGAAATATTCCCCGGTGTCGCTGTCCACCAGGAATTCAACTGTGCCTGCGCTGTCATAGCCAATGCCTTCGGTCAGGCGCACGGCGCTGTCTAACAAGCTGGCGCGAATATCGGGTGCCAGTTGTGGCGCGGGCGCCTCTTCGATCACTTTCTGGTGGTTGCGTTGCAACGAACAGTCCCGTTCGAACAGGTGTCGCACATTGCCGACGTTATCAGCGAGGATCTGAACCTCGATATGGCGCGCGGCGCCGACGAATCGTTCCAACAAAACCTGACCGTCGCCAAAAGCGGCCTCGGCTTCCGCTCGCGCTGCAGCCAGCTCTGCGGCAAAAGTGGCCAGGTCATGCACCTGTCGCATTCCGCGGCCGCCGCCACCGGCGCTGGCCTTGATCAGCAGTGGCACACCGATGATCCGGGCCTCAGCCAGCAGCCGATCGTCAGACTGATCCTGGCCGTAATACCCCGGTACAACCGGCACGTTCGCTGCAACCGCCGCCGCCTTGGCCGCGATTTTGGACCCCATCAGCGCGATTTTATCCGGTGACGGTCCGACAAAGATCAGGCCGGCATCGGCGCAGGCTTGCGCGAAATCTGCATTTTCGGCCAGAAACCCATAACCGGGATGAATGGCTTGCGCGCCGGCCTGTTTGGCCGCCGCAATGATCCGGTCGCCATCAAGATAACTTTGGGCAGCCTCGGGCGGGCCAATATGCACCGCCTTGTCGGCTGCGATCACATGCGGCGCATCCCGGTCGACGTCGGAATAAACCGCGACGGCGCGCAAGCCCAGACTGTGGCAGGCACGCACAAGCCGCAAGGCGATTTCACCGCGATTAGCGATCAGGACGGTTGAAAAATTCATTTGCCCGACCGCCATGGGGGCAGCTTCTTGCCCAGAAAACTGTTGATACCCTTGGTGCCTTCTTCGGTTTCCCATGCATCCGCCAAGCGATCGGCGGTGTAGATCATGTTGTCATCAATACTATGGCTCGCCACAAAGGCTATCAACCGCTTGGTTTCACCGACTGCGCCCAGAGCTGCCTCAAGATGATCGTCGATGATGGCGTCAATCCTCGCGTCCAGATCGCCAGGCGACGCCGTTTCGTTCAGCAACCCGATTTTCTCAGCCCTTGCGGCGCTGAACAAAGCCCCCGACAGCATGGTGGCGCGCGAATTTGCCGCCCCTATACGCGCTACCACATGCGGTGAGATATTGGCTGGGATGAGCCCCAGACGTACCTCAGTCAGCCCAAAGCGCGCTGTGTCGACGCCGACAGCAATGTCACAGACCGAGATCATCCCCACACCGCCGCCATAGGCTGAGCCCTGAATTCGTCCAATCAGCGGTTTGGGTAGCGCATTCAGCGCATTAAGCATATGCGCCAGTTTACTGCTTTCGCGGATGCGGGTGGCGCGGTCCGCCTCTGCATTGCCTTTGAACCAGTTGAAATCACCGCCCGCGCAGAAGCTCTTGCCTTCGCCGCTGAGAACCACAACCCGAACGCTGTTGTCTGCCGCCAACAGGCCAGCGACCTGAATGAGCTCTTCAATCAGCTTTGCGTTCAACGCGTTGTGCNTGTCAGGCCGGTTCAGCGTCAGCCGCGCGACGCCACGTGCGTCTGTTTCAAGTGTGACCGTTTCGTATGTCTGTATGGTCATGGTAGGGTCCTACATTCGGTAAACCGGGGAATGCCCCGTAGCCTCGGGTGTGCTGGATGTGATCGACAGGCAAAGGCCGAGCACATCGCGGGTTTGCGCAGGCTCAATGATGCCGTCATCCCAAAGCCGCGACGTTGCGTAATACGGGTCCGATTGTTCGCCGTATTGCGCACGCACGCCGGCTTCGATCTCACTCAGCTCGGTTTGCGTGGCGGTGGGGGCTTTAGCGTTGGTGCGGCGCAGTTCCAGCATTACATTGCTGGCGATATCGGCCGACATCGTGGCCAGCACCGCACTTGGCCATGCAAACAGGAAGTTTGGCCGGAAGCCGCGCCCGCACATGCCATAATTACCCGCCCCATAGGAACCACCCACAATCACCGACAGCTTGGGCACTCTGGCAACAGCCTGTGCGTAAACCATTTTGGCACTGTTTTTGGCAATGCCTTCGCGTTCGGCGACAGTTCCAACCATGAAGCCGGTGATGTTATGCAGGAAAAGCAACGGGATGTTGCGCTGATCGCACAAGGTTATGAAATGCGCGGCTTTCAGCGCCGCTTGCGACAAGAGCGCGCCATTGTTGCCAATGATCCCCACGGCATGGCCATGAACCCGCGCCGTACCACATACCACCGTATCGCCCCATTCGGGTTTGAATTCACTAAAAGCGCTGTCATCTACAATGCGCGCGATAATCTCGCGCACGTCATAAGGCATTTTCGGATCAGCGCTAACGACCCCTTCGAGTTCTGATACTGCATATCGCGGGGGCAGTACCGATTCGACCTTGGCTGTCTTGCGCTCGAAATTCGTCTCGCCGATCAGAATACGGGCCAGCGCCAGTGCCTGATCTTCATTCTCGACCAGATGGTCGCTGACACCGGATACCCGCGTGTGCATCGCCGCACCACCCAATGTTTCGCCGTCAACTTCTTCATTGATCGCAACTTTGACGATTGACGGGCCNCCNAGATGGATGCGTGCGTTNCCATCGACCATGATGACCTGATCGCTCANCGCTGGAATATAGGCGCCGCCAGCTGTGCAGCCACCAAACACCACCGCTATCTGNGGCAATCCGGCTGCCGACATCCGGCACTGGCGATGAAACGAGTTGCCAAAATGGTCACGGTCGGGGAATACCCGGTCCTGTTCCGGCAAATAGGCACCACCGCAATCCACAAGATAGAGGCAAGACATGCGGTTCTGCTCGGCGATCTCCTGAGCGCGCAGGTGTTTTTTCACCGTTTCGTGGAAAAAACTGCCACCCTTGACCGTGGCATCATTGGCGATGATGACCACCTGCTTGCCTTTTACAAGGCCGATACCGGTGACGATGCCGGCTGCCGGAACCTGATTGTCGTACTGACCCCAGGCAGCAAGCGGCGACAGTTCCAAAAAGGCAGTGCCGGGGTCGATCAGGCGATCGATCCGGTCGCGCACCAAATACTTGCCACGATCATGGTGCCGTGCGCGCAGTTTTTCGGCACCTCCGGCTGTGGCAATGGCCATGCGCGCGCGCAGAGTTTCCTGCAGGCGCTGCGTTTGCACCTTGTTCTGGTTAAAAACCGGAGATCGAGGATCTATTCGTGATGCAATGCGGCTCATGCTTTTTCTCCGCTCTCGGTGAAAATCCCGGACATAAATGTGTCGGCATAGTCATCAGCAAGCTCCTCGGCGCTGCCCCTTTTGGGGTCGAACCATTCAAGCGTCGCGTTTAACGCGCCGATCAACAGCAGGCGGAACCGGGGCAGATTGACATCATCTCTGATCGCACCACGTGCCTGCAGGCCCGACAACAGCTCGTCCAGAAAACTTTCATATGCGTGGCGGACAGGCAGGTTAGCTTCGCGTACCGCAGGCGGAACCTGACCAAATATCCGGACATTAGCCGAGGTATAATCGCCATGTTCCAGCAGAGCACACAGATGGCCGCGCAATACGGCGCGAAACACGTCGCTCGCAGGCGACCCAGCAGGCAAAGCCTCAATCCGCGCCCGCGCCTCATTGTGGACCACCCGGATGCCNACATCCAGAATTTCGACGATGATCGCGTCCTTCGAGGCAAANTGATAGTAGATACTGCCAGCTTTGATCCCGGCTGCTTGCGCGATCATCCGCAGCGACACAGCCCCATACCCGTGCTGACCAAACAGTAAAGCCGCCGCATCCAGAATGCCTGTGCGACCGACCTCGGGTTTCTCTGTTACTTGTTTAGTCGATATCATCTTGGCCAGCGGAACAATTACTCACCTAACAAGTGTTAGGTAGAATTGCATGCGCTGTCAACCCGGTTCTCGCGTCATGGAGAATCCCCGTAGGGCTGGCCGTGGGGCTGGTTAGAGGCGAAGGCNCAATTCACGGTGAAATTTGATGAGAGGTTTGGTAGCCAATGACCAANCCGGCNTGAGACACAAAGTACCCGACTTNCCCTTTCGGTTTGCCCCATCGCGCTCACTGCCAAATCATGGCTTCGTCTTGGCTAAACCATTGGTGTAAATCACAATTATACCTCTGAATCACATCTAAAAGCTGCAGTTTGATATCAAGTGAGACACGGTTCCTTCGGATAGCCACAGCGTCAAATCCACTGAAAGTTCTGGGGAGTACAGCTATTACACGAGATAGAAGATCAAGGGGCATTGCCAAGTTGCAGAAGCGAGGTTTTGAAAGCACGTGACGGCGACGATTATGGTGTCATTTCGGCGGCATAGTCAGCCCAGAGACAGAATGTATCTGCCCTGGCACGACGGTATGATGTGGCGGAGAGACGGTAACGGCGAGGGCGGAAGATATTGTTGATCTGGTCATGTGCGGTGAGGAAGCGCTGCGCTTGCCGTGGCGACTTGAACCGCCCCATGATCTTCTCTCGTCGTCGCGTCGGCCTGTGACTGCCTTCTATCCAGTTGTTGAGGCCTTTGTGGGCGCGGTGATCGGCACTTGGCGCCTGATGAGCGATCGGTTTGATGTAGCTGCGTAACTTGTCGGTTATGACGATCTTCGGGTGGCCGAATTGCGCGATCAGCCTTGCCAGGAAANGTTTGGCTGCCCTGGCATTGCGGCGGCCCTGGACAAGGATGTCGAGCACGTCGCCGTTGGCATCTACTGCGCGCCACAGCCAATGCTTCACGCCGTTGATCGGGATCACAACCTCATCAAGATGCCANTTGTCGTTCGGCCGCGGCCGGTCACATCGGATGCNGGCGGTAAAATGCGCACCGAAACGATTGANCCAGAGTCGGATTGTCTCCCGGCTCACAATCACGCCACGTTCGGCAAGCAGATCCTCGACATCCGCCGTAATCAGCGCAAACCGATGGTACGCCCAAACCGCGTAGGCGATGATTTCACGAGGGTGACGATAGCCCTTCAGGCGCGGCATTGTTGACTGTATCTTCATGCACCACCCTGTAGCCAGGTCAGGATGGCTGAACAACTTGGCAATGCCGGTAGCCTGCATATCCACCAACGGATGCGGCTCGCCCCAGCCCTTATGCTGCAATTCGCGGACGCATGGAGAAGGCAGCATCAGATGCAGACGATGTCATCGGCCGGTTGGATATGGGCGAATTCTGTGCCTGCCATAAGAGCCTCGTTCGGCACGGACAGGCATTCAATCTCGCCACGGGTTGCAACGACGAACAATGCGATACGCCATTGGCGCGGTCAGTATCGGTTGCGGTGCAACGTAGCAGATATGGCGAGTGTTACGCGACCTGCGGCTGGCTGGTGGTCTCAGATTGCTCTGACCAATCCTCCGTCGACAAGGATTGATTGGCCATTGATATAGCCCGCGCTGTCAGACAGCAGGAAGGCAATCGTTTCGCCCAGTTCCTGCACCTTTCCGTATCGCCCAGTGGGCACCTTCCGGGCGTTCGCCTCTTGCACCGGATAATTGTCCATAAACCCGGGCAGTACCGCATTTATGCGAAACCCTTCGGTGCCGTGGCGATCAACGCACATTTTCATAAACGATGACAGCGCGGCGCGAAACGCCGAGGACAACGGATAGGTCAGATCCGGCTGCTGGGCGGCAAACGAGGACATGGAAACAATCGCGCCACCGCCCTGTGCGCGGAAAACCGGTGCCAAAATCCGTGCCAGACGCACGGTCGGCAGCAAGACGATGTCGAGCGCGCCGTGCCAGTCTTCGTCCGATATCTCCAGCAGTTCACCCTTGGCCGCGTGGCCGGTGTTGATCAGCGCGCCGTCAATCCGGCCATGCAGGTCCATTGCTGTTTGCACAAGCTGCGCCAGTGCCGCCGGATCTGTAATGTCGCCCCGGATCGCCGTTGCGCCCAATTCGTCTGCGACTTCTGCTATCTTTTCGGAGCGCGACATCATCACCAACGACCAGCCATCCGCGGCCAGCGCCCGTGCACCTGCCAACCCCAGACCTTGACTGGCGGCGGTTATGATCGCCACTTTGTTGTGCTGTTCAGACATTTTGTTTCCTTTCATACGGAATAATCGCAGTCTCGATCATTCCTGTGCGGCCAGATC